>Ga0335082_10000130_pt1 | contig 75887 bp, 68 predicted proteins | sample Lox_Sample_41_FD_206718 | JGI IMG/M metagenome (GOLD analysis project Ga0335082, IMG submission 206718) | Soil microbial communities from Loxahatchee National Wildlife Refuge, Florida, United States - Lox_Sample_4.1 | ecosystem: Environmental > Terrestrial > Soil > Wetlands | place: USA... | reverse complement strand
ATCAACCAAGGCAGGTTAGTGGTCTTCACCCGCCCCCCGATCACTGGTCCGGCAACGGCAAAGCAGGCTCGATCGACCGGCTTCTGGGCCTTGGCCAGAAACTCTTTCACAATCGCCTGCAGGCTCGGATAGTCCGCGCTGTGCACTTTTGCCTCTGCGAGGGGAGCGTGAGGTCCCGCTTCGTTTGAAAAGATCGCCAAGTCCGTCTTCGTGCCGCCGATGTCTCCAGCAACTAACATATCTATTCTCCGAGTGAACTCTTACGCTCTTGCGTAGCGCTCGCTATTTGGCTTCGATCCATTCAGCCCGTAATACACGATGTACAGGTAGCAAAGCACCGGCAGAATGAACGCATGGTGAAGGCCAACGTGGTCAGCAATTACGCCCTGGACGACAGGCAGGATCGCTCCGCCCACGATAGCCATATTCAACAGGCCGGAACCATTCCCGGTCAGCGGGCCAAGTTCTGCGACGCCGAGGCTGAAGATGGTGGGGAACATGATCGAATTAAAGAATCCGACCGCGAGAATCGTCCACATCGCCGTGTGGCCACCCAAAAGCATCGAAGCGGCAACCAGGATCACTGCCACAGTCGCGCACAGCGCGAGCAGAGATCCGGGCCTGAACCGCCGCAGAAGTGGTGCACCGAGAAAGCGCCCGATCATGGCGCCACCCCAGTAGAACGAAACAAACCCTGCTGCGGTCTTGGCAGAGAGGTTTGCAATCTCAGGCAAACCGAAATAGTTCACCAGGAAGCTTCCAATGGACACCTCAGCGCCCACATAAGCAAATATCCCAAGCGCGCCCAGGAAGAGATTGGGATGTTTCCAGATCGAATCGTCAACTTTCTGTCCCGCGCTGGTTGCCGCTGTCTCGATCTTCGGCAGCTTGAACGTCCCGATCACAACCGCCAGTAAAACCAGCGCCACCCCGATCACGGTGTATGGCATCTTGACCGAGGCTGCCTCATGCACGCGGTACGACTGAAGAGCTTGTGGCGCGAGCTGCCGTATCTGTTCCATGGCCAGTGGCGCTGCACTCAAAATAAGCAGGCCTCCGATTTTCGGGGCGATCGTGGTGCCAAGCGAGTTGAAAGCCTGCGTCAGGTCCAGCCGGGACGAGGCCGTTTCAGGCTTCCCTAAAAGAGTCACATATGGATTGGCCGCCACTTGAAGACCAGTTATGCCGGCGGCAAGAATGAGGAGTGCGGTCAGGAACAACGGATACGAAGCAGCCGACGCGGCAGGTAAGAACAGGAATGCTCCAAAAGCCATGGTGAGCAATCCAACCACCATGGTCCGCTGGTAGCCGATCGTGTTCACAATCTTCGACCACGGGATTGAAAACAAGAAGTAGGCTGAAAAGAAGGCAAACTGGACCAGCATGACCCGCGCATAACTCAGGTCAAAGATCGACTTCAGATGTGGTACAAGAATGTCATTCAGGCAGGTTAGGAATCCCCACATGAAGAACAGCGTGGTAACGACAGCCAGAGGGCGCGAGTAGTCTGGCGTCACTGAAGCTGCTACCAGACGCGGCGCGGTTCTGGGTTCCGTTGTAAGTTCTCGAGTTGCCATTTCGTTTCACCTCTTAATACTAAGCGGTGGAAGCAAACAGCTACCACCAGGCTTCGGCCTGCACTCCGTACGTCAGGCCATTGGTCTTGTTCTGATATGGTGTTCCGCCTACCATGCCACGAAGTCCGTCCGACCAGCTTGCATAGGTCAGGAAAGCGCGTAGCACCGGCCGGCTGAAGAACTTGTTGCCGGCTCCGATTTGCGGGGCGATCGTGATTTTGCGCAGCCAGCCGTCGTACTGAGCACGGCTGTGCGTGTGGTCGAACCCTCCCTCGACCGCGAGTGAGACATGTTTGGTGAAGAAATATTCCGGTCTGACGCCGAACGAGACCCACTGGTTCCAGTCGTGTTGCGGATCGCCATCCTTGGTCCGCTGGTAAACGAAGATCGGCATGATGGCGAACTTGTCGTTTGGTTGAAACAGCAGGTTTTCAGTGATGAGAAGTCTTTTCGAGCTGTTGATGAACGGCGTTGGATCAGAGATCGACGTGCTGAAGTTGCTGGCCGCGCCGGTTCCGTACTGGATGGAAAAGGCGTGATAGCCACCGTGCCACTCCAGGCGTTGATGCCGCAGCCCGAATGCGTATCCGTCCGTGGTGCGGATCACAGTGCCGTTGTTGGTCGTGCCGCCCTTCGATGTCGCATAGTTGAACCACCCGCTCCAGAGACCCATCGGTCCCTTGAGGTCATAAAAACGCACGTCGATGTTGCTCTTCGCGAGGTAGCCGTTTTGGGTGACAATGTCGGGACGCGCCCCAGAAAGGAACGCCACAGACATCTTGCCGATTCGAAGATCGATATCCTCAACGCCCCCGCCGTATCCGCTCATGTCGAGCATGTAGAAATCGTCAATATGAATTTGCTGGCGGCGGTAGAACCTCTCACCCGCCCAGAACTTCGCGTTCGGCTGGCTTTCCAGCACGTTGCCGACTTGAACGAAGGCTTCACGCAGGCGGAACTGATCGTTGCCGATGCCATTTGCGAAATTTGCGTAGTTAGCGGAGTTCGTGGTGTTGGCCTGGACCAGGAACTCAGTCTTGATCCACGCCTTGTCGGAGCTGTGCTCCGGGTTCACCCAGTTGTTGACGAAGATCAATTCGGCGTAGGTCTCCGCTTCATTTCCCAGGCGGTATTTGGCAAAAGCCCCGGGGGCCTGGAATGCAACCTGCTGCCCCCCTACGCTGTTGAGGCCGTAACCAGAGCGAAAATATCCGTGGAACTCAAAGGTGCCGAGCTCTTGCTGCAGCTTCTCGATCTTTTGGTCCGCATCTCTTAACAGTTCGTACGTCGGCGCGGAAGCCACCTGGCCTTGAAACTTTGCCCCGACCTGATCCGATTGGCCGAGCACCGAGCGAGTTGCTTTCTCGGCGGCCAGCTCCGCCGCCGAGACCGTATTCTCCTTTGTTGTTCGCTGGATTTCTTTGTCGTCTTTGATTTGCTGCTCCAGGGCGGCGATGCGCTGTTGGAGGTCGCGAGTCGTCGTATCGTACTGCTGCTTCAGTTCTTGCAGTTGCTCCTGTAGCGTGTCAGTCTGTTGACCTGCTGCGCTCAAGCCCGAAAACGAAACCATTACGGCGCAACAGGCAAGCCACCTGACTGGCTGCTTCGAATGACTACATGACCCGGCAATCATGTTGTTGCTTTGCTCCTGCCTGCCACATGCTGTCTCGAATTTGCGAGGAACCCATCCCGTGGTTCGGCATTCTTCCAAAAGCATGTGCGTTTCCATCGCCGGGTGCGGAGCGCGGCACCGGCGCCGGCTCTTAATACTTAGGGGTTTACTCGCCTTGTAATGTGTGACTCCAGTTTCAATGAGGAACGGGGTGACGGTCGCCGATTTGGCAGATGATTGACAGATGACAGGCACCAATCTCAGCCCGGAAGGCCAGACATTTCTTTGCCTTACGCAAGCGGCCAATTCTCTGAGCTGCGATGGCCAACCCTTCGATGAGTGGCCGTCGAAGTGCTCGCTCGTTTTCGCGCCGAGACTCTTATGCAGTCGCATGGTTGGGAGATTGGAGGTGGCCGGTGCAACTTGGAGATGGGGTTCGCACAACCCTTCCTGTCTCGAGCATCCTGCTCGGCTTCCTGTTCGCCGGCTTTTGGTGGACACTGAACCGGGAACTCACCTTTAAGCCAGAGGACAGGCATTTCAAGCTAGGCATCGGCCTGCAACTCGCGGGGATGGGCATGCTGGCGGTCTTTGGAGTGGTGCTGCCCATGCGGGCGATCGCGTATGCGAATCCACAGCTGCTTCTTGACTATCGAGGGGTAGTCCTTGCGCTGATCGTGATCTTCGGATACATGCTGACAGATCTCGGCCACTACGGCGTCTTCAAGTGGCCGAAGTACGAAACTCGACCGGAGAAGTTCCTTTTCGCGGCTACGCTGCTAGCGGTCCTCGCATTGATCGTGAAGTGGTATTTCTTCTGATTGCCCCTTTGAGCGCAATCGGAACGATACGAACTCTGCAGCCGCCACCGACGCAGGCTGAATCCCTAGGGATGCGGGCGCATCGATCAGGACCGTGCAGTCTTTTCACCGTGATTGCTCAGGGTCTGCGATGGCGTCTCTTCACGGACAACTGCGCCAGTGAGCGAGCTAAACTTGCGTTCACTGACGCGAGGTCCTGAGAAGATAGTTGTTCCTGAAGCCGCGCTGCGGCGCGTTGGCGCGCTTCTTCGGCCTTTGCCTCGTCGATGTTCTCGGCGCGCACCGCCATATCCGTCAAGATGGCCACACGGTCGTTCGTGATTTCAACCAGTCCCTCTCCAACCGCAAGGAAGTCATCGTGGCCGTCCTTCTGCACCACCATTTCCCCCGGCATCAGCTGCGTCATCAGACGGACGTGTTGAGGGTAAATTCCCATCTCGCCCTCCACGCCCTGCAGCGTGACCATCTCCACGTCTTCGGAGTACACCGTCGCATCCGGTGTCAGAATTTCGAGCTTCAAACTGTTGGCCATAGGTTTCGGTGTTTGATGGCGGCATGGAGCCGGCCTCAACCTTGCTTGATTTCCTCAATCGGGCCTTTCATATAAAAGTTCGCTTCCGGTACGTCGTCGTGTTTTCCGTCGAGGATCTCCTTGAAGCCGCGCACGGTATCGGCCACGGGAACCTGTTTGCCTTCGCGTCCGGTGAACACCTGCGCTACGCTGAACGGCTGGCTCAGGAAGCGCTGAATCTTGCGCGCGCGGAATACAGTTAGCTTGTCTTCCGGAGAAAGCTCATCCATGCCCAGAATGGCGATGATGTCCTGCAGGTCTTTGTAGCGCTGAAGCACCTTCTGTACTCCACCGGCAACTTCATAGTGCTCCTGGCCTACGATTTCCGGCGCCAGTGCGCGGGAGGTTGAGGCCAGAGGGTCGACGGCGGGATAGATACCCAACTCGGCAATCGCGCGATCGAGGACGATGGTCGCATCCAGGTGCGCGAAGGTTGTGGCCGGCGCCGGGTCAGTCAGGTCATCAGCCGGAACGTACACGGCCTGGAAGGACGTGATCGAGCCTTTTTTGGTCGAGGTAATCCGTTCCTGAAGGGCACCCATCTCGGCCGCGAGGGTCGGCTGGTAACCGACAGCGCTGGCCGTGCGACCGAGCAGAGCCGAGACCTCAGAACCCGCCTGGGAAAAGCGAAAAATGTTGTCAATGAAGAGCAACACATCCTGGTTCTTCTCGTCGCGGAAATATTCTGTGATGGCGAGCCCGGAGAGAGCCACGCGCAGACGGGCTCCCGGGGGTTCGTTCATCTGGCCATACACCAACGCGATTTTTGACGCGCCCAGATTGTCCTGCTTGATGACCCCCGCCTCCGACATTTCGTGGTAGAGATCGTTCCCTTCCCGCGTGCGCTCGCCCACACCGGCGAACACCGACACGCCGCCATGGAGCTTGGCGATATTGTTGATCAGTTCCATGATGACGACTGTCTTGCCCACGCCGGCGCCGCCAAAAGCGCCGACTTTGCCGCCTTTCAGGAACGGGCAGATTAAGTCGATCACTTTGATGCCGGTTGCAAGCACTTGCGGTGAAGTCGATTGATCCTCCAACGACGGCGGCTTGCGATGGATGGGATAGTATTTCTCGGCCTGAACCGGTCCCCGCTCATCCACCGGGTTGCCGGTGACATCAAAGATCCGTCCTAAGACACCGTCGCCCACTGGCATGGTGATGGGCTCGCCCTTGTCTCTAACCTCGAAGCCGCGTTTAAGGCCCTCGGTGCCGGCCATGGCGATGGCTCGAACCAATCTATCTCCGAGGTGCTGCTGCACTTCGAGCGTCACCTTAGCAGGCTGGTCCTTAATCCTGAAGTCGACCGTCAACGCATGGTAGATTCCCGGCAACGCTTCCGGGAACTCGACGTCCACCACCGGACCGCTTACTTTTACGATCTTGCCTTTGTTCATATTTTTCATTCCCAGTTCGCAACGACCAATACCTTTCGCTTACTCCGTCTGGCCACCAGCGATTTCCAGCAATTCCTTCGTGATATTGCCTTGCCGCTGCTTGTTGTATTCGAGCGACAAATCGTGGATCAGGTGGTTGGCGCTATCCGTGGCGTTTTTCATCGACACCATGCGCGCACTCTGCTCGCTGGCCTTGGCATCGAGCAAGACCTGATGAATGTATAAGTTCAGATAGTGCGAGAGCAGATACGCGACGACCGTCTCCGGATTGGGCTCAAACAGGGACTCGGTGTCGTCCGCTTTCAGCTCTTCCTCCGATTCCATGCCCGGAATTTTCAACTCGGTAATTGCACCCACGGGAAGGTAGTCCAGGGCGATCGGATCCTGCGTGAGGGTGTTCACGAAGCGGGTCGCTACGACCTGGACCTGGTCCACCTCCTTCTCTAGAAAGAGGTCGCCGGCGCAGGTTGCAATCGCCGCCGAATCGGAAAAGCGAGGAGAGTCGGCGTATTCGAATTTCGCAGCCAACTGACGGCCGGTTCGAGCGACGAATTGCGCCGCTTTGCGTCCGGCTGTTATGAAGACCGTCGATTGAGGATCAAACCGGGATGCCACACGGAACACATTGCCGTTAAGTGCTCCGCACAACCCCTTATCGGCGGCAATGAGAATCACCGCTCTCCTTCTGACGTCGCGCTTTTCCAGCAACGGATGGCTGAAGTCTCCCATGCGGGTGGTCGCTTCCCGCTGGATTCGATACAAGAGGTATGCAAAGGGGCGGCCAGCGAGCGCGGCCTGCTGCGCTTTGCGCATTTTCGACGCCGCCACCATCTGCATCGCTTTCGTAATTTGCGCCGTGCTACCGACGGACCGGATGCGGCGGCGTAAGTCGCGGATACTGTGCATAAATCGAAGTCCCGGGAGCCGACACGCTCATTTCCAGGTCTGTTTGAACTCCTCCGCCGCAGCCTTCAAGTCGGCTACAACGGCACTGCTGACAGCCTTTTCAGTATCAATTTTCTTCAGCAATTCGATCTTGCGAGTGGTCAGGAACTCCGTCAGCTTTGCCTGGAAATCCTTGATCCGGCCGACAGCAACATCGCTCACGTAACCGTTCTGCACAATCCAGAGAACTGCCACCTGCACCTCTACCGGGATCGGGCTGTATTGCGGCTGCTTGAAAATCTCGATGATCCGTTTGCCGGCGTCGATCTTGGCCTGGGTCTTCGAATCCAACTCCGAGCCGAATTGCGCAAATGCCGCCAACTCGCGAAATTGCGCGAGGTCACCCTTGAGCTGGCCGGCAACCTGCTTCATCGATTTGAGTTGCGCCGCGGAACCCACACGAGACACCGACAGGCCGACCGAAATCGCAGGGCGGACGCCCTGGTAAAACAAGTCCGTTTCCAAATAGATCTGTCCGTCTGTAATCGAGATGACGTTGGTGGGTATGTAAGCAGATACGTCGCCGGCCTGGGTCTCGATAATGGGCAGGGCCGTCAGCGATCCGTTGCCATACTTTTCGCCGACACGCGCAGCTCGTTCGAGCAAGCGGCTGTGGAGATAGAACACGTCGCCCGGGTACGCCTCACGCCCAGACGGCCGTTTCAACACCAGCGATACCTGCCGATAAGCCACCGCGTGCTTGGACAAATCGTCAAAGACGATCAGGGCGTCCATGCCGTTGTCCATGAACCACTCTCCCATGGCTGCTCCGGCAAATGGGGCCAGATACTGATTGGTAGCCGAATCTGCGGCGGGAGACGCAACGATGATGGTGTAGGGCATCGCCCCGGCTTGTTCGAGCACCGCAATCGTCCGCGCAATGCTCGACTGCTTCTGGCCAACTGCGACGTAGATGCAGTACAGCGGACGGTAATTCTTGTCGCCAGCCGCCTCAGCCGCCCGGTTGAGACGCGCCTGGCTGATGATGGTATCGACACAGAGGGTCGTTTTGCCCGTCGACCGATCCCCGATGATCAACTGGCGCTGACCGCGGCCGATCGGAACCATCGCGTCGATCGCCATGATGCCTGTTTGTACCGGCTGACTGACGGGTTGACGCCGGATGATCCCGGGAGCCATTTTCTCGACTGGGTAGGCAACATCACTCTTAACGGGTCCCTTGCCATCCACGGGTTCTCCCAACATATTCACGACACGGCCCAGGAGTCCCTTGCCCACCGGGACCTGCAGCAGATTGCCCGTCGTGCGGACCTCGTCCCCCTCCTCGAGTTGGGTGTAGTCTCCCAGAACCACCACTCCGACTTCCGTCTCGTCGAGGTCCAGCGCCAGACCGGTGACACCGTGCCCCAGGTCCAGCATTTCGTTCAGCATTACATCGGAAAGGCCTTCGACTCGGGCGACGCCGTCGCCGACCTCGCGAATGACACCCACGTTCTGCCTGGCGGCCGTGGCCTTCGCGCCTGCGATTTGTTGTTCAATTTCCTGTAAGAGGTCAGCCATGTTTCCCTTCGCTTCGGTCGATCCAAGTCAACCGCAATTTCTTCAAGACCACCGCATTCTCAGTCACAAACATTTCTGCAGCGCGGCCAGTCCTGCTCGCACGCTGCCGTCATAAACATCACTGTTTACCCGGATGCGCATTCCACCGATCAACTCCGGATTGAGCACGAACGACGTACTGATGCCGGGTCCATATAAGCGCTCGAGATTCGATAACACGCTTGCCTGTAAGGCAGCCGGCAAAGACGCGGCGCTCGCAACTTCGGCGGTGTGCCGCAAGCGCTCCAGTTTCAGTAACCGCCGGAAGTGAGCGAGCAACGCGAGGCGGCCACCGCGTTTAGCTTCGAGGACTTTTCGCACCGCTTCGCGAACCCGCGACTCATCCACCACTCCTCCGACCATGCAAACACGGAACAACTGCTTGGCTTCCCTCTCGACTTGTTTGGTCTTCATCATTCTGCGCATCGTTTCCTTATGCGGTGAGTTGCCCAGCCGTTTCTTCGGCCAGGCGTTGCTGATCTTCGGGCGTCAGAATTTTGCCGGTGACTTTGGCGGTCGCGTCGACGAGCAGGCGTCCGAACTCCCGCTTGAGCTCCGTCAGCATGCGCGTACGTTCCTGCGCCGACGCTTCTCGTGCCTTGACCATCACCTGCTCTGCGGCGGCGATGGCTTTCTGGGTTTCCTGCTCTTGTACGCGGGCTGCGGCAGCGCGAGCTTCTTCGATCAGTTTGTTCGCTTGGACATTGGCCTGGTCGAGCATCTCCTTGCGCTGCGCCTCGGTTCGGGACAGCTCGGCCTTGATCTGCTCGGCGTTCGCCTTCCCTTGCGCGATTTGTTGCCTCCGCTCGTCCAGGACTTTGAGAACGGGTTTGTAGGCGAATCGTTGAAGGAGAATGCAGACGATACAGAAGCTGATCATCTGAGCCACCAGATGAGTCCAGTCCACGCCAAACGTCCTGGCGATCTCTTCGATCTGCCCCCCACCGCTCGTTATCACCAGCAATGCCAAAAGCATAATCACACTCTCATCTCAGCGGGGCTCGGCCGTGCCTGCGCGACGCCCCGACTTTCTCTTCCTGATTCCTTACTTGACCAGGAAGAGCGTGTAGAAGACGATCGCTTCGGCGAAGGCAATGGCCAGAATTGATTGGACCAGAACCTTCGTAGATGCCACCGGGTTGCGTCCCACCGCATCCGAAGCCTTCATGCCGATCAAGCCCACGGCAATCGCCGCTCCGAATGCCGCCAGACCCACGTGCAGATTCCCCGTCATACGATTCCTCCTTAATTTGCCGCCGACTCCTTCGGTGCAATGAGCCTCATCGGCGAAATGTATTAATCGATCGCGTGTGCCGCCGCCGGCTCCTCTTCGTGCTGGCAAATCAGCAGGGTGAAGACAGCGGTCAGCAACATGAAAACCAGAGCCTGAACCAGGCCCACCAGCAGCTCCAAAAAATAGAACGGGATGGGCAACAGCCAGCTGAGCCTCGGAACCAGCGTGGACATCGCCTCCAGCATGTTCTCGCCCGCGAACACGTTGCCGTAAAGACGAAAACTCAGCGAGACAGGCCGGAACAGGATGGAGATGATTTCCAGGCAGCCGGAGGCGAAGAACACGACCACCATCACCACTCTCATCAGTCCGTCGGTCTCGCCCTTGGGCGCAAACAGTTCCTTGAGAAACCCAATCGCGCCGTCCTCCTGAAGAGCCCAGATAATCCAGCAGGCAAAAAAGACCAGAGCCATCGCCAGCGTCAGGTTGACATCGGCGTTGGCGCCGCGGAACAACGGCTGATCGATCTTGAATCCATGCGTACCCTGATGTCCCCAGCCGATGGTTCCCACGCCCGGTATCAGTCCCATCCAATTCGCAGAAAGAATAAAAATAAAAATGCTCGCAAAGAACCAAAACGTTCTCTCTACCAAATGCGAACCGATGATGCCTTGCAAGAATGTGTAAAGCCCTTCCACCAGCCATTCCCAGAAATTCTGGATGCCATCAGGGATCGCCTTCATGTGCCGCGTGGCAGCTTGAGCAAACACGATGAGCCCCACGGCAACGATCCAGGTGACGACCATCGAATTCGTAATCGGGAAGCCAAACGGCCTGGCAATCTCTACTGCCTTTTGCGAAAGACTGGCTTCATCGGGCGCCGGTGCAGCGGGTCCAGCTGTCTCGGCAGCCCTGGCGGAGATGGTTCCCAAGCACAGGAACACCCAGGCAAAAATCAACGCGGGGAGCCTATGCTTCAATCTCGGCGAAAATTCTGCACTTCTGGCGCTCGGAGCAGACTGTACACTCGCAAGCGGAGCACTTCCGGGACATCGAAACATCTGTCGCAATCTCGTCAGCATTTGGTCAGTCCCTGAGTCCGGGCAGTCCCTCGTGATTTCGTCGGCCCGCTACTGCTTCCTGTCTAAGCAGCCATGTTTCCAATCCCAGGCGATTGCTGGCGTTGCGCGCATATCCGTGAGATAGGTGAAGTTACCCGTTCTTGGTGGTAAGAGATGTGCTTGGTAGCCGGGCACTGAGTGTGACGGATGCCAGCAATTTTGGCAGGTGACCGCCACCTTACCAATCCCAGCCTGGGAGATGGACAGGCTTCGATTCGTTCACTGAGCCATCGCGGAACCTGCAAACACCGGCAGCGAGCTGAGCAACTGGCTCACACCGTTCCAAATGATTTGCACGCCAATGCACACCAGGAGGAACGACGAAAGCTTCACAATCACATTCGTTCCGGTCGGTCCCATAACGGCCGCTAACCGATCCGCAAACGCATAGCAGAGATAGATCGTTGCCGCCAGAAAGGCACAACCGACGGCAGCCGCCAGAATCGCCAGCAGACTTGCGCCGAAGTGGTGTGTTTGGTTTGCCCCCAACGTGATGGCAATCGAGATCGACCCTGGACCGACTGTCAAGGGCAGGGTCAACGGATAAAACGCGTCGCGCAGAACATCCGTACCGCTGACCGTCCGCCCGACCGCGTTTCGATCATCTTCATCTTTCTTCTTCAGCAACGCCCAACCTGCCGCAACTACGACCATCCCGCCTCCGACTTGCACTACCGGCAATGAGATCCCAAAGAAAGAAAGCACGTGGGATCCAATGGCGAAGGACGTCACCAGCAAAATAAAGCTGTTGATTGCAATGCGACGGGACAGTAGTCTCCGCGTCTTTCTGTCGTAATTGAGCGTGAGGGAGAGAAACACGGGGCTCCCGCCGATCGGATCCACGATCGGAAAGAGGGCGCTCACCACCAGGAGAATGCTCTGCGCGAGTTGAAGCACAGCGTCGTCCTCTGCGGGAAGCACGGCTGACAATGGCGCGCCTTACTCCCTGAATGTTTGAACCCCTGACCCCTAGACTTGAGACGCCGTCGCCCGCTCAAGATCGGTGCTTTCCATCGTCAAATGCGGATCGATTGTTGGAGCCGCGCGCCTTGAACGATCCGTCAATTCCTGCAACCAGTCAAAGGCAGGGAGCGACAGCTTGTCTCCAGGGCAGCGCCAACTCCAATTTCCATCGGCGCGGCCGGGCACGTTCATCCGACTTTCGGCCCCGAGGTTGAGAACATCCTGCAACGGAGCAATCGCCAATGCCGCCTGCGATGACCATGCCAGATGGATCAGTGCCGGAGCAGCTTCATCATTTCCACCCGGCGCGCGTTTCAGATAACTCCAAAAGTTCTGCCGCTGGTAGTCCGGTAACTCCTCGTACCACTCTCGGGTCGGAGCATTGTCATGCGTACCCGTATACACGACCGTGTTGGGAACAAAGTTGTACGGCAGATACGGGTTGTCGGTATTGCCGTCGAAGGCAAATTGAAGAACACGGGTTCCAGGGAGTTGAAATTGGTCGCGCAATGCCACGACGTCCGGAGTAATAACGCCCAGATCCTCGACGATGAACGGCAAGCCACCCAGCTCTTTGTGCACCGCGTCAAAGAGGCCGGCGCCGGGTCCCGGTACCCACTGTCCGGACTGAGCTGTCGGTGCGCCAGCAGGAACATGCCATGCGGCTGCGAACCCGCGGAAATGATCGAGGCGAATCGCATCGACGTGAGTGAGCAGGGCACGCAGGCGGTCGATTGACCACCGATAGCCAGTTGCGCGAAGCGCATCCCAGTTGTAAACGGGATTTCCCCACAACTGTCCCTGGGCGCTGAAATAATCGGGTGGGACGCCGGCGACGAAGCGCGGTCTCCGGTGTTCGTCGAGCAGGAATAACTCTGGATTCGCCCAGACATCGCTGGAATCCGGCGAAACAAAGAAGGGCAGATCGCCGATCAAGCGCACACCTCTGGAATGCGCGTGCTGCTTGAGTTGATCGCCCTGGCGGAAAAGCAGGAATTGCGCAAAGCGGACCTGGTCAACCTGATTGGCCAACTCTCGGCGTGCGTTGGCCAGGGCGTCTTCGTTGCGCTGGACCAGTTCTGCCGGCCAGTGGAGGTAGTAAGCGCCGTCATACTTGCCTTTTAGCGCCCGGAAAAGCGCATAGTCCTCCAGCCAATGTTCCTGCCGAACGCAGAACTCATCGTAGGCGGGCCGAAGATCCTTGCGGTCTCCGGCTTTGAAGTTTGTCCACGCCGTTTCCAGCAGGCGGTTCTTGAATGGGATGACAGCTTCGTAATTGACCACATCGCAAGAAAAGCGACTGTCACAATCCGTCGCCTTAAGGAGGCCATCCTGGATCAGGATGCCCGGGCTGATGAGCATCGCGCTGCCGGCAAACGACGACATCGACTGATAGGGAGAATTCCCATAACCGGTCGGACCGAGCGGCAGCGATTGCCACCAGAGCTGGCCAGCGTCGCGGAGACGGTCGATCCAGGAGTAGGCCGCCGATCCCAGATCACCAATACCATACGGTGACGGTAGAGAGGTGACATGTAATAACAAGCCGGAAGCACGGTAATCCGGGAGAAATGAAGGAACACTCGCGGAGTCGCCGGTACTTGTCATTGCCCCGCCCCAGAGCCCAGCGCGTTATTCACCATTTCCTGCGCTTCACCGACGATGGCATTCAGATGAGACCCGCTCTTGAAGCTCTCCGCATAGATTTTGTAGATGTTTTCCGTGCCCGAGGGCCGGGCCGCGAACCAGCCGCTTTCTGCTACCACTTTCAGGCCGCCGATCGGAGCTTGATTGCCTGGGGCTTTCGTCAGCTTGGCGGTGATCGGTTCGCCCGCCAGTTCCGACTCCTGGACTCGGTCCGGAGTGAGCTGCCGCAATTTCGCTTTCTGTTCCGGCGTGGCCGGCGCGTCGATGCGTGTGTAATAAGGTGTGCCGAATTCCCCGGTCAGTTCGCGGTAGTGCGCGCCGGGATCCTTCCCTGTGCAGGCGGTAATCTCGGCGGCCAGCAGGTCCATGATTGGCCCATCCTTGTCTGTCGTCCACACCGTTCCGTCCAGGCGAAGAAAACTTGCCCCGGCGCTTTCTTCGCCGCCGAAACAGAATGAGCCGTCCACCAGTCCTGACACGAACCATTTGAAACCTACCGGTACCTCGCACAGCTTCCGTCCGAGTTTCTTCACTACGCGGTCGATCATGCTGCTGCTCACCAGTGTCTTTCCGACTGCCGAATCGTGCCGCCACTGCGGGCGGTGCGTGAGCAAGTATCGGATCGCGACCGCGAGATAGTGGTTCGGGTTCATCAACCCGGCGGACGGCGTGACAATCCCGTGGCGGTCGGAATCGGGATCATTGGCGAAAGCTACCTGGTACTGATCCTTTAGCCCCACCAAGCGCGCCATCGCATACGGACTGGAACAATCCATGCGGATCTTGCCGTCATGGTCCACCGTCATGAATGAGAAGGTCGGGTCGATGATTGGATTGACAATCGCGACGTCCAGTCCGTAAATCGAATTGATCGGCTCCCAATACGGTCGCGCGGCGCCGCCCAGAGGATCCACACCAAGTTTGAGTTTGGCACCGCGAATGGCGTCCATGTCCACGACGTTCTTGAGATCGCGAACGTAGGGCAGGACGAAGTCTTGCTGGTGCGTACTCGCGGCTCGGAGCGCTTTGTCGAAGGGAATGCGCTTTACCTCGAGGTTTCCTGCCCGTAGTAACTCATTGGCGCGATTTTGCACCCACCCGGTTACGTCGGTATCGGCAGGGCCGCCGTTGGGCGGGTTGTATTTGACGCCTCCGTCCTCGGGCGGATTGTGGGATGGCGTGATGACGATGCCATCGGCGAAATGGTCTTTGCGGCCGCGGTTGTAGACGAGAATCGCCCGCGAGATCACTGGCGTCGGGGTTACGCCATCGTTCTCCTGGATGATAATTTCAACGCCATTTGCCGCCAGCACTTCGAGTGCAGTGCGCTGCGCCGGCGCGGAAAGCGCATGCGTGTCCTTCCCCATATATAAAGGACCGTCGATTCCTTGTCCTTTGCGGTACTCGCAGATGGCCTGCGTAATCGCGAGGATGTGCGCTTCGTTGAAAGCGCCGTGCAGCGAAGACCCGCGGTGTCCGCTCGTGCCAAACGCGACGAGTTGATTCCGGTCGCCCACATCGGGCTTACGATCGAAATACTCTTTCTCCAAACGCGCTACGTCAACCAGCAGTTCCTTGGGCGTGGGCTTGCCGGCGAGCGGCGAGATTGCTGGTCCACTTGCGACGGACTGTTTCTCTAAGGTATCGGGCATGGTTCCGCCTTCCAGATTTCGGTCGCGTATTCCTGAATGGTGCGATCGCTCGAAAACTTGCCGGAGCTGGCCACGTTCAGGATTGCCTTCTCGGCCCATGCGCCCGGGTCGCGATACAGTGCCCCGAGACGTTCCTGCGCCTGGACGTAGGAGGTCAGGTCCGCCAGGTGCATGTAGTGATCGCCGAATAACAGTAATGCATCGCGCAGCGGAGCGAATACACCTGGTTCGTTGCGGCTGAAGTAATCGGAGAAGATAAGGTCCAGGGCCGCCCGCGTCTCGGGTTCATGTTCGTAGTGCCAGTTGGGACTGTACCAGGAGCGGCTGTTCTCGACTTGTTCGACGGTCAGTCCGAACAGGAACATGTTCTCTTCCCCAGCCTCCTCTGCCATCTCGATGGTCGCGCCATCCCGCGTGCCGACGGTAAGAGCTCCATTCATCATGAACTTCATGTTGCTGGTTCCGCTGGCCTCATAACCGGCAGTCGAAATTTGATTGGAGACGTCGCTCGCCGGAATCAGCCGCTCCGCCAGCGAAACATTGTACTCAGGGAGAAAAACGACTTTGATTCGCCCGCGCACCGCAGGGTCACCGTCAATCCTGCCTGCCAGGTTGTTGATGAATTTTATGATCAGCTTCGCCAGGCGATAGGCTGGTGCCGCTTTACCGGCGAAGAAGAATGTGCGCGGCACCATCTCCGCATCGGGATTTTCCCGCAGCCGGTTATAAACAACGACGATCCGGAGGGCGTTCAGCAGTTGGCGCTTGTACTCGTGGATGCGCTTGATTTGGCAGTCGAAAATCGTGTCCGGGTCCACGATCTGCCCTGAAGTCGCTTTGAGCCAGTCGGCAAAGCGTACTTTGGCCTCCCGTTTTGACTTGAGAAACAGGCCCCGAGCGCTCGCGTCCTGGGCGAATGGCTTCAACTCGGTGAGTTGCCTTAAGTCAGTAATCCACCGATCACCAATGACTTGCGTGATGGCCCCAGCCAGCGCAGGATTGGATTCCAGCAGCCAGCGACGAGGCGTGACTCCATTCGTTTTGTTGCTGAAGCGTTCGGGAAACATCTCCGCCAGATCCTTGACTGTCATCGTCCGCAGTAGCTTCGAGTGGACGGCGGCGACTCCATTGGTGCTGTGCGTGCCCACGATAGCGAGGTTGGCCATGCGAATCTTGCGCGAAGGCTTTTCTTCCACGAGACTAACGCGCTCGACGCGTCCCTCGTCGCCGGGGAAGCGAAGACGCACTTCGTCGAGCAAACGCCGATTAATTTCGTAAATGATTTCCAGATGCCGGGGAAGTAGCATCTCGAACCAGGCAGCCGGCCATTTCTCAAGGGCCTCAGGCAGTAACGTGTGATTCGTGTATGCGAGAGTCTTTTTCGTCAAATCCCATGCTTGGTCCCACCCAAGGTGCGCATCATCCAGCAGGACACGCATCAATTCCGCGACCGACATCGAGGGGTGTGTGTCGTTCAGTTGGATCGCAACCTTCTCCGGAAGCTGGTTCCAGTCAGTGTTGTGGCGCTGAAAGCGGCGGATCAGGTCGGCCAGCGAGCAAGCGACCAGGAAATACTCCTGCACAAAACGCAACCCCTGTCCCACGGTCGTGGAGTCGTCGGGATACAGTACACGGGTTAGCGATTCTGCTTCGAGAGTCTGGCCAAGTGCTCCTACGAAGTCTCCGGTGCCGAATTCCTGGAAGTCGAAGTAGTCGGGCGCTGCCGCGGCCCAGAGCCGGAGAGTATTGATCGTCTTTCCTCCGTAGCCTACGATTGGGCGGTCAAAAGGTATGCCGATGAGGCTCGACGGCCGTCCGGGAATCACCTTGAAATTACCACCTCGCAGTACAAAGGAACAGTTCAGCTTCACCTCCACCTTCTCGTGCGGGCGAGCGATCTCCCAGGGGTCGTCTTCACGTAGCCAGTTGTCGGGGTTCTCTTGCTGCCAGCCGTTCGCAAATGACTGCCGAAACATGCCGTATTCGTAGCGGAGTCCATAACCTGTTGCCGGCAGTTGCATCGTGGCCATCGAGTCGAGGAAGCACGCCGCGAGACGGCCCAGGCCGCCGTTCCCGAGACCCGCATCGGGTTCTTGCTCGATCAATTCCAGCCAATCAATTCCTTTTTCATGAATCGCATGCTGGGCCACGGGATCAAGCAGTAGGTTCGTGACGTTGTTGGCCAGCGAACGGCCGAGCAGAAATTCCAGAGAGAGGTAGTAAATACGCTTGGCGTTCTGTTGCTCATAAGTGGTCTTAGTCAGCACCCAGCGTTGCGCGAGAATGTCGCGCACAGAACGCGCAATTGCCTCGAATTTCTCCCGGGCGCTCGCCACCTTGGGGTCAATCGCCCGATCAAAAACCAGGTGCCGTTCATAGAATGCGTTTTCCGTCCCCACAAATGGAATCGGGCCGCACCCGTACTGCTTAAGAAGGTCGGAAACATTGGCCGCCTTCGCGGTCATCGGAACGACTTTTGCGGAGGTTGGGCGCACCACACTCTCTGTGCTCATTCGAGTTCCTTATCGTCTGATTTATCTGTGAACGGTGTTACCCACAAGAACCGCGTGTTCCTCATGGGACACGTTGGTCGATTGATTGACTACGTGGTGATCGTCATTCCAGAGCCGGATCACGGGCCGCGACAAATTGTGCTCATAGCTGAGCGCGCTGAGGCTCGCAGGACTCAGCAGAAAATACCTGCCCCCGATACCTGGCGGTAACCCCAGCCAGCGGGCGGTCAAAACGCGAATGAAGTGGCCGCTGGAAAAAATCAGTACATCGCCTGCAATGCCCCGGACACGCTCGACAACGCGGTCGGCTCGCTCGCCGATTTGTTCTGGCGATTCTCCTCCTGGAGCACCCTCACGAAATAAATCCCAGCGCGGGTTCACTCGAAGAATTTCGGCCGAAGTCAGTGCTTCGTATTTTCCGTAGTCCCATTCCACCAGGTCGGGATCGGTGATGGCCCCCGCTCCAAATCCAGATAATTCACAGGTTCGGGCCGCGCGCTGCAACGGGCTGGTAAACACTTTGGCAAACTTCATGCCCTTCAAACGTTCTCCAAGCCGCACGGCATTGCTTTCGCCGTCAGGTGTAAGAGGCAGGTCGGTAAGTCCGGTATGCTGGCCTGAGTGAGTCCACGCGGTGTTACCGTGGCGCGCTATATACAACACTGGAAGTGCGTCGCTCATGTGTCTTTTGGCTCCTCCTTGAACAACGTGCATTCGCAGTTCCACATGCTTGCCCGCCCAATGCGTGGTTTACAGGTGCGCTGTCGAAGGGCTGGCGACGAGACTTTTGGCAGATGACTGGCGCAAGCCCGACACAGGGTCCGCGATCGGCATGTTTGCTGCCGATGGTTCAGCTTGCTGTACCGACCGGTGCGGCGGCGTGCAACAGCTTCCAGCATTCCGCGGCAATGGCCCAGTCCTCCTCCGCCCGGATGACCAGCACGCGAACCTGAGAATCCGCGGTGGAAATGTCGCAGTCGAGGTACGGCCGCGTGTTCAGTTCGCGGTCGAGTTTGAGGCCGAGGAATTCCAATGTGCTGCATGCTGCCGCTCGCACTTCGGGGGAGTTCTCGCCCACTCCCGCGGTAAACACCAGAACGTCCATTCCTCCCAACACCGCGGTCATAGTGCCGATCGCTGCGCGTAATCGGTGGATGTAAATGGCAAATGCCAACGTCGCTCTCTGGTGACCTTTTTGCATACCACCCAGGATGTCGCGCATATCGCCCGAGAGACCCGAGATTCCCAGCAGCCCAGACTCCTGGTTCAGCACGTGGTCGATCTTCTCACCATCAAGCTGACCTTGACGCATCAGAAAAGTCAGAATGCCGGGATCTACCGAGCCCGATCGTGTTCCCATCATCAGGCCCTCTAAAGGAGTGAATCCCATCGTGGTATCAACGCTACGGCCTCCCTGAATTGCCGTCACGGAGCACCCATTGCCTAGATGGCAAGTGACAATTCTTAGCGAATTCCTGTCCTTCCGCAGCAGTTGAGCGGCGCGGCCGGCGCAATACTGATGATTGATCCCGTGAAATCCGTATCGGCGAATGCCTTTCTCGACCCATTCATATGGACCCGGATAGATCGCGGACGACTCTGGCATTTGGCGATGAAAGCCAGTGTCGAAAACGGCAACCTGCGGAACCGCGCCGAGAACACTTCCGACAATCTCCATGCCCTCGAGTTCGGCGCGAATATGCAGAGGCGCGAGAGGAGAGACGCTGCCGATGGCCGCGCGCACGTCGGGCGTGATGACAACGGGATCCTCGAAACGGGGGCCGCCATGGACTACACGATGCCCCACCGCGTCGATCTCGGAAACGGAAGCAATGGCACGCGTCTTTCCATCCCGCGCCGTACGCAGTAAATGTCTGACAACCTCCTCCCGTGAGGAGATTGGGAGTTGTTCTTTGACAACCGCCCCCATTGAGTTCTTCGCCGAAATCGTCGCCGTACCGCCGCCAAACTCGATTTTTCCCTCCCACAGGCAAGCGGGCGGATGATCCGGCAGATTCTCGCCGATTTCGTAGATGCACGCCTTTTGGCTGCTGGAACCGGAATTGAGTACGAGGATTTTCATATCTGGGCTGGAGCCAAGCTTCTCCGTTTCCTGGCTATCCGCGGAGCAACCGACCTACCAAACGCAAAGATATTCCGGAATACGGAATGGCCAGGAATCCATGCCCTCCCGGCATCGATAGGTCGCTCAGTGACTGTCGAAAGCATGGCAAGTGACAAGATCGCTAACAGCCTTTGCGATCACCCTTGAGCTAGCGAGTCGAGTTCCGCTGACAGGCTACTCAGACCCGCACGGTCAGTACTGGACATGGGGCGCCGCAGACTACTCGATAGGAGTTCGTGGAGAGAAAGCGATTGGTAAACCTGTGGGCGGGGGGAACGGTAAGCACGAGCAAATCGGCGGCGGCACGCTCCGCCACGTTCAGGATCAAGTCGCTCTGTGTGCCGATATCGGTTGGCAGTTGTGGAATGTTGGTCAGTTCCCTTTCGCGACTGGTGCTCCTCAACTCGGCTTCGCACCATTCAAGTGGGGACACTTGTGCGAGAACACGTCCGGCATGATCTTCAAGCACATGGGCAACCGTAAGCCGAGAGTTGTATTTCTGAGCGAGTGAGAACGCATACGATTCAGCTAATTTGGAACGGGCGGAAGGACCACTAGCAAGCAGAATACTCTCGGGTCCGAATTGCTCCAGTCTGTTTCGATCCGTGTAGGGACCTACGACAAGTACAGGGCAGGAAGCATGATCCACAATGATTTCTGCGACCGATCCGAGCGCCAGTTTCTTCCATCCGGTTCGACCATGCGTTCCCACGACGATCAAGCCAAGATCGAGGTCCCTGACTATTTCCGGGAGGATGGTCGGCAGTTCTGCGACTTCCACGTGAAACTTGAGATCGACGCTCTTAGCCTGACCGCCGCAGCGAAGGTCCGACTCCAGTCGTCGCATATCGCGCCAGGCAGCCTCGCGGGCCGTCTCGACGGCTTCAGGCGCTACCATGTTGTAAGGTGTGGGGTCGACGCAATGAAACAAATGCAATGTGGCGGCATACCTGGCCGCGATCCCGAGCGCATAGTTGAGGGCTCTCGTCGAACTCTCCGAGAAATCCGTCGCTAGCAGAATATTGCGCAGAGTCAGCGCAGTGGATGACGATTCGAGCCGTACCATCCGTGAGACCATCCCCTGCATATCTTCCTTAGACCCAATTCAGACAGCAACGCTAATTGCCGTTAACGGCAGCTTGTGCACGAGCCTCTTGCGAAGGCATCGATACCTCTTTGTTTTGAGCGCCATTTACGACGTAATCCTGGTGGTCGATGGTCAGGACTTTCTTGCCGTACAGGCGGACTTGTACAAACGTTTCGTCTCTTTGTGGCAGCCAGAATCCGCCGATCTTCTGGTATTGCCGCACGAAGTCGGCTCGCTCTATCCAGAATGAAAGCTTCTTGGCGGGACTACCTTCGATCCGGACCACCGCGTAGTCCTCGACATCAATCCACAGCTTACCTTCAAACAGGTATTTGTCTTTTCGTTTGGGGGCCGCTTGCACGACGAAGCAGCGGTACGGTCCTACCTGTTGTTCCCCAAGCAGCGTTAGGGTGTAGTTATCGGGAGCAATGGCGCTGTCGTGATGCTCCTTGCCGGCGGCGGTTTCGATCTCACTGTTGATGAGGGGGTTCAGCGCCAGATGTCGGATCAATCCCGACCCTTTTTCGGATGTAACGATAAACGTCTTCTTGTCGGGCGCGCGGAACTCCATCCGCCCGATCTCCTCGGCGTGCACCTTCCCTTTCAAGTCGACGACCTGGTAGGTTCTCAAGGCTGTGTAGTCGGACAGCGCCGCCTTTCGCTGCTCGTTATGGGCGAGCAACTGGGCGAAAATCTGGTCTTCCGTAACGCCTGACCGCAAGGGTTCGAGAGGAGTTGTGAGAGCCGGGTCGCTTTCCTGCCGAAGCTGCGCCCCTGCGCACACCGCCGACGTTGACAGGCCGATAAGTATCGCGGCCATGAAAACAGGTTTGATTTTGACTAGCGACGTTGCCATATCCCCTCCAAGCACATCTGCTTTCCCGCTTCAATCCTCGAAGCTACGGACACCACCCTGGAATCTGTTCTTGACAACGTTCGACCATAGCCACTTGATCACCCGGGCGTCGTTGTAGCAGTACGCCAGGTTGTGGTTCAACGTCGAGAAACAGTGGCGTTGACAGGTTGACTTCATGGCAGACAACTGCTCCTGATCGAATTTTGGCCGGTCAATGTTTCCCCAGTCAAAGGTTGACCCATACATCGGGAAACAGGGTGCGACAGTGCCGTCGGTGCGGATGATGACATTGTTCTGACCCGCGCGGCAGTTCCATTCCGCGAAATGCAACTCGCCATTTGGCTCCTGGACAATCCCCGGTGTAGAAGCCAGCACATCCGCCTCGTGTCCAGTTCCACGAGTGCCATCGCCGTTCCAGCCGCATTCTCTCAGATCAAGGCCGGAGGACATGCGCACAAAGGCCTTGATCTCCTGCAGTCGTTGCACCGAGTTCACCATCTGATAACCCGATTTGTTCTTCTCGATGAGCCAATCGACGAGACTATCGACTTCGGTCCAATCTTCCGGACGGATGTAAGTGGGATTGTCGTACAAATGCTTGAAGTGGTCGTCCTGTTCGAGCATCGGGGTTTCATTGATGTGGTAATCCGTGGCGATGCGATGCTCGCGGGCGTATTCGGTCAGCTTCCGGACGTCGTTCATGTTGTTGCGGCAAATGTTGATATTGAAAAAGACTAGATAGCGGTATACGTACTGCTTGCGTAGGATGTGTTCCAGGTTCTTCTGCGCGGGCACGAATGCCTTAGGCAGGCTGGGTTGCAGATCCCAAGAGTCCAGCGCGAAGTTGAACACGGATACGCCAGCGTCGCCGAGGCGGTCCGCGACTTCAGGACGCAGTAACCGGCCATTGGTCGCAATGTAAACCCAGAAGCCCTTTTTCGCAGCGTAGTAGACGACCTTGTGCACGAAGTCTGGCCGCAGCAAAGGTTCGCCACCCATCAAAGCCAGCACTCGGCAGCCATTGTCGTGCAGCCAATCGATCGAACGCCGGGCCACGTCCTCGGTCATGCCCTTAACCTTGTTGTTATAGGACCAGCAATACCAGCAGTCGAGATTGCACTTGTACTCGACAAACAAATAAGCCGTGATGGGGTGGAACGCGCCCGGCATGATTCGTGACCGGATGTAGGGCGCGAGCCATCCGCGCGACTTGCGGTAGATGTCTTTTGCACCCCACGTGCGTCTCTCCGGTGGCACCTCCGGCCCGGGATCGTTCAGTCGTTCCGGAAATTGCGGAAAAATGGGCTCCGGCAGGGTCAGTCCCCTGTCCGCTGCCGGAGCGGGGCGGCCTCCGGCGGAATTCATCAGGAGGTCGTGGATGGCTACGTCGATGCGGAACTTGGCGGCTGTGGCCATGAAGATCTACCTCTCACCATCGCTAGCTTCAGATATTCACTCATCGGACAAAAACTCGGTCATTGCGCACCCTGTGCGGGAACTGAGAACGAGGGCTCCGGCAAGGCTGATTGTTTGATTGTCTTGGCCACATTGCGGGCCAGGTTATGCGTTACTCGCAAGTTGCTCCCCAGAAAGCGGACATTGCCGTTGACCGTGCGCTCCACGATGACCCTGCCGTCGCGACTGCACAGTTGGCTGCGCACGGTTAACTTGGTTGCGCCGCTCACGGTGGTCACCGCGCGCCGAGTCTCGCTTCCGGCCGTGTACTTCTGCACTGTCGTTTTCAAAATCAATAAGTCGGGGACATCGCTGGCATTCCGGTCACCGTCCCGAAGCACCTGCTTAAATCGCTTCGTCTTTCCCAGCTCCTCTAAAAGGCTCTCGTAGATGGCGACCTGAAAGGAGGGTGCGAGATTTACATCGCCGGGATCAACCTGGACCACTTGCACACTCCACCGCACGCCATCGGAACTGTCTCGCCCGGAAGAGGATTTCGCCGTGGCGGCTTGAGCAGGCAAACGCGGCGGGTGCCCAACCGCCATCCCTACAATCGCTATCGCCAGCAGGATCGATGAGACTCGTTTACTTGTGATCACTTGAAACCTCCGCAGTGCTTTGCTTCGTGGCCTCGCCTTCGCTTTGGCGGACACGTGCTCCCCGGGCCACTAGCTCATCCCTGAGAGTCCCTCCTTGCCCTTTTTGTAACTGGAAGATCGCTCCGTGAACTCCCCCGTTTGCGTCAACGTATTCGACGGTGAGAGTGTCGTAATTCTTATGGGCAAAAAGGCTAACGACTCGGCCACCGCCGAACGGTACCGCCGCCTTACCCAAAGTCATGGGCACGCCGCCGACCTGCTTGCGTTGGTCACCGAGAAAAACATCCAGGACAGAGGCAATACTCACTTCTACAGCCGGCTTCCCGCTCTTCTGAAACTGCAGAGCACTGCCTTGAATCGACAGTGTCCCGCCAGCGTTATTCGCTGCTCCTTCGAAGCCTAGCAGATGGGTTACGCGGGCGCTGAACGGCGCGGTACCCTTCGTTGGCTCGCTGGCGTTCTGGGCCAGTGCCGCCGCACCGCACCAGATGAGCAGGATCAGGCTCGCCAAGACGCGACGCGGTATCGGGAAGAAGACTGTCATGTATTCCCACGGAACAAGTGTGCGATTCATTTCTCTCCAAGGCCGACCCGTCGGAATTCCTGAATTGTTGGGCAAGCTCTGCCAAATTCTTACGCAGTAACCTCAAGCACTCGAAGTTCCACACCCGGATTGGGGACGAGGACGATGGGCCACAGCGCAGCACCAGCATTTCGTGTACACGACGCGCGGCCGGGACGCGATTCAACATATTCGCGAGTCCCATGACAAGCGACGAAATTTGGCAAATGACGGGCAGACGAAGTCGGAGGGGTTACCTTGGCCGCTTGAATATCACAAAAATGGCTCCATCGCCCTCAATCGATGCGGACACAACTTCCCAGCCAAGGGATCCAAACTCGTTCAGCGTTGCATCCACCTGTTTCATCTCGTCCCGGCTTTCAGGCACCGGGAAATCCGCTAAACGGTATTCCCATTCCATGTAGGTTGCTCTTTCCGCCCTCCGCTTGCCAGTGGGAGCTTCAGAGAGCCACAAAGTCAACTCTCCATGGCTGATCTGTGACTCCACCAGCCGTGGCAATGAGTTCGCATGTATGCAGGCAAAGTTATTTGGATTGCTTCTTATCTTCCGACGGTCTCCGGCTCACGATGGGTACCTCGTGCGATTGGCCCAGAATATCGTTGTAGGCCAGCGTTTGCTTGCCCACCAGCACCAGAAGGTTGCGACCCGCAGCGTACTGAACCGTGTTCATGCCGAGCTCGGGCGTGTACAAGAGTACGTAGACCGTGTCCGCCACCTTGACGCAAACGTCATAGCTGACGTCGCCGGAAGCGGCGCCAGAGCCGGCCTGATGAGGTTTCACGCTGGTGATTGTGCCCACTTGATACTTCCCCGTGGACTGACACACGGCGGAAACTGCCGTCAGACAAATACAGATCGCGCATACTAGCTTGAGCATTGTTCCCTCCTCACATCTGACAATGTTGGGTTAAGCAGGACGGCCTTGTCAGCCTTCCTGCTTGGCACCCATGACATGGCCTAATTCCCGATGCTTGCTTTTTCCGCTGCTGTTTCTACAGGGCGTGGTTTTCTCAGACCATTTCTGTCAGCGAGCCTGGCGAAATCGTCCGCATTGAACGGATATGCGCGCGCCGACTCTTGCCCGGTGGAACTCAAGGTGATATCCACCCTTCGGTTGTAAGCCAGGACGATGTTCCCGAGTTTCCGGATCACCTTTTCCCGGGCCTCGCCGCTCAAAGCAGCATCCTGGTCCAACAATTGTTTGACCTGCTCGGAAGTCAGGCTCTTCTCCTTGCCGAAGGCTTGAGTCTCGATATTGGCCTCGGGGACGCCCTGCTCCACGAGAAAACGCTTGGCCAATTCCGCCCGCCGTTCCGACAATCGCTGGTTGTAGGACTTTGGCCCTCGCCGGTCAGCATAGCCAGTAAGCAGGAGACGGGCATCGGATTTGAACGAAAGATACTTCTTGAACTCTTCAGCAATCGTCTGCAGCGCCTGCTTCTCGCTCGCGAGCAGGGCGGCGTCAGACTTGAGAGATCCGGGCCGATCGGTTTGAAAGTAAACGCTGCGCATCGACAGTGCCCCCGGTTCGATTGAGCCGACGATGTGCAAAGCCACGGTTTGAGTCTCGGCTCCGCCGCATTCATTGGTTGCTTTCAGAGTGTAGTTGACGGTTTCATCCACTGGCCCGAAGTCGCTCTTTTGAGGGGCCACGGTCAATGTACGGCTGCCGCTCGCATCGACCGCGCCCAATGGATCGATCGCCACATCGGAAGCGTTCGTCGCGCTCCAATTCAGCGCGGCAGTGCTGTCCTCGACCACCTTGTCTCCCACGCGCTTGTAGTGGGTCTCGGCCGGTGAGAGGCTGAGATTTGCCTGTACCGCAGTGTTCACGTTTACGGTAACCCTGGAGGTGGCCGTCCCACCCGGCCCGAGCGCGGTGAGGTCGTAGGTGGTCGTCTGCCTGGGCTGAACCGCCCGCTCTCCGGAGGCCGCGACCGCTCCAACCGGTTTGATTTCAACCTGTGGTGCGTCGGTCGAGTTCCACTTGAGTTGGGAAGAGTCTCCGCAATTGAGTTGCGCGGTTGTCGCTGCCAATTCTGCCGTCGGCTTAGCAACGGCCACAGTCGCGCTGGCTACTCCCGCTTTGAAGCGCGGCGCCGTGCCGAGTTTCTCTCCGCGCGACCAGGGGACAGTCTTGCGGACGCCTTTGGAGGCATCCACGATCACCCGCTGGTTTGCGGGCACGTTGACTGGGCCTGACCAGACCTCTTTGTCTCCGCTCTCTATGTTCACCTGATAGCTGCCAGATGGAACGACCAATTCCTGCTTCCACCACAGGAAATCAGTATTGAATTCGTCGCCGTGCCCGACAAAGAAATCTGGGGTCTTCCCGTTCAACAAAACGGCGTCGCGGTCAGCTCCCTCGATCGCGATCGCGCCGAACGGCCCGGAGACCTTTGCCGCAACTGCCTCCAGAGCGACTTCGAGGTTGGTCGTCTTCCCCGCCGTGATCGTGACGGTACGCGTAATGGGCTGATAGCCATAGTTGACCAGTTCGACCTTATGTTCCCCAGCGCTCAGGCTCAGTGAGGGATGCTTGCTTGCTTCGCTGATGGCACGGTCGTCGACAAAGACGTAGGCCTGCTTCGGGGTGACACGAAGTTTGAGCTTGCCATTTTGCGCAAGTCCCGACGTTATGGCAGCCAATAGAAACAACGCAATGAAGCCAATACGTGATGCCGCAGATTGAGATCTCATGATCAGTTCCTTTTAGAAAAATGTGTTCCGCTCGCGGAGTCAGTGCAGGTACGTGTGTAACGGCGCAGCTCCGCTCAACGCAGGAGATGCAAGCGCGATGCCAGATACCAGAACTGAATCAGGATTTGCTAAGCAGGTAGATTTTCAAGCGATTTACACCGGAAGGCTCCCCGCCGTACCAACGCGTTCCTGGCGCAGGCCGCGTGACAGTCGTCAGCCGCCAAAAGCTTGCCAATGGTCTGACACGCGACACGCCAGAACTGCGCATTCGCGGGTTTGGAATTGGCATTGCGTTTGCAAGATCATGCACCGAGCGAGGCGGCAGCCGGTACAGGTGGCCCAGACGAATTCCGTAGCCAACCAGCACGGAGCGCTTGAGAGCAACAGATACTCGTGGCAAGTTAACCGTCGTACGCGGTCCTTGGCTGCGCCTCGCGTCATCGCAACTCGGGAAACTTTCCGAGGAGAGCCTCGAGTGAGATTAGGAGGGAACGAATGAGGCACATCGAGACGATGCCGGGCGAACCGAACGCGAGCATGATTTCTTCGATCATCAATCTTGTTTGCCCACAGTGCGGCGGTCACATGATGGACTTCGAATGCCAGGGCAGATGCGGCAGGAACTGGTTCTCGGAATGGGAATGGGCACTCAACACCACGAGAGGGCCTCGCGTTCCCAGAACGAAAGATGCGCGGCAGCGTCGGTAGCCACTGTTCGAGGGCTGTCTAGCAAACACTCTTCTTATGATCACCGGAGCACACGTTTCTCGCTCCCGCTCGTAGCCTAGAAACGCAAACCTATAGTCGTTGTGGCAGACTGCCTGCAATCGTATTCTTTGGTGTCTACGTCCGAGAGAAGGAGAACCTTGATATGGACACACTCTCTGGGGTAGCAGGACTCGATCGCCGGTTTGGAATTCCCGGGCTCGCCGGCGTTGGCGAAGGCAGAGGCGCGATGCCACGGGTGAAGATCACCTCTCCCCTCTGCGAGGCCGAAATATACCTGCACGGTGCACAGGTAACCTCCTGGAAGCCGGCGGGTAGTGATGAGGTGCTTTTTCTGAGCTCGAAAACGCGGTGGACCGATGGTCAGGCAATTCGAGGCGGGATTCCGATCTGTTTCCCCTGGTTTCGGGCCAAGGCCAATGATTCCCCGGCCCCTGCACATGGGTTCGTGCGAACAAGGAGCTGGCGGCTCGAATCGATTCTTGAGGAGGATGGCGCTGTTGTCGTGAGCATGATGACGGTGAACGACGAACGCACCCGGCACTGGTGGCCGGGAGAGTTCCGTCTCGTTCACCGTGTTACTTTCGGTTCTCAACTCAAGCTGGAGCTGGTTTGCACCAATACGGGGACAACGACGTTGCGCTTCGAAGAAGCGCTCCACACCTACAACCGCGTGGCGTGCGTTCAGCATGTGCGCGTGCGGGGACTGGACACCGTGCGCTTTCTCGACAACACCGACTCGAACCAGGAGAAGGCGCAGCGGGGTGAAGTGGCGATTACTTCGCAGACCGACAACGCCTACCTGAATACCTCGGACACGGTGGAACTTTTCGATCCCAACATGCGGCGTCGGATTCAACTGGCAAAGGTCAATTCGCTCACTACGGTCGTATGGAATCCGTGGCGCGAGAAAGCCTCTGAGATGCGGGACCTCGGTAACGACGAATGGACGCAGTTTCTGTGCGTCGAAGCGAGCAATATCCTGGACGCCGCCGTGAGCCTGGCGCCGGGACAGGAGCACCGAATGACTGCGATTCTCACGGTGGAGGGGCTTTAGCGCAATGATCGCGGGGATAACAGCAATTGCGCCGGTCGGTGAGCGTTGAGTCGCTCGGGAGCTTGCTCTTCCATGGACATTCACGCGGTTAGAGTCTGAAATTGGCGCTCTGTCCTCGACCTCAAACACGTTGTTCTATTGTTCTATTTGACTTCTGCGGACGGACTCGACGAGGGCAATCTCACAACGACGGCTGTGTCCGATTCAGCGTTTCTGCGCATGCGCTTGGCCCGATCCGCCTCCTCAGCCATATCGTGCTCCAGCATGTCATGGAGTGCGCTGAGCACTTGATATTGCATGATTGCGATCTGGTATCTCTCTCCGACCAGGTACTCCGCCTGTTCGCGAGAAATTTGATTCGCTTCCTGCGTCCTGCAGATATTCGCAACCTCGGCTGACATTGATTGCGCGATCAGAACCATGGCCTGTTCGTATTCTTTGAGAACGTCGCTCGGGCCAAGCGGGATCTCCGGTTTGATTTTCATCAGATCAGCAAGCTGGGCGGCAGCCGGGCTTTTAGCATTGGCAAGAACTTTCTCCAGCGCAGGTGGCTCCGCCTCTGTCCCTCTTCGCGCCGTTTGGGCCCGGGAGGTACCTACCATCACACTCAGTAACAAGACCCTGCCGACAATCGATTGCGCTCTCATTTCCTTCCTTTACCCTCCCGCCACTCAACGTTGCGGCGTCACAAACAGCCTTGTAAACGCTGCTTTCAAGCTCCTGACGACATTCCAGGATGAGGTAACCTTTTTTCGAGAATGGCGCTGGCTAGATGCGCCACGTCTGGATCGCCACAACGCAGTGCCCGAACCAGTTCCCGGCCCGCATCTTCGGAAGCGTATTGCGCCCACATCACTCCGCACAAGAAAACATAGTCCTGATTCATTTGCTCCCCCTCACTTGACGCTTACTGGACAAGCACGGGCCGCTCCAATCTGACCCCGTGTCCGCGACCGACTGTAGCTCCTTTCGAAACAGCTACTTGGACTTTTCTCACGAAATGGCGAGGCGCCGCCTCTTCCGTTCAGATACGGAACATCGCCAATTCTTGACGGATGACAACTGCCTTCGAGCTGTCCCCGCCGAGTATTCGCATGAATCCTATCGATGCCGTCTGGCATTGAGGTTGCTACCCAGATGTGGATCAGTTACGGCCAGTCTGGTCACAAGACACAAAGGTTGCCGGAGCACCAATAAGGAGAAGTCATGATGAAGCTCTACCTGAATTTTGGAATGGTCACAGCAGTTCTGCTTGCGGCTTCGATTGCGCGGGCCGATTCTTTGGAGCTGAAGAACGGCAGCCTGATCAAAGGAAAGTTCACGGGCGGAACAGAGAATGAGATCAGCTTCCGTGTGGACTCGTCGGTGCAGGAGTACAAGGTCGCGGACATCGTTTCGCTCAGCTTTGATTCTGAAAAACCGCGAGACACGCCGACAAGGCCCGCAAGTTCCTTCCCCGAAGGACCGACGGCGGAAGCCAGCGCGAAGGCAGTGCGGTATATCACGATCCCGGCAGGAACGCGCATTTCTGTGCGCACCATCGACCGCATCGATTCCACCAAGAACCACGTGGGAGATCGTTTCGAGGCTTCGCTGGAAGAACCGCTTACGGCCGACGGTAACGTCGTCGTCGCCAAAGGAGCGAACGTCTATGGCCGCCTGGCAGAGTCCAAGGAATCGGGGACGTTTACGGGCAGGTCGCAGCTGCAACTGGAGCTAACCGGGATTGTCATCAATGGGCAGACCATCCCGGTGGTGACGGGAGAATATGAGTTAACCGGCAAGTCCCGCGGTGCGAGCACGGCAAAGCGAACGATCGGCGGAGCGGCGATCGGTTCGATCATCGGCGCCCTCGCCGGCGGCGGCAAAGGAGCGGCGATCGGAGCAGGCGTTGGAGGAGGAGCTGGCGCAGGTTCGGAAATCATCACCAAGGGAGACCAGGTAAAAATACCGAGCGAGACCCTGCTCGATTTCACTCTGCAGCAGGACCTGTCGATACCACACGCGTCCTGAGGTAACGAGGCGGTCCCGTTCCATGATGGCGACGTTCGACGGCAGGCGCGGTGCCTGCACGCATCGGACGTTGACGAAACAGGTAAGCTCCTGGCAGAGATTCGACATCAGGTGTGAAATTGTGTTGAACACGCGAACGCATTGTCTTAGACCCCCTTTTTCCCCACCATGGAGGCTTCGTTGGCCAAGTTCCGCAGAATCTCTCCTTCACTAAAGAGGCGGGCTGCGCAGATCGAACTGCTGCTCATGGACGTGGACGGCACGATGACCAACGGCGGCGTCACTCTCCTGTCACAAGCCGATGGCACCGCGCTTGAAATCAAGACTTTCGATGCCCATGACGGCCAAGGCCTGACGCTCGCCCACACCGCCGGCGTGCGTACCGGCTGCATCACGGGTCGCGAAAGTGCCGCTCTCTTGCGCCGCGCCCAGGAAATGAAGATGGAATTCATCTACATGAAGCAGCCATTGAAAATGCCGGCCTATGAGGACATTCTGCGCAAGGCCGGGGTCCCGGATTCTGCCGTTGCCTATATCGGCGATGATCTGCCCGACATTCCCTTGCTCCGCCGGGCCGGCCTGGCGATCGCCGTGGGCAATGCCGTCCCTGAAGTAAAACAGGCCGCGCACTACACTACCAAGACCCTTCCTGGACATGGCGCAGTGCGCGAGGCGGTCGAACTCATTCTCCGGTCGAAGGGGATGTGGGAGGCGCTGATCGACAAGGCCCGTGCATAAACGCCGCCTCCGCGACTTCACGCGGTCAAGAAGGACGGTGCCGGCGTTTCTTCGATGCAGACTCGCGCCCATCGGCTAGGCGCCTGCCGCCGATAGAAAACCTCACGATACAATTCGTGGGCAAACTCGTAACACTGCCAAATGGTCCCGTCCGAGAACTGACGCGATCCCCTCCGCCGCACCATGTGCTGCCGGCGCACCAAGTCCTCGCAGGTGCTTTCCAGCTTCTCCTGGTCCACGGTCGTGCCGAGGACGTTTGGGTTCGCAGTAAAAGACATGCCCGTAACGCTCGCCAGTTCCAGCACGCGCTGCTCGTCCGCGCTCAGTTTCTCAATCTGCAGTTCGATCATCCCCCGCAAACTCTCCGGCGTTTCCAAATGGATGCTCTCGATCGGCACCTTGATATGCCAGGTCCCGTTCTCGACGGCGATCACACCCCGCCCTTGCAAGTCTTCCAATATGCACACCATGAACAAAGGATTGCCTTCGCTGTGGCGGTGGATCAGCGAAGCTAAACCCTGCGGCGCGGCTGCTTCCGGCGTCTCGAGCGCCAGATACTCAGCCACTTCGCTTTCTGTCAGCGGCTCCAGAGCAATCTCCCGACATAGCTGATGCACTAGCAGATCCTGCTTCACCGCTTTCAACGGATGTTGCACGAGCGCGACGTCCACCGGACGATATGTGCCGATCAGCATTAACTTGCCGGCCGAGCGGCGGCGGGCCAGAGCTGAGATGAAGTCAACCGTTGACGGATCCGCCCAATGCAAGTCCTCGAACACCAGGAGCAACAGTTTTTCGGAACTGATCGTCTCCATTGCTTCAATGATTTCGCGCAGCATGCATTCGGGTGTAGAGCGGGCAGTTTGCCCCTGCCTCTCGCGTTGTTCACCTCTCACATGAGCGGGAAACTGCATCAACACCGTGGGGGCTTGAACAGCGAGAGTTCGCGCCACGGCGTCTCCTCCGGAACCGTTGCACAACTCCGAGAGCGCCTCTAGCACCGGATAGTACGCTTCCTTGCTTCCATAGCCTTCCACGCATTGTCCCCGCGCAACGCGAATACCCGGAAAATCTGCAGCGACCCGTCGTACAAACTCGTCGACGAGACTGGTTTTCCCAATGCCTGTCTCACCCGTGACAAAGACAACCTGGCGTTGCTGCGCCAAGCTCCTCTGCAGGCAATGGCATAGTTCGTCCAATTGCGCGTCCCGGCCAACCAGCTTCCGGGAGGGCGGATTATTCCCCAAGTCTATTTGGACAGCCACATCCGCGATGGGAGCGATGAACTGATAGCCCCGTCTCGGTAGCGTCTCGATAAAACGAGGATTCTTCGCATCGTCGCCGAGCGCATAGCGGACATCAAGAATTTGGCTCTTGAGCACCTCGGGCTGGACATACGTATCGGGCCACACAGCTTCGAGCAGTTCGCTCTGCGTCACCAGCCGACCGGGGTGCTCCACCAGATACTGCAGGACGGTGAATGCCTTGGGCGTCAGCCGAATCCGCTCCTCATCCCCATCATCGCGATGGCGCCAGAGGCATTCGTTGACCGTGTCCAGCCGGAAAGGAGCAAACTCTTTCGTGCTTGCGCTTCTGATGTTCGGGAGGGCTGCACTCATGGTTTCTACCTCGCTCGTGGGACGCATTATGGAAATATTCCCCACCCGCGGACAACCCTAGATGGGGTGTTCGACCGCCTGCCCCGTGGAGATGGATGGTGGCACCACTTTCGGGGGGGTTGGAGACAACCCCGGCGCGGTCAGATATCAAGGCGCTTCCGGCCAAATAGGCGAGCGTCGATCGACCAACCCCCGGGCCCCAGGATTGCGAGGGCTATTCCCAGTGTTGCCAACAGGATGGTGTTCCGCAGCTGATCCGTACCGGTGAAGACAATTCCGAGCTCAGTCACCGCCAAAAGCACGCCGGCGACTGGCGTCCACAAACCGGCGAGCAGAAAGATTCCTTCGCCGGCCGCGATTACCTCCAGCCAAACCGATGCCGGGTGCGGCGTTCCCATCAACCCGGCGATGCCGTCGTGAAGCAACAGAATTCCGACAACGAGCCGCAGCAGGAGAAGCCCGCTCCCGGGCCAACCGCGCGGAAACATGGAAAATAAGCGTTGCAATATGATGCCTGTTCCAGACATAACAACAATAGAATGCGCGCAACGCGATTCGACACCCCAAAGCCGGGGATTTCGTTACTACTCTTTCGGGGGGGGTTACAGTTCAATGATTCCGCGCTTCAGCGCGATGGTGACGGCGTGCGTTCGATCGCTGGCACCAAGTTTCGAGAGGATGTTCTTGACGTGACCCTTGACTGTGTCCTCGGTAATCCCGAGTTGATCGGCGACCAGCTTGTTTGCGTTCCCAAGGGCAATCAAACGCAGGACATCGATTTCTCGCGCGGTCAGGGCGTCATCCACCGCGTGGTCAGCGAGTTCGGCAGCAACCTCAGCGGGAATGTGCTTTTGCCCGGCATGCACCGCGCGGATCGTCTCCAGCAGTTGCTTCCGTAAAAGCCCCTTTAACAAATAAGCCCGCGCCCCGGCTTTGAGAGCGCGCAGAACCTGGACGTCCCCCTTGTAGGTCGTCAAAACGATGATGCGGGCTTCCGGGAATTCGCTGCAAATGGCGGCCATCGCCTCGATCCCATCCATTTCCGGCATCTGCAAATCCATCAATGTGAGGTCCGGCTTGTGTTTTCGGAACTGCTCAACCGCCTCGCGCCCAGTCGAGGCCTCACCGACCAACTTCATGTCGGGCTGACTGGCGACCAACGCCGCGATGCCTTCCCGCAGCATCGGATGGTCGTCCACCGTGAGAATCCGGATCACGTTAGGAGCGGTGCTCATGATCTCGTTCCGTTCTCCTTCGGAAAAGCCGGAAGCCGCCACGCGCAGAGGACGCCTCGTAAGCGATAAGCCCCGGAATACTCAACTCTATCTCGGTCCCGGCTCCGAGTTCACTCCAGACCTCCAACTCCGCTCCAATCTGCTTGGCGCGCTCGCGCATTCCCGGCAAGCCCCAGTGCCGCGAACGTCCGCCGCGTTCCAGGACGCGCGGGTCAATGCCCTTGCCATCGTCGCGGAAGCGCAAACGCAGCAGCGAGTCGCTATACGTGATTTCCGTCTCGATACTCCGGGCCTCCGCGTGCCGGAAGGCATTGCGCAACGACTCCCGCGCAATGCGGTAGATCTCGTCCTGCAGAATCGGAGACACACTTCGCGGTGTGCCTTCGACCAGCACACGGAACGTTACTGCCCCGCCGTCGCCTGCCGTATGCTCTTCGCTCAGGTCGGTCATCAGCGCAGTCATCGATTTCGCCAGGTCGTGGCCTCCCACCGTGGAGCCACGTATATCCGATATCGCATCCCGCCCTTCGATGATTGCCTGGTCCGCCCGCTCCAGCGCTCCCTCCAGCGCCTCTTTCGCCTCCATGGGGCGTGCCGGAAGCATCTCATCCACGGTTTGAAAGCGGAGCATCAATCCCTGAAAGCTCTGTAGCAGCGTATCGTGCAGTTCCCGAGCAATCCGCGTCCGCTCGCCCACCCGCGCTTCCACCGTCATATCGAACTGGTGCGCCAGTTGCCGCACCCGCAGCAGATACAGCCCCCAAAGCATTCCCAGGCAAGCCGCCGCGCACAGCGCCCGGAACCAGTTCGTCTGCCAGTACGCCGGATCAACCGCGAAGTCCAGCGCAGCGCCTTCTTCATTCCACACGCCGCTGTTGTTGCAGGCCAACACGCGGAAGCGGTAATGCCTCGGTGGCAGATTCGAGTACTCCACCCGCCGCTGGTTGACCACTTCTCTCCAGTCCGCGTCCTGCCCCTCGAGCTTGAATCGGTAACGCACCTTCTCCGGGACAACCAGGCTCAGCGCCGTGTAATCAATCGCAAGATCGCGGACGCGCGGAGGCAGGTGCATGCCGCCGCTTCCTTGAGAAGGTAGGTCGTACGTCTTGCCATCGGCGACGATTTGCTCAATGTGCACCGGCGGCGGAAGTCTGTTGAAGGGAAGATGACGCGGATCGACGACGCTCACGCCGCCGTAGGTCGCGAACCACAATTTTCCATCTGTGGTCTTGACGACAACCGGGCTGTAGACGGAAGGAGCAGCCTCGGGCCTCACTCCATCGGTACTGTCGAAAACCGTGGCATGGATCGTCCGCGTAGGATCGATGACCCACGCGTCCAACTCGGTCCGGGAAAGGCGCACGAGGCCGCAGGCCATGTACAACCAGACCGAACGGGCATCATCTTCCATCATCCAGAGAACCGCATCGCAGGGCAGTCCATTCTTGCTCGTCAGTGTGGCAATATGGCCGTCTTTGATCCGGCTCAGCCCACCCTCGGTAGAGGCCCAGAGCGCACCTTCCGAGCCAAGCTGGAGGCTCATCACACGGCCCCTGCCCAAACCATCAGCGGCTGCATACCGTGAGCGGACCTGACCGTCCTTGAAGTACGCCAATCCACCATGAGAAAAACCAAGCCACAAGCTGCCGTTCACAGGGTCAGACAACGTATCCAGCACAAGATCCTTTGCTCCCAGAGAGGTCCATGGAATATGTTCGACCATTTTCGTTCCCTGCAAATGAAAGAGCCCCTCATTCTGGTTGGCGATCCAGAGATTCCCCGCTCGATCTCCCGTTATGGCATGTATGTATCCCCCGGGCACGCCTGTCGTTTGAACGAACGAACCATTTTCGAAGTAGGCAATCCCGTGAGCCGCTGAGACCCAGATGCGCCCAGCCTCATCCTGATAGAGGGCATCGACTCCGTTATCATGCAGTCCTCTATCAGTTGTTTCGCGAACCACAGCCCGAATCCCCGCCGATTCCGCCGGCCACGCGCGTCGCTCTCGGTAAATCGTATTTCTTCCGTCCGTCCATCGGTTCAAGCCATCCAGCGTAGCGACCCACATGCTGCCATCCTTGGCCGCGAGAACCGAGTTAACAGTGGTATTGGATAAACCTTGCTTCAGAGAGATCGTGGGCACGGCAAGATCGCGAAAGCGGTCGAGGCCATTAAGACTAGACACCCATACGTTGCCTTCCCGATCCTCAAGAAAAGTGTTAATGGCATCCCCGGAGAGACCGTCAACCTGTGCAAACACGTCCATCCTTCCCTGGTGCACATGCACGATCCCCGTATCGGTTCCGATCCAGAGACCGCCATCGCGATCCCGAAGCATGCCCTGCGGTCTGGACTGCATCCGAGAACCAGTGAGCGGATAAACCTCGACTTTCCCTTTGACGAGTTGCCTGATCCCCCCTTTCGTGGAAATCAATAGCGCACCATTGTCGCCATCGATAAGACTGCCGATTCCAAACTTCGAATCGGGTATTGGGTAGCGCTTCGGAGGACCAGGCTTCCATCGCCATAGCCCAGTCGTCGCTCCCACCCACAGAATGCCCCTGCTATCCTCATAAAACGGCCCCACGGCAACCCCGAAACTGCCGTCGTCCCCAAAGCACTGCACGCTGCTGCCTCGAATCGCACAAAGTCTTGCGGCGGGAAGCAAGAACCCGTTGACCCATACCGTTCCTTCCCGACCCTCGAGTAGCCTGGTAACGCCTCGTCCGGCAAGCTCTGGGTACACGGTCAGCTTGCCGTTCTTCCAACTTGCCAGCCCTGACAAAGTGCCAATCCAAAGAGTTCCATCGCGCGCGGCGAGTAGGCTTCGAACATTGTCACTGGGCAGATGCTCACCCGTCGGCGGCTGCCACGCGACGCCGCGTATGCCGTCAAAACGAACCAACCCAAATTCCGTGCCCAGCCATATATAACCGTCGGGAGTTTGCGCAATTGCGTTGACGATGCCTTTGGGAAAACCATCGGCGATCTTCCACGAGGTGTGCGCGTACTGGCTGACGTCAAGCGACGGATCTAACGCAAAAACGCGAGGGCAGAGCAGCAACGCGACAAGCGTGCCAAGCACGATGAGCGAGATCGCACTCCCTGGCCTGCGCACACTTTTCATATCCGAAACATTCTAGTCCCGGATTTGGCAGCCGGGGCCACCGTTACCGTTCCATTACCGAAAAATTACGGCGGCAACTCTTGAATCCGGAGTATCATTTTGGGCCTCCAGCAAGCTTCGGAACAACTCGTGAATTTGTGCTTTGCCGTGGAAGAGCGGCCCTTCAGGGCCGCGTAAGTCTCGCGAGTCATTGTGGGCTTTAGCCCCGGTGGTCGCTCTTCACTCGCAGATAGCATTTTTCCGAAGCCTGTTTAGCTGCTGAGGGAACGATTCAGAAGCGCTCGTGGGGGGACTGCGTGTCACATCCTTGCGCGAATTGCAAACGCAGAGCACGGAACTCTGCCTGCCTGGCACTGGCGATTGTGTTTTGCGTCATCTTGAATCCGGACGCAGGCGCCCAAACCGAAACAGCCACCATTCGCGTTTCTGTCACCGATCCCACCGACGCCGTCGTCCCCGGAGCTACAGTTCGTCTGATTGACGTCGATCGCGGATCTCAAACCGAAGTGTCAACCGGAAACGGAGGCTTCTACACCTTCCCCAGTGTTCGTCCCGGCCACTACCGGATGGAAGTAGAAAAGAGTGGATTCAAGCTCGTCCGTCTGACTGGAATCACCGTCAATGTCCAGGACAATCTGGAGGAGAATTTCAAGCTCAGCGTCGGACCTGCATCGGAAACAATCACGGTCGAAGCCAACGCCGCCAATGTGGATACAACTGGCGCGACTGTCAGCACTCTCATTGACAACCGCTTCGTCGAAAACATGCCCTTGAACGGTCGGAGCTTCGGCTCGCTCATCGATCTGACGCCAGGCGTGGTGTTGGCACCGGTCAATTTCTACGACCAGGGCCAGTTCAGTGTGAATGGCCAGCGACCGGATGCAAACTACTTCATGGTAGATGGAGTGAGCGCTAACGTCGGCGCAGCAGGCAGTGGGAATTTACTTGGTCAAAGCGGAGCGGGTCAGCTGCCGACAACGAGCGCGTTTGGGGGAATGAGCAACTTGGTGTCTCTGGATGCCTTGCAAGAGTTCCGCATTCAGACCTCAACCTTCGCGCCGGAATATGGGCGTACTCCCGGCGCACAGGTTTCGGTGGTCACCAAGTCCGGCACAAACGCACTTCACGGCACGGCCTTCGAGTACTTCCGCAACGACGTGCTCGACGCCAACAACTGGTTCGCCAACCACGCCGGTTTGAAGAAGCCGGAACTGCGCCAAAACGATTTCGGCGGTGTGCTTGGCGGGTCGATCATCAAAGACAAGCTATTCTTCTTCGGCTCTTACGAAGGGCTACGTGTGCGCCAGCCTCGGGTTGCGACTACTTACGTTCCGACGCTGGCCTCGCGTCAGAGCGCCCAGATAGCCGTCCAGCCATTAGTTAATGCTTTCCCAATCCCGAACGGTCAAGACAATGGCGACGGCACAGCGAAGTTTTCGGCCAGCTATTCGGACCCTTCCACGCTAGATTCCTACAGCGGGCGGGTCGATTACGCCCTGTCGCAACGAGTGACCATTTTCGGAAGATACAGCAACGCCCCATCGAGCCTCATGCAGCGAGCAGCCGGTTCTCTCCAGGCAGCGCTTAGCAACATGTCAGACCTAAAGTATCGAACCCAGAGCTCGACATTGGGTAGCAATCAGGTGCTCTCCCCCCGCTTAACCAACGAATTCCGTTTCAACTACAGCAGGAGCAGTTCATCGGTTTTCTTGTGGCTCGACAACTTCGGGGGGGCGATACCTCCCCCAGAATCGGTGTTATACCCGTACCCATCGGTTGCGGGTCCGCAGAATTCCAGCGACTTTTTCTACGGAGATTTCGTTCCCTTTGGGCTTCGACTCCTCACCGGTAAGCAGGGAGACAACCTCCAGCGTCAGATCAATTTGACCGACAGCATCTCTCAGATCCGTGGCACCCACCAAATGAAGTTTGGGCTGGACTATCGCCGACTCAGTCCGAAGCCCGGCCTTGTGCCTTACCAGGTGCAATATGTCTTTGGTTCCTTATCCGCCCTGTTGGCTAACACGGTTTCCGAGGCATTCGTAATCTCGAGGAGCACCGATGTGCAGTTAATCTTCTCTAACTGGAGCCTGTTCGCCCAAGACACGTGGAATATCACGCGCAGATTAACAATGACTTATGGCCTCCGATGGGAATACAACGCCGCTCCGTCTTCGCCAAATGGCACTCTCCCGTTTACTGTCAACCAGGTGAATGACTTCGCAACAATGACGCTGGCGCCGCAGGGCACACCGTTGTGGCATCCACAAAAAGACGATTTCGCTCCGCGATTGGGTGTGGCCTGGAACCCCCGCCCGAACATGATAATCAGGGCCGGGGCTGGCATCTTTTACGATCTCGGATATGCCTCCATTGCAAACGGAGGGACCGCATTTCCGTATGTACAGCAAAAGCTGCTGGTGAGTTCACCTTCTTCGCAGCTGGTTTTCCCACTGAACGCTTCAGATGCGATGCCAGCTCCGTTTTCCACCTCCCCACCGTTTATTCAGCTCGTAGTCGTAAATCCGAATCACGTCTTGCCCAGAACCTATGAGTGGAACGCGGCAGTGGAACAGACGCTGGGCAAGGCCGATGTCCTCACGCTCACCTACCTCGGCGCTGGAGGACGAAAGCTCATGCGGACCAACACTTACAATAAGCCCAATCCCAACTTCGGCACATTTGTACTGCTAAGCAATAACGCGACCTCGAGTTATCAGTCTGTACAAGCTCAATACCGCCATCGCCTGTCCCATAACCTCCAGACATTGTTCTCGTACACCTGGGCGCATTCGATTGATGACGATTCCTCCGACGCGTACGTCGTGAATGTACCGCCGGACAAATCGCCGTCGTCGCTGGAGCGCGGCTCATCCGACTACGACATCCGGCATACGTTCGCAGGTGCGATCTCCTACGACATACCGGGGCCAGGCAGCGGAGTCTGGAAGTCAATCCTCGGAGATTGGTCGACGGATTCCATCGTTTACGCCCGAAGCGCTGCGCCCCTGAATGTGGTCACCGGTCTGAATCCCTTCGCCGGTACTTTCCTATCGGGAGCAAACAGCGTACAGCGCCCGGATGTCGTTCCCGGCGTGCCGTTCTACCTTGAGCAATCCGGCGCACCCGGCGGAAAGATCATCAATGCAGCAGCATTCAGCGTACCCACCCAGACCGTGCAAGGAGACCTGGGACGAAATGCCCTGCGCGGCTTCGGCGCTACGCAGCTCGATCTGACGCTGCGCAGGCGGTTCAGAATCACCGAGCGGATTTCTCTTCAGGCGAGAGGAGATCTGTTCAACATCTTCAACCACCCCAATTTTGGCAATCCCCAAAACTACCTCTATTCCTCTCTAGGAAAGGCTAATCCGCTATTCGGGCAATCGACGCAGACGCTCAACAACTACCTTGGCAGCGGCGGCCAGAACGGCGGCCTCAACCCGCTGTACCAAATCGGCGGCCCGCGCTCCATCCAACTGGCGCTCAAACTTCAATTCTGAGCAAGGCGCCATTCTTATGCCTTATCACTTGAACCGGTGACCCAGCACACAGCCTTCAACCGCGCAGTGAGCGACAATCTCTTTGATCGGGGCAGCGTCTTGGTGTGTTCGTCCCACGTGACGGTATTCCGGCGCTGCCCAACCTGTTTCAGCGCTGTTTCATGCGCTAAGTCCTTAGTTCGGAATATTTTGCGTGTAACTCCTTTGCGTTCTAGATTTTGCGTGGGTATCAAAACATAAGTCCAATGTTTGGAATATTTTGCAGAAACAGGGGGGGGGTGGGGGTATCAAATAGTAATATCCGCCACGCCTGCCGAAAATTCGGCAGCACCAGCGGAGACCTCAACCCTCTCGATCAAATCGGCGGCCCGCGCTCCATCCAACTGGCGCTCAAACTTCAGTTCTGAGCGGCGACATCCTCTCCCCGTCTAGCATTCGCGGCCGCCGGCCGTCGCCTGTCAACCGTCTTGACAGATGACGACGATTGGCAAATGACGATTGCCGAACGCGCAGTCTCCGCGCGATCCACAGCTACTTCCTGATTCATCGGCCCGCAGATTACAGCCACTTTCCATTCGACATTCCCCTTCTACTCCATCCTTCCGTTTGGCTTCCAGCGTGCCTTAGAGAACGCACGTATATGAACTGGCCGCTGGCGGTTTACTTCGTCTTCGTCGTTGTGCTGGTGGGAGCGGTTCTCGTTGTGTCCTACCTCTTGGGACAACGACACTCCGAACCTGCTACCGCCGAGACGTACGAAGGCGGCATCGTTTCCGAGGGATCCGCACACGTGCGCTTCTCCATGCGCTACTACATGGTGGCGATGTTCTTCGTCGTCTTCGACCTGGAGGCAGTCTTCGTTTACGCCTGGGCAGGAGCCGCGCGCGAAGTCGGTTGGCGCGGATATTGGGGAGTTGCGCTGTTCATCGCCACGCTGGCCGTGGCGCTGCTGTATGTCTGGAGAGTCGGAGCATTGGACTGGACGAGGAAATTGGGTCGTTCGAGGTGAGAATCGCATGCAGTGGACGCTAACCAAGCCCGACATCACGGGACTGACCTCAATTCAAGACCCGGAACCTCTGGAACAGACGGTGCGGCGGAGCGTCATTCTGTCCCGCCTCGAGGATCTGGTGCAGTGGGGACGAAAGAATTCGGTCTGGCCCTTCAACTTCGGCCTCTCCTGCTGCTACGTGGAGATGGCCACCAGCATCACCAGCAAATTTGACGTCTCGCGTTTCGGCGCCGAAGTGATTCGCGGCACGCCCCGGGAAGCCGATCTCATGGTCGTCGCCGGGACCGTCTTCCTGAAGATGGCGCCCATCGTTCAGCGACTGTATGAGCAGATGATGGAGCCGCGCTGGGTGATCTCGATGGGATCGTGCGCGAATTCGGGCGGCATGTACGACATCTACAGCGTGGTGCAGGGCGTCGACAAGTTCCTGCCCGTAGACGTCTACGTGCCCGGCTGCCCGCCGCGGCCGGAAGCGTTTCTCGAAGGACTGCTGTTGTTGCGGCAGGCCATAGGAACCGAGCGGCGTCCGCTGAGTTGGGTCGTGGGGCCGCAAGGCACTACGCGTGCGACTATGCCCTCGATGCGGGATCTGATGCAGCCCTCGCGGAAGAAGATGACCGTGTTGCGGGAGCCCGACGAAGTATGATCGCCGTTCCCACCATCGCGGAGGAAATCAAAGACCGGTTTGGCCCGGCTGTGACAGCTCAGGACACGATCGACCACATACCCACGTATTGGGTAGCGAAAGATCGACTGCCTTCGGTTCTGCGCTTTCTGAAAGAAGAGATCGAGCAGCCCTACAAGATGCTGTACGACCTCACTGCAATCGACGAGCGCATGAGGCAGCATCGCGAGGGACAGCCGGCGAGCGATTTCACCGTTGTCTACCATCTCCTCTCATTCGACAGAAACGAATACCTGCGCATCAAGGTGGCGTTGGCCGAAGGCCGGCTCTCGCTGCCGAGCGTCACTTCCATCTGGCCGTCGGCGAATTGGTACGAGCGCGAAGTGTGGGACATGTTCGGAATTGCCTTCGACGGCCACCCGCACCTGGAACGCATCCTGATGCCCAAGAGCTGGAAGGGGCACCCGCTGCGCAAAGAGCACCCGGCTCGCGCAACGGAAATGGACCCGTATCAGCTGTCGCTCGAAAAGGAGAATGCCGAGCAGGAGGATCTGCGGTTCCGTCCCGAGGAGTGGGGCATGCGACGGGAACGCGACGACGCAGACTTCATTTTCGTCAACATCGGTCCTCAGCATCCCGGCACGCACGGCGTGTTGCGCATCGCCGTGCAGCTTGACGGCGAGGAGATCGTCGACGCAATCAGCCAGATCGGCTTCCATCATCGTGGCGCCGAGAAGATGGGAGAGAGGCAGTCCTGGCACAGCTACATCCCCTACACCGATCGCATCGACTATCTCGGCGGGGTGATGAACAATCTGGCCTACCTGACGGCGGTCGAGAAGCTGGCTGGGATCAAGGTGCCGCCGCGCGCGCAAGTGATCCGCGTAATGCTATCGGAACTGTTTCGCATCATCAGCCACCTGGTCTGGTACGGGACATTCGCGCAGGATCTGGGGCAGATGTCGCCGGTGTTCTTCACCTTCAACGATCGCGAGCGCGCTTTCGGCATGGTGGAGGCGATCACCGGCGCGCGCATGCACCCCGCATGGTTTCGCATCGGCGGAGTGGCCGCCGACCTGCCCAAGGGCTGGGAGAAAATGTTCCTCGATTTCATCCGCTACCTTCCACCGCGCCTGATCGAGTACGACCGCACGGTGATGCGGAACGCGATCTTCAAAGGGCGCACGCAGGGTATCGGCGCATTCACCGCAGACGAGGCCATCGAGTGGGGTGTGACCGGCGCGAATCTGCGAGCCTGCGGGCTGGAATGGGATTTCCGCAAGAAGCAGCCCTACTGCGGCTACGAGCAGTTTACTTTCGACATCCCCACCGCCACCAAGGGCGATTGCTATGCGCGTGCGGCGGTCCGCATTGAGGAGATGCGGCAGAGTCTCAGGATCATCGAGCAATGCGTGAAGAACATGCCCGAGGGTCCCTACAAATCAGACCACCACTTGACCACTCCGCCAGTGAAAGAGCGCACGATGCACGACATCGAGACGCTGATCACCCACTTCCTGGGGGTGAGCTGGGGACCGGTGCTCCCGCCGGGGGAAGCGCTCGGCGCCATTGAAGCCACGAAGGGGAATAACGGTTATTACCTGGTGAGCGACGGAAGCACGGTTTCCTATCGCACGCGGATCCGCACCCCATCGTTTGCACACATACAGACCCTGTCGCGACTGTCGCGGGGATTGACGATTTCGGATTTGGTGGTGATTTTGGGCAGCCTTGACTTTGTGTTGGCCGATGTCGACCGGTGAGGACTTGAAGCGATGCTGACGACCGAAGAAATTCGCGAGATTGAGAGCGAGGCGGCGCACTATCCGAAACGCGAGGCCGTTTCCATAGACGCGCTCAAGATCGTCCAGAAACACCGCGGCTGGGTGTCCGACGAGAGTCTCCGAGACATCGCGGAACACATCGGCATGTCTCCGACCGACCTGGACAGCATCGCCACGTTTTACAACCTGATCTACCGCAGGCCCGTGGGGCGCCACGTCATCTCGGTCTGCGACAGCGTGAGCTGCTGGATCATGGGCTGCGAGCAAACACGGGAACACCTCCAGCAGCGTTTGGGGGTCGGGTTGGGTGAGACTACCGCCGACAATCGTTTTACGCTGCTGCCGACCGTGTGCCTGGGATGCTGCGATCATGCCCCGGCGCTGATGGTGGACGGCGATCTGCACACCGATCTGGATCCGCAGAAAATCGACAAGGAACTCGAGAATTACAAATGACAGGTTCCACCGACAAACCGTTGACCGGAAATGTCCCCCGGGATGGATCGGCTCTGGGTTTGCCGGCCTATGAACAGGCCGGTGGCTACCAGGCAATCCGGAAGGTGCTTACGGGCGGCATGACGCCCAAAGCCGTCATCGAAGATGTGAAGAACGCGAATCTGCGCGGCCGGGGCGGAGCAGGATTTCCAACTGGCGTGAAATGGTCCTTCGTGCCAGTGGGCAAGGACGCGCCCAATCCCACTTACCTCGTGATCAATGCCGATGAGATGGAGCCGGGCACGTTCAAAGACAGGTTCCTGCTGGAGCGTAATCCGCACCAACTGATCGAGGGCGCAATCATAGCCTCCTTCGCGATCGAAGCGGACATCGCGTACATCTTTCTGCGTGGAGAATACACCCTGGCCGCGGAACGGCTTACCCGCGCCATCGCGGAAGCATACGAACGTCACTATCTGGGAAGGAACATCCTCGGTTCCGGCTACCACCTGGAGTTACATCTTCATCTCAGCGCTGGCCGCTACATCTGCGGGGATGAGACCGGATTACTCAATGCGCTCGAAGGTAAGCGCGCGAATCCGAGAGCGAAGCCGCCGTTTCCTGTCGTGGTGGGCCTGTTCGGCAAGCCAACGGTTGTAAACAACGTGGAAACCATCAGTTGCGTGCCCCACATCATCAACAACGGCGCGGCGTGGTTCCACGGCCTGAGCCGGACAAAAGATGGCGGCACGAAGCTCTACGGCGTCAGCGGAAAAGTGAAGTGGCCCGGCCTCTGGGAACTGCCCATGGGGACACCCGCCCGCGAAATTCTCGAAGAACACGCAGGCGGCATGCGTGACGGGTTGAAGTTTCGGGGATTGCTGCCAGGCGGCAGCTCGACACCGTTCATCGTGGAGGAGCACCTGGACACGCCCATGGACTTCACCGAGATGCCCAAAGCCGGCAGCCGGCTGGGGACAGGCACGATGATCGTGCTCGATGACCATACCTGTCCGGTGGGCATGGCATGGAACATGACCAAGTTTTTCGCGCGTGAATCCTGCGGATTCTGCACGCCCTGCTGGAGCGGCCTCGGCTGGGCGGAACGGATTCTGCGTTCCCTGGAATATGGCCACGGCAAGTCCGGTGACCTCGACAAGCTTGCCTCTCAAGCCAAGATGTGGAGCCCCGGCAACACGTTCTGCGCCCTCGCACCTGGTGCCGCCGATCCGCTGGAAACCGCCATGAAGTATTTTCGCGCCGATTTTGAGCGCCACATCGCTGAGCACCGCTGCCCCTGGAGATAGGTATGGCTAAGGTCTACGTCGACAACAAACCTTACGAGATGAACCCCGAGGAGAACTTACTCCACGGCTGCGTGTCGCAAGGCTTGAATCTGCCGTACTTCTGCTGGCATCCGGCTCTGGGTTCGGTGGGCGCTTGCCGTCAGTGCGCAGTGAAGGTTTTCAAGGATGAGCACGATACGCAGGGCAAAATCGTGATGTCCTGCATGACGCCGGCCGCCGAGGGCACACGCATCTCGATCGCGGATGCGGAGGCTGCTTCCTTCCGCGCGGGCGTGATTGAAGGACTCATGCTGAATCACCCGCATGACTGCCCGGTGTGCGATGAAGGCGGCGAGTGCCATCTGCAGGACATGACCGTCATGACTGGCCATGACTACCGGCGTTACGAATTCGACAAGCGCACGTTCCGCGACCAGAACCTGGGCCCGCTGGTGAATCACGAGCCGAACCGGTGCATCCAGTGTTACCGCTGCGTGCGCTATTACCGCGACTACGCGGGCGGCAAGGATCTGAACGCGTTCGCCTCACGCAACACGGTATTCTTCGGCCGAATCGAAGACGGTGTCCTCGAGAGTGAGTTCAGCGGCAACCTCGTCGAAATTTGTCCGACCGGTGTATTCACGGACAAGACCCTGAAGCACCACTACGCCCGCAAGTGGGACCAGCAGTTCGCGCCATCGGTATGCGTCCACTGTGCTTTGGGCTGCAACATCGATGCTGGTGAGCGCTATGGCACTCTGCGCCGCATTGTCAACCGCTATAACCACGAAGTGAACGGCTACTTCCTGTGTGACCGGGGAAGGTTTGGCTATGACTTCGTAAACAGCGAACGGCGGCTCCGGGAACCGAAGCTCAACGGCAAACCGGTGTCGGTTGTGGCGGCTCGGCAGCATCTGGAAGAACGAGCCACGAGCGGCAGGGTGATCGGTATCGGCTCCCCGCGTGCGTCGCTGGAAGCCAATTTTGCTCTGCGGACCCTGGTAGGTTCCGAGCACTTTTATTCGGGAATGGCCGATGATCAGTTGGCGCTGGCTGCCCGCATGATTGAGATCCTGCGGCGTGGCCCCACGCGCACGCCCACATTGCGCGAAATCGAGGAGTGTGACGCGGTATTCATCCTGGGCGAGGACATCACCAGCGTCGCCCCCAGAATGGCGCTGGCTCTCCGTCAGTCAGTGCGTCAGCAACCGATGGAGATCGCCAGGCAAGCGAAAGTTCCGCTGTGGATGGATCACGGCGTACGCGATGCACTGCAAGACGCGAAAGGTCCTCTCTACATCGCGACACCGTATGCCACTCGCCTCGACGAGGTTGCTACCGCTACGTTCCGCGGCGCTCCCGATGATCTAGCTCGGCTGGGTTTCGCCGTGGCTCACGCTCTCGATCTGGAGGCGCCCTCGGCCCAGGACTTCCCGCTCGCCGCCGAAATTGCGAACGCCCTGAAAACCGCGAAGAAACCGCTGGTGATCTCCGGCATGAGCGTCGGCAGTCAGGCGGTGATGGAAGCGGCCGCGAACGTGGCGATGGCAGCCCACGCGGCGCTCAGCCTAACGGCCCCCGAATGCAACACCGTGGGCGCCGCTCTGATCGGCGGATCTCCACTCACGGCAGCCTTCGAAGCGGTGAGGAATGGACTCGCGGACACAGTCATCATCCTCGAGAACGATCTCTATCGACGCGCGCCCGCCGCCGAAGTCGATGCATTCCTTGGCACCGCCAAACACGTGATCGTCCTCGATCACTTGGCCAACCCGACCACCGAAAAAGCGGAGTTGGAACTGCCAGCCGGAACCTTCGCCGAATCCGACGGAACATACATCAGCAGCGAAGGGCGTGCCCAAAGATTCTTCCAGGTTTTTGTGCCGCAGAACGACGTACTCGCAAGCTGGCGGTGGTTGAAACCGGGTCGCTGGCAGAACCTGGACGATGTGCTCGCGGCGATGTCCAAGGCATTACCCGAACTCGCACCGGCATCGTATGCCGCGCCCTCGGCCGCGTTTCGAATTGCCGGCGCCAAAATCCCGCGCTCGCCGCACCGCGAGAGCGGCCGAACCTCCGCTCTGGTCAATATCACGATTTCCGAGCCGAAACAACCCGAGGATCCCGATTCTCCGTTGTCGTATTCGATGGAGGGAACGCCGGAAAGGCCTCCTGCAGCTCTGATCCCGTTTTTCTGGTCGCCCGGCTGGAACTCTATTCAGGCGACAAACACCTATCAAACGGAACCGGGCGGACCTTTGCGCGGCGGCGACGCCGGAGTTCGCATGTTCGAGCCCGCAGCCGCCAACGGTCAGACATGGTTCCGCGACATCCCGCCCGCGTTCGAGCCGCGTGAAGGCGAGTGGCTGCTCGTGCCCATGCATCACTTCATCGGCTCCGAGGAATTAAGTCCGGCGGCAAGAGGACTGGCAGAACTGGCTACAAAGGCGCACGTGGCCGTCAACTGCGATGACCTCGCAGAGTGTGCGGAAGTCGAAGTCAGTTGTTCAACCGGTACGTTCCGCCTTCCGGTGCGTTTTCAAGCTGACCTTCCGCGTGGCGTTGCGTGTCTGTCTGCCGGAATCGCGCCCCTGAGCGGAGTCACCATGCCCGCGTGGGGCAAGATCGAGAGGGCGAAATGACAAGTCCGTACCCGCTCCTTGCGATCCTCGGAATCGTCATTGGCGCTCTCACCATCGCCGCCTCTCTTATCTATGTGGAGCGCCGGTTGCTCGCGCTGTGGCAGGACCGTTACGGCCCAAACCGGACCGGGCCCCTCGGTCTCCTGCAGGTCGTCGCGGACTCCATCAAGATCTTCATGAAGGAGGACTGGGTTCCTCCGTTCGTCGACAAACCTGTTTTCATTCTGGCCCCGGCCGTCATCTTTGTGACCGTACTTATGTCGTTCGCGGTGCTTCCCGTCGCGCCGGGCATCATCGTTTCCGACTTGAACATCGGATTGCTGTTTTTCCTCGCCATGTCGTCGCTGGGAGTTTACAGCGTCGTGCTCGCGGGATGGTCCTCGGACAATAAGTACGCCCTGCTGGGCGGGATGCGCGCCGCGGCCCAGATGTTGAGCTATGAAGTCTTCATGGGCCTTTCGCTCATGGGAGTTGTGATCCTGGCGGGCTCGTTCAGCCTGCCGGCCATTGTCGAGGCGCAGCAGCACATGTGGTTTGTCATCCCGCAATTTCCGGGATTTGTTCTGTTTCTGATCGCCGGATTCGCCGAAACGCGCCGCATTCCCTTCGATTTGTCGGAAGCCGAAAGCGAACTCGTGGCCGGCTATCACTCCGAATATTCGGGGATGAAGTTCGGCATGTTTTTCGTCGGAGAGTACATGGGAGTCACTCTGATCTCGGGCATGATCTCGGTTCTCTTTTTTGGAGGCTGGCTGGGCCCGGTTCTGCCCGGGCTCGTTTGGTTCCTGATCAAGACGTTCGTTTTTATTTCGTTCTTCATCCTGGTGCGGGCGGCTCTGCCGCGCCCGCGATTTGATCAACTGATGTCCTGGGGCTGGAAAGTGATGTTGCCCCTGGCTCTAGTCAACGTGCTGCTGGCCGGCGCGGCGGTTCTATTGCGGAGTTAGTCCATGTTCAGCATGCTTCGATCGATCTGGTACGTGTTCCTCCACTCCTTCCAAAAGAGGGTCACGATTCAATATCCGGAGGAGAAACCGTATCTCGCGCCGCGTTACCGCGGCCGGATCGTCTTGTCTCGCGATCCCGATGGCGGCGAGCGCTGCGTGGCATGCAACCTTTGCGCGGTCGCCTGTCCGGTCGGCTGCATCGCTCTACAGGCGACAGAGGACGAAAACGGGCGGCGGTATCCGGACTTCTTCCGCATCAACTTTTCGCGCTGCATCTTCTGCGGTCTCTGCGAAGAGGCCTGCCCGACGTATGCCATTCAGCTGACGCCGGATTTTGAGATGGGCGAATTTCGCCGGCAGAACCTGGTTTACGAAAAAGAGGATCTGCTGATCGATGGGCCGGGAAAGCATCCGGGCTACAACTTCTGGCGCGTCGCCGGAGTCCAGATCGGCGGAAAGAATAAGGGCGAGGCGGCGCATGAATCGCCGCCCGTGGACGTGCATTCGCTGTTGCCGTGAGGGCCATATGGAAGCAACGTTTTACATCGCGGGTGGGGTTGCGGTTTTCTCGACGGTCCTGATGCTGACGCGGCTGAACCTTGTTCATGCGCTTCTGTATCTGATCGTGTCGCTGCTGGCCGTGTCGGTAGTGTTCTTCGTGCTCGGGGCGCCTTTCGCCGCGGCGCTCGAAGCCATCGTGTACGCAGGCGCGATCATGGTGCTTTTCCTTTTCGTCGTGATGATCCTGAACATCGGAAGGCGCGCCGCGGAAACAGAGAGACAGTGGCTGACGGCGGGAATCTGGACCGGTCCCGTGATTCTGGCGGGCATCTTGATTCTCGAGGTCGGCTATTTGGCCGCAGGGGCATCGGCAGGCCTGGGCACAAACGCCACTGGAACGAAGGAAGTCGGAATCGCTTTGTTTGGCCCTTACATGATTGGTGTGGAGCTGGCCTCGATGCTTTTGCTGGCGGGGCTGGTGGGTGCGTATCACCTGGGATTACGCAAAACCGAACAAACGGAGATTCAACGTGACACAACTAACCATGAGAGACGGGCTGATACTGGCGGGGATCTTGTTCTCGCTGGGACTGACCGGTCTGCTCGTACGGCGTAATTTGATTTTTGTACTGATGTCGCTCGAGGTCATGCTCAATGCGGCGGGGCTGGCGTTCGTGGTCGCCGGGTCGCGATGGCATCAGGCGGACGGACAGGTGATGTTTGTGTTCATTCTGGCAGTGGCAGCTGCAGAAGTGGCGGTGGGACTGGCGCTGGTTCTGCAGATCTATCACCGGTTCAAATCCCTGGATGTGGACCTAATCTCCGAAATGAGAGGATGACGTGATCAGCTGGTTGTGGCTCATTCCGGCGCTGCCTTTTGTCAGCGCGACCTTGCTCATCCTGTTCGGCTCAAATTTGCCGCGCAGAGCCGCCGCCGCCCTTGGCGTGGGGTCCATCGGACTCTCAGCCCTGGTGACAGGTCTGATCGCGGTCAGCTTCGCAACCAGCCCTCCGGCCGGGCACGCTTACACACAGGTTCTCTGGACCTGGATCAGTGTCGCAGGCTTCCAACCTCAGATCGGACTCTATCTGGATGCGCTCTCGCTCGTGATGGTCGTGGTCGTCACGTTCGTCGGCTTTCTGATCCATATTTATTCGACCGAGTTCATGAAGGAAGACCAGGGTTACAGCCGCTACTTCGCTTACATGAACCTGTTCGTGGCGTCGATGCTCACGCTGCTGCTGGGAAACAATCTTCTCCTCCTCTTACTCGGATGGGAAGGGGTGGGCTTGTGCAGTTATCTGTTGATCGGCTTCTGGTACCGCGATCCCGCAAACGGCCGGGCGGCGCGCAAGGCATTCATCGTGACCCGCGTGGGCGATTGCGCTCTGATGGTCGGATTATTCCTGCTGTTCACACAACTGGGCACGCTCGAGATTCAGGACCTGATGCAGCGCGTTTCCGCGCAGTGGCCCTCGGGATCCACGTGGGCGCTGGCAGCAGCTCTCTTGCTGTTAGGCGGTGCGGTGGGCAAGTCGGCGCAGATTCCGCTGCAGGTGTGGTTACCGGACGCGATGGCTGGTCCGACGCCAACCAGCGCCCTGATTCACGCGGCGACGATGGTGACGGCGGGCGTCTATCTGATCGCACGCACGCATGTTCTGTTCTCCCTCGCTCCCGCCGCACAGTCGGCGGTTGCCGTTGTGGGTGCGGCCACCCTGGTGCTTGCCGGGTTCAGTGCCCTCACGCAGCACGACATCAAGCGCATCCTGGCGTATTCCACCATCAGCCAGATCGGGTACATGTTCCTCGCGCTGGGCGTGGGCGCGTGGCAAGCCGCCATGTTCCACTTTTTCACGCACGCGTTTTTCAAGGCGCTTTTGTTTCTCGGCGCGGGCGTGATCATCAACGCGGTCGACGAGGAGCACAGCATCTTCAAGATGGGCGGGCTGCGAAAAGAATTGCCGGTCGCTTTCTGGACGTTTCTGGCAGGAGGTTGCGCGTTGGCGGGATTGCCGTTCGTCACGGCCGGATTTTTCAGCAAAGACATGATCATCTGGCAATCGTGGTGCGCGCCGGGCGGGCATCCGGCGCTCTGGATGGCAGGAATGATCGGCGCAGGATTGACCTCGCTCTACACCTTCCGGCTGATTTTCCGCGTCTTCTTTGGCCCGTTGGGTTTGCCTGTGACCAAGCGGCCAGGCTACGCAATGAAGATTCCTCTTGTCATCCTTGCGGTTTTCGCCATCGTGGGCGGATATCTGAAAGATCCGCTGCTTGCGTTTCTGCATTCGACATTGCCGTCGACGATCGAAGCGCGCGCCGGCGGTTTGACGGAGGGGCGTTCGGAGGCGATCGCCGGACTCTTGTTCCTCGTCGGACTGTATTTTGCCTATTTGTTCCACCTCAAGAAACGGTCCCTCTCGGACACTCTGGTCGCAAACCCGTTTGGCCGTGTTCTCGACCAGTGGTGGTTTGCCGGCTGGGGCTTCGACTGGATTTACGACAAGGTGTTTGTGCAGCCGTTTATCTGGGTAGCCAATGTCAATAAGAGCGATTTTGTCGACGCATTCTATACCGGAATCGCACGAGTGGCGGACGCGTCGTATCGCTCGCTGAGCAGGACCGAAACGGGCCGCGCGCGCTGGTACGCCACAGCCATGGCGGCTGGATCGGTCGTGTTTGTAGCGCTGGTGTTATTCGTATGATCCTGACTCTTTTGATTCTCATACTCTTAGCGGCCGGCATCCTGGCCGCGGTATCGGCCCGCTGGAGCACGCAGCTGCCGCGTTGGATTTCACTGGCTGCACTGGCTGTGGATCTCGTCCTGGCGGCGCGTATATGGGCTGTCCGGTCGTTGAGTCCTTCGACGCGCTGGATCGCGGAAGTAGACCGGAACTGGATCCCGAACTTCGGAATCCATTTCCATCTGGCCGTGGACGGTCTCAGCTTCCTGATGCTGATACTCGCGTTCTCGCTCGGTATCGTCGCCGTGCTGTGTTCCTGGACCGAGATTCAGGAGAGAATCGGATTCTTCCACTTCAATCTGATGTGGGTTCTGGCGGGAATCGTAAGCGTGTTCCTCGCGATGGACCTGTTCCTTTTCTATTTTGCCTGGGAACTGATGCTGATCCCGATGTACTTCCTCATCATCATCTGGGGTCACGAACGACGCGTGTACGCCGGGACCAAGTTTTTTCTGTTTACGCAATGCAGCGGCTTACTGATGCTGATCGCGATTCTGGCGCTGTACTTCCTGCACCATCAGGCTACGGGCGTGTACACCTTCGAGTATTCGGAACTTCTGGGCACGACGCTCAGCAGTGGCGCGGAACTTGCGATCATGCTCGGATTTTTTGTCGCCTTTGCGGTGAAGCTGCCGGTGGTACCCCTGCATACCTGGCTGCCGGACGCGCACACGGAGGCGCCCACAGCGGGAAGCGTCATCCTGGCGGGGTTGCTGTTGAAGACCGGAGGATACGGTCTGCTGCGATTTGTGATCCCGCTGTTTCCTCGTGCTGCTCATGAATTCACTCCCGTGGCGTTGGCGCTCGGCGTTATCGGGATTATCTACGGCGCCGTCATGGCCTATTCGCAGACGGATCTCAAGCGCCTGGTAGCCTACACCAGCGTCAGCCACTTGGGGTTTGTGTTGCTCGGCATCTTCTCCTGGAACGAGCTGGCGCTCCAGGGCGCGATCATGACGATGATCTGTCATGGACTGAGCACAGGCGCCCTGTTCGTTCTGGTCGGCGGTTTGCAGGAACGCATCCATACTCGCGATCTGGATCGCATGGGCGGGCTCTGGACGGTGGCGCCGCGCCTGAGCGCTTCGGCGCTCTTCTTCAGCCTGGCCTCGCTCGGACTGCCGGGCCTAGGTGATTTCGTCGGCGAGTTTCTTGTGTTGCTCGGATCAAACAAAGTCAGCGTTGCTCTAACGGTGGTCGCGACTCTCGGAATTCTTGCGTCCACTTTCTACGCATTGCGAATGATGCAGCGCGCTTTCTTCGGCCCAAACACGAGTTCGTGGCGGTTACCCGACCTTAAGGCGCGCGAAGGGCTGATTGTGGGCGTGATGGTTCTGGGCCTGCTGTGGCTTGGGCTTTACCCCCAACCGGTACTCAACACCTTCGCGCCCGCCATGGACAACCTTCAACGCGAGGCTCAGGCCGCAACCGCGGCGCTGAGGAGACAGCCATGAACGCTACCGATACACTCGCGCTCCTTCCGCTGCTTTTGCTCGCAGCCACCGCGGTGGTCGTCATGCTGGGTATTGCTGCCAAGCGGAGTCATGCTCTAACGGCCGGACTAACTCTGACGGGTTTCGCCGCCTCCTTCCTTTCCATCTACGTGGTCGTTCCGCTGGTTCCGCGGCAGGTGAGCATGCTCTTGCTGATCGACAGCTATGCTTTGTTCTACCTCGGGTTGATCATCGCTTCGTCCGCCATGGTGGCGGTGTTCACTTACCAATATTTTGCGAAACATGATGGCCAACGCGAGGAGCTTTACCTGCTGCTGGTTCTCGCAACCCTGGGGTGTGGGGTTCTGGTCACGAGCGTTCATTTTGTGTCGTTTCTTCTCGGTCTCGAGATTCTCAGCATTTCCCTCTACGGCATGGTGGCGTATTTGACCAACCGCGGTCACGCACTCGAAGCCGGTATCAAGTACCTGATTCTTGCCTCGGCCTCGGCGGCGTTCCTCCTCTTCGGCCTGGCCCTCATCTATGCCGATACCGGCACAATGACATTTTCGAGCCTCCGGGATCCTTCCCTGAGTGGGTCGACCCTAGCGCTCCTGCTGCCGGGGATTGCCCTCACCGTCACCGGAATCGGGTTCAAACTCGGCGTCGTTCCCTTCCATTTGTGGATACCGGATGTATATGAGGGCGCACCGGCGCCAGTGGCGGCTTTCGTCGCGACCACATCCAAGACCGCGGTGGTGGCGCTGCTGCTGCGCTTTCTCGCGGCCGGGACGCAGCAGTCTCATGCCGTGTTCTTCCTGCTCTCGGTGATCGCGGTTGCTTCGATGCTAGTGGGCAATGTGCTTGCGTTGCGACAAAACAACGTCAAGCGCATTCTGGCCTACTCATCGATCGCGCACTTTGGATACATCCTGGTGGCGTTTCTCGCCGGCACAACCATGGGGGCTAGTGCCGTAGCCTTCTATCTGGTCGCGTATACGGTGACCATACTCGCCGCTTTCGGCATCGTCACGGTCCTCTCGACTTCGGAGGCCGATGCCGACGACCTCGAAGATCACCGCGGTCTCTTCTGGCGGAGGCCCGTGCTCGCGAGCGTCTTCACCGCCGTGCTGCTATCGCTCGCCGGCATCCCCGCCACCATGGGTTTCATCGGTAAGTTCTATATTCTCGCCTCCGGCGCGAATGCTTCCGCCTGGCCGCTGATGCTTGTCCTCGTTCTCACGAGCGTCATCGGGTTGTTTTATTACCTGCGCGTCGTGGTTACGCTTTTTTCAGCCTCGCCGGAAGGTCAGGTCTCGATACAGAGTCTCGGGCGTGGCAGCGCCTTGGTCCTCGGCGGACTCGCCGTTTTACTCATAGGGTTTGGCGTGTACCCCGCGCCGTTGCTCAACCTCATCCGGGCGACGATAGGCGGGCTCCACTGATGTGGTGTTCCGAAGCTTCAGTTCTAACCCCGTCTAGCATCTGCGGCCTCCGGCGGTCGACTGGCAACGGTTTTGACAGATGACAACGATTGGCAAACGACGATTGCCGAACGCGCGGCCTCCCCGCGACCCACAGCTACTTCTCAAGTCATCGGGTCGCTTGATCCCAGCCACTTTTGATTCTCCACCTCACCCGGCTGCTGCAGCCCGGGCTTTGGCTCTCGGCGTGCCCTTGAATCGGCCGAGGAAGGGCCTACCTCATCGAGAGGACTCCACGAACATTGTTGTCCGAGGCTACGTCAAAGATGATCGAACCGTCACTCGTTGGTGAACCGGAGTCGGCAACGAAAACCTATGAAACGTTGCTCGAGGTGACGGGATCCATAGTATCGCGACTGGATCTTTCTGAACTGTTTCGCGAAATCCTGGAACACCTTAAGCAGTTTGGCAAGTTCGACTTCTTGAATCTAGTTTTGCACGATCCTGTCCAGAATGTAATGCGAATGAACGTGTTACAGGCGTTGATGCCAGTCACGATCCCGATGTCGCTCGCGGCGCCCATCGGTGAGTCTCCAGGGGGATGGGTGTGGCAAAAGCGCGAAGCACTCCTATTGAGAAGCCTTGCCACCGAGGAGCGCTTTAGTCCCTATATCCGCATGCTCAGGGAAAGCGGTATTCAAACCTATTACGTGTTTCCTCTGACGACTCCCAACGGCTGCCATGGGGCTGTTTCCTTCGGAAGCCGGCAAGTCAACGCATATGACGACTCGGATGTTAAATTTCTCGAGCAGCTCTCCAAGCAAATTGCAGTGGCGGTCGATCGCAGTCTCGCGACTGAAATTGTACGAACTTACCAGGAACGATTAGCCCGGGAGCATGAACATTTGCGCTTGCTGCAAGGTATAAGCAACGCACTGATGAAGCATCTCGATACTGAGCAACTTTTTCTGGAAATCTCAAAGTGTGTCGGCAGCATCATGCCCCATGATTACTGCAGCCTGCTCCTGCACGACCGCGCAACTGACCAGTTTCGGGTCCGAGCTATCCACTCTCCAAACGGAGTTGACTTCGCACAGGATGAGATTGTCTTTTCCGCAGAGGGTTGTCCTGCATCGAGAGCTTTGGCGACCCAGAATCCCGTGCTGGTCAGCCAGCTGTCTACCGAACACTTTCCTTCCAAGCGAACCCAATTCCTGCTCGACAAAGGAATCAGGTCTGGTTGCTGGCTCCCTCTCTCCGGACGCGAGCGTTTTCGGGGTACGTTCGGAGTCTGCAGTTTCCGGGAGTCCGCCTTTCGACCGGAAGATCTGCGGATTCTTAGTGACATAGCCAACCAAATTGCGATCGCTCTGGATAACGCGCTGGCATTTGAAGAGATCGCCGAACTCAAGAACCGTCTGGCCGAGGAGAAAGTCTACCTGGAAACGGAGATCCAGTCGCAGCACAACTTCGAGGAGATCATCGGAGAGAGCCCTGCCCTTAAGCATGTGCTGAGGCAAATCGAAGCCGTGGCCCAAACGGATTCCACCATCATGATCCTCGGCGAAACGGGAACGGGAAAGGAACTGATCGCTCGGGCGATTCACAACCTCAGCAATCGCCGTGGTCATACATTAATAAAGCTAAACTGTGCAGCGATCCCCACTGGACTGGTCGAAAGCGAACTCCTTGGCCATGAAAAAGGCGCCTTCACCGGCGCGATTGCACAAAAGATTGGGCGGGTTGAACTGGCGGACCAGGGTACGCTGTTTCTCGATGAGGTTGGGGACATCTCTCTGGAAGTCCAGCCGAAGCTGCTGCGCGTTCTGCAGGAACGGGAATTTGAACGGCTCGGCTCAACTCGTACGATCCGTGTGGATACGCGACTCATCGTGGCCACGCATCGGAATCTGGAGGCGATGGTGAGTCAGCGGACGTTTCGAGAAGACCTCTACTACCGCCTGAATGTATTTCCCATCCGTGTCCCCCCTCTGCGCGAGCGAACGGGAGACATTCCCCTGCTGGTCAATTTCTTCGTGAACAGGTACTCGAAGCGAATGGGGAAGCACATCGAAAAAGTTTCGCTGGATACGATGCGTGCCTTGACGCAATGGCCCTGGCCGGGAAACATCCGCGAATTGGAAAACGTAATTGAGCGCGCTCTCATTCTGTCCCGAGGGTCCGTTCTGAACGTTCCAGTTTGCGAATTCAAGCCCGCCAACGCTCCGCCTTCCGCACCTGCGAGAAGCCAGACTCTGGCAGCATCCGAGAGGGAGACCATCCTGCACACGCTTCGTGAAGCGAATGGCATCATCGCCGGCGCCGCCTCAAGACTTGGAATCAAGCGCACCACTCTAAATTCCAAGATGAGGAAGCTGAACATTTCCCGCAGGGATTTGTTCGCTCACTAACTCAATGAATTCAAAGTCATGCGATTGTCCTACCGCCCCCTACCGGCCTCAGATGGTCGATCACTGATCGCATAAACGGATTGTTGGCCACGAGTTCGGCACCAGCACAGGCCAGACGTTTGAGCAGAGCTTTGCCGCGCTCGTCTACAAAGAGAACTTCGCTCAAATCGATCCGAGAGCGTCCTGGCGGTTCACAGCTGTTGTTCCAATGCGCCCAGGCCCCCTCCAATTCACCAACCCACGCCCCAATCAGCTTACCCTCCAGATGAAACGTCGTGAACCCGCCGCTTTCTTCCGTCGTTATTCGCAGCATCGGTCTTCTCCCTTTGTGGTCATGTGGGAGTGCATCAGACGAAATTAGGATTCGCGCAGCGCGGGATTGACTGCTTCAAGCATGCACTCGGCCCTCCGAACTGCAGATACCGTGGTAACGACGGAGTACAAGGCACTTATGCCAAGCCATGGGTTTCCCATGATTCCACCCGACAACCGTTTCGCCATCATTCCGTCACTCCGACGAACGCGCGGAGGCAAGACTCCGAAGCATTCCGGTGCATTCCAAAATCGCTGGGTTGCAACGAGACGCCTTTTTTTCGGCGCGGCTCATTCTCGTCATTCATTGCCAACTGCACTGTTTATCCCATAGTTGACTGAAAGCTCTGAATCGGCTGCAAGCTAAGAATTGCTACCACGAACGTGTCGCAGATCAATTGGCAATGCGGATGCATAGGGATCAGAGTTGCTGCACAACAACACTAAGGAGAACGCAATGCGCATGGGTATCAAGAGTTTCGTAACGGCCGTGATGTTTATCACTCTACTGGCGAGCAACGTGTTTGCCGCCGACAGCGCACAGGATACCTACAAGGCGAAATGCCAGATGTGCCACGGGGCGACTGGAGAGCCTACAGGAGCCGGCAAATCGATGGGCGCGAAGGCTTTCAGTGATCCGGACGTGGTGAAAAAGTCGGACGCCGATTTGGCAAGCGCTACGGCGAACGGGCAAAACAAGATGCCCGCATTCAAAGGCAAACTGTCCGATGACCAGATCAACGCTCTCGTGAAATATGTGCGAGGACTGAAATAGGCGGCTCGGCGCCCTGCGTGCGGCTTTGTAAGGAAGGCTAAGTGTCTATGCCCGGTTCTTTGACGCGTTCATCGAAGTCTCTTGAAACCATTGACGAGCGCTTGAAACAGTGTGGTTTAAGTCGACGCTCCTTCATCAAGTTCTGTTCTTCCTTAATGGTCGCGGCACCGTTTGGGTTAGCCATAACCGACATGCTGACGCCCGAAGCAGTTGCCGCGGGGCTTGGCAAAGTCATCCGCCCTCCTGTCATTTGGCTCCACTTTCAGGACTGCACAGGCTGCACCGAAACCCTACTTCGGCCTTCTCACCCGGATTTGGGCGATCTCATCCTCAACGTGATCTCGCTCGAGTACCACGAAACCCTCATGGCAGGCTCGGGCAAGCAAGCCGAGCAAGCGCTGGCTGAGGCTGTACGGAAGTACTCCGGCAAGTATGTGTGCGTCGTCGAGGGTTCAATTCCGACGAAGGATAATGGCGTCTACATGAAACTTGCGGGACGTCCCGCCATGCAGGTGCTGCAGGATGTTGGCAGCAAGGCAGCGGCCATCATCGCGATTGGGTCGTGTGCAGCATGGGGAGGCATCCCGTCTGCCGACCCTGCACCGACCGGCGCGGTTGGCGTAGCCGACCTTTTGCCAGACAAGGCGATCGTCAATCTTCCCGGCTGTCCACCCAATCCCTACACTCTGCTCGGTGTGGTACTGCAGTTTGCCGAATCCGGCACGCTGCCGGAGCTCGACCATGAGAGGCGGCCCAAGTTCGCCTATGACCGCGACATTCATGAGCACTGCCCGCGCCGGGCGCACTTCGATGCCGGCCGCTTCGTCAAGCAGTTTGGCGACGCGGGCCATCGCGAAGGCTGGTGCTTGTACGAAATGGGCTGTAAAGGTCCCGACACTCATGCCGGATGCTCAACCCGGCACTTCAATGAAATACCCGATGTGTGGCCGATCGGGATTGGTGCGCCGTGCATCGGCTGCACCGAAAAGAGTATCGCGTTCCGCGTTCCGATGTTCAAGGTTATCCAGATTCACACAACCGCAGAGCCGCCCTCTACCTACGCGCCCATTGTTGCGCCCCAGGGAAAGGTGAGCCCGATCGCAACTGGAATCGCCGGACTCGCGGCGGGTGCGCTCGCAGGCGCCGGCTATGTCGCCTCGCGCAAGTTCTCACAAGTTCCAAATGACGAAGGCATCCCGGGAAGCCCTCCGGCTCAGGACTCTCAGGAGACACAAAGCGGCCCTGGCAAGGGCACAACGGGCGAACCATGAACGCTCAGGTAGCGCTCTTACACTCGAGTGGTAATACCGGCGCAGCCCAGTTCGAACAGGAGCGTCCATGGCCGCGAGCATGAACCGGCGTCAGGCGCTCAAGGGCATGGTCGGTATAGCGGGCACAGCGGTTGGCGCCATGACCGCCAGAGCCGAAGAACATCCTGCGCATCCGGTGGCCGCTCCGGATGCAGTGGCCATGCTATACGACAATACGATTTGTACCGGGTGCAAGGCGTGCATGCCCGCATGCAATGAAGCCAATGGCCTGCCCCCTGACACGGTGCTGTCCGGTGGGCTGTGGGACATGCCGGCCGATCTCAATTCCAAAACAAAAAACATCATCAAGCTCTACAACGAGCCGGACGCTTCCGCCTTCGCCTTTGTCAAACGGCAATGCATGCATTGCCTCGACCCGGCGTGCGTTTCAGGTTGTCCATTCGGGGCGCTGAAGAAGAGCGACTGGGGTGCTGTCACCTGGAATAGTTCATTGTGCATCGGGTGTCGCTACTGCGAGGTGGGCTGTCCGTTTGATGTCCCCAAATTCGAGTGGAACAACTGGAACCCGAAAGTAGTGAAGTGTGAATTCTGTTACGACCGTCTCAAGAAAGACGAGCAGCCTGCCTGTACTGCGGTTTGCCCCACCGGGGCCGTCATCTTCGGAAAGCGGACAGATCTCCTGGAGCAGGCAAAAGAGCGCATTGCGTCGTCTCCGGGTAAATATTTTGAAAGTCGTGTCTATGGCGAGCACGAAGCCGGAGGCACCCAGGTGCTGTATCTGTCCAAAGTGGCATTCGACAAAATTGGGTTGCCCAAACTCGGCTCCACCTCGATCGGCCACTACGCGACCAAGGTGACATCTGTAATTTACAAATGGCTGTCCGGACCAATTGTTGCCGCCTTTTTCCTCGGCGGGCTGATCAAGCGGAACTGGAATCGCCATGAGGCGGAGAGACTCAAACGCGAGAAAGAAACCGGGCTTCCGGATCAGCTATGAGCTCACACGACGTCACCGGCACAACTCTCGTGAATCATTGGCAGCGCGGTGTTCCTGTGTATCGCGAACCTGTGCTTACACCTACGATGCTATTTTTCGCGGCGCTTGCCGCCCTCGGCCTCATTCTGGCGCTCGTGCGATTCTTCTCTCCACTCGGTCAATTCTCGGGGATGAACGATGCGTACGCCTGGGGGATCTGGAAGACCTTCAACGTCATGACTCTGACCGCGCTGGGCTCTGGCCCTCTCGCGATCGGGATGGCGGCCTGGGTCTTCAACCGGCAAAAACTGCACGTGGTGATGCGGACTGCGCTCGTATCCGGTTTCCTGTTCTACGCGACCGGCCTGGTTGCTTTGGGATTCGATGTGGGACGGGCATGGAACTTCTATAACATTCTGTTCCCATGGCGCTGGAACGCCGAATCGGCCATGCTCGAGATCTCTTTTTGCATGCCCGTCTACTGCTTCCTGTTCCTGGCCTTTGAGAACCTGCCTCTGGTTCTGGAACGCTTTTACTACACGGGTTCCGACGCGACCAAAGCATTTCTTAAACGATGGGCTCCGGCTCTGCGACGGATCTACCCATTTATGCTCACCGGGGCATATGTATTGCCACTCATGCACCAATCCTCGCTAGGCGGGCTCTTGCTGCTGGCCGGCGACAAGATTCACCCTCTCTGGCAGACACCGTTTCTTCCGCTCCTTTATCTTCTGGCGGCAGGTTTCTGCGGGCTCGGGTTCTTGACCTTCCTCCTTCTCATCACGTGTCTCCACTACTCGCGACCGCTCGACGCGGGGATCATGGGAGAGTTAGGCAATCTGTTGTCATACGTGTGCTTCCTTTTCCTCGCTGTCCGTTTCGGAGACCTCGTCTGGCGAGCACAGCTGGGGACGGCCTTTGCGTTCGACAGGATGAGCCTTCTCTTCCTCTTTGAAACTGCGCTCATCCTCATCCCCGCCGTTGCGCTCCGGCGCACGGCCGTGCGCGAGACACCACGGACCTTACTCAACATGGCTGCGCTTGCCTGTCTGGGAGGGTTGTTCTTCCGATTCATCCCTACCACTATCGCGTTCTCTCCTGCTCACAACGCTCGTTATTTCCCGAGCGTGCCGGAGTTGATCATGGCCATCGGATACATCTCACTCGGGATCTTGGCCTTCGGACTGGCTGTCAAGTACTTCGCAGTGCTGCCGGGTGAAATCAAGGACTGGAACTACATGTTTAGAAAGGTGCGCCAGCGCCGGCCGGAAGCAGTGAGGATATAAACCAATGACGCAGAGAATTACGATTGATCCCATCACAAGAATCGAGGGCCACCTGCGCATCGACGTTGAGGTCGATAACGGCAGCGTGCAAAAGGCATGGGCAAGCTGCACCATGTGGCGGGGGATTGAAACCATTCTGAAGGGACGCGACGCCCGCGAAGGTTGGGTTTTCGCTCAGCGTTTCTGTGGGGTGTGCACCACAGTTCATGCGATGGCTTCGGTCCGCGCGGTAGAAGATGCACTTCAACTCGAGATTCCGGCGAATGCGCAGTATATTCGCAACCTAATTCTTATTGCGCACGGATTGCACGATCACATCGTCCACTTTTATCACCTTTCTGCTCTCGATTGGGTGGACATTACCACCATTCCCAATGCGAATCCGGCACGGGCGGCCGCGCTGGTCGATAGAGTCAGCAACTGGACCGGTAATTCCCATCACGAATTGGAAGCGGTTCAGAACAAGGTCAAGGGATTGATTGCCAGCGGGCAGCTCGGGATTTTCGCTAACGGTTACTGGGGACATCCCGCGATGCGCCTAAGTCCCGAGATGAATCTGATTCTGTTCGCCCACTACTTACAGGCCCTGGAATTTCAGCGCAAAGCTTGTCAGGTCGTCGGTATTCTCGGCGGGAAGACACCGCACATCCAGAACCTTGCGGTGGGTGGGGTTATGAATGCAATTAACCTCAACAGTCTCGCTACCGTAAACATGGACCGCCTTGGCATGTTGCAAGGCCTGCTCCAGGACTTGGTTCCGTTCGTGCAACAGGCCTATTTCGCGGACGTGTGTTTGCTCGGCGCTTCGTATCCCGAATGGTTTCGGTACGGACGAGGTGTCGCAAACTATCTCGCCGTGCCTGACCTTCCGCTGGACGCAAAAGCGACACAATTCGATCTTCCCGGCGGTGTCATTACAAATGGCGGCCTCGCTTCCATTCGCCCCATCAACGATTGGAAAGATCAACCGATTCGCGCCGCAGTAGCCGAAGACCTCACTCATGCCTGGTATGTGGGAGGGGTGCAGGCGCCCTGGAAAGGAAAAACCGATCCCAATTACACCGACTTTCATGAGGACGGCAAGTACAGCTGGGTAAAAGCACCCCGTTATGATGGCGCTCCCATGCAAGTTGGCCCTCTGGCAAATATTCTGGTCGGCTACGCCTCGGGCCATCCGCTCACACGCAAATGGACGGACGCCGCCTTCACGAAAATTTCGTCGGTCAACGGCCCCAAGGTGGCCGCGGCGGATATGCAATCGACGATGGGACGATATTTGGCTCGAGCGATTCGTTCAGCCATGCTATCCGACCTCGCTCTCAAACATTGGCAGTTGCTCACCGACAACATTCTCAAAGGCGACGACACTACCTTCAATCCACCGCAATTCCCGCAGCATGAGGTTTTTGGAGTGGGCATGCATGAGGCTCCTCGTGGAACGCTTTCCCACTGGGTCGTGGTCGATAAAGGAACCTTCTCGAATTACCAGGCCGTGGTCCCGACCACCTGGAATGCGAGTCCTCGCGACGAACGAGGCATACCCGGACCTTACGAGAGCTCGCTGCTCGGAAATCCGGTAGCAGACCCGGAAAAACCTCTCGAAGTACTCCGCACTGTGCACTCGTTCGATCCGTGTATGGCGTGTGCCTGCCACACGCTAGATGCCAAAGGACGTCAAATCGCGGAGGTGAAGGTGCTATGAAGAGCGGCGCTTCCCATCCTCGGGTCTCCATCGTCGGCTTAGGGAATGTTCTGCTCGGCGATGATGGTTTTGGATGCCTCGTGGTCGAAGTGTTCCGCTGCGAGTACGAATGCAATCCTGAGGTCGAGATCATCGACCTGGGAACCCCTGGTTTGGACCTAACGCCCTATCTGCACGGCAAGCAGTTGGTGGTCATAGTTGACGCCGTCACCGCTGACGGCAATCCGGGAACAGTACGCACCTATAGCGAGAGTGACTTAATCGATTGCCGGACGCAACTCCGTCTGACCGACCACGACCCCGGCCTTCAGGAGTCGCTAGCGCAATTGCGCCTCGCTGGTAGCGCTCCTTCGGAAATAATCGTCGTCGGTGTGATTCCACAGTCGTGTGCCTTCGGTGAAGGAATCAGCAAGCCGGTGTTGGCTGCGACTTCGCCTGCCGTCGAAAGTATCCTTCGACTTTTGCGGGAACGCGGTTTCGAGTGCCGAAAACGGCGTCACCCGGAGCAGCCGAAATTGTGGTGGATCTTTGACTCCACCTCGACCCCCGGGCCTGCACGCAGGGAACCCGCTGCTCATGTCACGGGCAGTCGATAACCCTTGAGGAATGAGGTCGCCATGCATGAATTATCGGTTGCCCAGAGCATCATCGAAATTGCGGAAGCGAGCGCGAGTACGCAGAACTGCAGCAGTATTCAAACCATCAAGATAAGGTTGGGGGAATTCACAACCATTGTGCCCGAAGCACTGGAGTTTGCCTTCGAAGTGGCTCGCCGCGAGACGTTAGCCGAGAATGCCCGCCTCGAGATTGAATCGATACCCATGGTAACGCGCTGTGCATTGTGCGGCACCGTCAATGATCCAGTGCGGGAAATCCGTCTTCTGTGCCCCCACTGCGGGCTGCCGCTTGAAATAGTTTCGGGCGAAGAACTTCAGGTCGAGTACATCGAAGTCGAAAGCGAATCGGAAGGGACCGAATGGATCGCATAGAAGTTAAAACCAACATCCTGAAGGATAACCAGCAAGCCGCCGCCCAAAACTGCCAATTGTTCGAGCGCGAGGGAACGGTAGTGATCAATTTGATGTCGGCGCCTGGTGCCGGTAAAACAACGCTCCTGGAGGCCACTCTCCGCAACCTGCGAAGCGAGAATCGCGTGGCGGTGATTGAAGGTGATCTGCAAACCGACCTCGATGCAGAACGGATTCGCGCATTGGGAGTTCGCAGTCACCAGATCACGACCGGCACGGTTTGCCATCTCGACGCACGCATGATTGCCCGAGCTCTTGCCGAGTTCCCTGTCCAAGGACTTGAACTGCTGATCATAGAAAACGTGGGGAATCTCATCTGCCCGGCTTCCTACAATCTCGGCGAGGACTTCCGCGTCGTAATCGCCAGCGCGACAGAAGGAGCCGAGAAGCCGAAAAAATACCCCGTGATGTTCAACAAAGCCGACCTTGTTTTGCTGAACAAGGCAGACTTGGCCGCGCTGTCGGGTGTCGATCTCGCAGAACTGGAGAAAAACGTAAGGGAAGTAAATCCGAACGCCAAGGTTGTCACTTTGTCCTGCAAGACGGGCGAGGGTCTCGACGCTTGGCTCAACTGGCTTCGAGACGCAATTGCATCCCGTAAGATGGCGAGCATGAATGCATGACGCTCATCTCCACAACTCCTGTTCGCATGGAACGCCTGCGCATTGTTCTACGCGGGGCGGTACAAGGCGTTGGCTTTCGTCCAACCGTCTACCGTCTCGCAGACAAGATGCGGGTTGCAGGTTGGGTGAGGAACTCGGCAGCGGGACTGGAGATTGAAGTCGAGGGCACCACTGAGCAAACGAACGATTTCCTGCACAACCTCAAGCGCGAAAGACCGCCCGCCGCCGTGATAACTACGGAAGAGGTCTCACGAATCGCTCCCACTGGAGCCATGTGGTTCGAAATTCTTCCCAGCGATGAAAATGTGCCCAGAACCGCCGCGGTATTACCCGACCTCGCTACCTGCCCAGCATGCTTGCGTGAATTGCTCGATTCGGCCGATCCCCGTTTTGAGTACCCGTTCACCAACTGCACACTCTGCGGACCGCGCTACACGATCATTCTCGATATTCCCTATGACCGCCGCAATACAACGATGGAGAGTTTTACGTTGTGCCCCGCCTGTCGGCGAGAGTATGAATCGGTACGTAATCGCCGTTTCCACGCGCAGCCGAACGCGTGTCCGGCGTGTGGCCCACGACTGTGGCCCATTCCGGAGGTAGACCGTACCAGTACTCTCTCTCATGCCGCGCGGGCCCTGGCACGCGGAGAGACCGTCGCGCTGAAAGGAGTCGGGGGATTTCAACTCCTGGTGGATGGCCGGAATTCCGCCGCAGTCCAGCGTTTGCGGGAACGGAAGCACCGGGAAGAAAAACCGTTCGCGCTCCTTATGCCGAACGTTGCCTGTGTTCGCCGCTACTGTGTTGTGAACACAATGGAAGAAGAGTTACTGCTTTCGCAAGCGGCGCCGATCGTTTTGCTGCGACCCCGAGAAGACTGTGAGCTCGCGCCCGAGGTAGCGAAATCCTCGCCTTACCTGGGCGTGATGCTCCCTTACTCTCCTCTGCATCACTTGCTGATGAGACAGTATCCTTTCCCCATCGTCGCAACCAGCGGAAATCGTGCGGATGAGCCCATCGCCATCGACAACGATGAGGCACGCAAACGCCTGCAGGACATCGCAGATGTTTTCGTGCTGCACAACCGGCCGATTGCTCGTCCGTGCGATGATTCGGTTGCGCGTGTCTCTGGCGGCCGTCCGCAGATTCTTCGCCGTGCGCGCGGATACGCTCCATTGCCAGTGACTGTGCCCCGCGAATGTCCCCCCGTGCTCGCCGTGGGCGGACATCTGAAGAACACAATAGCGGTCGCGTTGGGCCAACAGGTCTTCTTGAGCCAGCACATAGGGGATCTGGATACATCCGAGTCACGCGAGGCATTCAAGCGTGCGATCGAAGGCCTCTGCCGGCTGTATCGCTTCGAGCCGAAGTCAATCGCTTGTGACCTTCATCCCGACTACGCTTCGACACAGTGGGCCATGGCTTCAGGTCTGCCGGTAGTGCAGATACAGCATCACCACGCTCACGTGGCAGCCTGCGCTGCCGAGAATGGAATTGACACGGATTACCTGGGCGTTGCCTGGGATGGAACGGGCCTGGGCCTGGACGGAACGATTTGGGGCGGCGAGTTTTTTGTCGTAACCCAGGGACGATTCGAGCGAGTCGCCCATCTCCGTCCGTTTCGTCTCCCTGGCGGCGAGGCCGCCATTCGCGAATGTTCACGCTCGGCAGCCAGCTTGGTTTGGGAAACACGGGGCGCCGACGCTGCCCAGCGCGTTGCCGGCGCTGGAATTCGCGCGCTTCTGGAACGTGGAATCAATGCGCCCAGTTCGTCGAGCGTGGGCCGCCTCTTTGATGCTGTGGCTTGCCTGACAGGTGTTTCCGATCAGAACCGTTTCGAAGGACAGGCAGCAATGAGCCTGGAACGCGCCATCGGAAGCATCCGCACCAAGGACAGCTATGTCATCGAGAATCGAGACGGCATAGGTGACTGGCGTCCGCTCATCGAGGCCCTCCTGGCCGATAAGGAACTCTATGTTGACGCTGCTCTCATGTCTGCAAAGTTCCACAACGCGCTCGCCAACTGGATTCTCGGAGTCGCACAAGCGACCGAGTTGCAAAATGTAGTTCTAAGTGGCGGAGTTTTCCAGAATGTCTATCTCGCAGAACGTTGCCAATCGTTGCTCGAAGAAGAAGGGTTTCAGGTTTTCACGCATCATCACGTGCCGGCGAACGACGGGGGCCTGTCTTTAGGCCAGGCTGTTCTCGCTGGCGAGTACTAACCGTGAGGTGAGCGGCATGTGCCTGGCAATACCAGGAAAAATTGTGAGCATCGTCGAGGACGGACATCTCGGTCTCCGTCGAGGCAGAGTAGATTTCAGCGGTATCCGGAAGGACGTCTGCCTGGACTACACGCCTGAGGCTCGCGTCGGAGACTACGTTCTGGTTCACGTTGGTTTTGCGTTGGCAGTGGTGGATGAAGCGGAAGCCTATCGCGTGTTCGAAGCATTGCGAGAACTGGATCAACTCGACGAACTGAAAGAGAGTGTAACCCAGTGAAGTTTCTCGATGAATACCGAGATTTCAGTGCGGTCCAGAAGATGGCGCAAGCCATCCGCCGAATTACAACTCGGCACTGGACGCTTATGGAAGTGTGCGGCGGCCAAACCCACACCATCGTGAAGACTGGGCTGCAGGAGCTCCTTCCAGAAACCGTGACTCTGGTTCATGGGCCCGGTTGTCCGGTGTGCGTTACACCTCTCGTCACGATTGATCGTGCGGTGGCGATTGCGCTGCGTCCGGAAGTTATTTTGTGCTCCTTCGGGGACATGCTCCGCGTTCCTGGGTCGACCCTGAGCCTTTTCGATGCCAAAGCTCTTGGTGCCGACGTCCGCATCGTGTACTCACCGCTGGATGCTCTGAACCTGGCTCGCGCCAATCCGAACCGCGAGGTCGTCTTTCTCGCCGTCGGGTTCGAGACCACTGCCCCCGCCAATGCCATGGCCGTATGGGAAGCGAATCGCCAGAAAGTTTTCAACTTTTCCATGCTGGTTTCCCATGTGCTGGTGCCTCCAGCCATGGAAACGATTTTGAGTTCGCCGGATTGCCGTGTACAGGCGTTTTTGGCTGCGGGACACGTTTGCATGGTGATGGGTTTTGAAGAATACCTGCCGATCAGCCAGAAATACCGCGTGCCTGTCGTGGTCACCGGGTTCGAGCCGTTGGACCTGCTTGAAGGGATACAGATGGCGATCGCACAACTCGAAAGCGGGCGCGCAGAAGTTGAAAACCAGTATGTCCGTGCCGTGCGCCGCCCAGGCAATCGGGCGGCGCAGGAGCGCGTCAGCGATGTCTTTGAAGTTACGCGGCGCTCTTGGCGAGGAATCGGCGAAATTCCTGCCAGCGGATTGCGTCTCCGGGAAGCATATTCCCGCTTCGATGCCGAGTTACGCTTCCCTGGCCGACTTCTACAGGAGGCCGAAGAATCCAGAGAATGCATTGCTGGCCTCGTGCTGCAAGGCATTCGCAAACCTTACGAGTGTCCTGCTTTTGGCACGCGATGCACACCGGATATTCCACTTGGCGCTCCCATGGTTTCCTCGGAAGGGGCGTGTGCGGCTTATTTTCACTTTGGAAGGCGAGAAAACAATGGCAATCCTATCGTGTCCATTGCCGGTGCCCGCAACTGAACGTATCGTGCTCGCTCACGGCGGGGGAGGTCGGCTCACCAACCAGTTGATCGAAAGCGTCTTCCTGCCCGCCTTTCGAAACCCGGCCTTGGAATCGCGCCACGACGGGGCAGTGCTTTCCGCTGACGGCGTGAAGCTTGCGATGACAACGGACACCTACGTCGTTCAGCCACTGATCTTTCCTGGCGGAACCATTGGTGATCTCGCGATCAACGGAACAGTGAACGATCTCGCTATGTGTGGAGCTCGCCCAATCGCGTTGAGTGCCGGATTCGTGTTGGAAGAAGGGCTGTTGCTCAGCACGCTGCATACGATTGTGGCCTCGATGCGGGAAGCTGCGCGCCTGGCAAACGCCTCCGTCGTAACCGGCGACACGAAGGTGCTCGATAAAGGCCGGGGAGACGGATTGTTCATCAACACGGCTGGCATTGGGGTTGTGGTTGCTCCCAATGCAATTGGACCGGAGGCGGTCCGTCCGGGTGATGCAGTGATCGTGAGCGGCAATCTTGGCTCGCATGGAATCGCTGTTCTCTCGGTTCGCGAAGGACTGGAATTCGACGGCGAGGTGAAGAGTGATACTGCGCCGCTCTGGCCTGCCGTCGAGGCCTTATTCGATGCGGGAATCGAAATTCACTGCCTACGCGACCTGACGCGCGGCGGACTTTCCTCAGCTCTCAACGAGATCGCATGGGTCGCGCGGTTGAATATCGAAGTCGAGGAGAGCCTGATTCCAGTTTCCGATGTCGTGCGAGGAGCCTGCGAATTGCTCGGTCTCGACCCCCTTTACGTGGCCAATGAAGGCCGTTTTGCCGCGTTTGTCCCCGACACCCAGGTAAGCCGCGCTCTTGACGTTCTGCGTTCGCACCAAGTTGCGTCCCGTGCCGTGCGCGTCGGAACAGTACACGAGACTTCCTCTGCCTTGGTCACACTTCGCACCCGGATTGGGGGAAACCGTGTGCTTGACATGCTGTCAGGCGAACAACTTCCGAGGATCTGCTGACTCGATCCTGTCCGCGTTGGCAAATGACAAATGTCGCTCGCTGGTTCTCGCCAAGTTTGACTTTGGCGTAGTTGCAATTTCCCGTGACTACGACCTCGCCGATCGTCTCGCACGCCCGAGCATGAACTCGAGTTGTCAAATGGGCGTCAATGCGGCGAATCGCGTCCGCCTCACTCGTAATCGCCAGTCCCAAACCTAATATTGCCGCGGTTTTCCAGAAACCATGATTTGGAAGCGCACGTGCTTCCAATAGTCGAGTACTTCGGGCAAGTGTCTGAGTTTGAATTCGGATGAGACGACGAGCTAAACGACACTCCCGCGCAATGCAGATCGGAAAAGATCGACCATGAGCGATGAAAAGCTTTCTCCGCCAGCATCACAGCGTACTCCCATCCTCGTACTCCTCACCAGCCACTGGGTGAGCATGCTGGGCGTCGCGCTGGTAACCACCGCTGGATTCTCATGGCTGTTCGTTCTGCCCACAGAGCTGCGAGGGAATACCAGCAATCCCTACATTGGCATTGTCGTCTTTCTTCTGATTCCGATCATCTTCGTCCTCGGACTCGTCTTGATCGCGCTCGGGATGTTCTTTGCCCGGCGACGCATCATCCGCGCCGAACAGGATCTGTTCACAGCCGGAGACCGGCGAGCCTACATTCGGAAGCTTGCCATCTTCTTCGCTGTGACCACTGCCGCAAACATCGTCATCGGGACACAAGGCACCTACCGCGCTGTTGAGCACATGGAAACGCCACAATTCTGCGGGCAGAGCTGCCACGTCATGAAACCAGAATTCGCCGCCCATCAGAACTCGCCCCATGCGAGAGTGGACTGCGTGGAGTGCCACATTGCTCCGGGTGCAACCGGTTGGCTGGAAAGCAAAAAGGGCGGTACCCGTCAGTTTATTGACACGGTTTTCAAGCGCGTTCATTACCCGATTGAATCGGCCATGGAAAGCAACCGCCTGGTCCCAGCTCGGGTGACTTGCGAGAGGTGTCACTGGCCGCAAATGTTCGACGCCGTAAAGCTGCGTGTACTTTTTCATTTTAAGGACGACGCGACTAACACGCAGACGCAGACCGTCCTGTTGATGCACACCGGAGGCGGAACTCTGGGTGGCATTCACGGGAAACACCTTGGCCCCGGAGTCGAAATCCATTACGCTGCCGCCGACGCCAAGCGACAGACCATTCCATGGGTGGACTATCGCAATCGTAATACCGGAGAAACGCAGACCTTCCTGGCGGATGGCTCCACTCCGCAGTCGGTTGCCAAGCTGCATCGCTATGAGATGCAGTGTGTCGACTGTCACAACCGTCCGACTCACGCGTTCGAACTTCCCGAACGCGCCGTCGATGAGGCGATGGGCCTGGGGCAGATTTCGCCAACCCTGCCCTTCATCAAGAAGAAAGCGGTCGAGCTACTCAAAGCGAATTATTCGAGCAATGAAGAGGCCGCACGTACTATCCCGGCGGCGTTAACCGATTTCTATCGGCAAGAGTATCCGCTCATCGCGTACCCACGTTCCAAGGACATCGCAAACGCTGGCACTCAGATCGCGGCAATCTACAACCGGAATGTATTTCCGGATTTGAAGGTCACATGGGGCACTTATCCCAACAATCTCGGCCACACCGACTTCCCGGGATGCTTTCGCTGTCATGACGGATCGCACTCCACGCCTGATAAAAAGGTATCGATTGTGCAGGATTGCAACTCGTGTCACGAGCCCATCGCCATTGAAGAAGCGTCTCCCGGAGTATTGAAGACGCTCGGTCTCGACGAACGCATCGCGAACCTGCAAAAACAGTGAGGAGCAAGGACTATCAATTGAGTTGTGCGGAATCGCAGGGCATGGCGGAGGTAATGACGTCCAAGAAGAAGCGCGAGAAGGTTGTCGCTGAGATTACGGCTAGCCATCTCATCAAGCTTATGGAGGAACAGGGACAGTTCTTGAATCCGCAACAAGCCTGTGCATTCCTGAACGAAGGCGATCGGGCATACATGCTGTGGAAGCAGATGATGCAGGCCGGTGAAAGCTATATCAAGTCTGAGTTGGCGCGACTCTCCCCACCCGTGCTGAGAGATCAAAATCCGGTTCCATCGCCCAAACGCGAAACCTGGGGGCTGCGAACCGCCCGATACCTCGCCAGCTTCACCAGCTTGATTAAAGGGAAGACAGTCTGATCAAAACAAAGGGACTTATGTCGCACGATACGAGAAAGTATTTCAACTTCGGCAGTGTAACGGTTCTCATCCTCCTGGCTCTGAGTTACCTGGCATATACCGGTGTTCAGGATAGCAAAAGCTACTATGTCACCATCAAGGAATTGCGTGGCATGGGCGATGCTGCGTATACCAAACGGCTTCGCGTTGGGGGAAACGTCCAGGCTGGCTCGATCAAACGGACGGGTAGAAACGTTGACTTCGTCCTGGTGGAGAACGATCAGGTCCTGAATGTGACTTACAGCGGGACGGAAGCGCCCCCCGACACATTCAAGGACGAGTCCCAGGCGCTGGCCGATGGCAAGTTTGGTCCCGACGGTATTCTCCACGCCAAGCAACTGCAAGCGAAGTGTGCTTCCAAGTATGCGCCACAACAGCCACAGACTCCTGCAAATCCACCCCCGCAAAGCACGCCTGAAATGAACGTAGCAAGTTCCGCGGCAACGGCCAAGTAGGAGGCATAATGAGGACCACTAAACTTACGATGATGATTCTGGCGATTGCGGTAGTGCTTTACATTCTGATCCCCGGGCTATCCTGGGCGGAATGGAATTACCCGGTCCGAAACTGACAACTTGTCCGTGGAGAATGCTGGTTGCGAACTCGTTGGCATTTACTGGCTCTCTCTCGACGCGATCGAGCTTGCGATCCGCTGCGGGTACGCCCTCTCCACCCTTGAGGAACGGCACGACTGCCTCGCCTTTACTCGTTCCGTCCAATCTGAACCAGAGCCCGAAAAAAAGTGGCAGCTCGTTCTTAAGCCCGCCAACAGGAACCGTCCGCGTAAGACGTGCTTCCCAAACAAAGTGACGCGATTTCGTCGAAGTGACACTGGCAAATGTCAAGAGTCGTCGCATAACGCGAAGCGCCCTTCTTATTTGCTCCCTACTGAGTCCGCTAGTCCGGATTACTCTGGACCTTTTTTCGATTGAATTCGAATCTGCTCTTCTGGCCTCCGACTTGCAAATGGAAGGAGAGGGATCGTGAAGCAAGTGGAAAGAGTCCAGGTCAAGTTGATGTCAACTCCAGGCATGCCTCACTCCCCGGAAGATTCGGTTCCAAGAGTTGGTAACGATGATGCTGTCACTGAGGGCCCAGAACAATTGCGGGATTGCACCGCAGCCCCCATACGACGCCGCCCATTGGGATTTGCCTGTCTCCACGCAGAAGGCGCGGGCCGACGGACCTCTGGGAAAGAAACGCGACTCGGGTACTCGCGGGTGCCGGCGAGCATCGGGAATGGCGTCCCCGAAAAGGGTGACTGAAGTCCACTGGCTGCGAACCTATCGAGCGATGAAATGGTCTAGAGTGCCCGTGGCCCTGACGCTGCTGGCGTTAGTGATCTTGGGGGCACCGGCCAAGGCGGCACTGCACCCAGTCCCACTCGACCCCAAAACTGATACCGCGAAGTGTCTTGAATGCCACGAAGACAAAACTAAAGCGAAGGCAGTCCATTCCGCGATTGCCATGGGCTGCGTGAGCTGTCACGAAATACGCGTGAACAAAGATACAACGCGCGTAAAGCTGATCACCACCACTACTCAGGCGCTGTGCATTACGTGCCACGCCGACAAGAACGCCGCCACCATCCAGGGCAAGGTCCATCCTCCAGCGGTTCGTGACTGCATCAAGTGCCACGACCCGCACACCTCCCCTAACGCGAATCAGCTACTGCTACCCACCGACGGCGCAACCAAGAAAGACAATCTTTGCCTCACCTGCCACACGACGGGTGTGGAAATCCCCCAAGGTGGCAGTCGCCACGCCGCGTTGGACATGGGCTGTGGAACCTGCCACGTAACACATAAAACCGGTGAACGCGGCAAAATTGAGTTCGACAACCACCTGACTAAGGCTCCTCCTGGACTCTGCCTCGGCTGCCATGATGCCAAAGATGCGAGCCTGATCAAGACACACGGCGGCCAGCCATTCGCCAGCGCGAATTGCATTCAGTGCCACGATCCACATCAATCAGCCAAGCCCAAGCTGATGCAGGCCTTCCTGCACAACCCGTTTGAAAACCAGATGTGCGATAGCTGCCATCAGCCGGCGAAGGACGGCAAAGTGGTGTTGACGAACAACGACACACGAGCAATCTGTCTCACCTGTCACGACGACAAGGGTAAACAGATTGACTCAGCCAAGGTGCAGCATCCGGGCGCCCTTGGCGATTGCACAGCTTGCCACAATCCGCATGCCGGAAAGTCGCCGGGCTTCCTGCAACCCGATCCCGTGTCGGCATGCCTGGCTTGCCACAGCGATCAGTCCGACCAGATGAAGAAGGCGCACTTGCACCAGCCCGCGTTCGGGCAAGGGTGTGCAACCTGCCATGAGCCGCACGGAGGGGAGAACCAACACTTGCTGCGAGCGGCAGCGGTGAACACATTGTGCCTGGAGTGCCACGGGCCGGAGCGGGACCCTCAAACACTGGACAACACAAATCTGATCACGATTTTTCAAGGCAGCGTAAAGCTTCCGAAAGACTATTTCCGAACCACCCGACCGCCGGTGCTGCCTCTTCGCTATGGATTGGGGCACCCTACGGATCAGCACCCGGTTTCAGGTTCCATGGATCCGGCAAATCGAAAGGGTGACCCGATGACCTGCTTGACCTGCCATCAGCCCCACGCGTCCGCTCAGAGTTTTATGTTGGCAAATGATCAAGCTTTCAACATGGATTTCTGCAATCGCTGTCACAAGGGCAAGCTGGGTAAACAGAAGTAAGAGTGAACGGAGAAATCGAAGTGTTTGGCGCGCGTTTCAATTCGGCTTTC
>Ga0335082_10000129_pt1 | contig 76707 bp, 68 predicted proteins | sample Lox_Sample_41_FD_206718 | JGI IMG/M metagenome (GOLD analysis project Ga0335082, IMG submission 206718) | Soil microbial communities from Loxahatchee National Wildlife Refuge, Florida, United States - Lox_Sample_4.1 | ecosystem: Environmental > Terrestrial > Soil > Wetlands | place: USA... | reverse complement strand
GAGATCGCCGTCAACTCGTTCGACCTGGAGAGGATGGTTGCCGCTGTCCCAACGCGTATTGCCACTGCGCTTGAACGCAAGGCCTACTACTTCGTCCCGCTGACCGTCAGCCACGGCGACGAGACTCTGATTGCCGATCGCTACGACGTCGCTCTTAGCGACAACGCGGTCTGTCATCGCAATTTGAATTTGGGCGACTCCCAGTGCGTCTTCATTTCGACGCGCCTGATGGACGACAAGTTTTCGGTCGCGTTCGAGTTCTATATCAACGTCGGCCACGCCCTGGTCGAGCGCGCGGGCGTTTCGCACGAGTTCAGCCAACTCGCCTGGAGTCAGGTCGAATCGGGCGTGCGCGGCGAAACGTCCCTCGACGCATGGGAAGCGCGGAAGCTCGCCACCGCGAACGGACCCGATGCCGAGCGCTACAAAACCGAGTACTTCGATGCGACATTCTCAGACACAATTTCGATCTATCTGCTTTCGCTCTATCTCGACGTCGACTACTACGATCTGCGCGAGCGTGATTATCCTCTTCTCGCGCCTTCCGCATTAGCCGAGCGCCTGCGCAAGGTCGCGGAGTTGTTTCCACCGAACAGTGGGTTTGAATTTGCCATCCTCTATAAGCGTCGCTGAAGAAGAGTTTCCCACGCGGAACTCGCCCGCCCGGTCCCCGCGCTGGTACGGCATCCCGTTGCGCGTTCTTCTGATCACTCTGCTCGGGACCTTGCTTGTATTCGCGGTTGGGCTTTTGCTGGCGATCATCGGAACGGTAATCGCGTCCGCGCTTCGTGGCGTTCATCCCGACATGCGGATTGCCTACCGCATCATCGCGCTGCCTATGGCAGTCATCGCCGGCGCTATCGTCTTCATCGGTTCCCTCGTGATGGAAGTCCGGCACTATCTGAAGGCTAAGGCACTCAGGACCCATTAAGCCTCAGCCCAGTTTCTCCGTTCCAGAATAGTTGGAGGCTCGTAAGTCTTTCCTCGCGCCAGCCGCTTCTCCTCGCGGCGCGTTGTCCACAACAAGACCGGCCCAAGGACTGCAGGCATCATCCGCGAGAGCACGCCGGATTCCCGCCTAAATTCCTCCCGGACGGCGTGAATCTCCTCACTTACCTTGGAGTCGACTTTGCGGAATTGCCGTTCCATTGCCCAGAGTGCCGAGCTGTATATACCGTTCAGACGCTGCATTTCACCAGTGAACCGCTCGCGCACGCGCGCGTCCGGCCAGTCTTTATACCGCTTCCATCCGGCGAGCAAGGTGCGCGCAATGCGGTAGAGGCTCGGACCGTTGGCCTCAAAGTCTCGCCAGAACGCCCAATCCAGAAAGCGCTTGGAATCTTCCCGTGAAATCGCGGCGTGCTTGAAATTAAATTTGAACTGCCCATGAACGTCGGCGAAATCGACATCGGCCAACATTCGCCCTTCTTCTGACATTTGCTGATACAACGGCGTGCCGGGCACAGGCGTGTACAACATGAATTGATGAAAATCGGTGTCGTGCGAAACCGCGTGCTCGATCTCCGAGACGATGTTGTCGGGTGTGTGATGCTCTAAGCCAATGATCGTCGATCCCTGCACACGGATGCCGTGCTCGCGCAGTTCCCTCGTAAGTTGCTTCGTATCTGCGCCATTCAGCTTGCTATAACCGGCTCGAGGAGATTCCAGCCCCATCCATAGCCACGACACGCCAAGCTCCACCAATTCCTGCATCGAGTATTTGCGGATCGCATTCGCCGATGCGAAGACCGACATCGACCAGGTCTTGTGCGCCGCTTTCATCCGCTCGAGCAGGCGCATGGCGCGGTCCCGATGGAGCAAGAAGTTTTCGTCCATGATGAAGAACGAATTCACTTTCAATTCGTCTTCCATCCGCTGCATCACTTCGAACAACTCGTCGCCGCTCTCGAAGAAATTGACGAAATTCCCCTTGCCTCCAAAGAAGGCGGAAGTCGTGCAGAAATTGCACCCCATCGGACAGCCGACCGAAGGAATTATCGTGGCTGCTGTCGCGCCTTTCCGCTCGGGCAAACGGATACCCATGATCCGCGTGCGCATTCCTGAAACAATCGGGGGATGCACGATCGGAGCGCTCTCGTCTTCACCGAGATATCGTCTCATCCATGAAACGCCTTCTCCGCGGACAATGTGGTCAGCGTCGATCATTTTTTCCACGCCCGGAATGGCCGTGACATGGCCGCCCACCACGATCGTAGACATCGGTGACAGTTTCCGGATCATCCGGCACATTTCCCGTACCTTCGCGACATTCACGATGATCGAAGAAATGCCGACAACGTCGTACTGCTGGGCGGTGAGTTCGTCGGCAAAATCTTTCAGGGTAGGAAAATCAAGGACCGTGCAAGGCGCAGAAATATTGGCCTGAATCAGCATGATGCCCCAGGAGCGATGAAACATGCGCAACGAGAAACTGCCCTGGGCACGCGTGACTTGATTGTGATAAAGCTCCATCGGGTTGATAGAGCGGCTGCCGAATTCGTCGTCCTGCGCGTAAGGGCCGAAAACCGAACTCAGGAGAACGCGGGCGTGCGTCCCCTTGGGATGTTGCTCAAGGTTGCTGGAACCGCTTTCGTGAAGCCGGCTGGATAGATCCACTTCGTCTCACTACCATTTCTCCCCACATGCCGTTATTTGCATCGTAGTCTCACTGACGCACTCCTGATAACGTCCGGCGAAACAAAACACAAAAAAATTACAAATCACGAAATCGTATCGAACCGGCGGGAACTTGAATGCTTTGCACGTTGTGTCCTAGAATCGCCGCACTATGGCATCAGAGCCGTTGGAAGTCGAACGTCTCGAGCGGGGAGTGCTGAGCTTTCGGGGGCCGCTCACGATGGAGAATGTGTCACCGTTCATGAACGCCGTACGGCGCGAAGATGCACCCACCATGATTCTGGATTTGTCGGGCGTTCCTTACCTGGACTCTTCTGGATTGGGCTCGCTGGTGAGCGCCTGCATATCCTGCTCCAAGTCCGGAAGGCGCATAGCGCTGACTGGTGTGAATAAGCGCGTGCTGAAAGTGTTCGAGATTACGAAAGTTGAGCAGATCTTCCTGATGTTTCCTACACTCTCCGACGCAATAGAAGCCTTCACCAATGCGGGGACGGCGTAGCCTCCATCAACATAGAGCGGACACAGATCCGGATTAGGCTACGCGGTCTTCCTGCGGCTTCTTGACTTTCCCGGCATTCACTGCATTCAGCCGAATCCGAGTCACACGCGAGGTCTCTTCCACAAGCTCGCTCTTGAACTTGGCGCCTTCTCCTGCCATAACGGAGCCCGCCGCTAAGGCGAACCGCAGCGCATCCGCCTGATTGTCAAAATAGAGGACCACTTGTCCAGACATAGTACTTCCCCCTGGGCTGCCAGCCAGCGAGCGAGAGGCTGGGAAATAGTTATGGTACGTCGACCAAGCGAACGTCGATCGTTAGCTCCGATTCTGAGAGTCTCGGCGGACACATCAAAGTGATTTTCTTGATTCCGATTAACTCGGTAGGACACAAACCGGGATCTTATTTCCCAGCGTAGACAGCCTTCACTGGTTTGCCGCCCCGGCTTCGGATATCATGCGTTGCATCCGATGCGCAGCACCTTCGTCATCGCTCTTCTTGCGTGTGTTTGGGTTTTACCCGCCTGGGCCAGCGACAAAGCCGTGCTCGGCTCCTGGGAGGGAGAGTCCAAGTGCACTGTCCCGAATTCGCCCTGCCATGACGAGCACGTCCTTGTTCAGGTCGCCGAGGACAAGAAAGATTCCTTTCAGCTGAACATGGATGCCTACAAGATCATCGATGGCGCTCCGGAGTTCATGGGCACATTGACCTGTCACTACGAATCGAAGGCGGCCGCTCTCAGTTGCACATCCAGCACCAAGGACAAGGATGACTGGGAATTCCACGCCGTGGGCGACTCCATGACAGGCCGACTTCTCGTCGATGGCGGAAAGACACTCTATCGTCGGATGACACTCCGTAAGACTCAGAAGTAAGTTCTATGCCCGTCCTCATCTCGATGCTTCGCGGTGTGAATGTTGGTTCTCACAACCGGATCAAAATGGACGCTCTCCGAACGGTGTACAAATCGCTCGGATTCGAGGATCCGCAGACTTACGTTCAAAGCGGAAATGTCATCTTCCGGAGTCGAGACAAAAATTTGCCGCAGATTGCGAAAAAGATTCAGGACGCAATCGAAAAGAAGTTCAAATTCCGTCCGGAAGTGATTGTGCGGACGGTTGACGAGCTCAAGAAAGCGATCGCGGCGAGCCCGTTCTCAGATCGGCCCCACCTTGAACCTGGCAAAATTCTCGTGACGTTTCTTGCGGGCACCGCAGCAAAGGAAGTTCACATAGCATTTGATCGCTTCAAAGACTATCCGGAAGAGGTCCACCTCAAGGGGTCGGAACTATACATTTATTTTCCAAATGGGGCGGGAAGATCGAAATTGCCTTGGTCCGCTGTAGAGAAGCTGCTGAAGGTAACGGGCACCGCTCGCAACTGGAACAGTGTGACGAAAATGTTGGCGATGGCAGAAGCGATGGAGAAGGCGTAAAAAAGTCGACGTGACCTCCATGAAAATTCCGAACATGAATCGAACAACTACCAATATCGCACTGATACTAGCCTTGGGCGCAATCAGCACGGCGCAGCAAAAACCCACCGCGCGGCAACTCGTCGCTGAGATTCAAAAGCAGGTTGGCGTGCAGTGGAAACAGGACACCGTAGATACATTCAAAGCAGGGAATCCGGACACGCCCGTTACCGGCGTTGCCGTCACCATGATGGCGACCATGGACGTCCTGCAGCGTGCATCCGCCAAGGGACTGAATCTCATCATCACTCACGAACCGACGTTCTATGCGCACCTCGATGTACCCGAAGGCGTGCCCGAAAGCGACCCGGTCTGGGCGGAAAAGCGTGCGTTCATCGAAAAGCATGGCCTCGTCGTATGGCGGTTTCATGATCATTGGCACATGCGCACGCCCGACGGGATCGAGGCCGGAAACGTGCATGCACTTGGATGGGAGAAATATCAAAAGCCCGACAATCAATACTTGTTCGTGATTCCAGAAACGACTCTGCGAGAGTTAGCGGAACAAGTAAAGAAGAAGCTTGGTTCTTCCGTCCTCCGCGTCGTGGGGAGCCCAGACATGAAGATCACGAAAGTCGGCTTCAGCCCGGGTGCGGCGGGTTCTGAGCGCGAAATTCAAGCTCTTGAACGAGACGATGTGCAAGTACTCATGGTGGGCGAAACCCGCGAGTGGGAGACCGTTGAGTACGCAGCCGACGCTGTGAGCGAAGGACTCAACAAAGGGCTGATTGTGATCGGTCATATCCCGAGCGAACAAGCTGGCATGGAAGAGTGCACGCGCTGGTTGAAGGGATTTGTGAAAGACGTTCCCGTGGAGTTTGTGCCGGCCAAGCAGCCGTTCTGGCTGCCGTAGCTGCCTGCGATTAGTCAAGCAACCGGCTCGAGTTTCTCGATGACTCGCTTCCGAGGTTTCCCGACTGCTCGTTCAAACTTCAGGACTCCGTCCTTCAAACGGCCGAACTTCATCGTGAGCATGTCGAGAATGTAGTTCTGCTTGATGAGCCATGGCTCCTTCCCACCCTGTTTCGGCAGGTTCGCTGAGGCTCTGAGCACGTATCCGGAGTTCAGACTGAGCAGCGGCTTCATTTCCAAAGACTCCGGATCGCACATTGGTCTGCACAGGTGATATCCACGGCGATCCATGTAGTTCAACACGCGACAAACAAAGGTGGACGCCAAGTCCGCCCGCAGTGTCCAGGACGCATTTGTATAACCCACACAGAAGGCGAAGTTAGGTACATTGCTGACCATCGTTCCCTTGTAGACGAAGCACTTTCCGACATTTACCTTGGCGCCATCGACGACCAGGCCAACGCCTCCCAACGCAAGCATCTGAAGACCCGTCGCGGAGACGATAATGTCGGCATCAAGATGTTCGCCGGAATTCAGACGGATGCCTCTCTCCGTTAGAGTTTCGATCTCGTCCGTCACCACAGATGCGCGCCCCTCGCGGATAGAGCGAAATAGATCGGCGTCGGGAACCAGGCAGAGTCGCTGATCCCATGGCTTATACCGAGGTTTGAAGTGCTTGTCGACCTCGTACCCTTCGGGCAGGCTCTGGATTGCAGCCTTGCGCAGTAACCCTCTCGTGAAATCGGGAGTGCGCCGGGCGAGCTGGTAAATGCCGATGCTTACCAGAATGTTCTTCCAGCGAACGGCCCGATGCGCGAGGTCAATGGGCAGATATTTCCGTAGCGCATCTGCGGCGGCATCATGCGTTGGCAGAGACAGAACGTAGCTGGGCGAGCGCTGCAGCATGGTCACATGCGCCGCGCGCTCCGACATTGCAGGAACCAGCGTCACAGCGGTGGCTCCGCTGCCAATGACTACAACCTTCTTCCCGCTGTAGTCGAGGTCCTCCGGCCAATGCTGCGGATGAACAAGGCGTCCGCGGAAACTCTTTGCTCCAGGAAATTCCGGCTCGTAACCGGAATCGTAGCGGTAGTACCCGGTGCATCCGTAGAGAAACTCGCAACTGTACTGGGCGGTTCCACCATGCCCGCACTCAACCTCAACGAGCCAGCGGCCTTCGTCCGACGACCACGATGCTGACCGCACTCGTTGCTGAAAGCGAATGTGACGATCAATGCCGTATTCCCGCGCCGTATCTCGAACGTATTTCAGAATCGACGGCCCGTCCGCGATCGCCCGGGCTTCCTTCCACGGTCGGAACGAATATCCCAGCGTGAACATGTCGGAGTCGGAGCGAACGCCAGGATATCGGAACAGATCCCACGTGCCGCCAATTTCGGAACGCCCCTCAAGAATGACGTATTTCTTTGAGGGGCAGCGGGTCTGCAGACGATACCCCGCCCCAATGCCAGATAAGCCTGCACCCATAATCACCACGTCAAAGTGCTCGACAGGCATAAGCTGTGAAGGAATTCGGCTAAGCGCCGGGGACGTTCAGCCGCCGCGCTATTCTACGCCGATGAGCGCGACATCCACAGAACAACGGCCCACGGTCGAGGATAATCGAACAGGGCCCGTTTTGATTTCAGATTTTGAGTGAATGAATGCCTAGCCCGTTCGCTGGATCGCTAGCAATGTCAGGTCATCCAACGCAGGCCCGTCGACGAAAGAACGCAAATCGTCGAGACAAGCATTAATCATCTCTGCCGGCCGCCGCGCAGCCTGCCGCGCCAGGTGCGCGACTCGCTCCACGCCGTATTCGTCATCGTTGTGCCGGGCTTCCGAGAGACCGTCTGTGTAGAGGAACATCATGTCGCCTTTTTCCAGATGCAGCCGAGTTGCGGAAAACTCAAATTCATGAAACATCCCCAGCGGCAGGCCCGTGGATTCGATGCGCAAAACGGCGCCATGCGTTACAACGATTGCAGGCAAGTGACCGGCATTATGGATCTCCACCTCTCCGCTGGCCTTGGCTAGCCCGCAAACGAGAGTGGCGTATTGGCCCGCAAGCGCGCTTTCACAAAAAACTCGATTTGCCTGTGTTGCCATCTTCCCGAGCGGCAGATTCATCCCGCTCAGACTATGGAACAGGGCGTGAAGCTGCGCCATCAGCATCGAGGCGGCAACGCCTTTACCGGAGACGTCGCCAAGGACAAAGAAAAGCTGCCCATCGGAGGGGATCAAGTCGCAATAGTCGCCGCTGACTGCGCCAACCGGGGCGTAGTGATAACAGGTTTCCCAATCTCCGGCGCGCAGGTTCGCCTGTGGCAATAGATTGCGCTGCAGTTGCGACGCCAGTTCGAGATCACGTTGCAGCGCTGCCCGTTGCGGCGCGCTCAGATGGTCGAGGCAGTAGCAGACCAGCGGGTCGGCCATCAGTCGGTCCTGCTCGATCGTCTCGTGGCACTCCTGGCATAAACCGTAACTGCCCTTCTCCATTCGTTCCAGCGCAGAATCCACTTCGCGAAGAAGAGAAGTGAGACCGGTCTTTTGCGGCACCAGCGCGATCGCTGTCTCCAGGCGGCGCTTCCGCTCTTCCAATTGGTTCTGCAAGAACGCAATTTCCATCGTGGCCATGCCAACCTCCGATTGCGCTTCCTTGCCGTTTGATGGCGGCTCCTGGAATGAGGACGCAATTTAGCATTGGGAGATCGCAAGTGCCGACGAGATTGTAGTCGCCGTGCAGTCATCAAAATTTGGGAACTCGTCTTCTTGAACTATGGCTATGAGCGGAGCGGCCGGTCAAGGCCGTGTAGCGCGTGCCAGGGGCATGATTGAACTATGCAACTGCACAGCATCCAAGCGGTTTGGAGCGAAGCGACAGGAACAACGAAATGGTCGGGACGGGCAGATTTGAACTGCCGACCGCTCGCACCCCAAGCGCCTCTGAAGACTCAGGGTCGAAGTAAATAAACACACTTCTGGTTTTTCGATTGGTCTCTTTCCCCCTGTTTTTTCCTAGTTGCGTCACAAAAATGTCACAAAGTTTCTCACCATCGCTTCGCCCACTCCGGCGAGGCGATTGGTTCGGGTTTCCGCATGTTCAAATTGACCAATTCGATGTCTCGCAGTTCGGGAAATGCATCGAGGTTCGCAGCGTACAGACAGCCGCTTCGAGCGAACAGGATTCGCCCGGCAGCGTCCGAGTCTGCCCACTCAGCCCCTCGGATTTCCGTTTCTCCCTCACGGCTACGCACCGAGAACGCTTCTCTGTACCTGAAGCCGGAAATCGAACGGTTCATCACCAGCGTGACTCCCGAAGCTTTGCGGGAATTCTTCACTCGGATTTCCGGTTGCTGGGTTTTGAAGCCGTGTCCAGCCCAACCGTACTTCCAATCCTGCGTCTTCTTCCATCCGTCTCGCTCAAGCCGCATGGAATATATGGGGTCGTCCTCACCACAGGCACCCGGATTATTTTCGACTCGCAGTCCGCTGGGCAGGTGGTCTCTATGAGGAATCGCCACGAGAGGTTTGTGGTTCAGCCACAGAACTCGGTTCGACTTGAACAACCCTCCACCATGCCAACAGTCGCCTTTGGGCCAAAGCCCAAGGGCAGTGAGATACGGAGGCTTACTTACCGCCGTCCAAGCATAGGTGTATTCCGTTCTCGCCTTTGGCTTGCGCTTCAGCAGAAGGCGCAAGTCATGGGTGAGTGCCCCAGCCTTGCTTTTGTCGAGCATCGCTTCGGCTTCTTCGATTCGACGTTTGCTCCATTTAGCGCAAAAATAGACCAGGAATTTTCCGTCTGGCGACAGGTCGCTGCGCCTCGGATACATCTGCCCGTGGAACCACTGACCGTGCTCGAACGTGTCAGTGTCGGTGTTCCACTTCACAATGTGAAACCACTTGCTCGACCCACGACGGAAAATGACCCCGACCGGAGCCTTTCTGGCGAGGATGACGTGTATCCGGGCGCTGGGTTGTTCCGAGACGCCACGCATTCTTCCGTCTATTTCTTCCGAGACGACGTTTTTCATTGCTCTGTTTGTACTTCAGCGTTTTCAGCGAATGCTCATTTCGAGTTCTTCGACTCCTGCTGCCACGGTTTGCTGAAGGAAGTCCAGCATGAATTTGCGGTCGCCTCGACCGAATAACCATCCCACCTTCGGGAGAACAGGTCCAAACAGAATCAAAGCTGGTGGAACAATCAGTCCGACCCATGTGTCTCCGGTCGTGTGGTGACTTCCGGTGAACACATCGAGCAGCGTGAGCACAAATATCGGCGCACCGCACAGAATGGCGAATCCAAGCCACACTCGCATGAAATATCTCGCCCAGCGAGGAGAATCGAAATAGCCTTGGATTCGGCTGCCTCCGGGCTCGGCTTCAACCCTCCCATAGAAGTGACCTGCGAAATCGTTGCGGCTGTAACGCCGCTTCTGCAATCTGAACGTACTTTCTCCAACTTCACCCAGCACTGGTCGCTCCCCGTTATACCCAGAGAGCGAGAACAGCGTTCTTTGTTCAGGGTCAATGGAGCGGCGCAATGTATCCATCACGATGGATGGAGCGAGAGCGGAATGCAACAAGACGGCTGGCGCTTTCCTGAACACGCCTGCATTTTCGCCTCAGAATACTCGTCCTGTCCACAGGGTGCTTGTCTGCAAGCGGAGAGGGATGAGCATGAAAGTCGCTTTGTATGCATGAGTTTCAACCAGCAATGGTCAAAGCCCAGAGATGCAGTTGGCAGAACTTCGGGAATATGTATTACGCCGATGGGCGGAAACCGAACAAAAGAAAACCAGATTATTGGCCCTTCGCAGCCGCTTGTGGTTTCGCTAGTGATACAGACGGCGCCGCCCGGTTGACCATCTCGACCCTGATATTCGCCGAGACATCCGCAGCGATGCACTCACCCAGAATTGGAAACCGAGGTTTGGCCAATGTTGCAGTGCTGATGCTGGTCTTGCGTCGTTAGCAAAGGGAGACCTTTTCATATTCTTTGGGTGGTACGCCTCCCGCAGCTTGAACACAGGTAAAGCGGCCTTCGTGGCACCATGCGTCCTTTGGAAGGCGAGTTAGCCGCTGATGGAAGAAGGATGGCAGCCGCCATAGCGATCTACAGCCTGCCCTGCACGCCGGATGTGTAACAGATTCCGAGTCAGGACTATTCCCCTCAACCGAACCGCTTGTTGGGCGGTCGAGCGACTGCTCGACCGGGCACACAAGCTGGGTTCGACCAACCCAGAGCACTACCTAATCCCACTGAGGCTCGGAGGCAAACAGTACGACCCGACCAAACCGCCAAGCCGCTGGGGCTGGAGAACTGCGTGGCGCAAGATGACCAAGGAAGCCGGACTGGAGAGCCTACGACCCCATGACTTGCGCCATCACGCCATTACGAAGTTGGCGGAATCGCCGGAAGCCAGTGAACAAACCATCATGGCAATCGCTGGACACGTGAGCCGAGAAATGCTGGAACACTACTCGCATGTCCGGCAACAAGCGAAGCGACGAGCAGTCGAGTCGTTGGATAACGACACAATTACGTCACAATTGGGAAAATGGGAGGCACTGGCGAACCAGAGGAGAGAACCAGAAACCAAAGAAAAGAAAACCAGAAGATTGGTCGGGACGGGCAGATTTGAACTGCCGACCCCTCGCACCCCAAGCGAGTGCTCTACCAGGCTGAGCCACGTCCCGACTTGAAGGATTCCGCCGAAAGTTGCGTCGGCGGAGGGGTTCGAAATGATTTTACACTACCGTCGCCTCGTCATAACGAGGATAGAGGGCCCTTCTAATCCAAATCTCTCCAGTTCGGTCCAATGCCCATATCAACTTGCAGCGGCACCGCGAGGTCGCGCACCTTCTCCATATGCTCGCGCACTAGCGGCTTCATTACCTCAATCTCGTCCTCCGGCACTTCAAAGATCAGTTCGTCGTGAACCTGCAATGTCATTCGGGATTTCAGTCCACGATCCCTGAGGGCCGCGTCGATGCGGATCATCGCGACCTTGATCAGGTCTGCTGCCGTTCCCTGCAGCGGCGTATTTACCGCCGTGCGCTCGGCAAATCCTCGCTGGTTAGAATTCTTGCTATTGATATCGGGAATGGGCCGCACGCGCCCGAATAGCGTCGTTACCTTCATATCGCGACGCGCTTCGTCCAGCGTCTTGTCAATAAACTTTCGGACGCCTTCGTACGTTTCGAAATAATTCTGAATGAACTGCTTCGCTTCACTCGGTTCGATTCCCAGGTTTTGCGAAAGCCCGAATGGAGATAGACCGTACACGATGCCAAAGTTCACTACCTTCGCTTGGCGCCGATGATCTGGCGTCACCATCAGTGGAGGAACTCCGAATACCTGCGACGCGGTCAGAGTGTGAATGTCATCTCCACGCCGGTATGCGTCGACCAACAACCGATCTCCCGAAAAATGCGCGAGTAATCGCAGCTCGATCTGCGAATAATCTGCAGTCAGCAGCACGTGTCCCGGCTCCGCGATGAATGCCGCACGAATCCCACGCCCGAGCTCAGTACGAATTGGAATATTCTGCAGATTCGGATTCGCCGACGATAGCCGGCCAGTCGCGGTTCCCGTCTGACCGAAAGTCGTATGCAATCGCCCCGTCGACGGCCGGATCAACGCCGGCAGAGCATCGACATACGTAGACTTCAGTTTTGTGAGCTGCCGGTAATCCAGCACCATCCGAGCGATGGGATGATTTTCCGCCAACTCTTCCAGCACATCGACCGCGGTCGAGATCATCCGCCCTTTGCCGTACTTCACCGGCTTGGGCAGATTCATGCGGTTGAAGAGCACGTCGCCAAGCTGCTTCGGGGAGCCGACATTGAACTCCATCCCCGCAACTTCATGAATCTCTTTCTCTTTCGACGCAATCTCACGCTCCAGTTCCGATGACATCTTGGACAGCACACCGGTATCGATCTTGACTCCCGCGTGCTCCATGCGCGCCAGCACTGGAACGAGCGGGAGATCGATCTCCTGATAAATCTTCCCCAACCGCTGTTCTTCCACGTCGCTGTGCAACGCGCTACTCAGCTGTCCAGTGATATCGGCCGATTCAGCCAGATTCCCGCTGAGCTTCAGATTGAACCGCCGCAGCGCCACATCCGCCAAAGCGTGCGAAGAGTACGTCGGATCGAGCAGATAGGAATACAGCATCGAATCGTGCTGCACGCCCTCAAACGTGAGACCGAGCGCTGTCAGCGCATGAACGGCCGCCTTATAGTCGTGAACGCTTTTCGGTATCACTGGATCGCCGAGGATTTCGCGCATTCTCGTTCCCGGACCCGAGGAGTCGAGCAGCACGCTCAACGCCGATCCGGCATTCACTGAAATTGCCGCCCTGCAACTGACGGCCTCAGGTGCACTCGAGTTCAGCGCTCCGTCCATGAAAGAGAGTTGTTCAGCCTGCGACGTTTCTTTCTCCTCTCCATCCTCTTCCGATGACTCGGGCGTTTCCGCGTGCTCTATCGCGATCGCAAGCACGCCGTTCTTACCGAGCGCCTTCACGACGGCATCCACATCAGCTGCCGACTTCGCTTCCGTGTAATTCGTCTCGCTCACTTCCACCACGGGAAGCAGTTCCTTCAACAGCGAAGTGAATTCCAGCTCAGTAAACAGGGAACGCAATGCGTCAACGTCAGGTTCACCGACACGCATCGACTCCACATCCAGTTCGACAGGAACATTCGTGTCGATCGTCGCCATGCTCTTGCTGAACAGAATCGTGTCTCGGTTATTCTGCAGCGATTCGCGATAGGTCTTTCGCTCGACCTCTGCCGCACGCTCCAGAGCCTGCTCAACGGTGCCGAAGCGCTTGATGATCTCTACCGATCCTTTGTCACCGATCCCCGGTGCTCCGGGAATGTTGTCGATCGAGTCGCCACGCAATGCCATGACGTCGATCACTCGCTCCGGAGGCACTCCGAGAATTTCTTCGACCTTCGCCGCATCACAAATCAGGTTGTCCTTGGGCGGATTCAGGATGTGGACGGTGTCATTGACGAGTTGCATCATGTCTTTGTCGCTCGACACGATGTAGACAGGACGCGATTCCTCCGCCGCCTTGCGCGCCAAGGTTCCAATGACGTCATCCGCCTCGAACCGGGTCACGCCGATCATCGGGATCCGGTATGCCTCAAGCGCGCGCCGGATGTAGGGCACCTGCTGCGCGAGATCCTCAGGCATGGCTTTGCGATTCGCCTTGTAGCCCTTGTATTCAATTTCGGTAAAGGTCTGTGTCTTGATGTCGAACTTGCGCACGCTGGTGACGGTCTCAGCTTGCTCGTCGCGAAAAGTTCGGCCTGCCACGTCGAACACCGCGGCCAGATACTGCGGCGAAAAGTCGTCGCGCAACTTCCGCAACATGTTCACAAAAACATAAATCGCCGCGGTCGGGAGTCCGGTCTTGGTGGACATCGGCCTCTGCCGCGCCATCGCGTGATACGCACGGAAGATGAACGACATGGTATCGATCAGGAAGATGCGGCCGCGTGATGCTTCGGCCTCACTTACACATTCTTTAGGCGTGGCGTTCTTTGGAGGTGTGGGAGCGACAGGTTTTTCCGCTGAAACCGCTGTACCGGGGCCGGAAACGGAGCTTTTCTTGCGGGGGGACACCCGCTCAGTTTAGCAGCACTGGCGAGCCTAGAAGTTCATCTCGAACTCGGCCTGGACAACTCTCTTGCCGGTTTTTGGCGAGACATTGCGAAACATGATGTGATACTTCGCTCCTTGGTTCAGCGTTGGTGGCAGGTTTGCATTTACTTCTTGATCATGCGTTGCGTCGGCGGAGAAAACGGCATCGCTCGGTTGTCCATGCTGGAGCGCCGAATATTGCGCATCGCTCAGCAGAAGAAATTCAACATCTCCGGGAGCTGTGGTTGGTGCACCGCTCGCCTGAATAAAGGATCGGAAAGTTCCCCGCAACTGCGGGCTGTAGGCGTGAGCAGGAACTTCAAACGGCACATCAACCGCGCCGGCAACCAGGAAAGTCTGATGAAGCACCTTATTCGTCGTTCCCACCACAGAATCACCAACGCGGTCGGACTCTGTGGCTCGATAGGTAGCCTCAACTGTTTCGACCTTACCTGACCTCATCAATGCAGTTAACGGGGAAACCATGGTCCCGGCTTCTTCCTCGCCCTGAGCCATCGTGTACGTATCTTCCGCGTTCCGGGCTTGCTGGGCAGCGGTCGTGGCTTGATGCGCAACGGTTCCCGCTTGGAGTTCGACAGAATCTGCCGAGTGCTTTAAATGGATCCACGTGAAATAACCCAAAAGCAAAGTAATCAGTGTCGCAACTGTGAAACCAAATACACCGCGCATAACTCCCCCAAAAGACAATGTTAGTGCGGAGGGAACAGCCGGGGCTAGTTATCTGGTGGATTCTAAGTGGTTACTTCGGTTTGCCGTACTCGGTGTTGAAACACAGCTTTATCTCGCCACATGTGCCTTGTTCCGGCGAGTAGACGATGCACGTATCGAAGGGCCGGGAATAGACGTGAAGGCTAACCGCACGCTGATTGAATTCGCGTGGATTCACCACGCGGTGGACAGGATCACCGGGGTCGACAGCGCAGGGATGCGCGATGTTCATCTCCACGGTATTCAGCGGCTCCAGCCGGCATGTTCCGGCATCAACGTCCTGGCGTACGAGATGGAAATTCTCCACTTGAAGGCGCCCAATCGGAACCGCCATCCAGCAATTCTGGTCACGATGGTTATGGACCGAGCTGGACTGACCGACCTCCCAGCAAATCGCCATCAGTTCATAAAGAGCAGTACGATCGATAAGGTTTCGGGTGTAGTGCTGACGGTCCCAATTGAGATATGGCGCAAGAGAGTCCGAGTCGACGGGCATCTCCGCCAAGAGCCGCCGAATCGGTTCTATCGGAGTGAACGCCGACTCCGGCATCTGCCTCAGCCTTTGCACGAGTTGGTGAATGGGCACTGCCTTTCTGGCTGTATGCATCGGGTAATCCGGGCAATGAGTATAGCTCAGGTTTGCTGTGCGTTTGCCCGATCTGGAGTAAACTCCGATTGGAACGCAGACATGTTTGAATTCTTCCGACGAAGTATCCGCAAGGCCCCCGTCGTCCTCGTCGGCTTGTTCGCGACAGGGAGTCTTCTGGCGGGCGATGCGTTTCTTTCCACTCCGGCGACCGGGAGATTCATCCTGAGCCCGCTTTCTGGAAGGAGCCTACTCAAACAGTGCTCACGCCTGACTCCCGGCGATGTTTCGGGATTCTGGCGCCCTTCTTCCCACGACGTAGACGAACTCGAAACATACCTTTCCAAGTACCTGGAAGCGGGACGTAAGGGAAATCAAGCAATGCCGCCGAGTGGCCAGGCTTACCATCGGCAATACGTTGGATTTACCAGAAATTCTGAGCGGTTCATCTACGGCAACTTCTATCCGGCCAGCGCAGCGTCCGATTTTTCGAAGGACAATGAGGCGAAGCAAGCGCTCGTAGTTTGCGATGGAGGGCCGGCATTCTGGGGAATCGTCTTCCGCGTTTCGACGAAATCATTTGAGGAGATTCGATTCAACGGGTTTGGATGAGCTCTGATCTACCTGCCGGCCCCCAAGATTTCTTTACTCTCGCCTTCTGCCACTGCAGGGTACGCTGCGGTTTTCCTTCTCCGTCGTAAGTCCCGCGGCAACTCGGACTTCAGCAGCCAAAGACCCGCTGCCACCGCAGCCGCCCACGTAAGAGAAACAAGTGCAAGCTGAACAATGTCAGTGAGCCGACGCCCGAGCCCACTCGCGATCTGAACCTTTGCCACCTCAAAGCTGATCGCCCCTGCAATCACCGCCGTGATGGTCGCTTTTCCCAACTCGTCCCACCGCAGCTCGCCCAAGGAGACCAACTTCCGTCGATGCAACAATCCTGCCAGCAGCACCAGGTTTAGCCCGATCCCGGTATCCGACGCCCATGCCAATCCGACCACCCCGAACTTGTAAAAAAGGAACGAGTAAATTGGCAGCGATGCTGCCGTCACGATCGTCACCGCAACCATCGGTGTGAGCGTGTTTCCCGCAGCATAGAAGGCACGCGCATAGAGTCCCTGTGCCGACCAAAGCACGAGCGAAACAGAGAACCAGAAAAAATAAATCGCCGTCGGCTGCGTGTCCGAAGGCAAGAACTTCCCGCGCCGGTAAACCAGATCGATCAGCGGCAACGCGACTGCCATCATCCATGTCGTCGCCAGGATCGCCGCTGCCGAGACGCGGTATACCGAATCGTTGACCGTGTCGGCAAACTCCTTCAGACGCTTTTCATTAAAAAGACGAGCAAAAAATGGCAGTGATGCCTGCCCTGTGGCTTGCCCCAATACCGCAATCGGAACGGCGAAAAGCCGCTTGGCATAATTGAGCCTCGTAATATCGCCGACACCCTTTGCGGCATAGTGACGCAAAATCCAGTCGTCAGCCGTCACCAGCGAAACGCCCAGCATCAGCGGCACTGAGAGCTTCACCCACTCGCGAAACGCGGGATTCGAAATATCGAACGATGGGCGATACCCCGTCCCAATTCGTGCCGCCCCGATGGCACTCGCCAGAAACGGTCCCGCGAAGCTGCCGATCAGTGCTCCATAGGCCAAGGATGCAATCCCCAGACGCTGCCCGCCGATCACGCCTCCCAGAATGATGAACAGGTTGTAGATCAGCGGCCCGAAAGCAGGAAACAGGAATAGCCGATGCGAGAGCAGTACCGCCGATACCACGCCGCCGACATAAAAGAAGATCTGTGCGGGCAACAGAATCCGCGTCAGATGTACCGTGAGTTCAATCTTGTCCGGCGGAAAGTCTTTTACATACCAGTGAATAAACTGCGGTGTGAAAATCTCCGCCGCGATCGTTCCAACAATCATCACGGCGGTCATCACGGTAATGATGATGGAGAAAGTCTTCTGAGCGTCCGCCTCCCGCTTCTCGGCCAGAAAGCGGGTATAGATCGCAATAAAGGTGATCGAAGCCGATCCGCCTGCGACAACGTAGTTCAAGAAATCCGGAAGAGTGAAAGCCGTGACGTAGGCGTCGGTGGACCCGGCCGCTCCATAGGCCCATGCGATATACGCGTCCCGCACGTATCCGATCACGCGCGACAGCATGATCGCCGTGATCAGCAACAAGGTCGCCGAAAATGCGGTGTGCTGATGCGATGGCCGAAAGAAGCGCAGCAGTTTTGTCATCGAGACCCGATCGGATTCTCAATCTTATCGGAATCTCAATGCCGTAGTGTTGATCGACAGGCTCCACGTGAACGCGATGGTAATCGCCTTTACTTCTCCTCAGCAGCGACCCAAACCCGTCCCGCCGAGATCAGATCAACGTCAGCGATCTCGCTCTGCAATCGAATCTCCCGCCACCCGGCTTTCTTCTCCGGCTTAGGAACAAAGGTCAGAAGGTATTGGTTTCCGAGCCGGCGTCCCAAATTCTCAAGGTAAGGAGCAAACGAGACCGGCGCACCCGTGAACCCGATGTAGTAGGCCTCGCCCCCGGTTTTGTCCGCCAACTCCGACAGATAGATCTGACCCCAATAGTTCTGCCAGTAGCTGTGGGCGTAATGGCCAACTCCCGGCGTGTAAATCGCGGACACACTGATGCCCGCCTTCACCGCGTCGTCGATCGCAGCCTGCAGGTATGGGTCATCCAGATTGCCGGTTCCGTAGTAGCGGTCGATGCCATCACTGACCACCAAAACCGAGCGCCGCTCGTTCGTCGCCGGCCATTTCTTGACGAGATCGCTGAGTGAGAAATATGGACTGGCATTCGCACCCGCGGCTCCCATGGGCAGGCGTAAGGCTTTTCCAGCCGCCGCATGATCATTGGTTAGATCCTGCGCCACGCGTGCAATTCCGTTCTGCATGTATGCTATGCCGATCTTCGTCGAAGGCGGCTGGGAATTAATGAACTGTCGGATATCCTCCAGTTGCGAGCCGAGCGATACGCCCGATCCGTCATCGATCAGAATGAATAATTGGAGGCCGGCTCGATCTCCCTGCAGTGGAATCCAATCGACGACCTGATCGCGGTCGCGTCCTTCGTATACCATGACATCTTCTTTATGAATTACCGGTGCATTCGCCCCGTGCTTCGGCTCAACCGTCACCACAATGTGGGCAGAACCTTCTGCCGAAGTTGACGGCTGCTGTCCCCACACCGCTGCGCTACACGCCATATATACGAGCGCCAGAAACAAAGACGGGAAAATCTTCTTCATGAGGCCTCCTTAACCGTCACGAAATGAGGCCAGACGCTTGTCCAACATAGACTTACGGGCCTTCTAATTTGTTAGATGTTCGCCTGTGGGCCAAAACGTTGCCTGACCGCGATTCCATACCGTTTTTGCAACTGTCGTTCTTTGAGAGCGCATCAGAAAGCTATGCACTACATGCTGCTTGCAACCGACTATGACGGGACCCTGGCTCATGACGGAGTCGTTGACGATCGCACGTTGTCTGCCCTCGAACGCCTTCGCGCTTCAGGACGGAGGCTGGTGCTGGTAACCGGTAGACACTTGCCCGATCTGTCCAAAATATTTCCTCATCTCGATCTCTTCGATCGAGTTGTGGTTGAAAACGGAGGAGTTCTCTATCGTCCCCTGTCCCGTGAAGAAAAATTGCTTTGCGATCCACCCAACCCCAGATTCATCGATCTGCTCCAGGAACGAAAAGTTCCATTCAGTGCAGGACGTACTGTCGTCGCTACCTGGCGGCCTCATGATGCTGAAGTGCTTGCTGCGATTCGAGACCTGAGCCTCGATCTGCAAGTCATCTTTAACAAGGAGTCGGTTATGGTGCTGCCTTCGGGAGTCAACAAAGGAACTGGCCTGCACGCTGCTCTCGACGAACTCGGCATTTCTGCGCACAACGTTGTTGCTGTTGGAGACGCGGAAAACGACCTCCCAATGCTTCGCATGTCTGCCCGCGGAGCCGCTGTCGCCAACGCGTTGCTTACCGTGGAAGAGGAGGCCGACATAGTACTTGAAAAACCGCGTGGAGCGGGGGTAACCAAACTGATCGCCAGCCTCATCAGCGATGAACTCGCGCATTTCAAAACCGGAGAAGCTCGTTCACCGCTCCTGTATGACGAAAATGCGATAATGCCGCGGTGACCAACTCCACCGCGCCCGCCGTCCATAGCTCCGTTTTTCGGCGGTCGTTTCGAAAAGAATTCCCCACGGCGATACGAGGCGAGGGCATTTATGTGTGGGATGCTGCCGGCAATCGGTATGCGGATCTCGCCGGCTCGGCCGCGGTCAACTTCATCGGGCATGGGGTGCGCGAAATCTCTGCCGCCATGGGGGAACAGGCCGCAAGATTGGAATTCGTTCACACCAGCCAGTTCACGACTTCCGTTGCGGAGGAATACGCAGAGGAATTGTTGGCCTTTGCCGGCGAGCACTTCCACGATGGCGCAGTTTACTTCACATCCGGCGGCTCAGAATCAATCGAGACCGCGCTCAAACTAGCGCGCCAATACCAGGTGGAAATTGGACAGAGCAAGCGTTTTCAAGTCCTGAGCCGCAACCAGAGCTATCACGGCTCGACGCTTGGAGCGCTCGCCGTCTCCGGCAACAAGCGTCGCCGCGAAATCTATTTGCCCATGGTGAGCGAGTTTCCGCACATCGGGATGCCGTACTGCTATCGATGCGCCTTCGACTGCACCGACGGCTGTCGGAACTGCGGTGAGCAATATGCCGCCGAACTCGAACAGGCCATCCGCAACGGCGGTGGCACAGTGGCCGGGTTCATCTTTGAGCCTGTAAGCGGCGCGACACTCGGTGCCGTCATTCCCCCACCGGGATATCTGCAGTCGATCTCGGACATTTGCCTCCGCAACGGAGTTCTTCTGGTCGCCGACGAAGTAATGACCGGCATGGGCCGCACCGGTCGCAATTTCGCTGTCGACCATTGGGATGTCAAGCCCGACATCCTCGTCACCGCTAAAGGTCTCTCCAGCGGTTACGCTCCCCTTGGCGCCGTGATTGCCAGCAAAAAGGTCGTCGACGCGATCGCCAACGGCTCTGGAGCGTTCCTCCACGGGTTTACGTACAGCGCGCATCCGATTTCTCTGGCAGCAGGCCGTGCGGTGCTCAATTGCTTGCTCACTCGAGAACTGGTAGAAGCCGCGGACTCCACGCGACCGGTCACACCTGCATCCGAATTCAAACGTGAGTTGGAAACTTTGCGGGATCTAGAGACGGTCGGTGACGTTCGCGGGATCGGTCTGCTCTGGGGTGTCGAGTTCGTGGCGGACAAAAGTTCAAAGCGTTCGTTCCCACCTGACCGCAATTTCGCCGGACGCGTCGGCACAGCCGCGTTAAAGCGCGGTCTGCTCGTCTATCCCATGCAGGGCTGTGTTGACGGAATCGTCGGAGACCATCTGCTGCTCGCCCCGCCTGCAATCATCACGCGAGATGAGATCGCTTGGTCCATCTCTCAGTTGCGCTCCGCAATCCGCGAAGATCAAGAGTGAGCGATCAGCTGGCTATTTTGAGGACCACCTTGCCGTAATTCTTTCCCTCTTCGAGCAGTCTGAAGGCGTCTACTGCCTTTTCCAGAGGAAATACCTGCCCAATTTCAGGAACCAATTTCCCTTCGCGTATCCATCCAGATAGCTGCTTCCAGGCGGGTTCCATAATTTCTGGCTTCTGAGACAGGTACGTCAACCACAGTCCCTGCACGCTGGCCGATTTCGCGTACATCGCTCGCAAGTCCAGTTGCGGAGACTTTCCGGTCGCCGTCCCATACTGAATGACTTTTCCAAAATCTCGCAGGCACCGCAGGCTTCTCGCTGTATGCTCTCCTCCCAGCATCTCGAACACCGCATCCACGCCTTCGCCGCGAGTCAGGTTCTTCACAACCTCTTCGTAGCTGTTCCGCTTGTAATTGATCCCATGCTGTAATCCGAGCTTCTCCACGCGCGCCAGTTTCTCGTCCGATGAAGATGTTCCGTACATTTCCACTCCCAGCAGCTTTCCGATCTGCACGGCGGCGGTACCCACACCGCCCGCAACCGCATGGATCAGCGCTCGATGCGTTCCGCCATCTCGGCGAGGCTGTGTCATCCCGGCCTGCCAATATCCGAGATACGCTGTGAAGTAGTTCACAGGAAATGCGGCGGCCTGCTCGTCTGTCCATGCCTCGGGTGCCGGCCAAAGCAGGTTGGGATACGCCTCAGCCTTCTCTGCGAAAGCTCCCCACTGCAAATAGCCCATCACTCGTCGACCCGTACTTTCCTCAACCCCCGAAAATTCGCGACCAGCAATCAGGGGTGGCGGAGGTGTACCTGGATAGCCGCCTTTTGTGGTCATAAAATCGGCAAAGTTCAAACCGCCGGCGGCAACGCGAACCAAAGTCCGCGGGGACTTCGCCGTGGTTTCCGGCACATCCTGAATGGCTAAGCCTTCGGGACCAGTCAAGTTCGTGATAACTAACGCTTTCATAAGAAAAAGTGTAGCAGGGACTGCTGCCTCAATCTGCCAACTTGCGCCGATGGCGGCTCTTGAACCAAGGATATGTCCAGGATTAACCCTGAGGTATATACTTTTGACGTTAATGACTAACTCCGGCCAGGCCCCAGACAGGCCGGAACGGGGCGCGTATTTATTCCCCCTTTATTCATGCGCTCCGCATCTGTAAGGCCATTCCTCGCCACGGGGCAGCGCGGAGAGGCACGGGTGCTCGGGCCCACGCAACAGGGAATCCTGCATCCGCGGGAGGTTGCCGTGGATATCATCTTCGTACGTCTTCTTTTTGTACTCGTTGTCGCCATTACCTGCTACGTCATTGAACCCTTCGGCTTGACGCGGATTTGGGATGGCGCCGTCGGCGCCCTCATCGGGGCCGCCATCGTTCTCTTCGAATGGAAGTTGCGCGCCGTCAGCCTCAAACGTCTCATCGGCGCGGCCATCGGGAGCATTCTCGGCATCTGCGGCGCATACCTGTTCGCGCTTGTGATCCGCAGCAGTGTGCCGGAAGGTCACACGCAAAGCTTCCTGCAGATCCTCGTCATGTTATTGATGGCCTATGTCGGCCTGATCGTCGGGGCGAACAAAGGTGATCTGCTGAACCTTGCTGCTCTCGGAGGAATCTTCGGCGGTGAGAAGCAGTCGAAGAAGAGCTATAAGATTCTCGATACCAGCGTCATCATCGACGGGCGTATCGCTGACATCGCCGAGACTGGCTTTCTCGACGGCGTCATTGTCACCCCTCAATTCGTTCTTCGGGAACTTCAGCTCGTCGCCGACTCTGCGGACTCGCTCAAGCGCAACCGCGGACGCCGTGGTCTCGATATCTTGCAGCGCCTGCAAAAGGTCGCCAACCTGCAGATCCAGATCGTTGAAGACGACTTCCCCGCCGTCCGCGAAGTTGACCTGAAACTCATTGAACTCGCGAAAGTGTATGAGGGCAAGATCATCACCAATGATTTCAACCTCAACAAAGTCGCCCAATTGCAGGGCGTTGAGGTGCTGAACATCAACGAACTCGCCAACTCCCTCAAGCCGATCGTGCTGCCGGGCGAGACCATGCGCGTGTTCATCCTGAAAGAAGGCAAGGAGTACAACCAGGGCGTCGCGTACCTTGACGATGGCACCATGGTCGTCGTCGACAACGCGCGCAAGATGATCGGCAAGACCATCGACGTGTCTGTGACTTCGGTGCTGCAAACCACCGCCGGAAAGATGATCTTCGGCAAGTGGGATGAGCGCTCTTCTTACTCGCGCCAGGCGGTTCCCGTATCACCTACTTCGCCGACTGTGCCCGTGGTGACTACGACTCCGGTGTCCACTCCCACCGCCGTCGAAACAAAGCCGCCGACATCGTGAGAAGCTGTACGGCAGAAGAGAAAGGCAGGAGATTTCTGCCTTTCCGCATCGGCTCGTTGATCCCGATGTAGCCGCCGTTTGAACTTCCAGCCTCGCGCTCGTATACTGACAGCCCGCTATGAAGGTTTTTGCAATCATTCCGGCAGCCGGTCTAGGGACTCGTATGGCACCCGTCTCCAGCGGCAAAGACGCAAAACATCCGTCAAAACAATTTACGGAGCTTGCGGGTACGCCGATCCTGATTCATACCCTGCGGAAATTCGCTGCCCACGAGGAGATCAGCGAAATCTGGGTGGCCCTGCGCGAAAACGAAGTTGAGGGTTTCCGCGACCGCCTGCAGAAAGAAGCTCGTGACGTACTCAAGAAGAAGCTGGAGTTCGTAATTGGCGGCGAACATCGCCAGCAGTCTGTGGAACACGCTCTGAACGCGATTACTGCCGCTCCGGATGACGTGGTCCTCGTGCACGATGCCGTTCGCCCGCTCGTCACGCCCGAGATCATTCACCAAGTCATTGAAGCGGCTGAGAAATATGGCGCCGCGATTGCCGGCCTACCCGCGATCGACACGGTGAAGCAGGTCGAACGCACATCGGAAGGAGCCATCATCAAGGCGACAATCCCGAGAGCTGCCGTCGTCCTTGCGCAGACTCCTCAGGGATTCCGCTACAACGTGATCAAAAAAGCCTTTGACGAAGCCAGCGCCGATGGATTCATGGGCACCGATGAGGCATCGCTGGCGGAGCGTTCAGGACACGAAGTCGCAGTCGTGATGGGCTCCCCCAAAAACATCAAAATCACAACGCCTGCCGACATGGAGCTGGCGGAGTTCTATTTGAAACACTGACCCTGCCGCGCCATGGTGAATTAGCGAATGCCAACGACCGACGACCCACGACCAACGACTCGCATAGGCTACGGTTTCGACTCCCACGAATTCCGTCCAGGCATTTCCTTGAAGATCGGCGGTGTCACTCTGCCGCATGACAAAGGTCTCGGCGGACATTCCGACGGCGATGTCCTGCTCCATGCAATTACCGACGCACTACTCGGTGCCATCGCCGCTCCCGATATCGGCGCGCTCTTCCCACCGTCCGATCCCAGATGGAAGGGCGCCGACTCCGCCGTTTTTCTGCACGAAGCCCTCAAGCGTGTACACGATGCCGGATACAGCGTTGCCAATGTGGACTCGAGCCTCATTCTCGCTGGTCCCAAAATCGGCCCGCATGCATCTTCCATTCGCGCGAGAGTTGCCGAACTGCTCGGAATCCCAGGCGACTGCGTTGGACTGAAAGCCAAAACGCCCGAAGGCTTGAATCTCGACAATACGGCGATCGCGCACGTGGTCGTTCTGCTTGAACGAGCCCGAACGTCCAAACGTCCAGTCAGAAAAAAGAAGTAACGTTCCGCGATCCTGGTATTTTCCGCGAAGGAGCGAATACGTGAAACTGCCTCTGCGAATTGTCGCCTCGTCGTTGGTTTTCTGTCTGTTTGGCATCAGCGGTATTGCTCGAGAATCGAAGAATGCCGCGCCCCGTCATGTCGACGTTCCCGCGATCGCCCCTCGCCCGGGCGATGTAGCAACGATTGACGGCATCGTGAAGGCCTACTACGACGTCATCTCAGGCCCCGCAGGCCAACCCCGCCAATGGTCTCGCGATCGGACTCTCTACATCCCCGACATTCGATTTGTCGCCATGTCAGAGGATAAGAATGCTCACCCCCGTGCCAGCGTCGTGAGCCATCAGCAATTCGTCGATGCCTCGAATGAAGTTGTAAAGGACGGTTTCTACGAGTCTGAGATCCATCGCGTGACCCAGAAATTCGGAAACATTGCACACGTCTTCAGTACCTATGAAAGCCGCATCAAAGCAGACGGACCCGTGATCGCCCGCGGCATCAACAGTATCGAGCTGTTCTATGACGGGAAACGCTGGTGGATCGCATCCGCTATCTGGGACGACGAGAGGCCTGATAACCCGATCCTTCCAGAGTATCTCCCGGCGAAAAACGGCTCCTCGAAATGATTCAGAGTTCTAGCGGCTTGCATTCACAAGGGCACGGAAAATGGCCACGGAAGCTTCATCCTCGCCCACCGATCGCTCCGGATGCCACTGCACCGCTAGCACGAAATGATCTTGGGACGTACCTTCCAAAGCTTCGATGATCCCGTCCTCCGGACAGCGCGCCACTACGCGCAAGCCGTTGCCGATTGTGTCCGCAGATTGATGATGAGAAGAGTTCACGGGGATTAGGTTCCCGTGATTTCCCACGCCCGCGTCACGGGCGCCCACGAGTTGCGCCAGTCGAGACTCTGGTGCGATGGCCGCCGAGTGAGCCACGGCCACCTTCCTGCCCGCCTCATGATTCACCTTGCCGCGCGTTTGTTCTGGCAAGAAATCCGGGATGTGCTGGACCAGCGACCCTCCCCGGAAAACATTCAGGCTCTGCAATCCGTAGCAGATGCACAACACCGGTTTGCGCTGTGCGTACGCATCTTCGAGCAATAGGAAGTCCACTTGTTCGCGAAGAAGGTCTGCTGCCGCCGCGTGGTCCGAGCGCAATTGCCCGAACTTCGCTGGATCAACATCCGCATTGCTCCCCGGCAACAAGACACCGGCACAGCTTCTTGCCAAAAGCCGGATCTCGGCCGCTTTCTGGTTAAGTTCAACACGTACCGGCTCTCCGCCCGCAATCACCACCGCCCGCTCATATTGCGGAATAGCGCGCTCGCCGTATTCCAGATCTGTGGAATGCGGCATGGGAATGGCGATGCGTGGCCGCATAAACTAGCTCAGAAAAGAAGTAGCAGGTTCATCAGCAGGCTACCCGGTGCGGCGTGTCGAGAGCATATCCAGAATTTCCCTCAACCCCTGCCTGATGTGCTGGAGTTCGGGCGTCGATTGTGCAGGAAACGGAATGGCAGTCTGCGTTTTATCGGATTTGTTTTCCGCCCGCAGTCGTTGGCGCGCTCCCGAAATTGTGAATCCCTGCTCGTAGAGCAACTGCTTGATTCGCAGCACGCTCTCCACATCGCGCTTGCGGTACATTCGCTGCCCAGTGCTGCTCTTCACCGGTTTCAGTTGCGGGAACTCCGACTCCCAGAATCGCAATACATACGCGGGAAGCCGGCAGAGCGTCGCTACTTCTCCAATCCGAAAGTAGAGTTTATCGGGAATCAGAATTTCATCGCCCTTGTGCTTGTCGCCGCTCTTTTTCCGCGCCATGGTGAAACTCCGCATCTGTCAGTGCTTTCATTGTGACACAGGTAGGCGAAAGACACGCAGGATTTCGGCGCCCGACGTCTATGGGCAAGTCAACTGAGCCGACCCGTACACCTTGAGCTGCGTGCCCCCATCAGGCATCATCGAAACGGGCTCTGTCCCAGCCAGGATGTATACAGTCCCGTGAAACGACGGGACACACTGTGCCATGCCGTTTTGGTCTACAGTCGCAAACTGGGCAATGTTGCCCGCGCATCTGCCGGCCGTCGGTGTCCCTGCGGCCGCAAGCCCGCCATAGCACCACGTCACTTGCTGGCTTGTGAGCGTCACAGGCGACGGTGAATTGCTGAATGTGCCTGCCGCCGTGAACGGCACTTGGCCGTTTGCGAAATTTTTCGCGTCGGCGGTCGCTGGCGTGATGCTCACGGTTTTCAGCTGGTGGCTGCTTCCACAACTTGTCACGACAACAGCGGCCGTTATCAGCAGAAAGGTGATGGGGAAGAGCGCGGTGCGTGGCATGGGAACCTCCGCCTTCAATTCACTCTGGATGGGCTTTGCTCAATCAGGGTTGTCTAACACCAATTCTATCGCTCACGACCAAAGTCAGGCTCCAACGGAAAAGCCTCTTAAGAGGTGCTTCTCTCAAGAGGCCAGTGAAAAATCGTGGTGTAAGCGAGTATGTCTCGCTATCGGTTAGTGTTTCTTCTTTTTTGCCTTCTTCTTCGTTGCCATTGTGAAGGTGCCTCCGTGAGCGATTTTCCCTTGCAAGGGTTAACGACTTTGGGCCCTTAGCTTGAAGAACCAACCCTACTCGTAGTATGGGAAGGCCCTATACCACAAAATATTGCGGCACGATGAACAAAGTGTCAATAGAATTCTGCATGCCTAGTGCCAAATTCTTTCGACCTCGTCATCTGAACCAGACCCGATTCTGATCACCTTTCGCGTCTTGCTGCTACACTGCGCCTCATGCGGCGCGACCCCATCGAACTGGAAATTTTCAAGAATCTCTATCACTCGATCGCAGAAGAGATGGGGGCTGCACTGCGGCGCACAGCATTCTCGCCAAATATCAAAGAGCGTCGTGACTACTCCTGCGCCGTCTTCGACGAGCAAGGACAAGTCATCGCGATGGGCGACCACATGCCGGTCCACCTCGGCTCGATGCCTATGTCGGTGCAGGCCGCGATCGAAGCGGGTCCGATGCAATCCGGCGACGTGGTCATGCTCAACGATCCATTCCGCGGCGGGACGCACCTCCCCGACATCACGCTAGTAGCTCCGGTCTATGTCTCGCGCAAAGTGCGGCGCGCGCGCCCCCGCGCGCGAAAGGGTTCCACTTCGCCGGATTTCTACGTAGCATCCCGAGCCCACCACGCCGATGTGGGCGGCGCTTTCCCCGGTTCGATGGGCCTCTGTCGCGAGATCTATCAGGAAGGTGTCCGCATTCCGCCCGTGAAACTCATTCGTGCAGGCGTGACCGATCGCGACGTGCTCGCCATGCTCCTCAACAATGTGCGCACGCCACATGAGCGCGAAGGAGATCTCGGCGCGCAAATCGCCGCCTGCCACACCGGCGCCGAACGCCTTCGAGAAGTGTGCACACGCTACGGAGTCGATCGAGCAAAGCGTGCCGCGTCCGAACTGTTGGACTATTCCGAGGAATTGATGCGGGCCTTCCTGCAGCGCGTTCCTGCAGGCGAATATCGCGCCGAAGACTTCCTCGATAACGACGGCATCAGTGAGCGACCGATCAAGATTGCCGTGCGCCTGATAATTGATCCGAACGGTGTAGCTGCTACACGCAACCTTCGTCGTTCCGACGAGTCGCACAGCGACGAAGGAGGAATCTGCTGTCCGCCCTCGTCGGCATCCCGCCGGCGTCGCATGGTCACGGTGGACTTTACAGGAACCGACCCGCAGGTCGAAGGCAGCGTGAACGCGGTTGCCGCAATCACCTATTCCGCCTGTTTCTATGTCTTCCGCTGCCTTCTGGAAGAGGACGTCCCGGCCGCCGCAGGACTTATGCGGCCGATTCAAGTGATCGCGCCAGAAGGTACGATCGTGAACGCTCGCCCGCCGGCAGCCGTCGCAGGAGGCAACGTCGAGACTTCACAGAGAATTGTCGATGTACTCCTGAAAGCCCTGGCGCAGGCAATTCCCGATCACATCCCTGCAGCCGCGTCCGGAACCATGAACAATCTGACCATCGGCGGCACCGATCCGCGAATCGGTGAGCCGTTCACCTATTACGAAACGATCGCAGGAGGTATGGGTGCTCGTCCGGGCAAAGCAGGCGTGTCTGGCGTACATACACACATGACGAATTCGCTGAACACACCAGCCGAGGCCCTAGAATACGCGTACCCGCTGCGCGTGTGTTCTTATTCACTCCGCGACAGTAGTGGTGGTCAAGGCAAGTTCCGCGGCGGCGACGGCATCGTTCGTGAAATCGAAGTTCTAACCGACTGTGAGGTGACGCTGCTGGCCGATCGTCGCTCGCGCGGGCCGTGGGGATTATCCGGCGCCAAAAACGGCTCGCCGGGAATAGCCACCGTAATCCGCATCGACGGATCGCGCGAAGCTATGCCGGGAAAGTTCAGCACCCGCCTGCATGCTGGAGAACGAATCAGGATCGAAACTCCAGGCGGCGGTGGCTGGGGTTCGATCTGATACAAAAGATTTCTGCAACCACAGGGCGCCAGGCAAATCCAATCGAGGTTACAAGAAGCGAAATCCTCGTTTCAGGGATGTTCATATGAGCGACGCAGCAAGCCATTATCTCGAAGAAGCTCGCCGTCAGTTACGCGGGCACAAGCGTATGGGTGAGGGTGCGATGACCCAGCTACGAGACGAGGATTTCTTTGTCACACTCGACGCAGAAGCGAATTCCATCGCGATACTGGTCAAGCACATTGCTGGCAACATGCGATCGCGCTTCACGGATTTTCTGACCAGTGACGGCGAGAAGCCGCACCGTTTTCGCGATCGCGAATTCGAGGTCAGTCCAGCCACCACTCGCGCAGAAGTGATGTCATGGTGGGAAGAAGGGTGGGCATGCGTCTTCAGCGCGATCGACCCGCTCAGGCCCGAAGACGTAATGAGAGGCGTGACGATTCGCAACGAGCCTCACACGGTGCTACAGGCGATCAATCGCCAGATCGCGCATTACGCGCAGCACATCGGGCAGATCGTCTTCCTGGCCAAGCATCTTCGCTCGAGCGAATGGAAGACGCTGAGCATTCCAAGGGGAAAATCCGAAGGGTTCAAAACGGTCGCCCCAAAAACTCAGAAGCCTGCAAGTTAACGGTTTCGATCGAACCGTCGATCTACAGGAGCTCACTACTTCTTCGAATCCTTCTCATTGGATTCGCCTTTTTCCACGTGCGGCCACACCGGAGAAATCAATTCGGTACGCCATATCGGCCCGCCTAGATAAGACAGTGTTTCTGATTTCACAAACGTAGGTGCTTCGCCGCCGATGATCCAGATATGCGCATCGGGCGGCTGTTTGCCCAGCAGCGGCGCTACCAGCCCTGCCAGTCCTCCTATCTCCACCTTGATTACAAAGTGAAGCGCCTCGCGTCGAGAACCTGCCAAAGTAAACGGATCTTTACTCTCAGAACTGATTGAGAGCTTCACGATGCGCGGCTTGGGAGTCGCAACCACCATCGACAGCTGTGGAATCTGAGTGTCAGGATTCACGTTCTTCAGCAGCGTTAAAACCAATCCGTTGGCAAGGTCTGGTGGTAGCTTGAGATGTTCGTTTTCGGTCTTCTCGTCCCCCTTGTCGTCGACATAGCGCACCGTCACCTGCCCGTTGGCGGATACGACCATATCGGTCGGCTGCGGAAACGTGGGACCCTTCTGCACCAAGTGATAGCTGATCAGGGAGAAGTATCGGCGCTGGGAAAAAACAGTGGTCTCGTCCTGAAGTGATCCGTCTTTGAAGTGATAAATCAGACGTGTGGTGACCTGGTTGCCATGAGCCACTTCAGTAAGGTCGCCGACTGCGATCTGCGCGCCGTCGAGCGTGCTCAGCGCCAGAAAGCCGTGAGTCACTCCTTCTGTGAAGCGGACAGGAATATGTTCCGCCATTACCATCCGGCAGAACGTAAGCAGAACGAAGGAAGCTGCAAGAAGTCGCTTCATCACCATATCGTCGACCACTGGCGCGACGAATCTTCGATGCTTTTGAGCGCACCAGCGAATACCAGCCATCTGCTTTTTGCAATTTGTTGACAAGCTATAGTGACGCGCTGGAACCGGCAGAGCAGACCGCTCGGTCGGTGGTCTGGCTTCTTCGAGTGCTAGAATCATACGTTTTGTGTTGATGTGATTTTGGCATCAAAGTCAGGTGGCAATTATGGCTGGTGCAACAGGAAAAAGTTCTATGCTGGCCGTGGTCAAGCCAGAAGCGGCGCCAGGCGCTGATGTTCGTGAGGTCAAGATTCCTGCCTTCGGCCGCACTGATGTACTGGTCAAGGTCAAAGTCGCCTCGATCTGCGGCACCGACCTTCACATCTACAACTGGGACCGCTGGGCGCAGAACCGCATCCATCCTCCGCTGATTCCAGGACACGAATTCTGCGGCGAGGTTGCTGCATTTGGTGATGAAGTCACCAGCGTCAAGGAAGGCGACTTCGTTTCTGCGGAGATGCACGTCGCATGTGGCAAGTGCCTGCAGTGCCGCACGGGCGAAGCTCACATCTGCCAGAACGTGAAAATCATTGGCGTAGATGCCGACGGCGCCTTCGCCGAGTACGTTGTCATTCCTGAATCGAATATCTGGAAACTTGACCCAGCCATCCCGCAGGAGTACGCCTCCATCCTCGACCCGCTGGGCAATGCGGTTCACACCGTGCTCGCGGGAGAGATCGCGGCGAAAACCGTAGCCGTGACAGGCTGCGGCCCCATCGGTCTGTTCTCGATCGCCGTTGCAAAAGCAGTGGGAGCTACAGCCGTCTTTGCCATTGAAGTCAACGAGCATCGCGCACGCATCGCGCGCGAGATGCAGGCCGACTACGTTCTCAATCCTGCGAAAGAAGACGTGAATGCCATCGTCATGGAAAAGACCGGCGGCCTGGGCGTTGACGTGGTGCTCGAGATGGCAGGACATCCTGACTCCATTCGAACAGCCTTCGACATCGTGCGCCGCGGCGGACGCATTTCTCTTCTCGGCCTGACTTCCAAGCCAATCCAGTTGAACTTCTCTGAAGACATCATCTTTAAGGGCATCACCATCCAGGGCATCAATGGCCGCCGCATGTACCAGACTTGGTACCAAATGACCGCGCTGCTCAAAAGCGGCAAGCTTAACCTGCATCCCGTCATCACCGACCGTATCTCGATGAAGGATTTCGGCAAGGCCATGGAGCGTCTACGAACCGGTGAAGCCAGCAAGATCCTCGTGTATCCCAACGGAGTAAGGTAAGAAAGGGCTTCGCGCTCCCGGCGTCCGGCTTCCGGAATCCGGGTAGCGGAAGCCGGACGCCGAATCATGAGTCTTGACGGTTATGTCCGCTGCACCTGTGTTCGCGATGGCAAGGCGCAGGAACCGCATCCGTTCCCCGAACACCTCACGTGGGATGAGACCGGCGCCCCGTCGCTCAGCGGCGATCCCGAGGAAGAGCAGTGGGAAGCACACGATGAGTGGGTGCAGAACGCCTGTGAGCATCAAGGCTTCCTCGCGTCGGAATTTCTTGGCAACATCAATCGCGTAAGAAATGTGCGCGAGTTCGTCAAGGGCCTGCAGGGCGAGCCCGGCCCGAAGTTTCCTATTCTGCTCAAGAAGGTCGTCTACGACGGCACACACACCGGCGACTTCGTCCCCGCCAAGCAGACGCCCGCGCTGATGAAGGAAGTCGATCTGGTGCTCGGCTCGAAAGACATCCTCACTGAAGGCGAGAGGGAATTCTTCGAGAGCATGAAGCGTCTGTGCGAAGCTAGTCTGGCGACGGGGAATCCGATTGGCTTTTGAGAACTTCTTCTCCGCGGATTCACGCGGAGGAACGCGGAATCGGGAGAAGGACCTCCGGCTGAAAATGTTCCTGCAGGAACACTTTGTCGATTGCGCAACTTTCCTGGAGTGCAAGTTAACTTTCTTTTCGTGAAAGTACGATTCCGTGCAAATCTTTGAAGGAAAGTAGTTTGTGTTGATTTGCCGAAATGTCGGCAGCGAAAAAATGGCTATCTCGAGGCCTGTGGATTTCCCGTTTGGGGAATGAAAAACAACTTCTTTTCCGCGGATTTACGCGGATCGACGCGGATTTTTGTTTGCCGTCGATACCAAATGGGCTGCCCATGCCCTGGAAGGTCCGGCGCTCGCAGTAGGATTAAACTGATAAGGTCTAATCCGCGTGCATCCGCGTAAATCCGCGGAAGAGAAGTTCTGAGGGTATTCATGACGACAGCGACCCGCGCTAATCCTCTTTCTTATCTCACCGAGCAGTTGAACGAACTCAAGACCAAGGGCACGCACTTCAAGCTGCGCGTGCTTGATGACGAGCAGGCGCCGGTCTGTACCTTCGACGGCAAGAAAGTCATCAATCTCGCCTCGAACAATTACCTGGGCCTGACCACTCATCCCAAGCTGCGCGAGGCTGCGCTTGAAGCGACGCGCAAATTCGGCGTGGGATCGGGGGCCGTGCGCACGATCGCGGGCACGATGAAGATCCACATGGAACTGGAAGAGAAAATCGCGCGCTTCAAGAACGTCGAGGCCTGCGTCGTCTTCCAGTCTGGATTCGCGGCGAATGCCGGCACGGTATCGGCCGTGCTGGGGAAAGATGACTTCATCATCTCCGACGCCCTGAACCATGCGTCGATCATCGATGGCGCGCGCCTCTCGAAGGCGAAGATTCTGGTTTTCCGTCACAAGGACATAGCGCACGCGGAGGAGCAACTCGCGAGTGTTAAGGATCAACCGGGCAAGAAGCTGCTGATTACTGACGGCGTCTTTTCGATGGACGGCGACATCGGGCCGCTGCCCGCGCTCTGCGATCTGGCGGAGAAATACGGCGCGATCATGATGGTCGACGACGCGCATGCCTCCGGCGTTCTTGGACGGAACGGCCGTGGCACGATCGATCATTTCCACCAGCACGGGCGCGTGGATATCCAGGTCGGAACGCTGTCGAAGGCCATCGGCGCGCTTGGCGGATACGTCTGTGGCACGCGCGACCTGATCGACTTCCTCTATCACCGTGCGCGTCCGTTCCTGTTCTCGACGTCGCATCCGCCGTCTGTGGCCGCTACATGCATAGCGGCTTTCGATGTCCTAGAAAACGAACCGGAGCGCATGGAAAGGCTCTGGGAGAACACACGCTTCTGGAAGAAAGAGCTTGGACTTCTTGGCTTCGACATCGGCGGCAAGACCACGCCCGCCAGCGAAACGCCTATTACTCCGATCATCATCGGGGACGGCAAGCTCACCATGGACTTCTCGCGGGAACTGTTCAAGGAAGGCGTGCTGGGCACGGGCATCGCGTTCCCGACGGTGCCGGAAGGCAAAGCGCGCATCCGCACGATCATGACCGCAACGCACACACAGGAGGCGTTGCAGAGGGCGCTGGAAGTGCTGAAGGCGGTTGGGAAGCGGATGGGGATTCTGGGGTAGGTGAATCCTGAAAAACGGCTGATACTGCGTCTCTCTTTGCGCTAGTAGGGATCCTTCGACTACACAGGCGAGCCTGTTAGGCTCGCCTCTTCCGCTCAGGATGACACTTGCTTTTGCTGTTGGATTACTTTCGGCAGAAATCACTGCCGAGCTTTGCTCGGCTGGACAGCCGAGGCGGCTGTCCCCACATAGAAACTTACTCTGGCACTACTTCTATCGCCGACACTGTCGCGTACCCCGTAACGGGCACGAACTCCAGCAGGAGCTTGCCTTGGGCATTCGGCTCGAGGCCTCGGACGACCCGTACCAGCGGGTGATTCTCACCAGCCTGTTTGAAGATATCGAGGTTCGAGAGAATCGTCTTGCCGTTACAGAAGACGTTGAAGACGCGGTCTTCACTGCCTGCAGCGCCTGCATTTCGTCCGGCAACATCGCCGTGGTGCTCGATGAAGTGCAGCGTCACCGTGTATCTGCCGGGAGCGACCGGGATGGCGTAGGAGAAGTGTCCCCAGCGCTCGGTCTCGAAGAACTCGGGATCGTCTGTGTCTTCGGCGCTCTCCTGGCTGCTGCTGATCTGGCCTCCCTTGAAATACATATCGGGACTCCACCAGCGGCTGTCATTCGAGTAGTAGGGGACATCGCGAGCCACGATGCGTACCGGCCGGATTTGCCCGCGAACTCCGGGCAGGATCTCAATTCCGGACAACATGGCGCTTCCGCTTCCCCCAGAAGAAAAGCTCAGATGCAACTTGCCATCGCTTGCTGGAGAGATATCGTGAAAGACTCTTACTTCCGCCGTTCTCTCGCCTCCCGCATCGGCGAGAACATCGAAATCGTGCAGCGCCGTCTGTCCATTGATCGCGATCGTCATGGTGCGGCTGCCCTCTCCACCGCCGCCGGCGTTTTCCGGTCCATATAAGGTTTCGGCAAAATGCAGCCGTACTTCGTAAATTCCAGGCTTCAGAGGAAGGTCGTAGGTGAAGTCTCCCTGGCGGCTATTGCGATAAATGATGGGGTCCAACGTGCGCCAGATGTGCTGGACAGAACTCGCGACACGCATTCCGCCGAAGAAGTAAGCGTCCGGGCTCCATATCTTGCCCGCATGATCCACGTATTTCCGCGTTGAACCGGCGAGTAAATGAACTTCATCGCCTACGGGCAATCCAACGGGCGGCTCAGAAGTCTGCTCCACATATGCTGGGAAGACTGACTTTTGGACCTTCGGCTTCCTGCTGGCGATAAACGCTGCGACGACCGCGGCGCTCAAAAGAACTACCGAGATCGTCGTGAACCAGAACGCCCGTGACCGCCAATACGGGCCACTTTCAAGCGGAGGTTCAGGCTCCAGCGATGTTAATTGCGTTGACTTTGTCTTCCCGTTATCACCATTGGAAACGTGCTGAAAGGCGGGCACATACTGGCCAACAGGGATCGCGATCTGAAGCTGGTGGCAAGCGCCATCACCGGCATAGTACTCGCTGAGCCGCTTGCGCAGGCGGTTCGCATGCACACGGACGATGGAATCCGCATCCTGATCGAACGACTCGCGGCGATCGAAGACATCGAGCGCGATCGAATATTCCTTGATCTGATCGGTTTCACCCGCGAATGTCTTCTCACATAGATAAGAGAGCAGGTGAGTGAGCGCCGGAGATCGGGCGAAAAGAGGGGATTGCAAGACCGCTTGGAGTTCGGCCCGTTCCGCTTGCCAGGTAGCCGTGTCTGCTGTGATCGAAGGCACCGGAACCTCCCATTCCCAAGCTTTCCGCCTTCTGCCTCTTTATACGCCTGTTCGCGAACGTCGGTTCTTCTAAACGGTTACTTAACCCCTGTAACTGGTCGCTCAGGTCACCACATGGAGCTGTGCTGCGTTTCTATACACACGATCCAAGTATCTGACTTATCGCAAGATGTTCCAATGCGCGCAATCACACGCCGAAAATAAACCTCCTTTAGCGGATATAGCGTTGTGCCGGGCAGCGATTAGGGCGCATAACTGGCTCAGTTGCGGAGACCGAATCGCCGGGCAACCGGACGCAAGGCAACTCCGAACCTGGAGGTTGATCATGCGACACATCACACTGAAACTTATGGTGCTGGCGATGCTGGTGGGCCTCGCCCGTTACAGCTCAGCGACGCCAGATCCGCAGCAGGCCACGGCCAACCTGAACCTGATGACCGCTGCCGAACTTGAGAAGGCCGGCGACGAGGCGCGCGCCCAGAAGGACTACGCATCGGCCATCGAATACTTCGGGGCCGCGATTAAGAAGGACCGCAAGAACGCCGTCCTGTACAACAAGCTCGGGCTGTCAGAACTAAGAAAGGACGAGCTCAAGGCTGCACGAATGGATTTCGACAAAGCAGCGAAGCTGAATCCCAAGTACGCCGAGGCGATCAACAACATCGGCGCGACCGAGTACATGAAGAAAAACTATGGCAACGCTGCAAGGTACTTCAAGAAAGCGGTGGCCCTCGATGAGGCCCATGCCACTTATCACATCAACCTTGGCGCCGCCTGGTTCAGTCAGAAGAAGATGGACCGCGCCATCTCCGAATACCTCAGGGCCATCGAAATCGATCCCGATGCTTTCCGACACGACAACCGGATGGGCATCGCAGCGCAGATCGCGAGTCCTGAAGAGCGCGCGCAGTACTCCTACATGCTGGCGAAGGCGTATGCGAAACGTGGAGACGTTGAGGGCTGCCTGCAGTGCCTGCGAAAGGCGAAAGAAGACGGCTATCGCAACCTGGCGAATGTCTACCGGGATGAAGAGTTCACCCGGTTGCGCGACAACCCGAAACTGCAGGAGGTGGTACCTCCGCCGGTCGCGAAGTAAAACCAGACTTCCGGCTTCTCCTCCGCCTTGTTTTCTACGCCCCTGGTGGAGGAGAAGCCCGGCGGGGCTTTCGTCTTCCCGTTACTTCTTCCTCCCCCTAGTTCTTCGGAATCGGGCCGCTGCTGGTAAAGAGCGGCCTGTTCATTTCCTCGATCGATCTGGTCTCCGGATGTTCAGCCTTCCAGCGCATGGCCGCAGTAATACGCGTTCGGCCGCTGGGGTGATCGTAGAAGATGAACTCCTCGACAGGACTGGGATCCAGCTTGCGATACTCGCCCAGCAGCATATCTACGTTCGCTTCAGCATCGGGCTGACGGGCAGCGTTCAGGCCGTACATGTCGGCTTCAAACTCCATCGTTCGGGTGATGGTGTTGTTGATAGGAGTGGTCAAGAAGAAGAAAAGGGAGAAAACGATTACCGCCAGCGGAAGCACCGCAACATCATCAATGCCACGGATGTCCCAGGCGGTCCCCCATCGGGCAAGAGCAAAGTTGATCGCCCAATTCAGCAGGGCGAATGCGATCACGATCACTACTCCGACCATGACCAGGCCCTTATAGACATGATTTAGAACGTAGTGTCCCATCTCATGGCCCATGGTGGTTGCAATTTCCGGGAGCGTGCAGCGCTTCAGTAGATTGTCGTTCAAGGAAATGCGCATTGTGCCGGCGAATCCGCTGACGTTGGCGCTGACACGGTTCGACTGCTTCGAAGCGTCGAATTCATATACGTCCCGGGCGGGAATGCCATTTGCGCGCGCCATGGACAGAATCGGATCTTTGACGCTTGCGTCTTGAAGCTTCGTGTATTGATTGAAAAGCGGTGCGATGTAAACGGGAGCGACCAGGCTAAGGAACGCGGAGAACACGATCATCAGGACCGCACCCCACACCCACCAGGTCCTTCCCAAACGGCGAACGATTCCGAAGAGAGGCACCATGAGAATGGCGCCGAGGATGAGACCGACCGCCAGCCCTATCAACTGGTCTTTCATCCAACCGCCGAAAGTCTGGTTCATCAGTTCGTACTTGCGCTCGCGGAAGAAGCCTTCGTACATCGTCATGGGAAAACTCAGAATCGAAGTGACGAGCAAAAATTGAGTCCAGTACATGACAGTTTGGAGCGCGCGGAACCGCGTGATCCGTTCGGCGAGGTTACGCATTTTCGCCGACCACTGGAAGTGGAGGAGAAGCCACATGATGATCAGCGTTGTGACGAAGTCCCAAAGGATCAGCCAGTATCCGCCTTCGAAGTAGGCGTCAGACATGGCTCGCCGGCTTGGCGGCATTTTGGCGAGATAGGCATCCGCGGCTGCCTTGATGTCGAATGCGGGGGTAGCGGCGGTGGTTGCCGTCGTTTGCTGCGGCGCAGCCGGAATAGAAGTGGTCTGCGCGATGGCTAAGGAGCTAATGCAGAGAACGCCCGAAAATACGAGGTAAACCACTCGAGGCATCAATTTTTCCTCCCGGGACTGCAAGGCGTGAATCAACCAAACTGTTATGTAACTGGCTTTAGTCCGCCCGATGGGCGAAGCTGCCACCGACGATCGTCGCCACAATTTTGCCTGTGAACTGCCATCCGTCGAAGGGCGTATTGTGCGACAGGGACCGGGATTTCGCGGCTTCAAACGTCCAGCGTTTCTTAGGATCGAAGATAGTCACGTCGGCGTAACTTCCACGCGCTAGAGATCCGCGGCCGTTGAGATCGAAAACCCGGGCTGGGCCTGCCGTGAAAAGCTCCACGATTCGCGTCAGGGAAATTTTGTGCTTCAGCTGCAACTGCGTGATGGCGAGTGCCAGCGCAGTTTCCAGGCCGGTTATGCCGAAGGAGGCTTTTTCGAATTCGATTTGCTTTTCGTGGGTGGCGTGGGGGGCATGGTCGGTGGCGATCGCGTCGACGGTGCCGTCGGCGAGTGCGACCACAATTGCTTCGATGTCGGCCGCAGTACGCAGCGGCGGATTCATCTTGAAATTGGTGTTGTATTCGCCCACGTTCTCGTCAATGAGAGTGAAATGGTGCGGAGTTACCTCACAGGTCACTCGCGCCTTGGCTCGCTTGCCGCGGCGTACTGCCTTCAGCGCATCGGATGTCGAAAGATGAGCGACGTGCAGCCTTGACTCGCGGATCTGCTGGGCGAGCGTGACATCGCGATCAACGATCGTGGCTTCGGCAGCGGCGGTCATTCCACGCAGGCCAAGGCGAAATGAAGTGGGACCGGCATGTATTGAGCAGTTTTCGGTTGCGCGGGTGTCTTCGGCGTGCTGCACGACCGGGAGATTCAACTCCGCACCGAAACGCAGCGCGTCGCGCATCATCTCGTCTTCCAGGATCGGCTTGCCGTCGTCGGTGACAGCAATGGCGCCAGCACGCTGCAGAGCGATGAAGTCCGTGAGAGCTTCGCCTTTGCTGCCTTTCGTTGCGGCTGCGATCGGGAAGACGTTCACTACGGCGCCGCGCTCTGGATGCCGGAGCCAACTGACCCATTCTGCCGTGTCGACCACAGGCGCGGTATTCGGCATGCAGCAAACGGAAGTAAATCCTCCAGCTGCGGCCGACGCGGTACCCGAGGCGATAGTCTCTTTGTAGCCCTGACCTGGCTCGCGGAGGTGGACGTGTAGATCAATAAATCCGGGCGCTACGATTAGGCGTTTTGCGTCAAACTTCTCATCGGCGCTGGCACGAACCTTGTTTGGTGGCGCGACTTCTGCGACCCGGCCATCCCGCAGAAGAATGTCCATCGGCGCATTGATCTTCGCCGCGGGATCGATCAGGTGGCCGCCTTTGATCAGCAAGCTTTTTGCTTGTACACGGCTCATCGGCAGCTCCCCTGTAACTTCTTCTCCGCGGATTCACGCGGATCTCGCGGATTCTTCCTTTTGTTCTCGAAGGCGTAGTGCAGGAACTGCGATTGCGGCTCGTGCAATTCACGGTGTTTCAATCCGCGTTCATCCGCGTAAATCCGCGGCAAAGAAGTTGCGGCTCTCATTCTTGCAGCCTCATTTCGCCTTCCCGAAAGCCCGCGCGAGGATCGCCATGCGCGTGGAAACTCCGTTACGGACTTCATCGACGATTACTGACTGCGGACCGTCGGCGACCTCCGCGGTCAGTTCCAAGCCTCGAACAATGGGCCCCGGATGCATGACAATCGCATCCCGCTTCGCCAGCTTCAGTCGTGCAGGCGTCATCTGGTAGCGGGCAATGTAATCCGGCAACCCGATCTTCAGCCCAGCCAGACGTTCTTTTTGCACACGCAATAGCATGACGACATCCGTGCCCCGCAATGCGTCTTCGATATGGCGAGTCACTCGAACTCCGGGAGCTAAACTGGCGGCGACATCGGGGACGAGGTCGGGCGGACCGCATAATGTAACCTTCACTCCGAACCGAGGCAACAGATGACAAGCGCTCCGCGCCACGCGGCTGTGAAAGATGTCCCCGATGATTGCTGCCTGCAGGCCTTTGAATGACTTCTTGTGCTTCAGGATGGTCAAGGCATCCAGCAGCGCCTGTGATGGATGTTCATGCATTCCATCTCCGGCATTGATTACCGGAATATCAAGATGCTTCGCCATCAAATGGGGTGCTCCAGCGGAGGGATGCCGTATTACGATGCAGTCGGCACCGACGCCACGCAGCGTATATCCGGTGTCGATGATGGACTCGCCCTTTTCGATGCTGGAGCCACTCGAGTGAACGAGCACCGTCATCGCACCCAGAGATTTTGCCGCCACTTCGAAGGAAGACCGGGTCCGTGTGGAGGGTTCGTAGAAAAGCAGCACCACGCGTTTGCCGCGAAGCAATGGCCGCGGCTTCTGCGGATTCATCCGGCGGGCCAGCTTCAACAGGCCATCGATCTCTTTCGTTTCGAGGTGCTCGATGCCGAGCAACGAACCGCGTGCGGGGTTATTCATCGAGAGAGGTTCGTCCAGAAAATGACAAACGGTGCATCATACGCGGGTGCCTGTAAGCCTGCAAGAGCGCAGTCAGGCCTGAATTCGACTAGCCTTTTTGCCGTCGTCCGAGCACCGCCCCACTCAGGGCGCCGCCCGCTGCCCCCAGCAGGACGGCCAGAAAGAACCCGAAGATCAGGAAGAAGATCATCAAGAATTCGAGGCCCTCGGGCGTCTTAAACCGCTCGAAAACCGCGAGCACCTGCGGATCGCTGGTGCGTGACGCCGCCTGTGCGATCGCGTCCATCAAAAGCTTGCGCACCTCCGGCCCTTTGTGCATCACGAGGACAACGATAGCCTCGAGAATGCACGAGGTCGCAAACCAGAGCAGGCCGCTCAACGCTCCCAGGCTTGCTCCGGTCCGGGCTTTCAGCTGCAGAGCAGGCTGGCCCTGCCGGTAAAAGACCACGGCAAGAAATCCCACGCTGAACATCGCCACCAGCAAATTCAGGCCGAGCACCATAAGCACTGAGGCAACCAATGCAGCCAACGCACAGGGCTTGATCGCCTGAGACCAACGTGCGGGTACAGCGAGCACCGGTACGGTTTCCGTGGCCCGAAGAGGGATATCGGCGTGTGCAATAGCAGAGGGTTCTTGCACGGTACCGGAAACCGGCAGAGGTTCTGCCATCACGACCCGGATTTGCGGCGCCATGCAGTGGGGACAAAACATCCGGCCTTCTTCCACCAGGTGTCCGCACTTGTGGCAGGGCTGTTCCATGCAGCTCTAGGTTATCAGGGTAGAAGTAAGGATTGAACGGTGAACTTGTAACGCCCCACGCTCTGGCCTACAAAAGCAGAACCGAGCGCTTGTGCAGAGACAAAGAACAATGTCCAGTCGGCTAGATATCGCCCTGCTTCCCGCGTGTATGCACATATACGAGCGCGAAGTGCGTTCCCTTCCCATCACCCGGCTCTACGGCGACGACGTGCTGGTTGTTCTCAGTACCGACCTTCAGTTCAGTCACGGGGCCGGAGTTCTCCTCGCATTTCAATTGCTCGTCCTTGGACGAATCTTTGTCACTGTCATTCACGTCGACACCGTGCTTGTGAGAATGGCACTCCAGCACTTTGCCGTATCTCTTCAGCTTGTCGCGGTAAAAATCGACGACCTTCGCCGGATCATCATCGGAAACGTAGTTGGCGACAACCAGCTTCATTCCGAAGGCTTCTGTCAAGACGCTGAGGTTCGCCTGGCTACTATTCGGGTCATCCGACTTTACTCGAGCTCCAGGATAAAGTGGCAATCCGACTTTCTTCGCATCCGCATCCGGCCCGACATGCAGGTCGCCAACTGAACTGCGCACATCCAAACTCTTGTTCTCGGATTTTGAGTCCTGCGCTACCGACGGTATCGCCAAACTCGCAACTACAGACAGCAAAAGAGCTCTGCGAAAAAACATGTCACACACTCCAAACTTTTAGATATCCGCGTCTTTCCCATGCGTGCGTACATAGACGAGCGAAAAGTTCGACCCATTCCCGGTGGGTTCGACAGCCACAATGTGCTGATTGTCTCGGGTGCCGACTTTCAGTTCTGTGTCGGAACCACTGTCGCCTTCGCAAGTCAGTTCTGAGGAATCATCCCCATGATGCTTCTTGGCATCCCTACCTACGTGCAGGCTGCTCGTATGGCACTGCAGCACGTTTCCGTACTTCTTCAACTGGTCCCTATAATAGGCGACTACTTTTTCAGATGAGTCACCGGACTCATATTCCAATGCCACAACTTTCAGTTGGAAGCCAAACCCGCTGATATTTACGTTGGCGCTTTTGTCGTTGCCATCTTCTTTCTCCCGCAGCCGTGCACCTGGGTACACCGGAATTCCAACGTCCTCAGGATTTGCATTCTTGCTGACATGAATGCCACCGACGAGCGAGTTGATGTCAACCTGCTTTTCGTGCCCGTTCTTTTCTTTTTTTACGTTGATGCTGCACGCCATCGAAAACAACAACGCAATCGCAAAACAAATTAGAAGGCTAGTTTTGCCCATTGCCAGACCCTCTCTTCGCAACTTGTGCGGGACGCTCCATCCCAGTACCGCGTTCCGCGATACTCGGAATCGTCACCGGCAGGTGCCCACGAATCGGAATCTCTCCAAACAGCGCCTTCACAGCAGCTACTTCAGAGACACTCGCATTGGAAAACGTGCACATATATGTTTCGATCTTCGGGAAGTCGCTCGCCAGATATGGGTTCCCCACCGCAACCACCGCGGTCTTTGCCGCTGCTCGATTGAGCAACTGCTGCAGTAACGATCCCGTAGCATCGGCCATTGCCATCGAATTCCCGATCTTGCCCGCAGTCGGAATCACGTAGACCGCCGCCACAATGGTTTGCGCTTCATCGGCGGCCTTCAAGACCTCGTCGGTCATGCCGGCGGCAATCCGGGGATCAACGTAAATTACGCGCGCATCCGGAATGCGAGCTCGAAATTCGCGTCCGAACGCGCGCCCTGATTCTGTCCGCACATCTTCGGAGAAAAGCACTGCCAGTGTCTGGTTGTGCGTCTCCTCTCTACTCATATACGGTAGTGCCGCCTTTGCGGTTCCCTTGGATTTGAGAGGAATAACCTTCCCCGAATCACGCACCAGGGTGATCGCCGAATCCGCTACCTGCTGGCCAAATGCCATATCCTGCGGCTTCCCGACCGTTGTCGCCAAGGCGTTCACATCAACCGTTCGCGATTTGTTCAGATCCAGAGAAGCCTTTAATTTCAGGATCTTAAGCACCGAGCGATCGAGCCTCTGCCGCGGGATCTCCCCGGATTTAACCGCCTTGACCATCGATTCATACGAGGCAGGCAAGTCGGCAGGGATGATCAGCAGGTCGTTGCCAGCCTTGAACGCTTCGACTGCCGCTCGCCCGATGTCATTGGCAAAAAGATGCGTAAGTCCGGCCATGTCGAGCGCATCGGTGACCACGACTCCTTTGAATCCCAAGTCCTTTTCCAAAAGGTCGGAGACGACAGTCGGGGAGATTGTCGCCACGTGGTTGGGATCGGAATCAAGCGCTGGAACCGTGACATGCGCAACCATCACCGAATCGACTCCCGCGGCGATTGCCTGCTTGAAAGGCGGCAGCTCGATGGAGTCGAGATGAGCGCGATCTACATTGACGCTGGCCACTCCCAGGTGCGAATCCGTAGCCGTGTCGCCGTGGCCGGGAAAATGCTTCACAGTGGTCAGCATTCCGCCCTCGTGCGCGCCCTTAATGTATGCCGTGACGAGATCGCCGACTTGCTTGGGATCCTCGCCGAACGACCTCGTATTGATGATCGGATTCGCAGGATTCGAATTCACGTCAGCGTCAGGAAAGAAATTCCAGTGCACGCCGACCGCGCGAGCCTCGATTGCCGTGATGCGGCCAAAGTTTTCTGCATCTTCGAGCTTGCCGTCTGCCCCGAAGGCCATCGCGTGTGGGAAGTTCGTTGCTCCCATCAAACGGATAGCAACGCCGCGCTCGAAATCTGCGGCGAACAGTAACGGCAGTTTCGATTCCCTTTGCAGCCGATTCAAGAGTTCAGCGGCTTCGTACGGCTCGCTGCGCAGGAGAAACGGACCGTCTACATGCACGGTCATCGCGAACGAGCCGACATGATACCTCCGCATCGAGTCGAGCAGCTGCACGTATTCGGGATTCTCGACGTTCAGAAATCCTGCGCGGCACCAGATCATGAAAAGTTGGCCGACTTTTTCTTCGACAGAGAGTTTATGGAGCGTCTTCTCTGCCCACTTGTTTCCACTCTCCGTATTCCGAATCGGCGCCGGGCGTGAGTACTTTTCTTTCGCGGATGAAGGCACACCGAGAGCAAGGCAGACTACAAACACGGCCAGTATTTTTTGCATGCAGGAACGATAGCAGAAGTACGGGCTTCCGGCGTCGGGCCTCGGGTTCCCGCAAACCCATGCTAACGAAATCTCGAAATGCTCTCCGCCGCTTGGGTCTGTATGTCTAGCCCATCACCGAAGCCTCTTAACCACAGCACGTCCGGCTCGCGACGAAACCATGTCATCTGTCGCTTGGCATAGTTGCGATGGCCCTGTTGCGCGGCCTTAACTGCCTGCTCCACCGTCAGCTCTCCTCGCAACAACTGGACTGCCTGCTTGTACCCAAGCGACGAGAGAGGACGCGCTGACTCCCCGTACTCGCCGATAAGATTCTTCGTTTCCTCAATCAGTCCTTGGTCAAACATGCTTTGGGCGCGAAGGTTGATGCGGTCATACAGTGATGCACGATCCGGATCGAGCCCTAGCCGCACGACACGAAAGCCTGTTAACGGATCCCGCCCGTGCTGCCACATTGCCGACATCTTCTGCCGCGAAGCGAGGCAAACTTCAATCGCCCGGATCACCTTCGGTGCATCGTTCGCATGGATTTTATTGGCGGATGCGGGGTCAAGGCGACAAAGAACCCTGTGCAGATATCCTGATCCGCGTTCGGCGGCACGCTCTCGCAAGCGCTCGCGCAGTTGTTCTGACCGTTGTGGCCCGGCAAATAAGCCTTCGAGTAGCGCGCGCAGGTAGAGTCCCGTACCGCCGACCACAATGGGCAGATGCTCCCGCGCGCTGATTTCATTGATTACTTGCCGCGCTTGTCGCGCATATTCGCCCGCCGTCATTTCTTGCGTGGGATCGACGAAGTCGAACAGATGATGCGGCACCCGAGCGCGCTCTCCCAGGCTCGGCTTCGCTGTGCCAATGTCAAACTCGCGATACGTCGCCACCGAGTCGCAGTTGACGATTTCGCCTTGGAATTGTTCGGCGAGCGCAATGGACAACGCCGTCTTCCCGCTGGCAGTTGGACCAAGAACGACCAGCAAGAGGGGCTCAGCAGATCCTTGCTGTCCCAAGCCCACGGTCAGCGCCAACTCCAATGGATCGCATTCCAATAACGGACCAGGGTCAGCACGAGAAGCAAGATCGCGATCACAAGAAGCCCGGTGGTTTCAGAAGCATAGAGTGCGTGCCGATGGTGCTGGGGTGTGCCGCTATCGGGCTGTTGAGGGGATGGCACGCGACTATTGTAGCCCCGGAAATGATAAACAGGCTCTTGGGGATGGTTCCCTGCGGACCTCTGTGATCCCTGCATTGAACGCTTTTGCTTTTCTGGAACTAATCTCACGGAGGCCACGTACCCTCGTCTAACAGGCGGGAGTTCAGGTGTGCCTACCCGTCGGAGGATCTATGAAATCGATTTCAGTCCGCACTCCGCTGTTCGTCCTATTGCTTGGCTTTGCGGCCCTGTCCGCACACGCCGATGAATGGTCCAAGAGCTACACGCTGACCGGCCGCGCCGACCTGCGGGTTGAAACCTCCGACGCGAACATCCGCGTCACCACTGGCGACCAGAACACGATCCAGGCCAAAGTCACTACGACTCGCTACAAAATCGGCGAGGGCGGCATCAAAATCGACGAGCGGCAGAACGGCAACAGCGTCGAAATCGAAGTCCACTATCCCCATCACAACATCAACTTCGGTTGGACATCGGGCAATCGCGTCGACATCACAATCCAGATGCCGCGGGAAGGTCATGTCAACCTGCGCACCGGGGACGGCAAAATCGAACTGGCGAACCTGAAAGGCGAAATGGATGTCCATACCGGTGATGGCTCGGTGGACCTTGACTCCGTTGATGGCAAGTTACACGCCTCCACCGGTGACGGTCACATCCAGGCCAGCGGTCGATTTGACGAACTCGAACTCAAGACCGGCGATGGACACGTCGACGTGCGCGCCGGTAACGGTTCGTCGTTGGCCAATAACTGGCGCCTCGAAACGGGAGATGGCAGCGTTTCGTTGGAAGTACCGCAAAACCTGGCGGCCAACGTCGATCTGCATACCAGCGATGGCCATATCGATCTCGACATGCCCGTTACCACCGAAGGCAAGCTGCAGCAGAACGAGATTCGCGGCAAACTCAACGGCGGAGGCAATCTGCTCACCATCCGCACAGGGGATGGATCGATCCATCTGAAGAAGGGCTAGCTTCCAGTGCCTCTCGTATTTGTCATTCCGTGCAGAGCGAGGAATCTGCTGTTCGACTGCAGCATCAACGCCGTACGGAAGCAGCAGGTTCCTCCCTACTCGCTTCGCGAGGCGTCGGAATGACAAACCCTAAACTATGAAGATTTCGTCCGCCGCCGAAGCCCTCGCCCCGCAGGCAAACGATCTGCAACAAGTTACATCCGGCTGACAAATCGTTGCGATGCGAGTCTATACTCTTTGGTCCTGCGTTAAAGAGAGTTCAGAGAAGGTCTAACTATGCCCCGTGTTCGCACTATTTTGCTTGCGCTTCTTCTCGCTGTCCCCTTCGTTTCTGCTGTTGCGCAGCAGGCACCCACGACTCACACACCGTCTCTAGACGTGACTGCGATGGACCGGTCCATCGATCCGTGTGTCGATTTCTTCGCCTATGTCTGTGGTGGATGGATCAAGAACAATCCCATCCCGCCAGATCAGTCCTCATGGGATCTCTATTCGAAGATGGAGGATGAGAACAAGACCCAGCTTCGGGAAATTCTGGAGGCGGCTTCGTCGCCTGACGCCAGCCGCACCGCGGTAAATCAGAAAATCGGGGATTACTACGCTTCCTGCATGGACGAGAAGGCCATCGAAGCCAAAGGATCAGATCCGATCAAGGCGGAACTCGACCGCATCGCGAAGATCAGCTCGAAAGCCGAGCTGGCCGATGTGGCTTCATCCATGTCGACCGACAACGTGCTGTTCCGTTTCGAGTCGATCCAAGATTATCGCGATGCCTCGCAACAGGTCGCCAATGCTGACCAGGGCGGACTCGGACTTCCCGACCGCGACTATTACCTTAAGACCGACACCAAGTCGGAAGAGTTGCGAAAGGCTTACGTGGCTCACGTGCAGAAGATGTTCGAATTGCTCGGAGACAAACCGGAGAACGCGGCCACAGAAGCGCAGGCTGTGATGCGCATCGAGACGGCACTGGCAAGGGGAGCGCTGACCCGCGTGGAGCGGCGCGATCCCAAAGCTCTCGATCACAAGCTGACTAGCGGTGACCTCCAGAAAATTTCCCCGGATTTCAAATGGGATGTGTACTTCACGAAAGTCGGCTTGCCATCACTCACGTCGTTGAACGTGGCGGTTCCCAACTTCTTCAAGACGTTGAACGGAGAGATTGGCAAGGAAAGCCTTGCTGACTGGAAGACTTACCTGCGTTGGCATCTCGTGCATGCCAGCGCCTCGCAGCTTGCTTCGCCGTTTCTGAACGAGAATTTCGCGTTCTATGGCAAGACGCTTCAGGGGCAGGAACAGCTCAAGCCGCGCTGGAAGCGTTGCACGGAATACGTCGATGATTATCTCGGTGAGGCTCTCGGACAGGCCTACGTCGAAAAGTATTTCCCTCCTGATGCCAAACAGAAAGCCCTGACGATTGTGAACGAGATCCGAACTGCCATGGAGCAGGACATCAACAGCCTTGACTGGATGTCTCCTGCGACGAAGAAGCAGGCGCTCGAGAAGCTGCACGGGATGGCCAATAAGATTGGATATCCCGATAAGTGGCGCGACTATTCGAAACTGGAAATCGTTCGGGGCGACAACCTCGGCAATGTCGAGCGCGCCCGACAATTCGAGTTCAACCGGCAACTGGGCAAGATCGGCAAGCCTGTCGATCGAGGGGAGTGGGACATGACGCCGCCCACCGTCAACGCGTACTACAACCCACAGATGAATGACATCAACTTCCCTGCGGGCGTGTTACAACCGCCGGCCTTCGATCCTGAGTCGGATGCCGCTCCGAATTATGGCGATACCGGTGGCACCGTGGGCCATGAACTGACCCATGGTTTCGACGATGAAGGCCGTCAGTTCGACGCCAAGGGCAACCTGCGCGATTGGTGGACCGCCGACGACGCAAAGAAATTCGAACAACGGGCATCGTGCATTTCAAGCCAGTATTCCAGCTACACGATCATTGATGACATCAAGATCAACGGGAAGCTGACGCTCGGAGAAGATGTCGCCGATCTCGGCGGAGTTCTTCTGGCTTACATGGCTTGGAAGGCGGATACGAAAGATCAGAAATTGGAATCGATTGATGACCTCACACCGGAACAGCGCTTCTTCGTCGGCTACGGACAGAGCTGGTGCGGCCAGACACGTGATGAAACCAAGCGCCTCCGCGCGACAGTCGATCCACACTCGCCCGAGAAGTATCGGACCAACGGCGTCGTCTCCAACATGCCGCAATTCCAGGAAGCATTCCACTGCAAGGCGGGACAACCGATGGTGAATGCGAATCGCTGCCGAGTTTGGTAGGAATTAGGGCGAGCTAGAACGCTTCTTGCGCTTGTTTGTGATTGCCCGTGCTACGTCGGGTAAGAATTCTTTCACTAAGCCGAATCCCATATTGCACGCCATGGAGATGCCAAAGCTGACGGCTCCATCGCTCGCAGAGCTTTGGCTGGGAGGCTGCCATGTGCGGGATAGAAAAGCGCCGGCGGCCACCCCGCCGATTTGTGAAATCGAGAGATGTCGAGTTCCATCGTCGTGCCGCGCGAGGATGCCGCTCGCCACGGCATACCCGGTGCGCGGCCAGAATCCCTGCTTGCCTGAGTTGAAATAGCGGTTATCTTCATGGAGAACGCTGTCCAGACCCAACGTCACCGTGCGCTGAATGGAATACTGCCCCACAATGTTCAGGAATCGCTTGCCGTAGCCGGATGCTCCCTGTTCCCACTCGGAAGGCTTGTCCTTCCATTGATCGATTCCCGCTGAGAATCCAGCCTTCACATAGCCCAACGGATTCACCATTGTCTTCAGGTAAATCCGGGTTCGCTCACTCTGTGTTAAGGGCCGGAATTCGCTAGCCTTTTCTGTGCCTGCCATATTCAGGTAGTTCAGAAGGTAGTCGACCCCTCGGCTCATCGTGCCGGATTTCTCTGGCGCCGTCGCTGAACTCTGATCTTGCCCTGAGATTAGCGGAACGAACGTGAGGGCAAAAATTCCCAAGCCGCAGATAGTTTTGTTCAGCATGGAGGGCCACACCGGTCTACCAGTGCTTCTATGGATGTTTGCATTGATGTCCAACTGGCAAAATAGCCAGTGATCGTCAGAAGGACGAATGCAATCTCGTTGTTCTCGACAGGTACGCTCTCACGGCCCATAATCGGTGGGACTTTCCCGTGTCGACCCAACAGCAGATAACACCGTGTAGGAGGAATCGCAGTGCATCCTTTACGCAAACTACGGGAATCCGGAAAGCCTACTCTCGCCCAGATTAGCGCCCTGCTTGCCGAAAACATCGTATTCAACAGTCCGATCCTGGCGCGGCCGATCCAGGGGCGGGAACTCATCGCGCCAATTTTCACTCAGTCGAGCAATACGCGTGGTTCCGGTACTTATACAGCTGAGTTTATGCTCGATGAGCGCACGACCTTCTTGCGGTGGGTGGGGACCATGGACGGCCACAAGTTCGAGAGCATGGAGATCATCGTGGACAACGAGCAGGGGCTGATTGCGGAACGCACGATCGCTCTGCGGCCGTATCCGGCGCTGAAACTATTTCGCGACGCGATGTATGCAGCGCTCAAGGATAAGCTGCCTCCCGATGTGTGGGACTACCCAAAAACGTAGCGTGAGCAGGGCGGGGCGTTTCACGCGCCTTTTAAAAAGAATTTGCTCACCGGACACTGGAGTTTCCTGCGGCTCAAAGGCATAATTCTCGCGTCCGACTCCAGGCTAGAAGTTTCAACGATGGAGGAAACATGAGCAGCGCAACCATCACTTCACGAATGGAGCGCCAACCGGAACTTCTCGGACAAACCGTCGTGCTGATCGGCGGCAGCATGGGAATCGGACTGGAGACGGCACGAAGAGCTCGCGCCGAGGGAGCCAAGGTCATCCTGACAGGCCGGGATCCTGAACATCTGCGGCGCGCTGCGATGGAGGTAGATGCGCTGAGCACGGCAGCCTTCGATGCCACCGACTTCAAACTTCTCGAAAAGTTTTTCAACGACTTGCCGGAGCTGGTGGACCACGTGATGTTAACTGGCCCTGGCCCCTACTACTCCCCACTGGCGGATTTCGATTTCGAGAGGGCACGCCGCGATATCGAGGCTCACATATTGCTGCCGATGCAGATTGCCCGGAACGCCAGAAGCAAGGTTCGCCCGGGCGGAACCCTGCTCTTCATGGGCGGCACCGGAGGCCGCAGCACGGCGAAGGGATTCGTCCTCATCTCGGCTCTTACGGCGGCAATGCCGGCCATGACGAAGAACCTTGCACTCGAACTTGCGCCCATCCGAGTCAATCTCATCGCGGCGGGTTTCGTGGACACTCCGTTGTCGGCGGAACTGCTCGGAGATCAACTGGAGAACCGCCGCCTGCAGCTTCGTACCACGCTACCCATCCGGCGCGTCGTAGAACCCGCCGACGTCGCCGCGCTGGCTGTACACATCATGGCCAACACCGCCTTGACGGGCGCAACTTACGACATCGACGGCGGACAGCAGATCGTCGCCGCCTAGCTCAAGGAGCAGCACGAACTTTAGCTACCGGAGAAATCAGAACCAAACGCAATCTCGGAAATCCCGGAAAACGAAAGGACGCACTCATGGCTACGATCCACCTGCACGAGACAACTACTTTGACACCCGCGCAGTACATTTCAGGGCTCACCGACTTCGGGCCCGGCCGCTCGAAGCTTTTTGGTAATAGCGCCGACGAGTATCTCAAGGTACATAGCCGGGGTCCCACCGAGGCCGACGTCACCGAAGGTTCGGGCGGTATTTGGGAACGGCTGCACTACAACTGGTCCGATCCCAACCACGTCGTGCTCACCACGACCGATTCCAACACCTGGGGAGGTGCATCCGGCCATACCTACACCTTCACGCGTCGTCCCGACGGTTTGACCGACATCGATGTGGTTGTTGTGCGCGATGGCAAGAACCTCAAGGGACACTTTCTAAGCCTGGTGCTCCAGACTGTTGGCAAGGGCGTATTGGTGAAAGCGTTTCAGAACTCCGTTAAGGCAATGGAAACCCGCAACGGGGTGGCGAAAGAGGCGAACGCAGCATAAAACTCCTCGATCGACACTTCCACTCTCCTCTCGTCTCAGTTCTCCTGGGACGGGTGTTCAAACACTAACTTTCGCGTCAGGCAATCGATGGGAGAGAAATATGGCAACTTTGAGTGCAATGGACAACGAAGCAGCCAACACCACAAGCGCACAGCGGATGGATATGAAGTTCGAGGTGGTCGTCATTCCGGTCACGGATGTTGACCGCTCGAAAGCGTTCTATGCCAAACTTGGGTGGCGGCTCGACGCCGACTTCGCATTCGACAACGGCTTCCGAGTTGTGCAGTTTACGGCGCCAGGCTCGGGGTGCTCGGTGCAGTTCGGCAGCAAGATGACAACAGCCACGCCCGGTTCCGCCCAGGGCCTTTACCTGATCGTTTCTGACGTTGAGGCTGCGCGCAACAAGCTGGTCGCTGACGGCATCGAGGTCAGCGAAGTCTTTCACACTTCAGAACCCGGAGCCCAGTTCCGGCCTGACAGCAACGGTCGCGTCAGCGGGCTGGCGCCGGATCACGGCAGCTACTTTTCGTTCGCCACATTCAACGATCCCGATGGCAATACCTGGTTGTTTCAGGAGGTCACCACGAGGTTGCCTGGACGAGGACTCAGCAATCTGGATGTCGCGACATTAACAGAGCTTTTGCGCGAAACAGAGCAACACCATGGCGAGTACGAACCGACGGCTCCGAAGCATCACTGGTCGGGGTGGTACGCCGCCTATATTGTCGCGCGCCAAGAGGGCAAAACGCCCGAAGAGGCAGCGAAAGAGGCGAAGGTCAATATAGAAGGCCCGCACTAAGTATCACCAATCCGCAACTCGCGCGTGCCCTAGTCCTCCGGCCGGGTAACTGTTCCGACACTTAACAATCTAGCGATCCCTCAGATTGATGCACACGAGTATTCGGTGGCGGAGCAGCAGTGAAGCCGTCTGTCCGCCCGGCTCTTGCCCTTAGCAAGATTTGCGGCACCTCGACGATTCGACGCTATAATTCCTCCCGTTTGTTTTCAATGCACTTCCCGTGCTTGGGAGTCTCCCTGAAGCCGCTGGAGGATTCATGAAATCGACCATGATGCCGAGCCCGCTGCTGCTGGACAGCATGCTGGACAGGGCTTACCGGCTTTTCCCCGACGTCGAAATCGTCTCCGCGCAGCCGGATGGGTCGTTGCATCGTTATGCCTACCGCGATCTGTACCGGCGCGCACGTCAGCTTTCAGCGGCACTGCAGCGTGCCGGCGTCCGAAGCGGAGACCGCGTCGCGACCTTGATGTGGAACGAACACGAGCATCTGGAGGCGTACTTTGGAATCCCCGCCACTGGCGCTGTAATGCACACACTGAATCTGAGGCTGCATCCGGACGAACTTTCCTACATCGTCAACCATGCGGAAGATCGCTTCCTCATTGTGGACGACGTGCTGCTCGATTTGTTGGAGAAGATTCGGCCTCGCGTGAAATTCGAACGCGTGTTTGTTGTTGATCACGGAGTTGGAGGAGCGCTTCCGGTCGGTTGCGAGCCCTACGAAAGATTTCTAGCGGAAAGTACAGTCGAGCCCGAGTATCCCGCCAAAGCAGAAGATGATGCTGCGGCCATGTGCTACACCTCGGGCACAACTGGCTGCCCGAAGGGAGTTCTATATTCTCACCGGGCGCTCGCATTGCATACGCTGGGCATATCGTTGCCGGACCAATTCAATATCAGTTGCCGAGATACTGTCCTCTATGCGATGTCTATGTTTCACGCCAACGCCTGGGGAGTTCCCTATGCCAGCACGATGAACGGATGCAAGCAGGTCTTGCCCGGACGCAATCTACAGCCCGAGGTCCTGCTCGATCTTTTGCAGAACGAAAGTGTGACGTTGAGCGGAGCAGTGCCCACAGTCTGGCTGGCGGTGATCAATGCGCTTGAGGCCCATCCCTCACGCTGGAAGTTGGCTCCCGAACTGCGGATCGTTTCGGCTGGGTCGGCGGTTCCGGAGTCTCTGTTTCGGCGTTTTGACAGATTGGGCGTGCGCATCATTCAACCATGGGGCATGACGGAAACTAGCCCCATTGCCACGTGCTCGATTCCCAAGCCTCACATGCGAAATTGGCAGGAGGATGAACTTTACCGGCTGCGCGCGAAACAGGGAACGGCGCTGCCATTTATCGAGACTCGCGCGATGAACGTGGACGGCCCAGTACCGCTTGACGGCGAGACGGCTGGAGAACTCGAAGTGCGCGGGCCATGGGTTACAGCCAGCTACTATCGACTCGATCAGGGCGATCGGTGGACATCTGACGGATGGTTTCGCACCGGCGATGTTGCCACCATCGACGCAGAGGGCTATGTCAAGATCACGGATCGCTCAAAAGACATGATCAAATCTGGCGGCGAGTGGATCAGCTCAATCGATCTGGAGAATGCCATCGTGGGACACCCATCCGTGAAAGAAGCCGCAGTCGTTGCCGTGCCTCATCCGAAGTGGGTTGAGCGCCCTCTGGCGGCGATCGTCTTGAAAGATGGGAGCCGTGTTACCGACACTGAATTGCGTGCTTTCCTGGAAAAGAAGTTTGCACGCTGGCAGGTACCCGACGCCTTTGTATTCGTACAAGAACTGCCGCACACGTCGACCGGAAAACTTCTGAAAACCAAACTACGGAAAGATTTTGCTGGCTGGGCGTGGGACGCCGAGCCCTCACCGGGTACACAGACAAAGTGACGGTCGGCACTGGTTGCTCCTGTTGTTGGCGTTAGATCTGGTTACGTTTAACTAAATTGCGTCTATCAGCAGACCCGCACGCAATGTTGCCCGACGATCTCGCCATATTCGGAAAGGAGGATACGAGAGCTGCTGGCGAGCTTTGGTGATCTATGGCTTTGCATCTTTGAGCGCGATAGGGATCGCGGGTGCACTTTCTCCAACTTCGCCTACTTGCAGTCCTACGTCGGTGGTGGTGTCTGGTATCACGAACTCCACCGCGCCTTCCTTTGCGCTGTTTGCTGCGACAAGTTCGTTGAGAGAGTTGTCCGGTGCCCGCGGTACGCCGTCTACACGCAAGCGGAACGAGTCCCCCCAAAAATTTGCGGGAAACCGTCCGTTGTTGGTCATACGCACGTCGAATTTCAGCGAAACCTTGCCCGGCGCATAGCGGTCAAGCCGCGCGCCTAATATTTTGTAAACCAGATCCCCGGCTCTTACCTCGGTATAGGCAGGAAGAGTTAACGAGTTGGGCGCTGTCGGATCCGTTGGAGAGATTTTTGTTGAGCCAGAAGTCTTACTCGGGTCTGCCGTCATTGCCGACGACTTGGCCGTCTCACTTCGAAGAGCATCGGACTTTTGACTTGAGCGGTCAAAAAGACCGGCTTGGTGGAATGCAAGAATCAAACCCCCGACGGCTGTCAAGAGGGCTGCGACCGCCGTCAGAATGCCCGGAAGAGTCTGCCACCATGTTGTGGATCTTGGCTGATCGTCCATTGTTTAACCTCAGGTTATTGTCGATTTTCAAAGTGCCCGTGAGTGAGCGCTTTTTCAATAGGGCCAGCAGTGCCTATCCAGTCAGTGGAAGGGCCATCTTTAGGTATCCAGGTTCAATGGCTGCGCGTAGCCGATTCGTGTGCTTGAAAGTTACAGAGGCGCTACTTTCCACCTCGGCGTCCTTGCCATTCAAGCAGCAGGTTGCGGTCGATTATTCCCCCCGCTCAACTTTGGAGTCAAGCGATCCGCGCGAGCATTGGACTATTGACGAAAAATCCTGGTTACGTAAACGGGCACTATACTCGCATTCAGCGCGCTGATTTCGCAGCAGAGGTGCCTCGTGGATTTCTACTCTTCCGTCGCTCCAGGTCTTGTTGTCGTCGTTGCACTTTTTGCTTCTCTGTTTTGCTTTCGTCGTATCCGCGTGCTTTCCGCCAAGCCTTACGCAAAGTGGCGCCGGATTTGTGAGCGCGTAGCTCTTTCCGCGGCTATTGTCGTGTTCTTGGCCGCCGGAGCAAGTACTGTATTCAATGCTCTTGCCATTCACCACTACCGCGCAGTCTATCCCCCTCAAGGAAGACTCTACATCGTTGACGGGTACAAGATGCATTTGTACTGCACGGGCGAAGGCTCTCCCACAATAGTTCTTGATGCGGGCTTGGGGAACGATTCGCTCATTTGGGCCAACGTGCAACCCACGCTATCGAAAACGACACGAGTCTGCTCTTACGATCGCGCCGGATTCGGCTGGAGCGACCTACAGCCCAACCCGCGTGACGCCCAACGGATTACCGATCAATTGCACACGCTCTTGACCCAGGCAGGAATCAAAGGGCCGATCGTCTTGATGGGACACTCGATTGCAGGCCTTTATATCCGTGATTACGCTGCCCGATATCCGCAGAATTTGTCCGGTCTGGTATTCGTGGATGGCTCCACGCCCCTACAGGAAGACCGCTTCCCCGGACGCACCAAGTTAGTGCTTCTCAAGGCCAAGCTTGAGCTTCTGCAAACGAAGTGGTTATACGTCCTCGGGATACCGCGTGTTACAGGAGCCTGCAATATAGGAGAGGGATTCGAAGTCTCAGCCCGGAAAATGCTATCGGAAGATCAGTGCCGTGCTGCACTGTACACCGCGCTGGAGCGCGAGGATGATAATTTTCATCAATCCGGCAAGGAGACGATCCATTCGGGCCCGTTCGGCGATCTCCCGATCTTGATTTTTTCGCAGGATAATCATCCCTCTGACAGCGATCCACAATCAAAGGTAATAAATGAAATCTGGGACCGGATGCAAGAAGAGCTCAAAAGCCTGTCGACCCGCAGCCTAAGAATCATCGCAAAGGGCAGTGGCCACTACATACAGGTGGAGCGGTCCGATTTACTGAATTCAGAGGTTGCAAAACTCGTTCGGCAGATTCGGGGTGAGGCGCCGCCGTCACTCGACTATGGCACCACGAAAACAGAATAGTCGAATTCTAGTGTTCCTATGGGAAGAAGCAACGATTGGTGTAGTCGCCTGCTTTTCAATACCTACGGCACCACAATCGTCTCGCTCCGAGTGGCGGTGCCTTCTCTCACGACAGTGCGCGGGTGCATCGCAGGCCAATCCAGAAAAATGCTGGGTAGGAATGCCGCAAGTGCGATGGCGATCCAGAAGACGGCTTCGCCGGCACTCGGGTTTTGCTGAATCGCTGGTACGAACATGGCTACCGCTCGCCCAACCGTAAAAACCATGGCAAAGGGATAACTGCGGATCATCCATCGGCGATGCAGGGCAATGTTGCCAGTACGAACGCAGTAGAGCGCGATGGACGTGCATACGATCCAACCCAAAGCCTGCATGCAATTTGCTGCGATCACTGAAAACGGCTTCGGAATTTTAAAAGCTACGATAACCGCAAACGGAGCGGAAATGAACACGCTCGTCACGTAAGCGTATCCAAGTATGCGATGCAGTCGCAGGTAACGCACTCGCAGGCGATTCGAGAATTGGAAAGCCGCAAGCCCCATTGCCAGTATTCCGAAAACGGCATGAACAGGCAGGAACCACTTCGCGGGGGCGTAGTGGCGCGCGATAGGCGACATGGGATCAAGGATCCGCGCATTCTTCTCATAAGTGGCAAGGATTGTCAGCGCGAAAAAGCCCACGAAAAACAGGATCTTTGCCGGAGATCGCAATGTGACAGCAGGTGAGGTCGCAAGAGGCATCGGTCAGGAGAATCGAGAGAGCGTATCGCAGTGCCAGAAAGCAAGTCAATCGCGGGCATCGTGCCATGTCATACCACAATAGAAATGTCCCCATGTTCTCCACAGTAGAAATGTCCCCGTGTGGTTTCACCATGCCGCAGAAAATATCGGTGTTTTCATTTGTTGATAGCGATTGCGTCTCCACGGATGATTCGCCGCAGGGATGCACGATTTCGGTTTTGGGGATGGGGGCGCGGGGGAAGGGGCAACGCCCCTTCCCTCGCTCAGCGCTGTAGAAGCCGGTTTCAGTTCGCGGAACACTAGCCGATGATCGCGATAGTGAATCGCCACTTCCCCGGCTTGGTTTTCCCGCACCAGCACGCGGCTCTTCGCCGGCACTCTAGGGCGGCTGGGCCGTTCCAGTTGCAGCAGCCGATTCTGGTAGCGGACCACCCAGTCCTCGCTCACCACCCGTTCTTCCTCCAGCCAGAACACGTCGTCCAGTTGCCGAGCCGTCGGGCGTCGTCGGTGATAATCGGCTGGCGCTGCGGCTGCGTGTGCGTAACGCCGGTTGTGTTCGACAAGATAGTGCTCGTCCAGATACGCGTTGGCGTCGTCATAGTTGGCGATGGCGGCCAGCCTCAGTTTCTTCACCAGCCGGTCCTGATGCGTGCCGTGCGCCCGCTCCACGCGTCCTTTGGCTTGCGGCGAACTGGCGGCAATGATCTCGATGCCCAGCTTCGAGCACATGCGCCCAAACTGCGTCACCGCAGGCTCCCCCCGCATGCGCTCCCCGGCATTGGGCGGGCGCACGTAGACGTTCTTCCAGTCCGTGTACAGGGCTTGCGGCACTCCGTATCGTTCGATCCAACGCCGTAAGACCGCGGCCGCAGCCCAGATCGACTCCTCCCCCGTGAACCAGCCCAGCGCTTTCGTCGTGGCGTCGTCGACCATGTGCATCAGGCAACCGCGCGGCCCGCGTTCCTCCAGCCACTGGTGAAAGCTACCGTCCATCTGCACCAGTTCGCCAAAATGCGCCTTCGCTTCCCGCCGTCGCCGATACGGTTTCCGCCGTCGCTGCCGCTGCCACAGACCGGCTTCTTTCCGCCAGCGCCGCAACGTCTCGGCATGCACTACCATCCCGTCGTCGCTGGCCAGGTGCTCGACGGCCAGCGTCGAGCCGAAATCCTCATACCGGGCCTGGACCTGTTTCAGTACTGCAGCTCGAAACTCCGCCGTGTAAGCCCGGTTCGATACCCGCCCACAGTTGCCATGCTGCAGCGCTTTCGCCCCGCCCTCTCGATACCGCGCCCAAATCCGCTTGCTCTGCCGATAACTCAACCCCAGCATCTCCGCCGCCTCGCACAACCGCAGGCTGCGCGCCTTCACCCGCCCCATCACTTCCACTCGACTCAGTTCTTTCCCGCTCAATCCCGTTCTCCCCAATCGCGCTCCCTCCTCGTCGGAGGAACTCTAAAAGGGGACACTTCTAATGTGGTCTCAAGGGGGACACTCTTAATGTCGTTCAACATCGCGGGCATCGTGCGTGTGTCATCGTGCCACAACTGCCGATATTACTTTCGAATTCAGGCTTCAACCGAGTTGCAAGGTTATCCAAACAGCACCGCCCGCATCGAGATGCTACCGAAATCAAATCCTTCGTACGGATACGTCACCGCGTCGTTCTCGTCGGTGCTTCCGATGCAATATAGGAGAGGAAGATAATGCTCGACCGTCGGATGTGCCGTCGCCAGCAGATTCTCTCCCCACCGCTGAGGGGAAGCTAAGGCATCCGCGTCGTGCGCATCCACCGCCGTCCGCACCTTGGCATCAAACTCGACCGCCCAGTCATACGCTTCATGAGGACTCTCCCAGTCGACTCGCCCCAAATTGTGCACGATATTTCCGCTGCCAAGCACTAGCACGCCGCGCTCGCGCAATTTCTTGATTTCCTGCCCGAGTTGCAGATGCTCCTTGAACCCGCGCCGCGCGTCCAGACTCAACTGAAATGCCGGCACGTCCGCCTTCGGATACATGTGCCGCAGCACGCTCCACGATCCGTGATCGAGTCCCCATTGCCGATCGCGCTCGATCTCGGCCTTGGCCGCGATTTGCTCTGCTTCTGCGGGTGCGCCCGGCGCTGGGTATTCCACATCGAACAGCTCTTTAGGGAATCCGGAGAAATCATGAATCGTTCGCGGATGCTCAGAGGCCAACACCCGCGTTCCATCGGACACCCAATGTGCTGACACGACGCAAACCGCTCTCGGCTGCGGCAAGCTCTGTCCCAGTTCACTCAAGGTTTGAGTGAACGCATTGCGTTCAATCGCATTCATCGGCGATCCATGGCCGACGAATAACACTGGCATATTCTGCAAGCAGATTTCTTCTCTCCAAAAATCGGTCACAACCAGCCGGCCAATAACTATTTGATTATGGGGAACGAGAAGAAGATTCGAGGCGGAAAGGCTACTGCAAGTCTGTTTTGTCGGGGTTGTAGTAGAAGCGGAAACGCAAAGCCAGATACGGCCCGGTGAACTCCGAAGGCAGCGGTGGGAAAGGATTGGACGCGGTAATGGCACCCCACGCCGGGCGATCCAGCGCGATATCGCCGGAAGATGCGACCAACCTCATGTCGGCCACTTGACCGTTCTTGGTAATGGCAAACTCAATCCCCAGCTTGCCCTTCTTCATTTCAGCGGACTCAGGAATCAGGTGATACCAGTTCTCCTTCACATCTTGGACAATCCGTGCGAGGTAGGGCCCGAAATCGACACCCTGCGTATCGCTCAAGATATCGAGCGCGCCCTGCTGCCGCCCGTGCGCTCCGGTTCCCAGTCCAAAGTCGCCTTCCTGCCCACCACCCGTGCCGCGTCGTGCAGCGGCCGCCTGCGCCGCCTGCTGGATCGCAGATCCAGCGCTCATACCCTGCGTGTATTTGCTGAAAGAGTTTTTTGGCTGCGGCGGCATCTGCAACTGCGCTGTCTGATTGGTATCGAACTGCGGACGCTGCATGGCTTGCTGCCCACCCGGTTGCTGAGCAGGAGTCTGGCTCGGGGACTGCTGTTGCGGAGCCGCAGGCTGTGCCCCGCGAGGACCGGCAAGTCCCGGCGCGCCCGGCGGTGGCGTCGCCAAAATCTTCCGCAATTCCTTCGGATCGAGTTCAGGATGCCGTGACGTGGCGATGCGATCTTTATCAGACAAGACATTCGTGTTCGGCTTGCGAGGTAACTTCTGCAGATCCGGTGGCAGCGCCAGGAACGTCGTGTTGTCTTTATTCGCGTTCAGCGGCACCAAAACGGCCGTGTGAATGGGAATTAATTTCTCGATGTATTTGAAATTCCACAGCAGAATCAGCAGTACTAGGTGGACAATCACCGAAAGCCAAATTGCTTCGCGCTTACGAGACCGCGCAAGATCGTCCTGCAACTGGATAAGCAGATGGGGAACGCGCGCATCCAATTCGCGGTATGCCTGCTCCCAGTCGTCCTGGTCGTAAAGCCCAAGTTGTTCTGGCTGGGACTTTTCAGGCGGGGCTACCGGATCCTGAAATGGAATTTGCGTTATGGGCATGCGCTGCTTCTGACGAATTGCCTAGCCTGTCCGCCTGTCGTTTAGACACGAAATGCACTCGCGGCGTTGCATCCGGCTCTATAGGAGTAATCGCAAACGGCGCGCGTTGCTCTACTACCAGTAAGTCTATTCTCGCATCTTTCCGGCGATTCCGCTCCCCACATTTGGGCGCCGACTTTTGTGTGTAAACATATGTAAATAGGGAGACTTGCAGGCGTTAGGCTGGCAAAGGAAACAGTTGAAGGCCTAATTTTCGTTGTGTCCTTTAGAATCCTGTAAATCCCTGGCTAAAGGTTTTGGAAGTTAAGCCCGAGCCAATCCAACCTTCTTTGCGTGGTCGCGAATGGCGGCAAGAATCTCCAGCGCCAAGGTGAGGGCTCGCCGTCCTTCCTCAAGAGACACTTGGGGCGTGGATCGCTCTCTAACGGCTCGCAAGAACGCCCTCAGTTCCGCGTGAAGTGGTTCCTCGGAAGCGACCGCCGGCTTGGCCACTCCGATCTGCGGATTGACTGAAGGATTCGCAGCCGCAGCACCTCCCGATTCCACGGTGAAGACGAGCACTTCCTGCCGCCCGTAATCGATGGAGACATACTGCTTCGGCTGGAAGAACCGCAGCTTGCGTACGCGCTCCGTCGAGACGCGGCTCGCGGTAAAGTTCGCGATGCATCCCGACTCGAACTCAAGCCGGACGTTGGCGATATCGACTTTCCCCGACAGGATCGGCAGTCCCACCGCTCGCACTTCCTTCACCGGAGACTTGGCAAACGCCAGCACGATGTCGAGATCGTGAATCATCAAGTCGAGCACGACATCGACATCCAGCGACCGTGGCGTGAACACGCTAAGGCGGTGCACCTCGAAGAACATGGGCTGAGTCAGGACCGGCAGTGTCGCTCGCACGGCGGGATTGAAGCGCTCCAGATGTCCTACCTGCGCAACGCGCTTCTTCTTGGCAGCTAGCGCGACCAGTTCATCAGCTTCTGCAAGCGATGTGGCGAGAGGCTTCTCAATCAGCACATCCACACCTGCATTCATCAACTCGCGCGCGACGGCTAAATGATGCACCGTCGGCACTGCCACGGAAGCCGCTTGGACCTCGCTATGAGTCGTGAGCAGTTGCTGCACTGATCCAAATGCCTTGCACTCGAACTCACGCGCCACGGCGTCGGCACGATTCGTGTCAGGATCGACGACGCCCAGTAGTCGCACCGGCTCGCCCTGCAGTTCAAGCTCTTTGTAGATGCGCGCGTGATTGCGTCCGAAGACGCCCACGCCGACCACAGCGACAGAAATCGGATTGTGCGCAGCCAGAAGACTTTCTCGATGGCCAGTTGCCGGGAGAATTGTAATGGAAACGGACAAAACGGTGGGGACATGTGTGGGTCAGAAGGCGATGGGTGCCCATTTCTGCTGCGGTCTTTGCGGCAGAAGTGTAGATTTTTTGTCAAAGGGCCCGCTACACTCTCCCCCCGCAAGCCTTCTTCAATACCGCAATCTGCCCGGCATGATAAAGCTCATGCTGCACGATCCCGTGTAGTAAGTGATAAAAGTCGTACCGCTTTCCCGGCACACGATCCCACAAGCGAGCATCGGGTAGCGAGGCAACGGTCTCAACCAATTTCTCGTGAATCCGCTTCGTCTCGGCAACAGCCTTGCGCCACGCGGTCTCACTCGCTTTGTTGACAGGCGGAAAATTGTGGTCTCCCGTCGGCTGATATTTCTCCCCACCAAGTCTCACAAGCCCTGAGCGGTCCCAGACCGCGATGTGCAACACCAGTTCCCAAATGCTGTGAACATTCGCAATCGGCCGTGCAGCAGCGGTGACTGCATCTATATCTTCCAGCAACTCGAGTAGAGCCGGCCCGTGCCAGGCGCTGCCGTCGAAGGCACGCCGCAATTGATCCGCAATGTTTTCCGCTTCGCTCGAGCGTTTTTCTTTCACCAATTCATCCCTCCGCCACAACTACAATCCCCATCTCGTCAGCCGCTTCGATCACCTTCTGCCCATCGAGCAGCAGACACTTTCCCGCATCAACCGCGAGACAAGTCGCCCCAGCCGCCTTCATTACTTCAACCGTCTTCACGCCAATCACGGGCACATCAAACCGCATATCCTGATTCGGCTTCGCGATCTTCACCACGGTCAAGTCGCGGCTCAAAGTCGAAGCATCGCCATGCAGCGAACGCATGATCTGTCCGGCGCGCTCGATCGTCACGTCGGTACCCTCCATCGCCTCGACAGCAACGCAGGCGGATTCGGCGATCACAACGGTCTGTCCGATATCATGCTGCGCGACCTGAAGCGCTACGCCACGGCCGTATCCAATGTTCTTCCACTCCTGTTCCGACGGCGCACGCTTCGTCAGCATTCCCGGTTTCACAAGTAGCGGCTCCAGTAGCCAAGTCGATTTCTCCAGCACGATTCCTTCATCCGCCAGCACCTTCGCCACAGCACCAAGCAGAGAATCGGTATTCCGGGTGGTGAGCGAGAGCAGCAACTTCGCCAATTTCCAGTCTGGACGGATGCTCGAGAAAATCTGCTTGTGCTTCACCTGTCCGGCCATCACGGCGCGCTTCACGCCTTCGCGTTGAAAGGTCTCGATCAGCTTCGAAAGCTCTCCGAGAGACAACCAATGAACCGACGTCGCCCCGCGCGACTCAATTTCCGCGAAAGCCTCTTCTCTGATTGCCGCAACAACTACCTCGTATCCCTGTGCCCGCGCCGCATCCAGCACGAGAAAAGGAAACTTGCCATTCCCGGCAATCAGCCCGAGTCTTTCTTTCTGAAGATTCATCAACGTGAAAAGTTTTTTTTTGCTCTCTTGGCGGCTCAGCGGTAAAAGCCAAAGCATCAACCACCAAAGGCACGAAGGAACACAAAGGAAATCCTTCGTGAACCTTTGTGTCCTTTGTGGTTAAAGATTTTCAAAAAACTCAACTGCGAGGCACGAAACCCGCGATCAGTCTAGCACTTACGATGTATCCTGATTTCTGGGGCAGCTCTCCGCGAACAGACCAATCTGAAGGAGCACTGATGTTCTCTGATTCACTCACCCGCCGCTCGGGCGCACACAAGCTCTTTGCCACCAGCACTCTCCCGCCACAAACCGAAGAGCGAGACCGCAGCAAGATCGCCGACGAGCACAAATGGGATCTCGCCGCCGTCTATCCATCTGACCACTCGTGGCGCACCGCCAAAGAAGAACTGGCATCGGCACTTCCGAAGCTGCGGGAATTCCAAGGCACGCTCGCTTCGTCTCCGTCGCAGCTTGCTGATGCGCTCCATCTGCAAAGTGACTTCGACAAGGAACTCTCCCGCCTCTATGTCTATGCAGCAATGAAGTCCGACGAGGACACACGGGTCAGCGCCTATCAGGCCATGCAGCAGGAGATGATCCAGCTGGCCTCGATTCTCGGCACTGAATCAGCCTTCATCGAGCCCGAAATCCTGAAGATGGACAACGCGACCATCGAGCGATTTCAGAAAGAAGAGCCACGCCTCCAGGTCTTCCGGCCCTATTTGGAAGATCTCGCTCGCCGTCGCGCGCACACGCTGAGCAATGCCGAAGAGAAGTTACTTGCCGCAGCGACTGTAATGGCCAGCGGACCGTCCAGCGTCTTCGGCATTTTCGCCGATGCCGATTTCCCTTTTCCAGTCGTCACCCTGAGTAATGGCAAGACTGCAAAACTCGACAAGGCCATGCTAGCCCTGCACCGTGCCTCACCCGTGCGCGAAGACCGCCAGAAGGTGATGGAAGCCTTTTTCACCGCCATGGGGAAATATCGCGCCACGTTCGGGTCGCTGATGAACTCCAACGTGCAGACGGCAGCCTTCTACTCGCAAGCCCGCAACTACGAGAGCTCGCTGCAGGCCAGCCTCGATCCCTTCAACATTCCGGAATCGGTCTATTCGCGCCTGATCGGGGGCGTCGGACGCAATCTCTCCGCCTTCCATCGCTATCTCAAACTCCGCAAGCGGATGCTCGGCGTCTCCGAGCTTCACTATTACGATCTCTACGCTCCGCTCGTTTCCTTCGCTGATCTGAAATACACAGTCGACGCTGCCGAACGCAACATCCTCACCGCGCTCGCCCCGCTGGGCAATGAGTACAACAAGGTCACGAACCAGTGCTTCACCGAGCGCTGGATCGACATGTATCCCAACGAAGGCAAGCACGCCGGAGCCTACTCGAATGGCGGAGCCTACGACGTTCATCCCTACATCCTGATGAACTACAACGGGAAGTACGACGACATGAGCACGCTGGCCCACGAACTCGGCCACACGATGCACAGCTACTTCTCGAACAAGACGCAGCCCTATCCGCTGGCATCGTATTCGATCTTCGTCGCGGAGGTCGCGTCCACCTTCAACGAGGCGCTGCTCATCGACCACATGCTGAAGCAAATCAAAGACGACGCGACGCGGCTTTCGCTGCTCGGCAATTACCTCGAAAGCATCAAGGGGACAGTCTTCCGCCAGACACAGTTCGCGGAATACGAACTCCGCATGCACCAGATGGTCGAGAAAGGGCAGCCTCTCACCGGTGACGCGCTCTCTGCGCTCTACGACGAAATCGTCAAGCGCTACTACGGACACGATCAGGGCGTCTGCATCGTCGACGACTATATCGCCAACGAGTGGGCCATGATTCCTCACTTCTACAACGCGTTCTACGTATACCAGTACGCGACATCGTTCACCGCGTCGTCGGCCCTGTCAGAAAAAGTGCTGGCAGGCGAGCCGGGAGTCACCGACCGCTATCTGAAGTTCCTGTCGGCGGGCAGATCGAAATATCCGATCGACCTACTCAAAGACGCGGGCGTAGACATGACCACAGACGAACCGCTGGAACTGACTGTGAAGAAAATGAACCGGGTGATGGACGAGATGGAAAGGCTGCTGGATAAGAAGGGTTAGGAAAGCTCCACGACGGCTCGTGATGAAGATTAATGTCGGTGCGAACCGGTCCCGGAGAGACCACTGACAATAACCCGGCGTTTCCAACGGCCGGTGCGTGTGGAAACGATGGCACGTCCCCATTAGGGACGTTTGAACCCGCTACCTGGAATCATCCGTTCGTCCCAATAAAATCGGATTGCCGTACCGCAATCTTCCCTCGTTAACGGTGAAATTCAATCTCAACCCCAATAATCGCCGCCGTTTGTAGGCCCTGACATGTCGCGGGGCGAAACTTCCACTCCTGAACGGCTCGAATGGCCTGAACATCAAAGGCAGCACCGCCACTTCGCGTCAGATGGATCAGGCTCGTTTTCCCATCAGTTCCAACAACCAGTGAGAGGACTACGAGAGCGTGATCAGCACCTGCCGCGGCCGGAAATCGCGGCTCGGGATTGAACACGGCGGAGGGTGGCTTCATCTGGCTTTCGCCGCAATTAGCCATTTCGAGAGAGCCTGCGGGAGGTGTGAAGTCGGAGGCACCCGGCGCCACTTCTGATGAGAGCTTCGAGACGCGAATTTCTAGTGAATCCTGTGCGTCATCGATGTAATACATTTCTCTGGGAAACAAATGGTCGCCTAGTTTTTCATAGTTTGCATAGGAAACTGTGACCTGGGAGCTGCTTCCAAGGTTCGCGGTCCGTCGGCGTGTCATCAGCGTGCCGTCTTTCGGATGAATACAATAGATCTCTTTCGCGTAAAGAGTATCGAACCTGAGGCAACTGGCCGATATGCCGCCAACTTCGGTGTCGCGCGTGGTCTTGGACTTTGCTCCTTTTGCCGGTCCCGCCATATCGAAAGTACTCGTGAGAGCGATGAAGTACCTTGGATTCACATCCTGATCTAAGAGCCATTTCTTGCGGCCTTTTGCTATTTCCAAACGGCGTGCATTTCCGATCGTGACTTCGCGAATCCATTGGTCTTTCGAAATCCAGGTCTCTGAGTATGTACCGTTTGTCCCCGATCTGCCGTGAGCTATCTGAAATGTAGCTGTGAGAGTGAAAGGGGGTGCTCCTTCGGCACGAATGTTTGAGAGTTCCAAAGCACGGAGGACAAGAGCCTCATTTTCTTGCTTCTTGTTGTCGCGAGCAGCAGCGACCGTTGCGCCAAGCACGGCCAGGAATACCAACCATTTAGGGAACATCTATTCGCCTCCTCGGGAGGAGTACTTCTGCCGCGTGAAACATGAAAATGTACATCCGAGGTAGGCCTCGCGCAAACGGCATTTTCGTAGAGGAACCTGATTCAGGCTTTCCTGCCTGTTTTTGAGAAGTGCAATAATGCTCATGACCTAAGCTTCCCCGTAGAGGCACCCGTGCGATCATTCGCTCTTCCGATCTTTCTCGTCATGCTCTCGGCAATTTTCGTTCCGCACACTCCTGCCGAAAACCCCGCCTCCTCCCTCGCCTCCCGCCGCGCCGAGCTCAAGCGTCTCCTCAACGACGAATGGGAATACACCCTGCTCCACTCTCCGGAGCTGGCCACCAATGTCGGGGACGACCGCTACAACGACCGCCTCAGCGATTTCTCCGACAAGGCGATTGCCGATGAACTCGCGCACAACCGCCAAGCTCTCAAGAAATTCGAGGCCATCGACGTCACCGGATTTCCTGAGGAGGAAAGGCTCAATCAGGCGCTCATGGTCCGGAGCCTGCGCGAGGACATCGACAGCGCCCACTTCAAAGACTGGGAGATGCCCGCCACGCAGTTTGGGGGCGTTCATCTCGGGCTTGCGTCGCTCTCCACCTACGTGCCTTTCCGCAACGTCAAGGACTACGAGAACTATCTCGCCCGTCTCCACCAGATTCCACACAGGCTCGACGAGGCCATGGGACACATGCGCGACGGCTTGCGCGATCACCTGATGCCGCCGAAGTATTTGCTCGAAAAAGTCGCGACCCAGGCACAACAGGTCGCCGACGCGCCTCTCGACAAGAGCATCTTCACCGAACCGCTGCGCAAGTTCCCAGACTCGATTTCATCGGAAGATCGCAAGCACCTGCAGGCAAGCATTGAAGACGCCGTCAAGAACGAAATTGCTCCTGCCTACGTGAAGTTTGCCCGCTTCGTCCGCGAGGACTACGCTCCGCACGGCCGCCTCGATCCCGGCGTGTGGGCGCTTCCCGACGGAGACGCGCGCTACCGCTTCGCCGTCCATCACCAGACCACAACCGACTTCACCGCCGACCAGATCCACGAAATGGGACTGAAGAGCGTCGCGCAGATCGAGCAGCAAATGCTCGTGATCGCAAAGTCGCAAGGCTTCAACGATCTGAAATCGTTCAACGCGCACATCCGCCAGGATCCCGAGCTCTACGCCAAGCCAGGCCGGCAATTGCTCGATCTCTACGCGAAATATAAAGACCAGATGTACACGAAACTCCCCGAACTCTTCGGACGTCTGCCGAAAAACAAACTCGAAGTCGTACCCATGGAGGAATTCCGAGCGCCCACCGGCGTCCCGGCCGATTACTCGATTGGCGGCGCCAATGGCACGCGTCCCGGCCGCATCAACGTCAACGAATACGCTCCCGAGAAACGCCTTCTGCTGAATGTCGAGGCCATCGCCTATCACGAAGGCGTGCCGGGACATCACCTGCAGTTTTCCATTGCCCAGGAACTCACCGATCTCCCACCGTTCCGCCGCTTCACTCTCGATCTCAATGCCTACACGGAAGGTTGGGCGTTTTACGCCGAACGGCTGGGGAAAGAAGCTGGTTTCTACCAGGATCCCTATAGCGACTACGGACGCCTGCAAAACGAAATGTGGCGCGCCGTGCGCTGGGTTGTCGACACGGGCGTGCACTCGAAGCACTGGACGCGACAGCAGATGATCGACTTCTTCCACGAGCACACCGCGATGGACGACCAGAACATCGAAACCGAAGTCGATCGCTACATCGCGTGGCCGGGGCAGGCACTCTCCTACAAGATGGGCCAGATGAAAATCCTCGAACTGCGCGAACGAGCCCAGAAAGAGTTAGGCCCGAAATTCGACCTGCGCGCTTTTCATGATGCTGTGCTGGATCAAGGGCCGCTGCCGCTAGACCTGCTGGAGGCGAAGATTACAGAGTGGATAAAAAGCAAGAAGATGAGCGTGGCGCAAGCAAAAGACAGCACTCGCTTCGATTTTCTTACACCCTTCGCGGCATTTCTTAGCGAACTTAGCGGTTAAAGGTTTTGCTTTTACTTGATAATTCCGCGCTCAGAAGTCTCAATAAACCGGATCAGCATTTCCACATCCTCCCCACGATCCGGCTCGGACTTTAACTTCTCGATCGCCTGCGAGGTATTCATCTTCGAGGCCAGCAGGATCTTATACGCGTGATGGATCTTTGCAATCCGCTCCTTCGAGAATCCGCGCCGCTGCAACCCAACTTTATTCATCAGATAAGCATGTGTCTCACGCGACGCCGAGGTCATCGAGAACGGCAGCACATCCTGCGTGATGGTCGTTCCCCCACCAACGTACGAATGTGCCCCAATCCGCACAAACTGATGCACCGGGCATAGGGCGCCGACCACGGCCCACTCCTCGACGGTCACGTGTCCCGCAATGGTTGCTCCATTCACCAGCATGCAGTGATCGCCGATCACGCAATCGTGTCCGACATGCGTGTAGGCCATGATCAAAATGTGACTGCCAATTCTGGTGAGCCCGCCGCCTTTGACCGTCCCACGATTGAGCGTGACGTACTCGCGGATTTCGTTGTGATCCCCAATCTCCAGCCGCGTGGGTTCGCCCCGATAGGTCACATCCTGCGGAGCCATGCCGATGGCACAGAAGGGAAAGAAGGAATTGTGGGAACCAATCTTGGTCGGGCCCTCAATGGCAACATGAGAAATCAACCGGCAATTCTCGCCCAGCTCAACGTCTGAGCCGATAACGCAGTAAGGACCGACGATGCACGAAGCAGGAACTTTGGCGGTGGGATCAATGATGGCCGTGGGATGAACGTTCATGAAAGCGGAGAGATTTCCTTCGTGTACCTTCGTGGCCTTAGTGGTGAAAGATTTTCGTTGTGCCGGGCAAGCATCATCCCTCAGCATTGCTCGACCCGCGCCCGCGGGAACTGTCAATTAACTGGCAAGACACAACCGCCTCGGCAACTTTCTTACTGCCAACGAAGGCGTATCCCTGCATCTTCGCAGCCGTCATGCCCGGTACTTCGCGCCAACCTTTCAGCTCAACCTCAAGCCGCAATTGGTCTCCAGGCCCCACCGGACGCCGGAATTTAGCGCGCTCGATCCCGGTGAAGACCATGACTTTCTCGCTGCGATCCGCCACCTCAGTCAGCAACAACGCTCCGCCGGCCTGCGCAATAGCCTCAATGATCAGTACCCCCGGCATGATCGGCAGGCCGGGAAAGTGGCCTACAAAGAACTGTTCGTTGATGGTGACATTCTTTATGGCGACAATCCGCTCCTTGCGCTTCAATTCAATGACGCGGTCAATCAGCAGCAACGGATAGCGGTGCGGAAGAATTTTGAAGAGTTCGTGGATGTCCAGCACAACCTTCGACGCATCCGTCGAACGCTCTGGGACGGGGCTATTCTCAGTCATGATTCGTATAAAACGGCGTGACGATTATACTGTACGACTCGCGCATGTAAGCGATGGGTGCCCCATTCCTCGCGCGCCGTTTGCGAGAAGTGGGGAATTTCTGTTGGAGATCGCATGTCATCGAAGAAAAAGTCGCAATCACAAAATAAACCTGAATCTCCCTGGCGTGAACGCCTCAACTACTTCGAATCCCGCCAGGACGCGCTCGTCCAAACCATCCGCTCGTTCGTCGAGATCGAATCTCCCAGCGACAACAAGCTAGCCGCCGACTGCATGGGTGCATTCCTCGCTGGAACTTTTGAAGCGATCGGAGGCAAAGCGAAAATTCATCGCGCCGAAGAGTATGGCGACAATCTCCAGATCGATTTCCCCGGGGACGAGACGCAAGAACCGGTTCTTCTGCTCGGGCATTTCGACACGGTCTACCCGCTGGGCACGCTCGCAAACATGCCTTGCAAGATCGAGAAGAATCGCTTGCTCGGTCCGGGCGTGCTCGACATGAAATCCGGCATCGCGCTCATGCTCTACGCGATTGAGGGACTAAAAAACTGGCACGGCAAGCTGCCGAGACCTGTGACCGTCTTTCTCGTCTCCGACGAAGAAGTCGGCAGCTACTCCTCTCGGGAAATCACGATGTCTCTCGCTCGCCAGTCCGCAGCTGTGCTTGTTCTCGAACCGGCAGCCGATCGTGGCGCGGTAAAGACAGCTCGCAAGGGCGTCGGCGAATACTTCCTTGCGGCCCACGGTGTTTCATCGCATGCTGGACTCGCTCCTGGCAAGGGCCACAGCGCCATCGTCGAACTGTCCCATCAGATCCAGGCACTCTGGAAATTGAATGACCTCAAGCAAGGGGTGTCGGTGAATCCCGGCATCATTCGCGGAGGCACTCGCACCAACGTCGTCGCCGCCGAAGCCGCCGTCGAAATCGATGTCCGCATCAAGAGCGCTAAACAGGCAAAAGGTCTCGACCGAAAACTCCGCTCCCTGAAGCCCCACGACAAACATTGCAAGCTCAAGATGGAAGGCGGCATCAACCGGATGCCGATGGAGCGAACGCCTGGCGTCGCCGCCCTGTACGAGAAGGCGAAAGCCGTCGCGCATCAAATCAACTGGAAACTCGACGAAGCCGCGGTCGGCGGCGGCTCCGACGGCAATTTCACCGCGGGCATCGGGATTCCGACACTCGATGGCATGGGTGCCGTCGGCGAGGGAGCCCATGCAGTGCACGAGTACATTGTGATTTCGGAATTACCAAAGCGTGCGTTGCTGCTGGCCGGGATGATCGAAGCGTCGTGAAGCATCAGGGCTAAGGGTGCCCCATTTCTCGCGCGCTTTCTGCGCGGGAAGTGGAGATTTTGTCTGCTGGCACAACCCAGTGCTAGTCGACGAGCTTACTTTGCTGGAGTAAACACCAGGAAGTAATCCATCCCGTCCTTCACAAAGTCATATTTGCCGGCCAATTCGTATCCCGCCTCTTTCGCCTCGCGGATCACCACATCGCTCCCCACTCCATGATTCTCGCCGTTGCCATTACGATCGATGACTCCAATCTTCGCACCTTCCCTCAGAGCTCCATGCAGATTCCGCAACAGTTCCACCGGCCGCGCTACTTCGTGATACGTCTTCAAAAGCAGTACCGCGTCCACCGAAGCCGCGGGAAGCACCGGATCATCGGGCTCGCTCAAAACGGTTTTGACGTTCGAAAGATTCTCCTTCTTTGCTCTGGCCTCGATATGCGTGATCGCCTCCGGATTGATATCGACCGCGTAAACCAATCCGCCAAATCCCACCCTACGCGCGGCACGCACCGTGAACCATCCAGATCCCGCTCCGATGTCGGCAACACTTTTGCCCTTTTGTATTCCCAGCATGTCCATGACGCGTTGGACCTGCAGCGCATCGTCCCGTCCCGGCGAATCGAAGATCGACAGGTCTCCGGTATATGGCTCGCTCGTCTTGCGTTGCCCTGACGTCCCTTGCGCGGCAGTCTGTGCATGAACCAGACCGGTGCTAAACAGGAGGCAAACAACAAGGATTAAAACCCGAAGCCGCACCATAATGAAGTCCTCTCTTGGGTTAGACTTGCGGAACCGAAAATTGGATGGATCGTAAACCTACAGAGAATATGCGGTTTGGTCGGTTTCGTCTTCCTAAGCACTTGTCATTCCGACAAGTCGCGTAGCGACGAGGAGGAATCTGCTGTACTGTCCCTCTCCCGAAAATGCGGCCTTTTTCTTTCACAATGTGTAAGTCATTGAAATCTCTAGACACGCATGGCGCGTGCCAACAATAATTCTAAGTTTTCCTCTGTCTTCCACAAGGAAGTCTCATCCTCCACAGTTTCTTCACAACGCTGATTCCTTTTTGTGTTGCGACTCGCAACAAACTAGAAGAGATTGGGTTCCAGCGAAACGTGATGGTTCCTGGCTCGACCGGATGATTGCGGCGAGCGAGCAGTAGCGGTGATTCTCGAGAGCGAATCGCCGAGGGGAAAACTTCCAGAAACGCGCGACAGCGCGACTGGTTGCCCGGGCGTTGCGGCCTCCTCCCCCGCCTTGCTCTTGAGGCAAGGCAGTGCTGCTCGAACCGCAGCGGTTCAAGACTCGTGGTCGCACGATCCCGGGTCGACAACCGGCTTCAGCACTTGCAGCGCCCCTAGAGGGAAGATGCTGGCTGAAGCGTTCATGTCTCCGCCTCCGCGGCGACTGTGCCAGGCTAGGAACACACGAACGATGCGGTCCGGGGTGGCTGGCCCCGGACCGCATTCAATTTTTTGTGTGGAAATTCATTTCGCCACGGATTTGCGCGGATTCCCCACGGATCACCATTATTGATATTCGTCTTTTGTTCGCCTACACTAGGCGATACGGTATCTCGGCAATTTCAATGCAAAGAAAATTTTATTGCGCCTGAGTTTTCCGCAGGCGCTACATCGCATTCACAACCGCGGCGAGAGTAATGTGCGAGCATCACGCAGTTTGATTTAGGACAATTTTCTTGGCGACGACCGATTACGCGATCAGCACGCTCCCCGCAAACGTAGACGCTGAGCGCTCCATTCTCGGCGCCATCCTGCTCGATAATTTCGCCTACAACCAGGCCGCCGAGCACTTGCGCACGGAAGACTTCTCTCTCGATTCTCACCGCCGCATCTATGCGCGCATGGTCGATCTCGCCGAGTCCTCCCGCCCGATCGACATGATCACGTTGATCGAGGAACTCGATCGCCACAAGGATCTCCAGGCAATCGGCGATGTCGCATACGTCTCCAGCCTCGTCGAAGGGGTGCCCGAGCGCCCCAGCATCGAACATTACGTCAAGATCGTTCGCGACAAAGCGCTCCTGCGAGGACTGATTTCCGCCGCCAGCGCCGCGATCGCCCGCGCCTCCGACCAGAGTGATGCTGCCGAAGACGTCCTCAGCGACGCCGAAGCCGCTATCTTCCAGCTTTCCGAAAAACGCATCGGCCGCGGATTCATGGGCGTACAGGAAATCGTCCGCGAAACTTTTGGCTCCGTCGACGCCCTGCTCCAGCGCGGCCAGCGAATTACCGGACTCGCCACCCACTACACAGATCTCGACGAGATGACCTCCGGTCTCCAGCGATCCGACCTCGTCATCATCGCTGCGCGCCCGTCGATGGGCAAAACTGCATTCGTGATGAACATCGCCGAGAACGCCTCTATCGAAGATCAGCAAGTCGTCGGAGTCTTCTCGCTCGAAATGTCGCGCGAAGCTCTGCTCATGCGCTTGCTCTGCTCCCAAGCTCGCGTCGATGCCCACAAGATGCGCACCGGCTCTCTCTGGCAAGACGACACGAAGAAAGTGGTGCGCGCCATGGAGCAGCTCGCCCACGCGCCTATCTTCATCGACGACACGCCCGGAATCTCTCTCAGTGAAATGCGTGCCAAGGCCCGCCGCCTCAAGCAATCCCAAGGACGTCTCGACCTGATCATCGTCGATTACCTGCAACTTATGTCCGGCGGAGGCAAGCGTTTCGAAAACCGTACACAGGAAGTCTCTGCGATTTCTCGTGGCCTCAAAGCTCTCGCCAAAGAAATGCAAGTTCCCGTCATCGCACTCTCCCAGTTGAGCCGCGCTCCCGAGAGCCGAGGCGGAGATCACCGTCCGCAACTCGCTGACCTTCGCGAATCCGGATCGATCGAACAAGATGCCGACCTCGTGATGTTCATCTTTCGAGAAGAGGTCTACAAGCAAGACGATCCCGAGCTCCAGGGCCGCGCCGAGATCATTATTGCCAAACAACGCAATGGTCCCATCGGTCGCGTGAAGATGGCTTTCCTCAAGCACTGCACCAGATTTGAGTCACTCGCCGAGGGCGGCATTGCCCCCGAAGAGTAGATTCCGCCTCTAGAGGTTTCACCCTAGAGCACTTGCGGTAACTACTGTAGGAGCTTGAGGTTGCGCGCACCCGCTCAGACACTGCTTGCCTGTGGAAAACGTTGTGGAAGGGAGAGCCGCCTTTCAGATTTCCTTCCAGAGTGACCAAGCGGTCGGTTCTTCCCAAAGTTCCTTCTGCGGGTTAAGCCAATGAATAGTAACCAGTTATGCAATTTACATCGCATTAACATCTACGTCGGGCAACACGTTGACACTTTCGATCCAAATCGAGATTTGCACATTTCGAAGTTCTAGCACTTTCGTTTTTTGCCTTTTTTCCGGGATTCGTAACAACGTGTCAAAGCAGCCGCCTGGATCGGCACGATCTGATTTTCGAATGGTGTGAAGGAACTTGCGACCGCGTTAGTATTGGTAGGACCACAAATGACCTGCCCAAAAACTCCCTGATTCAACGCGATCCTAAACCTCAACAGCTCCGCCAAAACGGCGAACGCTGAAAGCAATCGGCAGGCCCACTACCACCATATGCGCCAGTAATCCCTGGATCAGATCGCGCAGCTCGTAGGGACCGCGTGCATGCAGTGCCGAAAGAGGAAGCACAGCCAGGTTCATCACTTCCTCCACCGCTGCTCCAAAGAACAGCCCGCAAACCAGCGGATGCTCCACTAGAAAATAAAGTCTCCGGCTCGCCGCGAAGTAGATCGCCGCCGCCGAGCATGCGATAAAGAAGTGCAATACGACGCCAAGAAGATAAACTCCGACGCCGCCATGCACAGCACCCGGACCTAGTACACCGCCGGCGATCACTTTCGGGATGTCCCATCCAAATAGAATGCACGCCTGGGTCAGATCCAGCGTCCCGGCGATCAGACCTCCAATGCCAATCGCCTTCCATGCACTTTTGCGGTCGATGTTTTGTGCGACAGATCCTGCAGGCATTTCGATCCTCCGTATCCGTTCCTAAAGTCCGTCAAGCGAACCCATGCGGGGCTTTGGCTCCAGGCAGACCATCCCACAATCACGCCGTAAAGTCCTGAATCTTGTCTGAAACACTCTGAATACTTCTGAAATGTCGTGTGGCAGCGCCTCACTCCTCCACACAGACGCAGGAATGCCGCCAGCGCTGATAAAATCGGCGCACTAGCCGACCCGCCGGAGACGCGCTGCCTTGGACGAATAGCATCTTCGATTTCGGAAAAGCGCTTTGGATTTAGGGCAGCCTTGATTTAGGTGGCTGATGTAGGCGATGTTTGACTTAGATGGAATTGATCCAGGTGGTATCGATTGTGGTTTTGATCTAGATGGAAGAGCGGCGCTTCAGCGCCGCGTCATAGTACGTAAGAAATGGGCTTTAGCCCCGGCGCATATGGATTCCCCGCCCAACACAATCCTTCTCGTCGGCGACTGGCGCGTCGATCCGTCCTCAGGAGACATCTCGCGCGACGGACACACCATCCGCCTGGAAGTCCGCGCCATGCGCCTGCTGATGTGCCTGGCCAATCGCGCCGGCCAAGTTGTCAGCATCGACGAACTATTGACCGAGGTCTGGCCCGGCATCGCCGTCTCCCAAGACTCCGTCTACCAGGCGAT
>Ga0335082_10000126_pt1 | contig 77315 bp, 59 predicted proteins | sample Lox_Sample_41_FD_206718 | JGI IMG/M metagenome (GOLD analysis project Ga0335082, IMG submission 206718) | Soil microbial communities from Loxahatchee National Wildlife Refuge, Florida, United States - Lox_Sample_4.1 | ecosystem: Environmental > Terrestrial > Soil > Wetlands | place: USA... | reverse complement strand
AGCGGTGACGGCAGCGGCTTCGACGGGCGTGGCCAGGCCGGAGAAGAGCGCGACGCAGGCAACGGCCGGCATCAGAAGTTCCCACTTGGCATCCCAGAGGGCGAGGCGCGCTTCGCGGAAATCAAAAGTGCGCGCGGAGGTGTCGTTGTGGCGGCCGCGCAGAACTCCCCAGACGGCGGTGGCGACCATCATGACCAGAGCGGGAATCAACGCGCCGAGAAACATCTTGTCGATGGGAACTTTGGCGACGATGGCATAGACGATGAGGGGGAGACAGGGAGGCAGCAGGAGACCAAGGGAGCCGGAGCCGGTGAGAAGGCCGAGGGCGTCCTTATCGGAAAATTTCGCGCCAGCGAGTACGGGCATAAGGAGCCCTCCGAGGGCGAGGATGGTGACGCCGGAGGCTCCGGTGAACGAAGTAAAAAAGGCGCAGACGGCGACGGTGACGATGGCGGGGCCGCCTTTAAAGCGGCCGAAGAGAGCGTAGAAGACACGCACGAGACGCTGCGGCGAGCCGCCTTCGGTGAGGAAATAGCCGGCGAGAGTGAACAGGGGGAGGGTGGGGAGAGTGGGATTGGTGACGAGGGCATAGTGCTCAATCGGGATTGCGGTGATGGGCTGGTTTGCGTTCCAGAAGAGGACGAGCGCCACGCCGCCCAGGGTGACGAACGCGGGAATACCGAGAAGCGAAGCAACGGTCAGAAGAGTGACTGCGGACCAAAAGACGGGCGCATTGGCGAGGGGATAGTGCCAAAAGATGGCGATGAAGAAAACGGAAAGGAAAAGCGCGCCAAGACGAGGAGCCCAGTTCTTGGAGGCATGCCAGAGGATGCGCAGAGCGATAATAGCGAAGCCGATAGGAAGGATGCATTCGACGAACCAAGTGGGGACATGGTAGGCGAGAGTGCTGGGGGATTCGCGCTCCACCAGGACAAAGCGATAAGCGGCGAGGGCGAGGAAAAAGCACACGACCGCGCCGACGGCGGCGGTGAAGATGCGCGAGATTTCGAGGAGAGTTCCTTTCAGCTTCGTGTCGGCAATGTTAGAGAGGGTGAGGAGGCGGCGTTCGCGGGCGGCAATGGCTCCGCCAATCATGCCGACAACGAGGACCATGTGCTGGGTGATGGAGATGGAACCCGGGATGGAAAAACTGAAGACGCGGCGGCAGAACGACTCGGCGAGAGGAAGCACAACCATGACAGCGAGCGCGAGGGACACGAGAACATTCTCCGTCCGGTGAAACCAGGCTGCCCACCTGGGAGGAGCGGGCACCGCTTCGGAAGAAGCGAGACCCTCCGCGGCGCCAAATTCAGCGCTCACTGTGGACCTTTCTTGGGGTCAGATTTGGAAGCAGCGGGCTTGCCGGCAGGAGCGGCGGCGGATTTCTGTTGCGAGCGATATTCGGCGACGAGGGCGACCGCTTTGTCGAAGACGTCGGCGGGAACCATGGTGTTTTTCATTTTCGGGTAGACAGTTTCACAGAACTTTCGCCACTCGTCTTCGAGAGCGGGGGAAACCTCGTGGACTTCGAGCTTGCTGCGCTTTTGCATGGCCGCAATGGCCTCGTCAGCCTCGGCGCGGGAACGGCTCTGAACTTCCCTGGCCGTGTCGGCGCTGGTTTTTCGGAGGATCGCTTGCTGGTCGGGAGTGAGAGCGTCCCAAGCAGACTTGGTGACTACAGTGGCACCGACAAGCGCGACGTAATTGATCTTGAGGAGGTGCCTGGCGACGGTATCGAGTTGGCTGGCTTCGGCGTAGAAGGGCGTCATGGGGACAGTATCGATGCCGCCGCCTTGCAACTGGATGAAGACATCGGTCCACTCCAGAGGCACAGCGCGGAAGCCGAGGCTGTTGATGAGATTGATCTCGTTGGCATCGTCGGCGGTAACGAAGATCTTGCCATTCTTAAAATCGCTGGGATGCATGTAGGGCTGCTTGGAAAGGATATGCACCCAACCGGCGTCCGCCCAGAAGAGCACGATGAAGCCCTTGGCAGCGAGGCGGGATTCCATGTCGGGCTGGAGCTTGGTGCGAACGTATTCCATCTCGTCGAGGGAATGATAGAGGAGAGGGATTTTCTGGATGGCGCCGACGGAAGGATCAATCTCAGAAAGGCCGCCGACGGAAAGAGTAGCCGCCTGGAGGGTGTTGGCGCGCATCTTCTGGACGAGTTGCTTCTCACTCCCCTGGGTGCCCGGATAGACGGTGAGAGTGATGGCGTTGTGGGTCTGGGCGGTCCATTGCTGACCCATGGCGCGAAGGCTCTTGACCTGCGACGTGCCCTCGGGGAGAAGCGTGCCGAGCTTGATCTTGGTCTGGGCGAGCGACGCGGAAGGAAGCAGCGCGAGAGCAACGGCACAGAGTGTCAACGAGCGGCGAAACAGGGTCATTGCGGAGAGCCTCCAGTAGCAGGTTCGGTTGCCGGTTCCAAGAATAAATCGTCTTCGCGAGAAAGCAGCCACAAAGCGCGGCGCTGCATGACGATGTTGCTAAGGCGCCACTCGATGCGGGAGTTGGGATCGACGGCGAGGGCTTTCTTGAGCATGGACTCAAATTCGGCGCGATTCTGCTTTTGCACGTCGATGTTTTCGGCCCACGAGACGTAGGGGGAGGCCATTTGGCCGTCGGTGAGACGGACGGCGCGATCGAAGTGAGGCTTGCACCGGCCGACAAAATCGCCCTGGGTACCCTGGCGCGCGCCTTCGTAGGAGATCAAGAACATGTCGATGGCGCCGTGATTGAAATCGGGATTGAGCTGGTAGGCGCGGTCGATGAGGGCTTCGACCTTCGGCTGATCGGCAACAATGTCGGGGTGGTCTTTGGAGATGGAGATGGCCGCGCCCCAGGAAGCCGCCGTCCAGTAAAGAAGAGGAACGTCCTTGGCGTTGGCAACCTTCACGGCTTCCGCGGGATTGTCTTTGAAAGTGGCCGAAAAGTTCTTGTGGCGGGAATCGAGGCCATGGAGCCCGTAATCGCGCGCACGGAAATAAAGATTGCGAGACCGATCGCGGAGAGCGGTGGCCTTCGAGATGTCCGTCGGCTCAATCTGTTCGGCGGGCAATTGGAGGTACACGTAGCTGTACTGAGTGTAGCCAGAGGAAGCGGCGAAGAGAAGGCCCTGATGATCGGGAGTTTCGGCGAGGAGGGACTCGATGAGCTTGAGGGAGAACGGGAGAGCGTCGCCGATGAGTTCGGGGTCGTTGTCGCCGGACCAGGTGGTGCCGCCGCCACTGGCGAGGGAGTCTCCAAGCTTGTTGATGGCGTATTTGCGGACAGAGCAGCCGGCCAGAAGAACGAAAGCGACGAAAAGCGGGGCGAGCCGTCGCGCGGCGGGAGCGAGCACGGTCGAGGTCATGCGAAGGAGTCCTCCTTGTGGGGGCGGTCCAGGCTCCTAAATTGTATAGCGAGAAAAGTATCGCGAGATTGCAGCGGGATGCAAAGCGACAAGGGGCGACAGGGCTTGTTGTCGTGCGTTAAGAGGAAGGCATCCGCGAGGATGAAAGCGGAGCGCCAACGCGGAGATTGGCGCTCCGCTGGATGCTATTGCTGGGGCTTCGATGGAGTGACGGGCTTAGGCTGCGGCTTGGGGGCCGGGGTAGAAGGCTTCGCAGCGGGCTTGGTTGACTTGGCGGCTGCTTCGGCAGCGGGCCCGATGAGATAAGCGGTGCGAATGGTGTCAAGTTTGGGCCATTTCTGCGCGATGTAGGTTTCCCCGCCCTTTTCCATCGGCTGCTGATCGAGGCCGGCGGAATCGCCATACTGGTCATAGAACATGTCGACCACGTTCATGCCTTTCTCTTCGACGGCGGCGAAGGGGGCAAACCCCATGGCGTCGAGCGAAGAACTGGTGGTCTTGTTGTCGCGCGAGTTATCGCGAAGGTTGATGAAAATCTGAGTGGTGCGGGAATTGGGAGCGCTGGTTTTGGCGAAGACCAGCGTACCGCGCTTGTTCTTCTGGGTGACGGGATCGTCCTTGATGGTGGCTTTTTCCCAGGCGGCGTTGACCGCGGGAGAAGCGCTGATGCCGAACTGCGCGACGAAGCCCGGAACCACACGGAAAACGCGGGCCCCGTCGAAGTAGTGGTGCTTGATGAGATTGTAAAAGCGGTCGGCGCCGTTAGGGGCCCAGGCGCGCGTGCACGTGACGGTGAAGTCGCCGCGAGTGGTTTCAAATTTCACCTGGAAAGTGTCCGGGGCGGTGTCTTTGAGAAGAGCGGGCTTGAGAAGAGCGCGGTCGTAAGAAGATTTGGCGGCGGGTGGCTTCGCGGCCGCGGAAGAGCTGGATTTGGGTTTGGCTGCGGTGGAGGGAGTGGAAGTCTGGGAGAACGCCGGAGCGAGCAGGAGCGATGATGCGACAGCGGCAGACAGGATGGTGCGAGTCAGAGACATGCGGAAGAGTCCTCCGAAAGATGCGTCTGTGGTTCGAGGAATAGTTTAGCGCAAGTGGGGGAGGGTGGAAGCTGTGAAGGCGCCAAAGTGGAGAGGCGGCGCGAAGCCGGACACAAGTCGTCCGGCGACGAGGGCGGCTACTTGTTGAGCGACTGCGAGACTTTCTGGACTTCGGCGAGGACGCGCAGCGTGTTTTCGCCAAGGAGCTTTCGGATGTCAGGTTCGGAGTAGCCCTTCTTGAGGAGCGCGTCGGTGATTTGCGGGAGATGCGTGACGTCTTCCATGCCGAGGGGCATGATGGCGCCATCGAAGTCGGAACCGAGGCCGACATGATCGATGCCGCCGACCTTGACGGCGTGATCGATGTGGTCAACGATCCTGGTCCAGTCCACCTTGGGAAGCTTGCCGGCTTCCATGAACTCACGAACGATGTGATCGCCGGCGGTGAGCTTGCAGGCTTCGTTATCGCCGCAGCGCTTGTCCACTTCCGCTTTGATCTCCTTTTCGACGTCAGGATGAGCGGCTTCGAAGTCGCGGAATTCCTGGGAGAGAAAGCCGACATGGTAGTTGATCTGGATCACGCCACCTTTGGCGGCGAGTTGGCGAATCATGTCGTCGGTCATGTTCCGCGCGGCGTTGCAGATCGCGCGGCAGGAAGAGTGCGAGGCGAAGACCGGGGCCTTGGAAGTGGCGAGCACGTCGGCGAAGGTCTTGTCGGAGACGTGAGAAATATCAACGATGATGCCGAGGCGATTCATTTCAAGGACAACCTGCTTGCCGAAGTCAGTGAGGCCATTGTGCTCGGGCTTGGCGGTGGAGGAGTCGGCCCACTCGTTATTTTCCATGTGGGTCAGCGTCATGTAGCGGACGCCGAGCGCGCCGAAGGTGCGAAGAACCGCGAGGTCGTTGCCCATCATGTGGCCGCCTTCCACTCCCATAAGCGCGGCAATCTTTTTCTGCTGCCTGGCGGCGCGGATATCGTCGGCGGTGGTCGCGAGGAGGAGCTGGTCCGGATGCTTCCGGACAGTTTCCCGGACGGCGTCGATCTGATCGAGGGCCTGCTTGACGGCGTCGGGGCCCAGGGTTTTGCCGGAAATCCAGACGGAGAAGAAGATGGCGGAAAGGCCGCCTTCGCGCATGCGAGGGATATCGATGTTGCCGTCGGAATGGCGCGCGGTGATGTCGAAGGATGGATCGAGAAGGCGCTGCGTGGTGTCATCGTGGGTGTCGATGACGATGGAAGAGGACTGAAGCTTTTTGGCCTGATCGGAGACGGATTGGGCTTGCGTGGTAGCGGTCATCAAGACTCCCAGAAGACACACGGACAAACCAGCGATGGAGCGGATCATGGAATTCCCCTTGATGGAGCGGGGATAGATTAGCAGATGAGAAAAGCAGTGGCGAGCGAGGAGTGGGAGCCGAGAGAGCGGGCGCGAAGAGACAACGCAAGATGCGGAGAAGATGACAGCCAATTCCCGGCTATCTCGAGCCCTGCGGAAACGGCCTAGGGCTAGGAGTTGTGCAGGCGAAATAGGGAGTCGGTGTTGACGGCGCCGGCAAGCAGGTTTTTTTCTTCAGCCGGAGAAATCGCCTTGTAACTCTGAGCGACGTCCATGGCGAGACGGAAGTAGGATTCGTCGCCGGGCGGAACAGCGGCGGTGATGGGATGGGAAAGCGTCCAGCGCAGGCCGAGAGCGGCTTCGTCGGGGAAAGCGGCGGGATGATACCAACACTTGGGATGAGGATGACTTCCCTTCTCCCCATCAGACCAGCTCGTTTTGGCCATGGATTTCAGGGCAAGAATGCCCATACCTTTTTGGCGGGCTTTTTCGAGCACTTGGGGGCCGAAGTTAGCCTGCGAAAACGAAACGAAATTGATGGGAAAGAGAATGGTATCGAAATTGAACCGATCCAGCGCGGCGAGGGCAGTTTCGACAGAATGCGCCGAGAAACCAATGAAGCGGACCTTGCCTTCCTTGCGGGCGGCTTCGAAGGTTTCCATGGCGCCGCCGGGAGCGAAGACCTGATCGAGTTCGGCCATCTTGGTGAGCGCGTGGAGCTGGTAGAGATCGAAATGATCGGTGCGGAGAACTTTCAGGGAACCTTCGAGCTCTTTGCGCGCGCCGTCCCGGGTACGGTCCTGTGTTTTGCAGGCAAGGAAGCAGCGGCTGCGATAGGGCTCGAGCGCGGGGCCGAGCCGGTCTTGCGCATTGCCGTAGCTGGGCGCGACATCGTAATAGTTGATGCCGCGATCAAAGGCTTCGGCGACGAGGCTGTTGGCGGCCTGCTGGGATTCGTCCATGACCGTAACGCCACCGAGGGCGATGATGGAGAGCTCGACGCCGGTCTTACCGAGAGGACGCTTGGCGATCGGAGGCAGGTTGGCATTGGGCATCGGGATGTAAGCGGCGTTGGCGAGAGCGGCAGTGGCTGCGGTGTTCTTCAGGAAATCACGACGGAGCATGGGGACCTCCTCGCGGGCGGGTGTGTCGAGTTTAGGACGATATAGAGACGAACGGAAGCGGGGAAAAGTAGACAGGAAAGTTGCGGGAAACCGGGAGGGAGCGTCGCCAGGAATTTATGGGAGAGACCTTCCGTCGCAAACGGCGCTCCTCGGATGCGATGGATCGGGGCAGGCCGCAAGTACGCGGGCTATTGGTGGACGGGAACGAGTTGGCGAGCCACGTCAGCGATATAAGGCTGGGAGACGTGGGTGAGCCCGGCGGATTGGACCAGGTGGCAGGCTTCGAGCCTGTCATGATGCGAGAGCCAGCAGCCACGGGGATCCTTCGAGCCATCCGAGCAAAGGCCAGATTGCGTCCAGACCGTGTGTGCGTCGACGGTCTTGGCGAGTTGGATGACGCTGGCAAGCTCAGCAAGCGGGCGGAAGGAGTAGACAAGGTCGGCATGAGCGGGCGGACACCCCGTGCGTTGCTGGGCGAGCTGGTTGTCTCGCCATTCACAGAGCCAGAAGTCGTCGGCAGCGGGTCCGCCTTTCGTAAAAACGGTGAAGCCGGCCCGGGCGAGAGACTCAGGAACATCGCGAGAGGGCCAATCGACCAGGAGGACGGTGTGGACGTGTTGGAGAATTTCAGTGGTGTTCATGATAAGGACACGTTAACGCTGTGCGAGGGGAAAGTGAATAGCGTGGGAGGGGGAGGGGGTGTGACGGCGCGCAAAGTAGAGTGGACCAGTCCAGTATCGACGACGCGGGCCGACGCGGGCAGGAAGCAGAATTGTAGATCGATCGCGGCAGGAATTCAGCGATGGAATCGCCGCGCGCCAAATCAGGCCCAGGAGTAGCCGTGTTTGGTCAACGGGAGGCTACGGATGCGGTCACCGGTGGCTGCAAAGACGGCGTTGCACACGGCGGGGAGGACGGCGGGTAGAGCGGGTTCTCCCAGCCCGGTGGGAGGAAAATCGGTCTTGAGGAAATGAACCTCGATTTCGGGAGGAGCCTGATTGATGCGGACGGGCTCGTACTCATGGAAATTGGACTGGACGGCGCGGCCCTTGTCGATGGTGATTTCGTAGGACATGACGGAGCTCAGACCTTCGAGGACGGCGCCCTGGGCCTGGTTGATGGAGCTGCTGGGATTGATGATTTGACTGCCGATATCGCCGACGGCCCAGGCTTTGTGGACCTTCACCTCTTTCTTGGGACTGACGGATAGCTCGACAACATTGGCGAAGTAGCCGCGGTGGGAGAACTGGAACGCGATACCCATAGCGCGGCCTTGCGCGAGCTTCCGCGTACCCCAGCCGGACTTTTCGGCCGCAAGCTTGACGACACCGGCGGCGCGCTGCGGGTTGAAATCAGGATCATCTGGTTTATACGCAGGATTCGAAACGCGCGGGAAGTTGAGAACGTCGAGACGGAACTGCACGGGGTCCTTCCCGGCAGCGTAGGCGAGCTCATCGAGGAAGGATTGAAAGACGAAGGAGAAGGCGTTGCTGCCCGGGGCGCGGAGCGCGTAGAGCGGAACACCGATGGGCATGAGCGACGCACCGAAATTGAAATTGGGAACGAGGGTGCCGGGAAATTGATTGCCGCCAATGCCGGCGGTGGGCGCAAACTCTTCACCCTGACCGAAGCTGACGAAATGGTTTTGCCAGGCAACGAGCTTGCCCGCAGAATCGACGCCACCCTCAAGGAAATGATAGCCCGCGGGGCGATAGTGGTCGTGATGGAAATCGTCTTCGCGGGTCCACAGGAGCTTCACGGGGACGCCGACTTTTTGCGCGATGGCGCCGGCTTCGAGCATGTAGTCGTTGGTAAGACGGCGACCGAAGCCGCCGCCGGTGCGCTTCAGGTGGACGGTGATCTTTTCTTCGGGGATACCCAGGACCTGGGAGACGAGAGTACGGCCACGCGCGGGAGTCTGCGAGGGCGACCAGAATTCGAGGGACCCGTCGTGATAGTAGGCGAGGCAGTTCTGCGGCTCCATGGGCGCGTGCGCGAGGAAGGGATAGTCGTAAGCGGCCTTGACCGTCTTGGCCGCGGACTGCAGCGCGGCCGAAGCGTCGCCATCCTTGCGTAGAGTCATCGTGGGAGGCTGCTTCGAGAGCTCCTGCGCCTTCTTGAGGAAGGCATCGCTAGACTGCTGGGCGGTGGCGCCTTCTTCCCACGTAACTTTTAATTTCTGACGGGCTTGATTGGCTTGCCACCAGGTATCGGCGACAACAGCGATTCCGCAGTGGAGACCAAGAAGATCTGTAGTCCCCGCGAGGGCGAAAACGTGACGGACACCGGGCTCTTTCTTGATGTCCTCAAGGTTCGAAGAGGCGATCTTGCCCGCGAAGACGGGACACTTTTCGTAGACCGCCCAGAGCATGTTGGGAACGCGGAAATCGATGGAGTACAGATTCTTGCCGGTGACGATGGAGAGATTATCGACGCCTCCGGTGGGGTGCCCGATGATCTTGTAAGTCTTGGGATCCTTGAGGGTCACGGTTTTGAGGTCGGGCGGAGTGAGCTTGGCGAACTTGTCCGCGAGAGAGCCGTAGGTGGCGGTGCGATTGGACGCGGCATGGAGCACTCGGCCGGACGATGTGGTGCATTCGGATTCGGGAACGGACCAGGCTTGCGCGGCAGCGGTGACGAACATCTGGCGGCACGCGGCGCCCACGCGGCGGAGCGGGTCCCAGTTAGTGGGAGTGGCGGTACTGCCACCGGCGCGTTGTGGGCCGTAGATAGCCTCGTCAAGATCACCCTGCTCGATACGAACATCTTTCCACTCGATGTCGAGTTCTTCGGCAATGAGCATCGGGAGCATGGTCTTAATTCCCTGCCCGATCTCCGGGTTCTTGGCAATGATGGTGAAGAGGTTGTCGGGGGAGACGCGGAGGAACGCGGTGGGAAGGTAATTCTGATTGGCGGGCGGCGGCGTTTGCGCAAGGAGAGAGGTGGCGTAGTCGAGATAGAACGAGATGACGATGCCGCCGGTGGCCGCGGTGGAGACTTTGAGAAAAGACCGGCGGTCGAGGCGAGTGGCCAGCATGGGACCTCCAGTTCGGCGCATGCGTTTAGGACGCGACAAACGCCGGGGGAGTTACGAGGAAGCGATTGTAGCAAGAAGCTGCTCCGACGTAATGGGGTAATGCCGTAAAGAACTGTCAGCTTATTCGGAGCGGAGGGAGAGCATGGGGTCCGTCCGCGAGGCCCGGCGGGCGGGAATGGCGACAGCGGCGAAGGCGACGAGAAGAAGGACGGCGGGAATCGCGAGAAACGTGAGCGGGTCGCGCGCAGTAACGCCATAAAGCTGGGATTCGAGAATGCGGGAAAGGAGGAACGCGGCGACGAGGCCAAGGGCCACACCGGTTCCGGCGAGAGCCATACCGCGGCCAACGACCATGGCGAGGATTTTCTGCTGCGTAGCGCCGAGCGCCATGCGAATGCCGATTTCGCGCGTGCCCTGAGTGACGAGATAGGCCATCACGCCATAGATGCCGATGGAAGCGAGGGCGAGGGAGAACGCAGCGAAGACGGCGAGAAGAGTCATGGAAAAACGGCGGCGGGCGAGCGATTCGGAGACGCGCTCGTCCATCGTACGGATCTGGTAGACGGGGAGATCGGGATCGACAGTGTGGACGGCGTCGCGCGTGGAATGAGCGAGAGAGGTGGGAGCGGCGCCGGAACGAAGGACAATGAAGAGTTCGCGAGCGGGAAACTGCGTGTGCGAGAGGTAGAAAGCGATGCGCCCATCGGTGTCGAGTGAATATTGTTTGACGCGGCCGACGACGCCAACAACGGTCATCCAGGGATCGGTGGAGTGAAGGCCGCCGTTGCGAATGCGCTTACCGATGGGATCCTGGCCGGGCCAGAGCTCGTTGGCCATGAACTCGTCCACGAGAATGACAGAAGGCTTGTCGAGAGTGTCGAGGGTGGGATCAAAGAGGCGGCCCCGCACAAGAGGAATCTGCATGGCTTCGAAATAGTGGCCGGCCACCACACGCTCATCGGCATTGATGAAGTTCTCCCCCGGAGGGGCAACACGGCCTTCGACATTAATGGGACCCCACGCCCAGAGCTCGCTGAGAGGAAGCGCGGTAACGCCGCCGGCGGCGGAGACGGAGGGAATGTGCTCGAAGCGATCCCAGAGCTGGCGGTAGGTGGCGAGAGCGGTTTCCTTGGAAGTGTAGTTCTGGCCGCGCAGGGTGAGGCCGAAAGTGAGAACGTCGTTGGGATTGAAGCCGGGCGCGACATTCTGCAGTCGGGCAAAACTGCGAATCAGGAGCCCGGCGCCGACAAGGAGTAAGAGGGAGAGGGCGAGTTCCGCAACAACGATGAAGCGGCGGAGATGGTTGCCGCGTCCCCAGAGTGCATTGGCTCCAGAAGTGCCTCGGGCGGAATCGGTGAGCTGATCGTGAAGGTCGAGGCGCGAGACGCGCAACGCGGGAGCGAGGCCGAAAAGAACGCCGGCGAAAACAGAAACGGCGAGCGTAAAGAGGAGCACGCGCGCGTCGACCGAGATGGACGAGAGACGGGGGACGCTGCGGGAGCCGAGATAGTGGAGAGCGTCTACGGCGGAGAATGAGAGAAAGACACCGACGATTCCGGCGCAGAGTGCGAGGAAAATGCTTTCAGTCAGCAATTGCCGGATGATGCGCCAGCGCGAGGCGCCGAGGGCGGCGCGGACGGCCATCTCCTTTTGGCGCGCGACCGCGCGCGAGAGTAGCAGATTGGCCACGTTGGCGCAGGCGATCAGGAGAACGAAGGCGACGGCACCATTGAGGATGAGAAGAGGACGGCGAATGTCGCCGACGACCTGCTCCAGGAGAAGAAAAATGCCGAAGGTCAGGCCGCCGTTCGGCGGGTAGATCTCGGGATGCTGCTCGCGGAGACGGGCGGTGAGGGCATCCATTTCGGCCTGCGCCTGTTGAACAGAGACGCCAGTCTTCAGACGCGCAACGACGTTGTAGTCCTCGTGATCGCGGTCGTCGGCAGCGGCGGCGGCGAGCGGAAGGGGAACGACAATTTCGGCGAGTTCGGGGCCTCCGAGGGTGGGAAGTACCTCGTGCTGGATGGAAAAGTCCTGTGCGAGGACGCCAACGATGGCAAGCGGCTTGCCGTTGATGCGAAGAGTCTGGCCGAGAATGTCGGGATTGCGGCCGTAGCGGCGGGCCCAAGTGCCATAGGTGAGCAGAGCGGTGGCCGGTTGGCCGGGAGAATCCTCTTCCGGCGTGAAGAGCCGGCCAAGGGCGGTTTTGGCGCCGAGCATCGGGAGGAGATTCGAAGACAGGCGGACAATGCCGATGCGCTCGGGCGGGCCGTCGCCGGTCAGGTTTTCGTTGCCACCGATGGCGATGCCCACCTGTTCGAAGCCGGAATGATTACGCTTGATATCGAAGTATTGGGCGGTGGAGAACCAGTCCTGGGCGATATTGAGGCCAGGAGAGCGATTCCAAAGGATGACGAGGCGAGCGGAATCGGGAAACGGCAGCGGGCGAAGAAGAAGGGCGTTCGTAACGGAGAAGATGGCAGTATTGGCGCCGATGCCGATGGCGAGAGAGAGGACGGCAGCGAGGACGAATCCGGGCGAACGTCGAAAATTGCGCAGGGCAACGGTGAGGTCTTGGCGGAGGGTGGTCAGCATGTGCGGAACATTTTAGTGGATGGACGGGCTGGGAGGGAAAGGGGTAGCAGGAACGACGGCGCGAATTTGCGGCGCAGGGGAGCGCCGGCGAGGCAAGCTCTGTACGGGGTCAGCGCGGGCGACGCTTGGAGGCGTTGGATTTAGACGGGGGAGCGTCGGAGTTGCCAGAGGTGAATTTCTTCAGGACCGACGTGAGGCGCTCCGGTACCGTGTCAATCGAGATCGACCAGTCGCGGGCTTTGGTGGAGATCTCGGTCAGATGAGCTTCGAGATAGTCGGATTCGTTGTAAATAATCAAGCAGCACCTTTTTGGGAGCGAGGGAGTCAAGCAGAGGCTAAACCAGCGAAGGGCAAAGGGCAAGAGAAAAGAGGGAAATCGAAGTGAAAAAACGATTGTCTGCTCATGCAGGAGGCTGGTCCCGCGCGGCCGGGATGACAGGGAGCGGATTTTCGGGGAAGATACGGCGTCGGGCTGATGGCAGTGGCGGAGAGGAAGAACTGTGGGAGGCAGGATGCCCTGTGATGGAAGGAAACGTGGCAAGTGAAGGGACGAAGTGGTGGAACCAGGACGAGGTGAACGGATGAAGGTAGAGCAATTTTACCTGGGGTGTCTGGCGCACGCTTCGTACCTGATCGGGGACGAAAAGACCCGCACAGCGGCGGTGATCGATCCGCAGCGCGACGTGGCGCGGTATCTGGAGGCGGCGGAGCGCGACCGGCTGACGATCCGGCACGTGATCCTGACCCACCTGCACGCGGACTTCATCGCGGGACACCTGGAACTGCGAGATCGCGTGGGAGCGAAGATCTATCTGGGGGCAAAGGCGCAAGCAGAGTACGCGTTCACGCCACTGGCAGACGGCGAGCCGCTGGAGTTCGGCGAAGTGCGACTGCAGGCCATGGAGACACCGGGGCACACGCCGGAGTCGATTTCGATTCTCGCGTTCGATCTGGGCAAGAGTGAGGCGGAGCCCGTGGCCGTGCTGACGGGAGACACGCTGTTCATCGGCGACGTGGGACGGCCCGATCTGCGCGCGGCGCTGGGCTGGAAGCCGGACGTGCTGGCGCGCATGCTGTATGGATCGCTGACCACGAAATTGTTGGGATTGCCGGACGCGACGTTGGTGTATCCGGCCCATGGAGCGGGATCGCTGTGCGGGAGAAATATCGGGAAGGAAGCAGTGTCGACGATCGGCGCACAGCGAAAGACGAATTACGCGCTCCAGCCGATGAGCGAAGATGAGTTTGTGAAAATGATCACGGCGGACCAACCGGAAGCGCCAGCCTATTTCACCTACGACGCGGTACTCAATACGAAGGAGCGGCCGACGCTCGAACAGGCGATGGAACGCGCGCTGCGCCCGTTGGAACTGGAAGGCGTGCTGAAGATGATGGGGGAAGGAGCGCAAGTCGTGGACGTGCGCGACGCGGATGAGTTTGCCGCAGGCCACCTAAGCGGAAGCATTAATATTGGACTGGGCGGACAGTATGCGACATGGGCGGGCACGTTGCTGAAACGCGAGAAGCCCATCGTGCTGATCGCGAATCCCGGGCGGGAGCAGGAAGCGGCGATGCGATTGGGGAGAATCGGATTCGACCACGTGGCCGGATATTTGCGCGGCGGGATGCACGAGTTGGAGGGACGGCCGGAACTCGTACGAGGAACGCGGCGGGTGGACGCGGCTGAACTGTCGCGCGAACTGCGTGAGGGTGCCGTGGTGGTGTTGGATGTGCGCGGGCCGAAAGAGTGGGCTGGAAAGCGCATTGCCGGCAGCGTGAACCTACCCCTGAACCACCTGGAGGAGCGATTGGCGGAACTGCCGCGAGGCAAAGAGATCGTAGTGCATTGCGCGGGGGGATATCGGTCGTCGATCGCGTCCAGCTTGCTGGAGAGGGGCGGGGTGGACCGGATCCGGGAATTGGCCGGGGGATTGGCGGCGTGGGAAGCAGCGAAACTGGAAACAGAAACCGCGGAAGCTGGAAAGTAGCGACTATTTCCTGCGGCGCGGAGTGGCGGACTTGGACTTCGGTTTGGATTTGGACTTCGCGTTTTTCTGGACGCGGAGGTTGTAGGCGGCGCGCAGGGCCCCAGTCAGAACGTCTTTGTCCGCTTTGGCAAGGATAATGTGCGTGATGCCCATGCGTCCCCAACCACCGGAGACAGGAAGAAAGACCTCGGGCAAATCCTGGATAAAAAGCTTCTGCTGTTCGGGATCGAGCATGAGGTTGCCGAAACCCTTCTTGACATGAGCGAGCGTGGCGAAGATACGGCCGCCGACGCGGAAATCGCTGGCGCCGAAGTGGGAGCCTTGCTCGGCTCCAGGAAAACTGAGAGCGATGCGGGTGAAGTCCTTGGGCAACATGGGGCGGATATGGTAGCCGACGATCGACGAAAACGGAACGGGCGCCAGCCGCCTCTGACCGAGCGACAGGCTAGTTCGGGGACGCGAGCACGTCGTCGTAATAATTGATAAGGGCGCGCTTCGGCTTGTTTTTCAGGCCCTTTAGAGGAACCTTGCCGGAGTTGGAGGTATTGCCGCTCAGCGTAACCCGGCCAAGCATGAAGAATTTCCCTTCCTCGAGTTCGAGATAGAGGGGAACGGGCATGGCAAAGTCCTTGTCGACATTGGATTGGGCAAGGTCGTATTGGAGCACGACGTTGCCATCCGCAGCCGTGTCGAAGGAGTAGTTGAATTTGTAGGACGGGAGCTGCGTGCCGTAGACGTATTCGTTGAAGAACCAGTCCATTTTGTGATTGCCGTCGATGTCCATCACTTTGCTCATGTGTTTTTCCACGATTTCCTTGAAGTCCTCAGTGGTGGCGGCCTTCCCCCGGTAGGTGTTGACGAAATCCTGCATCATTTCTTTGAAGTGCTGATCGCCGGTGGCGTTCTCGTGCATCATCATGCGAATCATGTGAAGGACATATGCGCCCTTCGGGTAGATTAGCCGGCGCGTAACGCCGCTGCCCGTTCGGGAGTTGCTGGAGCGGTAGCCCATCGTGAGCGGACCGACGTCGATGGCGCGGAAGCCCTGTGCATTCTTCTCAATCAAAAGTTCGCGCTCGTCGTTCCAGAAAGCGATGAACTTCTTGGGATCCTTTTCGATGAGCGAGAGGTACAGAGAAGCGGACATGTCGGCAAAGCCTTCACTCATCCACTGATCGCGCCCCGAACTGAAGCCAACCGTGTGGCCCCACCACTGGTGGGCGACTTCGTGAGGGGTGACAACCTTCCAATAACCGCGATCTCCCCAATCGAGACCGAGCGCATGGCGAACGGTGGTGTCGTAGTAGTAGCAGATGGGGATCCAGACAAGGCTGGGCCAGGACTGCCCGAAGTTGCAGGCGGACTGCTGGGTAATTTGCAGGTGGGTGAATAAAGAAGGACCGAAGTAGCTGGTGTAGAGCTCGACAGCCAGTTGACCTTCGGCAAGCGCTTTCTTGTTCAGGCCGGTCGTGCTCATCGTGCCGAGGGCGGCGCCACCCATGTGCGCCTGGTTGAGACTGCCGGGGAGTTCGGTGCCCTCGGCGCTCCTCTTCAGATTCTCGACCCAGTTAGGCGGGTTTTCATTGGCGAACGCCTGGATATCGAATTCGGGCTTGGTGAGTTTGGCCTCTTCGACCTTGAACTTGCCGAAATTGAAGCCGGCGACGGTCTGCGGCGCTTCGCTTTTCCAGGTGGAGATGTCCTGGCCGCCGTCGACCGTGTCGGTGAGGCGCACGCCCGTGGCCGCAATCTTCAGATCTTTGGGAATCTTGAACGTCATGTCATATGCGGTATATTCGCCAAGGGCGCCGCTGGCCTCGTTCGGATACCAGTTCTCGCGAGCAACGGGGAAGTAGTTCCCTGCCCCGTCGTTCACCACGGCATCTTTGCCGGAGTAGGAAGTGGTGATGGAGATCTTTTCCCCGGCGTGGAGAGGTTTGGCAAGCACAACCGCGAACTGGGCGTCGGCGTTTTTGTCCTCCTGGATGAACGCCAGACCCTCGCCTCCAACAGTAACTTTGTCGACGCGCAGAGTGTGAAACAGAGAAAGGCGCACAACTCGAAGGCCTTCGCGACGGGAAACGATGGTGGCGGTGGCTGTACCGGAAAGGTTGGCGTTTTTTTCGAGCGTCGTGTTGAGCTCCTGGTGCTCGATGCGAAATGGACGCCCGAGAGTGCCAGTGGGGTAAGAACCAACCAGATTGAAGGATGCCCATTCGCCCCATTTGTTGTCGTCGTAAGTAAAGAAGCTGAACTGCTGGCCATCGTAATTCGGATCAATCTCGAGAATTTCCTTGTCGCTGTATTTCTTGCCGTGGATGAAAGCCTCGAAAAAGGGGCGCGGGTTGGGGCTGAGCACCTCCGAGACAAGATGAATCTCCAGATTGGACTTCAGGACATGTCGCGTCGTGTTCTGAGAGTCTTTCAGAGCGCCGGCGTCACAGCCATTGCCGTTGGCGGGAGTGCCAGCTTTCTTGATCTCTTCGTAGGTGGAATCGGTAAAGCGAAGCACGAGGCGCGAGAAGGACTCGTTAAAGGAGTCTTCTTTCGTAAGAAGTTTCAGACTGGCGCGCTCGTTGGCGTCAGGCGGAACGATGGTTAGCGTGCCGTCGCCGGAAAAGACAGCTCCAGTGACGTGACCGTTGACCGGGGGGGTGAAACAGATGGCGCCGGAGGCGAAGTGGAACGTACCAGCATCGCGCTTGAGATCCAGATTAGAGACGGTGTAGCTTTCGGAGCCCAACGAAATCGCTCGCAGGTCCATGTACGCCGCATTGGAGCTCGTTTGGGAGCGCAAGGACGAGGCCGAAACAAGCAGGAGGCAGAAAGCAAGGATCGAACGAAACGGGCACACACCAACAGGGCGGACGGACATGGCTGGGTTTCTCCCGGAAAACTCAGGCTGATTGTGGAGTTTGTGGAGTGCTTACGTCAAGAGAGGAAAGATAACGAGTTGTCGCCTTAACATTTCTGCAACGAATCGAGGTGCGAACGGCGGACCTGCGATCAATCTCGACGTCGACAGGGGAGCAGCGAGGCAGGGTGTAACGGTGAACGATGAAAGGGTGTCCGCTATTCAAAGCGGATGAGAACGATTTCGGGGCTGGTGCCCACGCGCATGGGAGGGCCCCAGGTGCCGGCACCCGAAGAGGTGTAGACCAGCAGGTCGCCGAAGCGCTGCAGGCCGTACGTGAAGGGGCCAAAGATGCGCGACGTGAACCACGTAAACGGGAAAATCTGACCGCCATGCGTGTGGCCAGACAGCTGAAGACTGATTCCCTGCTCTTCCACGATGGGGAGCGATTGCGGAACGTGCGTCAGAAGAACGCTCGCCCGCCTGGGGTCGAGTTGGGCGCTTTCGAGAATAGCCTGGAACCGCCGCGGGTTGGCGGATTCGTGGAAAGGAACGCCGAGGACCTGAAGACCGTCGAGGTCCACCGACTCGTTGTGGAGAACATGAATGCCGGAGTTGCGGATGGCATTGAGATAGTTCGTGGGATCGGTGAACTCTTCATGGTTGCCGGTGACGAAATAGGAGCCGAAACGTGGAGCAAGCGAGCGCCATGGCGCTGCGAGCCGGTTGTAGTCCACGTGGGTGCCATCGAACATGTCCCCAGAAACAAAAACGACATCGGGCCGGAGCTGGCGCAGCGTCGAAACGAGCCGGCGGAGAAAGCGGCTGCCGATCACGTGGCCCAGATGAGTATCCGTGACAAGAGCAGCGGCGCGCCCTCTCCAGGAAGCGGGAAGACCGTTGAGCTTCACCGTGATACGGCGAACCCGGATGTTGGCGGCATTGAGGATGCCGTACAGGCTGGCAACAAGCGCCAGTGAAAAGAAGGCCGCAGCAATCTGGAAACGCGTAACGGGAAGCCGGGAGATTTCGACGATAGCGAGCGCGAGCCAGGAAGCGACGGAAGCGAGGAAAGCGAAATTCAGTATTCCCAGCCAGGTGGCGGCGAAACGGTAGAAAACGCGGACGGGCTTGTTGAAGTAGCGATGCGCCAGGAGCGTCGCCGGGACAAACGAGATCGAGAAAGCGAAGAGCGTAATGGCGAGGCCCTCGGAAAACGCAGGATCGTGGGCGGCAAGAAAGAGCTCGAGGGTCTTGTAGATAAGGAGATGGACGGTGAACAGGATAAGTTGGATGACGGCCACGAAGCCGGCAATCCGGGAGATGGGGAGGGGCTGGGCTTGTGGCACCGCCGATTCGGTAGCAGGCATACGGTAATTCGATGCCCGTCGCGAAAAAAAGGTGAGATTTTTATGAGCCGGCCGGGACGACGTAATGAGTTCGAACGATAGCCACTGGCGGCAACTTGCGAAGAAAAACTTGCGAAGAGTGCGAGAGTTAGGGTGTAAGGTGGCGGGTGCGCGGGCAGGAGTGCCTGTCGCACGAGGTCGCGCATGAATTGGAAACGGCGGATGGCGGCGTGGGCGGCAATGGCGTTCGCGGCAGCGGTATTGTGGGTGTTTACCATGCCAAGTTACCGGCAAGGCGAGGCATCTATCGCTGGGCAGAGGGCCGGGGATTTCGCGGTCATGGTAGGTGGACGACCAGCGAAGCTCTCGGACTTTCGCGGAAAAGTGGTGGTGCTGAATTTCTGGGCATCCTATTGCGGATCGTGCGTGGAAGAGATTCCGGACCTGGACCGGCTGCAACGGCGGATCGCCGGGCGCGGCGGGGTCGTGCTGGGCGTAAGCGTGGACGAGAGTTGCGCGGACTACCTGGAATTCTTGCGCAAGCATCCGGTGGCGTTTCAGACGACCTGCCAGGAGCCGGCAACGAAGAGACTGGCGGAGGCGTATGGGTCGTTCATGATTCCGGAGACGTATGTGATTGACCGGGAGGGACGCGTCGCGCGGAAGATCATTGGGCCGCAGCAGTGGGACTCCGCGGAAATGGTGGCGTACTTTGACGGGGTTCTGGAGAGGAATTGAAGCGCGAGTGACGGTGACACGACTGATACGTGACGGCGGGCAATACCTCGTTGGCTAACTGAGAACGCAGTCATGGTAACCCGTTACTGATTCCAATAGTACCGAGGGTCTATATACGGAGACGGAGTCGCGGCGTAGTTTGCCGATAAGGCGGAATTTGCCACGGAGAGTCTCCGATGAGGACTTCCCTGCTGCGGTGGGCTCCTTTCCTGGTGGCTTTGTGTGTGCCGGCGGGCCTTCCGGCACAGAGTCCAGACAAAACGACAAGCGACGGACACGATGGCGCGCAAACCGCCGCGGTGGTTAAACCCGTGCGGAAGCCGGATCAGGTGATCACGAACGACTCGATCGCGTTGCTGGCCGTGCGGCGGGCACCCAGGATCGTGCCGGTGCCGGCTGCGGTAGAACCTCAGGGAACAGCAGATTCAAGCGCGGCCAGGGATGCCGCGGCACGGCTGGCGGCAGAGATTACTGCATTAGAGAAGCAGGTCCAGGAGAAGCAGAAGCGCATCACCCTGTTGATCCGCCTCTTTGTGAACGATGAGCGGGAGTTCTTGCGCAATCCGGGCGCGGCGGCGGACCCGGTGGTGCAAGAGCGGCGGCGCTACGAGCAGGACGAATTACGATGGGAAACGGCGGAAGTGGCGAGGCTTCAGGCGAAACTGGAAGAGCTGAAGGCCGGGAATAGGCACTAACCATCTTGGGGCGCGAACAAATCGAGGCACAAGATAGAAGGTTGCAGTATAAGCCACCTCCACAGGCGGTCGGACTTGGCGTGCTCCGCCTGACAGAGCGCTTAAGAACGGCGGGTGGATTCGATGGAGTAGACGCCGAGTAGGGCGAGCATCGCGCCGATGAATTCGAGAAAAGAGCCGCGCTCGCCGAGAAAAAGGATGCTGAGCCCGCAGGCAGAGACGGGAAGCAGGTAGGAAAAGGAAGCGAGTTGAGAGGCTTCAAGGTAGCGGAGAAGCCAGAAATAGAAGAGGTAGGCGAGGGTTGAACTGAAGAGACCGGTGTAAGCGACACAGGCGTAGGCTTGCCAAGGCAGCGCGCGCCAGGTATGAGCGAGATCGTTGAAGAGGAATTGCTGGATGGCGAGGGGAAGGGCGATCAGCGCGCCGAAAATGAAATTCCAAGTGGTCATGGTGAGCGGGTTGTACTGGCCGGCCACGCGCTTGCCGAGGACAACGTACATGGCAAAACCGAGGGACCCGCACATCGTGATGGCGTCACCGACGAGCGTGGGCGAACGGTGCGCCATGCCGGTCGAAAGAGCGAGAAGGACGACACCGGAGAAGGCGATGGTCATGCCAACAGCGATGCGCAGCGTGAGGCGTTCAAGGCGGAACACAACGGCAAGCGTCAGCGTGTAGATGGGCGCGAGCCCAACGATGATGGAGGAGTGCGTGACGTTGGTGTAGTGCAGGCCAATGGTGAAGCAGAGCTGGTTGACCGCCACGCCGAAAAAGCCGAGGTAAAAGAACGTCCAGAAATCCAACGGCGAGTGACGACCGGCGAGCCGATTGCCAGTTGGAGTGCGAAAAATGGGCAGGCGGGCGCAGATGGGCGCGATGGCGAGCATGAAGAAACCGGCGGCGACGACGCGGAGCGAGGCAAACGCGAGCGCGGGGAGATAACGGAGTCCCCATTTGACGACGAGGAAATTAAGCGCCCAGATGGCCATAAGCGCGGCAATCGAGAGGGCAATAACCGGGCGCGAGGGAGCGCCGGGAACGGAAGAGTTTACGCGCACGGGCGGAAGCCGGGAGCAGTTGTGGAGGCGGCGGGCATGGTCGAGTCAATTATAAAAGACAAGAAGTGGAAAACCAGAACCGAGGAACAAGGACGAAACGCGCTGGGACCCGGAGGCACAGTGGGGAGGTCGAGATGGACGCGTACAGCCGGTTCCATGCCGAATCGGGATGCGTGATGACCCGGATCAGGTGAGATGGTCCTGGCGGACGGTGATGCTGGAGATGCGGTCCACCCGCGGAACAAAGCCGATGCCGGCGGCGTCCAGGACCTTGATGGTGCCTTGCGGAGTGACGGTGACTTCGGGCGTGATCACGTCTTCGTGCCAGTAGCGTGCGCTGGCGGTGACATCGCCGGGAAGCGAGAAATTCGGAAGCGTGGACATCGCGATGTTCTGCGCCCGGCCGACGCCCGATTCGAGCATGCCCCCGCACCAGACGGGAATATTGTTGCGCCGGCAAAGGTCGTGGATACGCTTGGCCTGCGTGAGGCCACCGACGCGGCCGAGTTTGATGTTGACGATCTTGCAGGCGCCGAGAGAGATCGCGGCTTCGGCCTGTTCGAAGGTGTGAATGCACTCGTCCAGGCAGATCGGCGTCTGCAGATCTTTCTGAACCTGCACGTGGCCGTATAGGTCGTCCCAGCCGAGGGGCTGCTCGATCATCATGAGGTAGTAAGCGTCGAGTTGCTTGAGGAGCGGCAGATCTTCGAGGCGGTAAGCCGAGTTGGCGTCGACGGTGAGTTTGATGCGCGGATAATCCTGGCGGAGCCGCTGTACGGACTGGATGTCTTTACCGGGCTTGATTTTGATCTTGATCCGCTGATAACCGGCGGCGAGCTCTTTCTTGACGGTCGCGGAAAGCTCGTCGAGGGAATCCTTGATCCCGATGGAAACGCCGCACGGGATTTCCGTGCGCTCGCCCCCAACCAGCTTCCAAAGAGGCATGTTCTTGAGCTTGGCTTCGGCGTCCCAGATGGCCGTTTCCACGGTGGCCTTGGCCATGTTGTGCCCGCGGACCTGGTCGAGGAGCGGCCAGACATCGGCGGCGGACTGGATCTCCTTGCCGCGGAGCATGGGCCAAAGATACTTGCGGAGAATGTGCCAGCAGGTGTCCGTGTCCTCAGGAGAATAAAACGGCGTTTCGCCCGCCGTGCATTCGCCCCAGCCGGAGGCACCGTCGACGTGGACCTCGGCAAGGATGATGCGGCGCTCGGTGGTGCGGTCGAAGCTGGTTTCGAAGGGGGTAACGAGTTTCAGGTGGATTTCACGGAGGGTCAGGGATTGGATGCGCATTTGAGGGCTGAATTATACGTTATCAGTTTTTTGATTGCAGTAAAGCAAAGTGAAGAAGAAAAGAGCACCACAGAGGCTGAGACGGAAAGAGTCGTGGCTTGGAACGGGCTGAGCTTCCGGCAAACGATCGGCCGCCTAGAAGTCGGAGTACGGGGCGAGGCAGTAGTCGACGCCAGAGGTGGTGGAGCGGACACCGACGACGGCATAGCCTTTGGCGAACCAGTGGTTAAATTCACCCCGGATTCGCGTCTGCAGCTCGATGACTTTATCGGTGTCGGAATTCTTCCATTCGTTGAGCTCGGACGGGAGATGGATGTGCACAGGACAGTCGCGGGGCTCGGGCGTAAGTTCGTTGATGGCGGAGACCACACGCTTGGTTTCCAGATGCCATTCGACCAGAAGGCGGTCGGTGGGCATGCTGCGGTGAAGCGGGCTGGTGGTGATGCCGTAGAAATCGGATATGTACTTGCGGGAGATGGCCCCTAGGCGGTTGATGTTGAAATGGGCGTTTTTGGTTTCGAGCGGATCGTAGGTCCATTCCACCACACGGATGTTGCGTCGCAGCGCATCTTCGCGCTGGAAAAGCTTAAGATGTCGGCCGACGCGGCGGTCGCGGTGAGAGGCGAGAACGCCGGTCATGTGGGAGTGCAGATAAGCGGTGGTGCCATGCAGACCGACGAACGCCTTCAGGAAGCCGACCATCACATCGCCGTCGAAAGCGCCGAGAACCTGGCCGCCCGTGTGTTCAGCGATGACGAAGGTGATGTAGGGCTCGGTGTCGGCCTCCGAGTCGCCCCACACTTCGCGGGCGATCTGGACGCAGCGCTGGAATTCGGCGAGAGAATGGAGCGGACGGACGACGATGTCAGAAGGCATAAGAATATTCGGTTATGGATTTGCGCAAAGCTGAAGCGAGCCAGAGAAGATTACCACAGAGGTGGAGAGGACGTGCGCAACGTCGAAGCTGATGCTACGGCAGTGGCCCAGCGGCATCGTGGACCTTGGCGCGGTCCCAGAAAGCTTCGAGCTGGTCGCGCGGAATCTGCGTGAGCGTGGCGCCCTGTTCGCGGGCGAACTGCTCCATCAGATGGAAGCGCCGGGTGAATTTGGCGGAGGTTTTCTTCAAAGCGATTTCCGGATCGACGTGAAGAAAGCGCGCGAGATTGACAGCGACAAAGAGGATGTCGCCCAGCTCGTCTTCGATGCGGGCGGGATTTTTTTCGGAGTGAATGAGGGCGGTCTGGAGTTCCTGCGTTTCCTCGGTGAGCTTCGCAAAGATGCCGTCGATATTGGGCCAATCGAAACCGATGCGCGCGGCTTTGCGGGTGAGTTGCAGCGCTTCCAGGAGAGCGGGGAGGGTGCGCGGAACGCCGTCCAGGTGCGAGTCGCCCTTCGGGGCAGTGGCGCTAGGCGCGGATTTTGCGGCACGTTCCTGCTTCTTGATGATTTCCCAGTTGCGGAGGACATCGGCCGCTGTTTTGGCGGAACTGGAGCCGAAGACATGCGGATGGCGACGCACCATCTTGTCGTGAATTTCCCGGATGACGTCGGAAACATCGAATCGTTTCTCTTCGCGGGCGATCTGCGCGTGAAACAAAACTTGCAGGAGCAAGTCGCCAAGTTCCTCGGCAAATTTCGCATCGTCGGTGGAGTCAAGCGCATCGAGGACTTCGTAGGCTTCTTCGATGAGATAGGTGCGAAGCGTGGCGTGCGTCTGCTCGCGGTCCCAGGGGCAGCCGCCGGGAGCACGCAGGCGCGCCATCACGCCGACGAGCCTTTCGAATTCGCGGCCGATGTTCGAAGAGGACTTCCCTTTCGAAGAAGGTTTGCGCCGGGACGATTTGCGGGGTTTGATGGACTTGCGACGGGATTTGCGCGTAGACATGGGCCGTTCCGAAAAATCTGCGAGACGATTCACTTTACGGTGGGAGTGAAGATTTGACAAGCGCGCGCGCACAACGGGATCACGGTGAACTGAGCGGAAAAAAAATCGCCGCCCTGCTGGGGGCAAGGCGGCGATATGGTCAGGGGGATTGAGGGAGAATTAAGCCACGGCCTTCTTGGCGAGAAGGACGCCGGCCAAAGCCATAAATCCTACAAGAAGCATGAGAATCGACGACGGTTCGGGAGTGCTGACGATGCTCAGAGTGGCGTTGCCAGGGGCTCCGGACTGGTCATAGTTGTAGAGGTCAAGGCCGGAGTAAGTGCCGGCGTTGAATGTTGGAGCGCTTTCCGGGCCCGAATACATGGGGTTGGGATTGCCCCAGAGGCTCAATCCATACAGATCGAAAAACTGAAAGGAGGTGCTCGGATCGCCGATCGCGGGGTTCACAAAGTAAAAAATGTCCGGAACCAGGCCAAGGTCAATCCCATTGAGGACTTGATGGACGTCGGTGGCGCCCACAGCGAAATACTCGCCCGGGAGCGAGTCCACCGGGGTTGGCGACGAGGGTAATTGCCAAGTCATGACGAGAGAAAAGCTGCCGTCGTTAGCGACGTCGGTAAATGTGAAAGAGTCGAAACCGTCGGCACGGAGTTGCAACGGCGTGATGAGCAGCAAACCGAAAAGAACCAAGGCGGAACCGAGAAAGAATCTGCGCATAGATAGAGGTCTCCCCGAAAGCCGGTTAATCTCCAACTCGGCTGCGGACTACAACCGACCGAACCAGAACAACAACGGCAGAATCGTAAGGGAAGAGAGCAATCGCGAAACCAAACGGTAAGAGGGTTGTGAAAATCGTAAACAACTGGAATGCAACAGGTTAGTCCTAGTCCCGGGAAGCGCCAGTTCGAAAAGTGTGCAAGAGAGTTCCCTTTCCATTCGCCGCCCGGAAGAGAATGGGAGATTCGGGTCCGGTTGCAGTGGTTGGGAGTAGGAGAAAAGAGAGGAGTTACACTGGGCGCGAACTTGCGTTAGCGCAAATAAAGGTTGCTTCCGGAGAGAGGGTGATATACGGAGAAGTATGTAGAAGAGAGTAAGGAGGCTGAGATGAGAGGTCGGACTTGGTTCGTGGCGGTAGTAATGATGGCGTTCGGGGTCTGGGGCGTCATGGCGCCGATGAGTGCCGCGAAAGATCATGAGACAGCGCTGGAGGTGCGCCGCGAGGCGAGCGACACTCCGGTCCGTGTGGTGATTGCGGGAATGGTGCATGGGCACGTGGACGGCTTCCTGGAGGGAGTAACGAAGAGGAAAGACGTCGAAATTGTCGGCGTGGCCGAGCCGAACCAAAAGCTTTTTGACATGTATGCGAAGAAATACGGGCTGGACGGAAAGCTGTTGTACAAGGATCTGCCGGAAGCGCTGAATGCCACGCAACCCGAAGCGGTGCTGGTGTACACGAGTACATACGATCACCGGAAAGCGGTGGAGACCTGCGCGGCACAATCCAAGCCACCGGTGGTGGTCATGGAAAAGCCGCTGGCGGTAAGCGCGGAGGACGCCAGGGCGATTGCAGAGATAGTGACCAAGGCCAAGATGACGGTGGTGGTGAACTATTGGACGTTGTGGGAGCCGAACCGGCGGGCAGCATGGGAAATGGCAAGTTCCGGCGAGATTGGAGAGGTGCGCAAGGTGGTAGCGCACGACGGGCACAAAGGACCGAAAGAGATCGGGGTGGGGCCGGAGTTCCTAGGCTGGCTGACGGACCCGAATCTGAATGGCGGCGGGGCGCTGTATGACTTCGGGTGCTACGGAGCGGACTTCATGACTTGGCTGATGAAGGGCGCGAGGCCGCTGACCGTGACGGCGGTGGCACAGACGATCAAGCCGGATGTGTATCCGAAGGTGGAGGACGAGGCGACGATCCTGCTGACGTACCCAAAGGCGCAGGCAGTTTTGCAGGCGTCGTGGAACTGGCCGTTCGGGAGAGGCGACGTGGAAATCTATGGGAAGACCGGTACGGTATTCACCCGCGGAGGAGATGCTCTGGAAGTGCGACTGGAAGGAGAGAAAGCCGCAAAGGATGTGAAGGTGAAACCATTACCCGCGCCACTGGGCGATGAGATTACATACCTGCGGGCGGTGGTGCGGGACGGACTGAAACCAGAGGGTCCGGGGTCACTGGAGGTAAATGTGGTGGTGGCGGAGATCCTGGACGCAGCGAGAGAGTCGGCGAAGACAGGGAAGACGATCAAATTGAAGTGAAGCGGACATCGACAGAACACGTATGCCGTAGAAGAAGCGTTGAAAGAGAGCGGGACCAGACCGAGAAGCTCGCTCGGAATGACTCAGTGCGTACCAGTTCATGCAGTTCGGGGGAGAGGAAGATGAGGAAGAGTGCGGGAGTGGCGGTGGGGATTGCGATTACGGCAGCGATACTGCTGGCAGGCGCACAGCCAAAAATGGTGGGAGCACAGAAGAAGGTCACGGCAGGAGAGGTGGTGGCGCTGATCCAGAAGAACGTGGGAGTCGAATGGCAGAAGGAGACGGTGGATACGTTCAAGGGAGGCAGCGCCGAGACCCCGGTGACGGGGGTTGCCGTTACCATGATGGCGACGATGGATGTGCTGGAACAGGCGTCAGCGAAAGGCCTGAACCTGGTGATTACGCACGAGCCGACGTTCTACGCACATCTCGACACGCCGGAAGGGATTGCTGCGAGCGATCCGGTGTGGAAAGAGAAGCGGGAGTTCATTGAGAAGCATGGAATGGCGGTGTGGCGATTCCACGACCACTGGCACATGCGCACGCCGGATGGAATCGAGGCAGGGATGGTCCATGCACTGGGATGGGAGAAGTTTCAGCGGAAGGATAGTCCGTACCTGTTCGCGGTGCCGGAAACGACGCTGAGGCAGCTCGCGGAAGAAGTAGCGAAGAAACTGGGATCATCGACGGTACGGGTGGTGGGAAAGCCGGAGATGAAAGTGACCAAGGTAGCCTTCAGCCCGGGAGCGGCGGGATCAGAACGAGAAATGAAAGCCCTGGAGAGCGACGACGTCGAGGTGCTCCTGGTGGGAGAAACGCGCGAGTGGGAGACGGTGGAATACGCGGCGGACGCCGTGACGCAGGGCAGAACGAAAGCGTTGATCGTGATCGGGCACATTCCGAGCGAACAGGCCGGGATGGAAGAGTGCACCCGGTGGCTGAAAGGACTCGTGAAGGATGTCCCGGTGGAGTTTGTTCCTGCGAAGGAGCCGTGGTGGGTGGTGCGCTAGGGCAGCCCACGGACGCTGCAGCCGGCCGCGGACCTAGATGGGATTGGGGGCGAAGAAGTCGACAATCGACGACCACAACGAGAACTTGGGCTTGTCCTCGCCCGGATTGTTGTATTTCACGGAGTGGATGGAGGAGAGCTGGAGGACCGGACGGTCAGCGGAATCGAGATTGAGCAGGATGCCTTTTGCCTGAACAAATTCATCTTCCAGCGGCTCGAGCTTCTGCGGTTGCCGCGTCTTGATTTCAATGATGGAAAGTTGGTGGCCATCGACGATGATGACCGGATTGAGGCGGAGAGCCCAGGACGTGGACTGGGTGTCACTGGTGGCCAGTTCGGTGAGTTTGCCGGTGACGATGAGGTGTTTGGACTTGGCGTAAACTGGCACACAGAGCGAAAGCACGGCAAGGACAACAAACAACTGGCGGGCGGGCCGCATGGTGAACTCCCTGGGACGGACTGCGGCATGATTCTACACGAGGGAGCCGGAAAAGAAAGCAGAAGCGCCAACGCTCGCCATAGTGTTCCTTACAGTGACGTGGCGCGCTGTGATCCAGCGTTTAGTGCGAGGCTGAATGAAAAAGGCCCCGGCTCCGAAGAACCGGGGCGGCTCTGCACGATAAGCTGAACTGGGACTTCCCCGCCCGGAGTAATCCCAGCCGGCCCACCGTGCAAGATCAGTGTGCGCCGTGGCCGAAGCTGGCCTGCCGTCGCAGCCCACGAACCGAAACGATCAGTTCGCCGGCGATGACATGGTCTCCAACTCCTGGAGGCGCTTTAGGGCTTCCGCGGCCTTCAGGGTCTGGTAGTTGATGCCCGCCGCGTTCAAGCTGGATCCGGGCTGGAAGGGATACTGCGGAATCGTCTGCAGGAATGATTTGAGCTTCGCCTGGATAGGGACGAAGAGCCACAAGTTGTCGGCATACCAGCGAATATACATGCCGGATTCGTGCGAAGCGGATTCGAACGGATCGGCCCGGAGGTTGGTAATAACCGGCCAACCGGGAACGTCGCGAACGCCGGTAGCGATATTGCCGTTAATGATGGCGAAACTGAGTTTCCAGTCGTTCCACCGGACGGCATTCAGTTCCCCGCCCTGCCCAAAGTAGAAGATCTCTTCGCGCGGGCCTTTCTTGGCTTCGCCTTTGAAATAAGGCACGAAATTGTAGCCGTCGGGGTGGATCTTCCAGGTTTTCCCGTTGGCGCTGTAGCCGGCTTCGAGCTTGTTGACGATGTCGGGCTCGCCTGCAGCCGCCAGGAACGTGGGCATCCAGTCGATGTGGGACATCACGTCGTTGATGACCGTGCCGGGCTTGATGACCCCGGGCCACCGGAGGATGCACGGAACGCGAAAGCCGCCTTCCCAGGTGGTTCCCTTCTCGCCGTAGAAGGGGCTGGTGCCCCCATCGGGCCAGGACAGCTTCTCGGCGCCATTGTCGGTGCTGTACATCACGATGGTGTTGTCGGCGATCCCGAGTTCGTCGAGCTTCTTGAGGAGCTCACCAACCATCTTGTCGTGTTCAACCATGCCGTCGGGATACAGGCCGACCCCAGTCACGCCGTCGGATTCTTTCTTAAGGTGTGTCCACACGTGCATGCGGGTGGTGTTGAACCAGATGAAGAAGGGTTTCTTGTCGGCCACCGCCTTGTCGAGGAACTTGGTCGTGGCGGAATAGATTTCTTCATCAATCGTGGGCATACGGGACGTGCTGAGCGGCCCGGTATCGTCGCAACGCTGACCGCCTTTGCCGTCGGCGAAGCAGTGGAGCACCCCGCGCGGGCCGTACTTTTTCTTGAATTCGGGATCTTTCGGGTAGTAGTAGGTTTCGGGCTCTTCTTCGGCGTTCAAGTGATAAAGATTGCCGAAGAACTCATCGAAGCCGTGAACGGTGGGAAGATGCGCGTCGCGGTCGCCAAGATGATTCTTGCCGAACTGGCCGGTGGTGTAACCCTGCGCCTTCAGAAGATCGGCGATCGTGGGAGTCCAATCGGGAATACCGTGCGTTGAGCCGGGCATACCGATGGTGAGAAGGCCGGTGCGGAAGGGCTCCTGTCCGAGGATGAAGGAGGCGCGGCCGGCGGTGCAGGACTGTTGCGCGTAGAAATCGGTGAATAGCGCGCCTTCCTTCGCGAGGCGGTCGATATTGGGAGTGCGGTAGCCCATCATGCCTTGGGAGTAGGCGCTGACGTTGCTCACGCCGACGTCGTCACCCCAGATGACAAGGATGTTGGGTTTTTGTTGTGCGCAAACCGGGCGGAGTGCGAGGCAGAACACCAAGAGAATGAATGCGAATTTGCAGAGCCGAAGCATTTGGGAACCTCCAATGCGTTGACCGTCAAGTACTCTCGAATTGATCAGAAAAGGCTGGGTTGAGTGGGCGACGCGACCCAGCCGGACGAGAACATCGGGTCCATATCTTGGGACGGAATCAAGGAAATGTCCAATGCGATATGCGGATGGGGGCTATAATGCGCGTGCATGGACATCGAATTTCGGCAGTTGCGTTGCGCTCTGGCACTGGCGGAACACGGCAACTTCGGGCGGGCGGCACGGGCGGTTCACCTGTCGCAGCCGGCCTTCTCACGCAACATTCAAGAGCTCGAGGCGCGCGTCGGAAAGCGCCTTTTCAGCCGGTCAACCGACGGCACGCGGCTGACCGACGAGGGAGTGATCTTCCTCGACCAGGCGAAAAACCTGCTGGGAGAGGCGGACCGCCTCAAGCGCGACCTGGAGCTGATCCGGGGGAAAGCTGGCCACGCGGAAGAGGTCCGTGCGGGACTCGGAATGTTTCCCGCGGACTTCTATTTGCCCCGCACGATGCGGCGGCTGCTTCAGAAGCATCCCGATCTGCGGGTAGTGCTGACCGCAGACGTCTGGAGCAACCTGATCGGCCCCGTGCGGAAAGGTGAAGTGGATTTTGCCGTGACGGATGTGACGGACGTGCCCGCCCAGGGAAAACTGCATTTTACGAAGCTGCGGGATCATCAAGGACACGTGGTGGTACGCGCTGGGCATCCGCTGCTGAAGATCGGGCGCGCGGCGACACTACCGGACATGATGCGCTATCCATGGGTGTTGCCGCTGCAGTCGAGTGGAGAGCGAATGAAGAGGTTGCTGGCGGCAAATCTCGAAGCGGCAGGGGAGAAAAAAAATCAACCGGCGGTGGCAGAGATCTACATCAACTCAGTGTCGATGATGAAGCGCATCGCAGAGGAATCAGACGCATGGACGGTCGTCGGCCTCTCGAACGCCGTTGAGGAGTTGGCGGCGGGCCGCCTGGAAGTGCTGCCGGGCCTGGTGCCCTTCTACAAAAGCAATTTCGCCGTGGTCCGAAGTACCGCGCGCCAGTTAAGCGAAGTCGCGGAGGATTTCATTAATGCGCTCATCGAAGTGGATGCCGAAGTGGCTGCGGAAGGAGAGGCTCTGGAACGAAAGTATCTGAAGAAGGTGGAGGCGCGCGCTTAGCAGAACTGCGCCGCTGCAGTTTCAGCCCAGGAATCGAATCAAGACATCAAGAGTAAGGTCCTCTACCCCAAAACGCCCGGCCCGCATGACTATCTCTGTGCCTTCGCTGCTTTTAAGTCAGCGATTCGCGTTGGCGCCGAGGCCTGTTATCCAGTATTGGTTGAAGCCGGCGTAGTCGGAGGGAAGGTTGGCGAGGATGGTGCGCCGGAGTTTGAGGATATCGAGCGAACCGAGTTGTTCATACAGAATCTTGCCGTCGGGATCGAGGAAGACGGTGTACGGGACAGCCGAATCCCACTTGGCATCGAAGGCTTTCTGCATGGCCTCGGTATCGGCGGAATCGAACAACAGATTACGGCCCGTGGAATGGAAGTGCTTGAGCATGCGCAGGACGCCTTCGCGCTCGTCGGGTTGATTGGCGGAGACGAGGACGTAGTCGAGGTCCCGGACGCCGTACATGCGGAAGGTCTCCCCGAGCTCGGGAAGTTCATCGACGCAAGCGCCGCACCACGTGGCCCAGAAATTGATGAGCGTATATTTCTTTGACGGATTCGCGCGAAGCGTCTTGAGGCCGCCGGCGGACACGGGAGTGACGTCGACGGGTTGGGCGTCGAGCTTTTTGATGGCGGCGATGCGGTCGGCGGATTTCTCGGCCCACTTGGTGGAACAGCCAAAAGACCCGGTGTGGGTAACCGGCGGATCCTTGCCTGCGAGCAGCGCGTCGATGGCGTTGCGCGCGTCCTCCGTTTTGACCTGCTCGATGCGGTAGGAGTTGTCGAAGCGCCCTTCGTAGCGCAGGTGGCGGCTGGAATCGAAGATAAAAACGTGCGGCGTCGCTTGCGGGCCGTAAGCTCGTGTGACGGATTGCGTGTCGCCGTCGTACAGATACGGGTACGTAAGGTGCTTCCAGGCAACGCGGATCTTCATTTCGTCCAGGGTGTCGGAGATATCGGAGGAATCCAGTTCGTCGATGCGGAGAGCTTTGGGATCGTTGGGCTGAATGACGACGACCGCGGCGCCCTTCGGCGCGTAGTCCGTGTAAAGCTGCTGGATGCGCTGCTCGTACATCTGGGAAATCGGGCAATGATTGCAGGCGAAGATGATGGCGAGAACCGGGCTGGATGCGTACTCGGAGAGGGCGTGGGTCTTGCCGTCAACGCCGGGAAGCGAAAAATCGGGTGCGGGAGAGCCGATGGAGAGGATGGGGTGCTCGATGTGGGTGGATTGGGCGGCAACAACGACCGGAGCGAAGAGAAGAAGCAAAACACGGATGGATTTCATGGGGCCTCGGCTGATCAAAGGATAGAGTAGCAAAAAAGAAGTGGCGCCAGGCAAAGCGCCCACCAAGCGCTGAGCTAGTTGCCGGGAGCCGGGCGCGGGGTGACGTCGGCGTCGGTGATCCGCATGGCCCACTTGATCGCTTCGAGATACATCTTCTGGATGCGCGCGTCGTCCCAGTTTTCGCTGACATGGCCGAGAGTGGAGTAATAGACGCGGCCTTTGCCGTAGGTCTTGGCCCACGTCACGGCAAAATCGCGGTCGGTGCGGTGGACGTTCTTGTTGGCCAGGTCGAGTTTGGACGCGTCGAGGCGCATGAGAATGCGTCGGTCGTCCCGCGAATAATTTTTGATCTGATAAATTTCGTCGCGCAGGGTAAATTCGCGCGGAAACTGGGACATGCCTGGGAACGCCGTATCTTCGACGATGATCGGCGCGTCGAAAGTGCCCCAGGGGTGTTCGTCAAAATAGCCGCCGATCATCTCGCCATACTCGGGCCAGTCGGTGAACGTGATGGTGGCAGAGTGGACGCCGATGAAGCCTTTGCCGTCATCGTGAATGAAGGACAGAAAATCGGCCTTTTGCGCCGGAGTCATCTCCAGATTCCCACCGGAATAAAACAAGACGGCGTCAAAGTTCAAGAGATTCTTGGCGTTGAATTCGAGCTTGGATTTGGTGAGGGCTTCGGTGTCGGTGCGGATCGTGGTGTCAAAAAGACCGGATTCCCGGCCGAGGCGCTCTATCGTCGCCATAGCGTGGGTGACGGCCTCGTGCCGATACCCTTTTTCCTCGCCGATGATCAATAGGTGTTTCTTAGGGGGAGGCGCCTGCGAAGTTTGTGCGGCGGCGAAGATGGGAAGAAGAAGGAATGCCAGAAGGCGGACGGGTCTCATGGGGCCTCAATGGAGCGAAGGGATAGGGTAACAAAGAAACTGGCGTGTGATGAAGGGCAAGCGCCGAGAACACCAAGGTCGGCGGCTTCGCCCGGACGCTACGGCTCCCAGTGATGAAGAAAGGTCAGGATGTCTTCCGGGGCCATGGAGCGGGCGGCTTCGAACTCGCCGCGCTTCTGCGAGAACAGGAGCTTGCCATCGGAATCGAGCACGGCGATGGCCGGAACGCCCCGGTCGAGGGGAATGTCGTACTTTTTCGCGATATCGAGATTGCGATCCATGTGGCCGATGTCGACATGGACAACGAGAAACGACTTGCTGAGCGTGGGAGCGATTTCGAGTGAATGGAACGCTTCGTCGAGAACATGGCAATCGAAGCACCAGTTGCCGCCGAAGACCACCAGAATGCGTTTGTGCGAGGCCGTTGCGGAATGGACAGCTTCCGTGATTTCCTTCGCGGGATTTGCCGATGCGGAATAGATGTCTTTCGGAGCTAAAGGCTGGCGGAGACGGGTGGGATCCGTGTGGGCGCTGAGGACAAGCCGCCAGCGATTGTCCTGAAGGGCCCAGGCCTGCGAAAGAATGACGTATTGGTGCAGAGGAGTAGATCCTGCCTTGAACGTCAGCTTGAGCTGCTGGACGAGAAAGTGCAAATCTTCGCGAGGGTTCTGCTCGTTGGCGATTTCCCCCGACAAGTCGACCAGTCCCTTGGATTTGAAGGACGACCAGAAAGCCAGGTCGTCGGGAAGAGGTACGTCTTTGCCGTCGGGGCCGCCGAGTTTCGCCTCCGCGGTAGGGGAATACAGGGAAGCCAGGGCGTCGGAATCGCCGGCAAGAACGGCGGCGCGCCACTGGTCGAACGCCGGAAAAGACGGCGTCAGGGCTTGCGGAAGCGCTTTGGGGGCCGCGAAGAGAACGAGCAAGAGGATCAGCCTGCGCATGGTGTTTGGATGACTCAGAGTAGCATAGGGGCACAGAGGTGGGCAGAGGGCCGGTTCTGAATCGGGCCTCTGCCCTTCCCGTGGTAAAATTGAAGGCCTCTAACGACTCATGCGGAAAAGGCAGGCGGCGTAAAGCTGTCCCTCTAGGGAGTGAAGCGTGGCAGATCACAAGGAAGAGACTGGATTCAAGGTAATTGACCGGAGGCCGTTCACCTCGGAAGGCGAAGTGCGTAAAGAGGTAGTGGAAGAGCAGGAGCGCGAGGCGAAACGCGAAGAAGTGAAAGAGCAGGCGGCCGCGAAGGAGGCCGAGAAAAAAGCCGCGGCGGCGCCCGCGGCGGATGCCCCCAAGAAGATCCTGGCATTCGAGAACCTGATCCGTATGCTCGGAAGCAATGCCGCCATGGTGTTGGGCGCTTACCCGGATCCGAATACCGGACAGCCGATGGTGGACCCGGATGCGGCGCGGGAATTGATCGACATTCTGGACGCGCTGCACGTGAAGACGAAGGGGAACCTGGCCCCGGAAGAAGAGAACATGCTGGTGGACCTGACCGGGAAACTCAAGCTGACGTACCTGGAGATCCAGAAGGCCATGGCGGCGGAGATGGCGAAGATGAACGCGCAGGTGAAGGGAAAGAAATAGCCGCGGATTGAAGTTGGAGATTCACGGCACGGCGCGGGCCGTGCCGTTTTCTTTTTGCGGACACGCCCGCGTTCACGGTTTCGAGGGAACGCCGCGTAACTTGCAAGGTCCCAGCTCTAAGGTTCGTTACAATTGGGGATATGGCCGACGAAAAGATACGAGTTACCGTGTTGGGGTCGGGGACGTCCATGGGGGTCCCGACGCTGGCGTGTCCGTGCCCGGTGTGCCATTCGACGAACGAGCGCGACAAGCGCTTGCGCCCTTCCCTGCTGCTTTCTCGTGGCGGGCAGAACGTAGTGATCGATACGACGCCGGACTTCCGGACGCAAGCCCTGCGTGCAGGACTGCAAAAGCTGGACGCGGTGGTGCTGACCCATGGGCACGCGGACCACATCCTGGGATTCGACGATGTCCGTCCATACAACTTCCGCCAAAAGGGGCCGATTCCGGTCTATGGGAGCCGCGAAACTTTTCGCGTGCTCAGGCGCGCGTTTTCGTACGTGTTCGACGGGCGGCCGACGCTGAGCAGTATTCCGAGCGTCGAACTGCACGAAGTCGACGGGCCCTTCGTCTTACTGGGCACTCCGTTCATACCCGTCCCGGTGCTGCATGGCGAGCTGGAGGTGCTGGGATACCGCTTCGGGCGGGCCGCCTATCTGACTGACTTTTCGAGGCTGCCGGAAGCCAGCGTGCCTCTGCTGGAAGATCTGGACGAACTCATCGTGGACGCCTTGCGCGACGTGCCGCATCCGATGCACCAGACCGTTGAACAGGCCCTGGCGCTGGTCGATCGCCTGCAACCGAAGCGCGCGTGGTTCACTCATATTGCGCATGACCTGGGTCACGTGGCAACGAATGAACGCCTCAAGAAGCTCGGGTATTCCCACGTGCAGTTGGCGTGGGACGGAATGGAACTGGAGGTTGCGACGGAATCGCCGGCGGTCGAACGGGCTGCAAAGGCGCTCGCCGTGCACGTGCACCGTCCCAGCGATGGAATTTCGGTGTTCTATTCGGCGGCAGACTGGGCGGCGAAGTATGCCGGAACTGGGGCGCCCCAGCGCGGCAGTGTCGTGGCCGTGGGCACGTTTGACGGGATTCACCTGGGCCACCAGGAGGTGTTGCGGTTCGCGATCGCACGGGCGAAGGAGTCGGGCGCGGTCGCGACGGCGCTGACGTTCGAGCCGCCCCCCGTGAGAGTGCTCCGGCCGGAAGCGGCACCCCTGCGAATTTCGACGAATCAGCAGCGGATGGACTGGTTCGGAGCGATCGGCATGGAAGCGGCAGTGGTGCTCCCCTTCACGAAGGACTTGGCGACGCTGACGCCCGAGGAATTTGTGGACCAGATCCTGGTGCGGCAGTTGCAAGTGCGCGGCGTCGTGGTGGGAGAGAATTTCAAGTTTGGGCGCGGCAAGGCCGGGGACGTGAAGTTCCTGCGCGAACTGGGGATGCGCCAGGGGTTTGAGGTCGTGGTGCATACGCCAGTGATGCTCGACGGTGAAGTGATCTCGAGCACGTTGATCCGCAAACTGGTGGCGGAGGGCAATGTGCGGCGCGCGGCGCGGATGCTCGGGCGGCCTTTCAACCTGACCGGTGAGGTGGTTAGCGGAACAGGGACGGGACGAACGTTGTTGTTCCCGACTCTGAATCTGAAAGCGGAACAGGAACTCCTGCCGGCGAAAGGTGTATACATCACGCGCACCACAATTGAAGGAGAGCCGAGCAGTCATCGAAGCGTGACAAATGTGGGAGTGCGGCCGACCTTCAATGGGACGGGTTTGAGCGTTGAGACGCACCTGCTCGACTATTCCGGGAATTTTGCTCCCCGGCGCATCGAGGTGCGCTTCTGGAAGAGGCTGCGCGAGGAAAAGAAGTTTTCAGGTGTGGGCGAATTGCGCGAGCAAATTGCAAAGGATATTGCCGCGGCCAATCAATATTTCGCGCGACTGCGGCGAGTAAAAGGCCGGGCAATGCGGGTGGGCGACTAGGGCCGCTCTCGAAAGCCGCCCGTCGAAATCCTTGCAGCAAAAGAACGATAGGTCAGACGCGAGCTCTACCTTTTCTCGGACGCGAGGCATTCGTTGCAGATGCCGCCGACTTCCGTGCGCGACACCGTGACCTGGATGTCGCAGTCGCGGGCGATCTGCTGCTTCAGTTGCTCGTAAAGGCGGGATTCGAATTCGCGGACCTTGCCGCAGCGCAGGCATGCCACATGAATATGGTCCCGCGGGCCATGGGTTTCGTAATAGTGGCGGTCGCCGCGGAGGTGCAGCAGGTCGAGCTCGTCGATGAGGCCCTGCCGCTTGAGAAGGTCGATGGTGCGGTACACGGTGACCAGGTGCACCGCGGGGTCGATCTTCTGCGCCCGATCGAGGATCTGGTCGACGTCCAAGTGCTGCTCGGCGGTGTCCATCACCTGCAGGATCACCCGCCGCTGCCGCGTAAGCCGGATGCCCCGTTCGCGGAGAGTGTTCTGCAGATGCCCTTCAGGAGCCGCGGGATTGATGCGTTCGCCGTCTGAGACGCGATGTGCGGGAGTCGTGGGCATAGCGCGCGCTTTTGTTGGATGAGCGGGCATGAGTAAGGATACAAAAAAAAGCGGCGAGTGGCGAGTACTCGCGGGCCATGACCCTGGGCTCGCCAGGTCAGGAGTGGATGCGCAGCAGGCGGCCGACGTCGTTGTACATGACGTAGGCAATGAGCGCCAGCAGGAAGACCAGACCGACCTGGATGAATCGCTCCTTGAACGTCAGGCTGAAGTCCCGGCGGCGGATACCTTCCAGGGTGAGCAGGAGAATATGGCCGCCATCCAGAATGGGGATTGGCAACAGATTCAAGATGCCGAGATTCACGCTGATGAGCGCCATGAACGAGATGATGAAGAATAATCCGTGCGAGACGGCCTGACCCGCCGTGCGCGAGATGCCGACCACGCTCTGGAGTTGCTTGACGGAAACGCGCCCGCTGAGCAGCTTGCCGACTATATCGACCGTTTGCACCACCAGCGAAGCGGTCTCCACGCCGGCGGACTTGACGGCTTCGACAGGGCTCACCTTGCTATACGTCAGCGAGAACTCGCGCTGGATGCCGATCTGATAGTTCTTCTCCGAGCTGTCGGCCGCTCCCTGCTTGGGCGTCACCGAAATCGTAAGTGGCTGGCCCTGGCGTTCGACGGAAAGCTGTAGAGCCTTTCCACCGGAAGCGCGGACCGTCTCGACGAACTGATCCCAATACTGGATGGGCTGGCCATCAACTGCGCGGACAATGTCCTTCTCGCGCAGGCCGGCCGCGTCGGCGGGCGTGCCCAGGGCTACTTCACCAATCGCCGCGGGAATGGGAGCGTAGCCGAAGAGATGCCCTGTGGGCGACGTGGGGAGTTGCAGATCGAACTTACGCGTCGTGCCGCCGTTCGAAACTTCGACAGGCACTTTCGTTCCTGGGGTCGCGTGCACCAGCGCAACCTGCGCTTTTTCCCAACTGGGATTCTGCACGCCGTTCAGCGAGACGATGTGGTCGCCGTTGTGCAAGGCATTCGGATCAAACTGCTGCGCTTCCGGCGTGCCGGCCACAACGATAGGCTGCGCCAGAAACGAATCGGCGGGCATACCGGCGAAGCCGTAATAAAAAGCCAGAAGAATCAATGGGAAGATCAGATTGACCGCAGGGCCGGCAAAAGAGATGAAAGCGCGCTGCCACCGCGTCTTGGACAACAGCTCATCCGGAGCGCCGGTTGGCTTGGAGTCGGACGAGGAATCAATATCCGTGATGTCCTGGCCAGCCATGCGGACATACCCGCCCAGCGGGATGGCGGAGAGGCGCCAGTCCGTGTCACCACGCTTGATGCCGAAAAGCCGGGGACCGAACCCGATCGAGAAGACGTCCACGCGGACCTTGCAAAGCCGCGCCGCGATGTAGTGTCCCCATTCGTGGATGAGAATGATGAAACCCAGCGTCAGGATCCCGATAAACGTGTTCATGCGATCGATCGACTCCGTCTTATAAGTGTAGCAAAGGTCAAGGTAATGGGTTGGATGCGGGCAGAGGAGGATTGGTAATCGCTAATGCCTGATCCCCATCTCTGGCGGACGCTTTGCCCGACCATCTTCGACTTTCGCCTCCTCGTCGTTGCCGATAACGTGGTCGTGATGGGCCGCTTGCCAGACCCTCTGATAACTACGGCTGCGAAGGTGGACCGAGGCGCCTCAAATACCTATAAATTGATGCGCGACATGGCGTCCGCAACCACACCCTGGGCGCCCGCAGCGTCCTCTCCCACTCAGGCTGGCGCTTGCATCGCGGCCGCGTGTACGGCTTCGGCCGCGCGTCGCCGCGCTTCCGCATCGGCGGCCAGGACGTCATCGATGGAGTTGAGCTTGACGCGTGGAGTGCGCTCAAGGACGCGAGCGACAACCTCGGGAATGCCCAGGAACGGAAGGCGGTTCTCCAGGAAGGCGGCGACCGCCACCTCATCGGCGGCGTTGAGGGCCGCCGGAAGCGCGCCTCCCTTCTTCATCGCTTCGCGGGCAAGACGCAGGCACGGAAAACGCCGCGTCGAGGCCTTCTCGAAATCGAGCCGCCGCATGGTCGACCAATCGAGCTGAACCTGCTGCGATGAGACTCGCGCAGGATACGTCAGCGCGTACTGGATGGGCATGCGCATATCCGGCGGAGCAAGCTGCGCCAGCACCGCTCCATCCACGAACTCAACGAACGAGTGAATCACCGATTGCGGATGGATGATCACGTCGATCTGCTCGGGACGCATCCCGAACAGCCAGCGCGCTTCGATAACTTCAAATCCCTTGTTCATCATGGTCGCGGAATCGATCGTGATGCGGCTGCCCATTTTCCAGTTGGGGTGCGCGAGAGCCTGATCGACAGTGACGCCGGCAAGCTTGTGAATCGGCGTCTTGCGGAACGGGCCGCCGGACGCGGTTAGGACAATCCGGCGAACTTCGGGGTGATGCAACAAACTTGGCGCGGATGATTCCGGCGCACTGCCAGAAATGGTTGTGCCACTCCGCAGGCACTGGTGCACAGCGTTGTGTTCGGAATCGACGGGGAGCAGTTCCCTGCCCGCTTTGGCGGCGGCTGCCATCACCAGTTCGCCGGCGGCGACCAGGACTTCTTTGTTCGAAAGCGCGATGGTGCGGCCCAGGGTAACCGCTTTGTAGGTGGCTTCCAGGCCGACAACGCCCACGGCGGCGGACACCACGATGTCTACGCCGGGATGCGTGCCGGCGGTGAGCATGCCTTCGCGGCCATGATGGATCGCCGGAAGCGGCGTCAGATTCTGCTCGCGCAGGCGGCGGGCGAGTTCGTCGGCAAGCTGCGGCGTCGCGACCGAAACGACTTCCGGATGATGGCGCAGAATCTGCGGGATCAGGACTTCGACATTGTTCCCGGCGGCCAGAGCGGCGACGCGGAACTCATTGGGCAGGGATTCGACCACCGAGAGCGTCTGGCGCCCGATGGAGCCGGTGGAGCCGAGGATCGAGAGGGTCTTCATGCGCGATGCGTTCGATTTGTTCGCATGTGAACGGACGTCGCTTGTTAGTTTAGCGCAGAGATATCCGATATCAGTAATCAGATATCGGGAAAACGCGAATGGAGAACCGCCAGGAACGGCTCTGCCACCGTCACGGCTGCGGGTTGACCAGAACGAGGTAGTACCAGATGACGGGAATGCACAGGATCAGAGCGTCGATGCGGTCGAGCACGCCTCCGTGGCCGGGAAGGAGGCCGCCGGAATCTTTCACGCCCGCGGAACGTTTGCACGCGGATTCCAGAAGATCGCCCATTTGTCCGGCGATGTTCCCGAGTGCAGCCATGATCAGGAGATGCGATAGCGAAATCGTGAGCCAGAAATGAAAGCCATAAGCGACCCCGAGCGATCCGAGCATCGCCGCCACCGAACCTTCCCACGTCTTTTTGGGTGAGATTTTCGGCGCAAGGGGATGTTTTCCGATGGCGCGGCCGACGAAGTAGGCCACGGTGTCGGAAGCCCAGATGATTGTGAGGGCAAACAGGAGGAGGCCGGGACCTTGGGGCGAGACGTGATGCAGAGGAACTGCGAAGGACAGCGGATAGGCTACGAGGAGGAGCGCGCTCGAAGAAATGCCTGCCGACGACAGTGTTTCAACCAATGGCCGCCGAGTAAATAGGGTGATCACTGTAATGCCAAGGACGAAGGCAAAGAAAAGCGTGGTTTCAGAAAAAGCTGTCACTACTAGTGTGACCACGTTAATTTTCGACTCGGTGACAGGAAATGTTGCAGGTACAGACCTGTCGATGATCCATGAACCCAGCGCTTTCGAAGACAGCAGGATCGAGCAGAAGATGGTCCACAAGCGGTAGGCGCGGTGGCCAATCGCGTCACCGAGGGCGAAGTATTCCCGCAGAGCAAGGACGGTGATGACCGCTGTGGCGATGGCGACGACCCAGGTGGGGGTGAAGAGCACAAGGAAAACGACAACGGGGATGAGTACGAGAGCGGTCAGGACGCGCGTCAAGGTCATCGAGAAGCAGAATCCTTTGTCATGGTGATGCGGAAAGATGTTTACGGGAGATAAGCATAGCAGAGAAGCTGCATCGGACTGTACCGGTGCTGCCCAACCCCCACAACAGGGAATTTACTTGACAATATAAATTACTATATGTTAATATATGTCTTTATGACTTCGATCCCGGCGCCAACTCCTGTTCCCTGCTTTCCCCATACGTTTCTCCGGCTCCCGTTATCTTCTTTAGCATGCGCACTTCCGTCTTTAGCCCTGATCAAGTCCACTGGAATCTGCACTTACCCATCTGTATCAATCCAAAGGGCGCGCAACCCTTTTGGAATCCGCACTTATCGGACACACTTCCGCTAACCCCTGCATCGCCAACAGATCCACAAAATTGGTTTTTGCTTTTTTCCCTACCGCGCCGATGCCGTCTTCGTCGTCGACGCAGCGATCGCGCCGTAGCGCCGCTCCCGCTTCTGGAAGTCCAGCAGCGATTCGAGCAGCCGGGCGCGGTTGAAATCCGGCCACAAAGTTTCCGTAACAAAAATCTCGGCGTATGCGATCTGCCACAGTAGAAAATTGGACACGCGCATCTCGCCGGACGTCCGGATCAGGAGGTCGGGGTCGGGCAAGTCGCCGGTGTAGAGATGCCGGGAGAGGTCTTCTTCGGTCACGGGCTGCGGCGGCTGGTGGCCGTTGCGCTCGCGCAGAATCGAATTCATCGCGTCGACGATTTCGGCGCGGCCCCCATAGTTGAGGGCGACGTTCAGCACCATGCCCGTGTTGCGGGAGAGCGCCTCGGTGGCTTCGCGCGTGTCGCGCTGCACGGCCTCCGGAAGTTCGTCCGCCCGGCCCAGAAACCGCATGCGGATATTGTTTTTCTGAAGGAGGGGCATTTCCTTGCGGATGTATTCGCGGAGGAGCGACATCAGGAATTCGACTTCCGTCTTGGGGCGGCGCCAGTTTTCGACGGAAAACGCGTAAAGCGTAAGCGCTTCAACATGCAGGCGCGCGCAAGTTTCGATGGTGGTGCGGGCCGACTGCGTGCCAGCGCGGTGTCCGGCGACGCGCGGAAGATGGCGCTTCTGGGCCCAGCGGCCATTGCCATCCATGATGACGGCAATGTGGCGCGGCAGGCGTCCGAGGTCCAGCTTTTCGAGCAGCCGTGATTCCTCGGCGGTGACGGGACCGAGAGACTCGAGGGCGGGGGAATGGGGACGCGCGTGGGACATAATCGGGACGCCGAGTTCCTTTACGCCGCAAAGTTAACACGAAAAAAAGACGAGGTAAAGACGTACCGGGGTGAAGAAACCAGAGGGTAACGGGGGCAGGCGCGCGGCCACTCCCGTTGGTACGCGATCCGGATGGATGCGCTCGGCGCGCCTTACGCGGAAGGCGGATGGAAGGACTGGTAGAGAGACTGGCCCACCAGGATGAGCGTGAGGATGATCATGGCGATCGCGGTAACCCACGCAACGAGGTTGAACGCGAAGCTGTTCGTGTATTCGCCCATCAGGTCTTTCCGGTTCACCAGCAGCAGAATGAAGATCACCACGATCGGGAGCCAGACGCCGTTCCCGACCTGCGAGAAGATGAAGATCTTCCAGAGCGGCGCGTTCGGAAGCAGCACGATTCCGCCGCCAACGACGATGAGGATGGTGTACAGCCAGTAAAAAGCCGGGGCTTCACGGAATTTGCGGTCGAGGCCGGCTTCGAACCCCATTCCCTCGCAAATCACATGCGCCGTGGACAGCGGGAGGATGGTGGCGGCGAAGAGTGAGGCGTTCAGCAGTCCAAAACCAAACATCCAGGAAGCCCACTTCCCTGCCAACGGAATCAGGGCGGTGGCTGCTTCGGCGGCGTCGGTGATGTTGGTGAGGCCGGAAGCGTGCAGCGTGGCCGCCGTGCAGATGATGATGAAGAAAACGATGACCATGCAGGAGATCGAACCGAAGAGCACGTCGAGTTTGGCCTGCGGGTACTGGCGGGGACCGACTTTTTTCTCGACGAAGCCGGCTTGCAGGTAGAAGAACTGCCAGGGGGCAATGGTGGTGCCGACGAGCGCCGTGAGCATCAGCAGGTAGTTCGTGTCGATGCGGCCGGAGGGGATCACGGTGCTCTTTGCGGCGAGCACCCAATCGGGGTGCGACAGCAACGCGGAAAACAGGTAGCTGAGGTAGAAGGTGCACAAGACGAGGAAGACCACCTCGACGAAGCGATACGTGCCCTTGAGCACGAGAATCCAGACGATGATGGCGGCGATGGGAACGGTGACGTACTTGTTGAGGCCGAACAGCTGGCCGGCTGCGGCGATGCCGGCGAATTCGGCGACCACATTGAAGAGATCGACGAAGAACCCGGTGACCATCACAAAGAACGTCGGGCGCAGGCCGAACTCTTCGCGGATTAGGTCGGAAAGCCCTTTGCCGGTGATCACACCCATCCGGGCACACATCTCCATCGTGACGTACAGGGCGATGGTCATGGGCACGAGCGACCACAGCAGGGTGTAGCCGTACGCCGAGCCCGCCTGGGTGTACGTGGCAATGCCGCCCGCGTCGTTATCGACGTTGGAGGTGATGATTCCGGGGCCGATGACCGCGAGGAACAGAAACAGGCGGCGGCGCCAGTGCGACATGCGCGAGAAAAAAGAGAAAACCCGCGCCCGGAGGCGGTCGATAAAATTGTTGATGGTGGTGAGGTTCATGACGGGAGAGGGGTCATGCATTCACCAGGCGCGAGACGACGTCGTCGACTGTGACGGTGCCGATAGGACGGTTGTCGGCGTCGAGGACGGTGAGCATGCGCAGATTGTATTTGTCGAACAGTTCGAAGACGTCTTTTTCGCTGGCGTCGGCGGTGATGGAAACCAGCGGATCGGTCTTGAGCCCGGACATGTGTTGCTCCGGGGACGACAGCAGCAAGCGGGCGATCGGAGCGACGCCGGCGAAGTGCCCGAGCTTGTCGATCAGAACGATGGTGTCCAGTTGTTCCAGACTGAATTCCTGATTCCGCAGCCAGTCCAAGACTTCTTCGCGGGTGGCTGATTCGCTCACGAAGGCAAATTCCGTATTCATCATCCCGCCGGCGGTTGCCGGATCGAATGCCAGGAGTTCCCGGACCTCTTCGGCTTCTTCGTTGGGCATCTCCTCGAGCAATTCGGCGGAAGTTTCCTTCGGCAGGTCGGCAAGAAGGTCAGCGGCCGCGTCTGGCGCCATTTCTTCAATAATGTCGGCGGCCTTCTCGGGATCAAGCTTTTCGACGATCTGCGTGGTAAGGCGTTCGTCGAGCTCGGCGAGGACGGCGGCGGCGGTTTCCTCGTCGAGGGAGGCGATGATGCCCTGGCGCTCCGCTGCGGAGAGTTCTTCCATCATCTCGGCGAGGTCAGCGGGGTGGAGATCTTCGAGCTTTTCGTGGGTGATGCGCAGCTTCACGCGCCGCAACGGGTCAGGTTCGATTAAGTTGACGAATTCCCAGCGAATGGAGCGCTGTGGCAGCCGGGATTGGAGCCGGCGAACGAAGGCCGTGGGCGCGACTCCCTGCAGCAGGCGGCGGAAAGCGCCCGGCAGGCCGACGTCGACCTGAGCGATGCGGAGCTCCACGGTGCCATTGGAGCGAAATTCGGCAAGGTCGACGTCATTGACGCGCACCACCTTGCGGCCGGAAGTGTCGATGATCTGCTGATCGAGGAGGTCCTTCCGGACAGCCAGGAGTGCCTCGTTCGGCTGATAAGCGTCAAGCGCGCGCTCTGTGACGTTGAGATCGATCCGCCCAGGCGCGACGGAGGCAACCTGGTTATAGCGCGCGATCAGCGGCTGAAAACGCCCGCGAGAGATTAGGAAATGAGAGACACGATTGGCGGCATCGGCGGGTTCGACGAAGAATTCGCGGACACGACCGACATAGTTCGCGTTGCAATCGTAGGCGGCAGCGCCCATGAGCTCGGTAGCGTAGAGCACCGGTCGTATCCTTTCCGGCGCGGCCGTCGGTCGCAACGGCACGCGCGCAAATAAAAAAACCCGCAAGCGGGCGGCCGGCGGGTCTATCGAATGCCGCGAATGTGCGGAACTCTAGCCGGCTGTGATTCCTCCTGGGGCGAAGCCGCGGTTCGAGCAGGCGGAAGCCCGGACGGCGAGCATGGCAACCGGAAACGGGACCGGACCAGCGATCGCTTGCGGGAACCTCACACTCGAGCTGCGAGGGTGAGGTTCGAGTTCGCTCGACGCGCTCATCAGGAAAAAATCACTCCAAAGTTAGGAATAAACCTTGCAAAGAGAAGAAGTCAAGGAGAAAGAGGCATTTGAGAAGAAAAAATGAAAAAAAGCACACGCACGGCAAGGAATGCGGCGGTGTCGGGTTCAAAACAGTTCACAACCTGAATCCCGAAGCTACGGTGCGAAAAGCATATGCGTCGGCTGAAGCCCCTGGCGCTTGCAGTCGTCGATGTACAGGACCAGGTAGTTCTTGACGACATAATCGCGGGAGGAGAAACCGAGATCCCGGGCAGCACGGTCGATGGCGTCCGGCGGCCCTTCGAGTTCGACGTACGTACCGATTGGGGTCTCGTCGAAGTCAATGACCAGGCCCTGTGCCCATTTCTGGCGGGCGGGAAGCTTGTAGGGGGTGCGGTATTTTTCGTACCGGAACCAGCCCTTCAGGCCGAGGCCTTCAAAGATCTTCTGGAGGGAGGGGGCGTCCGTCAGAACGACTTCGGTCTCCTCGCGCACTTTGTGCCGGCCGCCGGCATGGTGAGTCACATCGCCGATCGCGAGCTCTTCGGGCGGAGATTTGAACGTAAGAATGACGCGGGGAGCCGGTTTGCGGGGAAGTCTCCTCGCTTTTCCGGGGGGTGCGGGGGTCTCGGTGCGGATGCGGAGGAGCTGGCCGTGCTTAGCGAGGCCGCCGTCGGGGGTGTCGAAGATGACGTTGTGCTCGTGGACGCGGGGAGAGGCAGGCTTGGCGCCGAGCTTCGTGAGTGTGCGCAGGAAGGACTTTGGGTTGGCGATGTGGAGCTTGATCTCGATTTCGCGGGGCATGGGAGAATTGTAAGACGTAATTTGAAATCCGAGGTTCGAAATTCGTCGCGCCAGAGAGATTTTCGCCGGCGGCCGGGCCATTCCCGCGGCCTGTGGATTACTGGCGGCGGTGGACTACAAACCGGGCGGGAGTTCGGATAGGATAGCCAACCAGAGGGCATTCGCCGGGTGCACGGGCGGCGAAGCCGGAACAGCGGCGGGCGCTCAGCCCTACGAATCATCCAATTCAGAATGAGCAACGATTACCAAATCGATGGGGCGGCTTTTTCCCTGAAGGGCACTTGTGCCAGGCGAGAAGGCGACGGGGAAGGGCGAGAGGAAGGGGGCAGAGTGGACGGGCGAGGAGCGGCGGTTGGAAGTGCGGGGGGGAGGCCGGGGGAAGCGCCTCTGGCGCTGCGGCACCCGGTCGAGCACGTGATTCATGGGGACCGGCGAGTGGATCACTATGCGTGGATGCGGGAGAAGAGCGATCCGCGGGTGAAGGAGTACCTGGAGGCGGAGAACGCGTACACGGATGAATTGCTGCGACCGACGGAGGGGATGCAGGAGAAGCTCTACCAGGAGATGCTGGGGCGGATTCAGCAGACGGATTTGAGCGTACCGTACCTGCTGCGGGGGTATGAGTACTACACGCGAACGGAAGAGGGGAAGCAGTATCCGATCTATTGCCGGAAGAGGATGGACGGGGAGGGCGCAGCGGAAGAGGTGCTGCTGGATCTCAACGCTCTGGCCATTGGACACACCTACATGGGGTTGGGGATTCTCGATGTCAGTGATGACAACCGTTACCTGGCATATGCGACGGACACGACGGGATACCGGCAGTACACCCTGGAAGTGAAAGAGATCGCGAGCGGAGCCGCAGTTCCCTTCCGGGTGGAACGGGTGACGAGCGCGGCGTGGTCGGCGGACGGTAGTGTTCTGTTCTACGTAACGGAAGACGAAACAACGAAGCGGTCAAACCAGTTGTGGCGGCATGAGATGAGCGGCGGTCCCAGCGACGCGCCGCAGTATGAAGAAAAGGACGAACGGTTTCGAATCGATGTGGAGCGGTCGCGGAGCGGGGCATATCTGTTTCTGGTGAGCAACAGCCATACGACGAGCGAGGTGCGCTATCTGCGCGCCGACAACCCGCTTGGCATGTTTCACCTGGTGACGCCACGGGAAGACGATCATGAGTACTACCTCGATCACCATCCGGGGGGAGCGAGCGATCCCGGAGGCGGCATTTTCCTGATTCGAACGAACAATGGCGGGCGGACGTACCGGTTGATGACGGCGCCGACGGAGGATCCGGTGCGGTCGCGCTGGCGCGAAGTGATTCCGAACCGGCCAAAAGTGATGCTGGCGGGCCTGGAGTCGTTTCGAACGCACTTGGTGCTCTCCGAGCGCGAAGACGGATTGCCGTACCTGCGAGTGATTGACCTGACCCGGCCGGCGGGCTCGGCGCTGGAGGCTTCCGAGAGGATCGAGTTCGCCGAACCAGCGTACAACGCGATGCTGGGGACCAATCCGGAGTTTGAGACGACGTTCGTGCGTTTCCAGTATGAGTCGATGGTGACGCCGCGGTCGGTGTACGACTACAACGTACGAACCGGCGCGCGATCGCTGCGGAAGCAGCAACCCGTGCTGGGAGGATTCGACGCGGCTCTGTATGTGAGCGAGCGGCTGCATGCGAACGCACCGGATGGGACCCCGGTCCCGGTGTCGCTGGTGCGGCGGAAAGACACGATGCGCGACGGGCAGGCGCCGCTGCTGTTGTACGGGTACGGCAGCTACGGCATTTCGATGCCCGTGACCTTCAGCTCCAACCGGATAAGCTTGCTGGACCGCGGGTTTGTGTTCGCGATTGCACATATCCGGGGCGGCGGCGAATTGGGGAAACCGTGGCATGACGCGGGGCGAATGCACCGCAAGATGGCCACATTCACGGATTTCATCGCGTGCGCGGAATACCTGATCGCGAAGAGGTACACGTCGAAGGAACGGCTGGTGGCTGAGGGAGGAAGCGCGGGCGGACTGCTGATGGGTGCGGTGACGAACATGAGGCCGGACCTGTTTCGCGTGGTGGTGAGCCACGTGCCATTCGTGGATGTGCTGAACACGATGCTGGACGCTTCCCTGCCCCTGACGGTGGGTGAGTACGAGGAGTGGGGGAACCCGCAGGTGGAGAAGGACTATTTCTACATGAAGATGTACTGCCCGTACACAAATGTGGAGAGAAAAGCGTATCCGCGGATGTTGGTGAAGACGGCGTGGAACGACAGCCAGGTGATGTACTGGGAAGCGGCAAAGTACGTGGCAAAGGTGCGGGCGATGAAGACGGACAGCAATGTGCTGCTGCTGAAGACGAACATGGGCGCGGGACATGGCGGGGCGAGCGGGCGGTACGACTTTTTGCGGGAGATTGCGCTGGATTATGCGTTTGTGCTGAAGGAAGTGGGGATCGAGGAGTAGAAGGGGAAGGGTGCAGGGGCGAGAGCGGGAATGAGCGAAGCGACAACGCCATTGATGCAGCAGTACAACGCGGTGAAAGCGCGCTACCCGCACGCGTTGCTGCTCTTCCGGCTGGGCGACTTCTACGAGCTGTTCTACGAAGATGCCATGATCGCTTCGCGCGAACTGCGGATCACGCTGACCTCGCGGAACCGGGAAAAAGGCCAGCCGATCCCGATGTGCGGCGTGCCGTATCACGCGGCGGACGGCTATATCGCGCGGCTGATTCGGGCCGGCTTCAAGGTGGCCATCTGCGAGCAGATGGAGCAGCCGGGGCCAGGAAAGAAGCTGGTGCGGCGCGAAGTGTCGAGGGTGATCACGCCGGGAACAGCGACGGATGTCGCAGTATTGGACGCGCGGGAAAACAATTTCCTGGCGGCGGTGGCGCAAGACCCAAATGGAGCGAGGGGCGGGCAAACGATCGGGCTAGCGCTGGTGGACTTGTCGACAGGCGAGTTTCAGGCGACCGAATTCGCGGGACCACGGGCGGAAGAGATGCTGCGGGACGAATTGCAGCTGGTGCGTCCGCGAGAAACGCTGCTTCCCCGCCCTCACCAATTGTTTGAGACGGCAAAGAATACGCTTCTGGACGGAACGGGCGGGGTGGAGACGAGACTGGAGGATTGGATCTTCCAGCGGGACTACGCCGAGCGGGTGCTGCGGGAACAGTTTGGCGTGGCGGAGCTGACGGCATTCGGGCTCGACGAACACTGGCAAGCGATGTGTGCCGCCGGAGCGGTGATCCATTATTTAAGGGAGAACGCGGCGCGGGGAGACGATGCGCCAAGCCTGGAAGCCCTGCGACACATCGACCGGATCCGTTACTACGAGCAACAGGACGCGCTGACACTGGATCCGGTATCGGTGCGAAACCTGGAGTTGCTTTCGCCGATCTTCACGGAAGAGGCGAAGGGGAGCGGGCCGACAACACTGATCGCGGCATTGGACGCAACGGTAACCGGCATGGGTGCGCGGCTGCTGCGATCGTGGATTCTACGGCCGCTGATCGACATGGACGCGATTGAGGCGCGGCTGGACGCGGTGGCGCACCTGCTGCAGCAAACGGTGGTGCGGGGCGAGATCCGCAAGGAACTTCGGGGAATTCAGGATCTGGAGCGGCTGACGAGCCGGATCACTTTGGGGCAAGCGATGCCGCGCGAACTGGTGGCACTGCGGAAAAGCCTGGCGCAGTTACCGGTGCTGAGACAGTTCACGGTCGACAGTTCACAGTCAACCGCTTCCAGGAAAGAAACGGCCAACGAGAAAGAAGAAGCTCGAAACTCGAGGTTCGACGCTCGCGGAGACAAAGCGCCGTGGAGAGGAAGCGAACTGCTGCGGTCGCTGCACGAAGAGATTGATGAATTGGGGGATATACGCGAGTTACTGGAAAGGGCCATCGGCGACGAGCCTCCGGCAACAGCGAATGACCCCGGAATCATCCGCAGGGGCTACGACACGGAATTGGACGAACTGCGGGACTTAAGCAAGAACAGCAAAGAGATTATTGCGGCGATGGAAGAACGCGAGCGGAAGCGGACGGGAATCGGCTCGCTGAAGATCCGGTACAACCAGGTGTTCGGGTACTACGTGGAGATTTCGAAACCGAATCTGCACCTGGCGCCGGCGGATTATGAGCGAAAGCAGACGCTGGTGAACGCGGAGCGGTTTACATTCCCGGAGTTGAAGGAGTACGAACGAAAGATTCTGGCAGCGGACGAACGAATCCTGGAGATCGAGCGCCGGCTGTTCGTGGACACGCGGGCGAGAATCGCAGTGCAAGCGGCGCGACTGCGACGGACAGCGGGAGCGATTGCGAAGCTGGATGTGTTGGCGGCGTTCGCGAAGCTGGCGGCGGACCGGAGTTATGTCCGTCCGGAATTGAATGTGACGGGCGAACTGCTGATTGTGGGCGGGCGCCATCCGGTAATTGAGGAGTTGCTCAAGGCGAAGGGCGAACGGTTTGTGCCGAACGATTTGTGCTTCGAGCCGGGGCGGCAGCAGTTGCTACTGATTACCGGGCCGAACATGGGAGGCAAGTCGACATATCTGCGGCAAGCGGCCTTGATTGTATTGATGGCGCAGATGGGGTCGTACGTGCCGGCGCGGCAGGCGAAATTGCCACTGACGGACCGCATCTTTACGCGCATTGGGGCAAGCGACAACCTGGCGCGTGGCCGGTCGACATTTTTGGTGGAGATGAGCGAAGTAGCGACGATTTTGAATCACGCGACGCCGGCGAGCCTGGTGCTGCTGGATGAGGTGGGACGGGGGACGGCGACGTTTGATGGGCTGTCGATTGCGTGGGCGGTGGTGGAACATTTGCAGAAGAACACGCGGTCGCGAACGCTGTTTGCGACGCACTACCACGAATTGACGGAACTGGCGGACCTGCTGCCGGCGGTCAAAAACGTGCACGTGAGCGTGAAAGAAACGCCGAATGAAATCATCTTCCTTCGGCGCGTGGAGCCGGGGAGCGCGGACAAGAGTTATGGAATCGAAGTGGCGCGACTGGCCGGGCTGCCGAAAAGCGTGATCGAACGGGCGCGGGAAGTACTGCAGAGGCACGAGCAGAGTGAGCACGAAGTGAGCGAGGCGTTGACGCCCGGAGCGATGGACGGCGTCAACGGGAACGGGCACGGACAAAGCGTGATGTTTACGGCGCTGGACCGCGCGGTGATCGAGAGATTGAAGGAGGCGGATCTGGATCAGTTAAAGCCGATTGAGGCGCTGAATTTGTTGGCGGAATTGAAGAAGGAAGTGGAGGGAAGTTGACAGCCGAAAATTAAGAACTTTCGGTGTATGGCCGAAGTCATGAAGAACAACTTCGCGACATGGATCCTGCAGGTTGCCGCTTTCGGATGCGCCATGGCGCTGACGCCAGTTCTGTGCTGCACCGAGAGGCCAGTGACAGCCCAAGAAGCCAAGAGCCTGGTCGTGGCGTGGTTGGCGAGCCAAGGAGTAGATACGCGTTCACCGCGCTTCCTATTGGACATTGATCCCGAACAACGGGCGTTTCCCGACTTCTATTTCTTGAGCGCTGCGTACGAGCAGTCGGAATCCGTTCCCAGCTTGGGGCATTTTGCGGTCAATCGGGGGAATGCCGAACTCTGGGATTGGGAGTTGTGCAAGCGATTGCATTCGGCCGGCGTGATCTCGTTACAGAAATCGTTGAGGAAGAAGATCAAATTGTCGGCGCAAGAATACGAGCGCTTGTCCAAGGTGGCACCCTGTTCAGGTCCGACTTGAGAAAGACGCCATGGACGCGCTCAATGGAAAAACTGAGCTCTTGCAAAGGCCGCGAAGGACGGGGCACCCGCAGGGACAATTGTGATTGAACGATCGGTCAGAGCATTCGACCGGCGGCGGACCGCCTACCTGCGCGAGGCTCGGGTAAACAGAAAGTGGTTCGTATAGAGAGAACCGGAGTGCCGGCCTGAAGGCGCGGCACTACAAAGGTGCAGACATGCTGGTGCTGGGGATGATGAGCGGGACGTCGGCGGATGGAATTGATGTGGCGCTGGCGGAAGTCAAAGAGAGTGCGCATTCGCTGCGGCCTTCGGAAAAGACAAGCCGGGCACCGCGATTGAAAACGAAGCTGGTCGATTACACATCGCGAATCATGCCGGCGGCGCTGCGCAAAGAGGTGCTGCGCATCGCGGAGGGGTCGGCGTGCACGGCGGGAGACATCAGCCAGCTCAATTTCAGGCTGGGGGGCGCGTTTGCGGAAGCAGCGGTCAGTGCGTGCAAGGAGTTTCGCGTGGCGCTGTCGCGGGTGGAGTTGATCGGGAGCCACGGACAGACGATTTTCCACCAGGGGCGGCCGGTGGAGTATTTGGGCAGGAAGACGGCGTCGACGCTGCAAATTGGGGAGCCCTCGGTGATTGCGGCGAAGACCGGCGTGACAACGGTAGGAGATTTTCGCGTAGCCGACATGGCCGTGGGAGGCCAGGGAGCACCGCTGGTGCCGTATGCGGACTACCTGCTGTATCGCGACGAGAAGATCGGCCGAGTATCGCTGAACCTGGGCGGGATCGGAAATGTGACGGTGCTGCCGGCGAATGCGAAGCCGGGGCAAGTGCTGGCGTTTGATACCGGGCCGGGGAACATGTTGATGGACGCGCTGGTATGGCACTACACGAAAAAGAAACAGAAATTCGACCGGGGAGCACGGCTAGCCCGGCAAGGGCAAGTGAATGAGAAGTTGTTGCGGGAGTTGCTGCGCGATCCGTATCTGCGGCTGGGGCCGCCGAAGTCGACGGGGCGAGAGTATTACGGGCGAGCATATTTCACGGAACTCTTGAGACGCGGAAAGAAGCTCGGCGCGGGGCCGCATGACTTGATCCGGACGACGACGGAATTCACGGTCGCGTCGGTGGTGGATGCGCTGAAGCGGTTTGTGTTGAAGAAGACAAAGGTGCAGCAATTGATCGTGTCGGGAGGCGGGGCGAAAAATCCGCTGGTGATGGCACAGTTGGCGGCGGCGCTGACGCCCATCGAGGTGGTGGGGTCGTTGAAGCTGGGAGTGCCGGAAGAGGCGAAAGAAGCGTACGCGTTTGCGCTGATGGCGTATGAGACGGTGCATCAGCGGGCGAGCAATCTGCCGAGCGCGACGGGAGCAGAGGAAGAGATGGTGCTGGGGAAGATTTGTTATGGAAGGCCGAAGTGAGAACTGAAGAAAGCGCCCGCCTGTAGAAACACGGAGCTCCAAGGATAACGCGGCAACTGTAAATGTAGCGATGAATCGCCTCGCCTGGATCAGGCGGGGACGGCGTCGTCGCCGGAGAGGGCATCCTCGATGTCGTCAGCGGGAATGGCACCGAGACGGCCGATGCACCAGTGATCGCCGCGGAGCTCGACAATGGTGGAGGGCATCAAGCCGTTGGTTTCGCCGGCGTCGAGAATCAGCGGGATGCGGTCGCCGAGCTGATTGAATACTTCGCCGCCGCTGGCGCAGGTGGGCGAGCCGGAAACGTTGGCGCTGGTGCCGGTGAGCGGCACGCCGATCTCGGAGATAAGATCGAAAATCACTTTGGATTTGGGCCAGCGCATGGCGATACGGCGAGTATTGCCTGTGACTTTCAACGGGAGGCGGTTGGAAGCATCGACGACGATGGTGAGAGGGCCGGGCCAGCAAGCCTCGGCGAGGCGATAGAAGTTGTCAGGAAGTTCCTTGGCGAGAACGAGGGCGTGGTTGAGGGAGCTGATGAGGATGGGCAGGGCGCGCTGCTCGGGGCGTCCCTTTACGCGGAAAATCTCTTCGACAGCGGCGAGGTTGACGGGATCGGCGGCCAGGGCGTAGAGAGTGTCGGTAGGAACGGCGACGACAGAACCACGATTGAGCCAGGAAGCAGCGTACCGGATGATGCGCGGGTCGGGGTTGGCGGCGCTGACTTTGAGGACCTCGGCAGACAAGCGATACCTTACCTATTCCAGAGCGAGAGCAGCCAGTTTGACGATGCTGTGGAAATTATCACAGGGAGTAATGTGTGCGCAATGACGGGTAAACAGCGGGTGCGGCGCAGGAAGATGCAGGCGAAAAGAAAAGAGAGTAAAACAGTAAGGCAATGTCGAATGGTCGGCTAATAAAGGGCGGGAAGTCTGCAAGCGCGGCGGACGTGATCACGAGCCGTGATAACCGCTGGCTGAAAGAGTTTCGGGTGGCGCTGCGAGGCGGAGTGCCGACGGGGGAGGGGGCTGTCGGGGTCGAAGGCGTGCGGCTGGTGGAAGAAGCGCTGACGTCGGGCTGCCGGGTGGAAGCGGTGCTGTTTTCGGAGAGCGGGGAGAGGCACCGGGAGAGGCTGGCACCGTTGACGGGACGCGCGGAGATGGGTTTTCCGGTACTGCGAACAACGGACCGGCTGTTTGAGGGGCTGGCGGATACGGAGCATCCCCAGGGAGTTGCGGCGCTGGTGGTGCCGAAGGCGGTGGAGGTCGAAGAATTCCTGGCAACGCCCGAGGGCGTGTGCGCGCCGTTGATTGTGGTGCTGGCGGGAGTGCAGGATCCGGGCAATGTGGGAACGATTCTGCGGACAGCGGCGGCGTTTGGCGCGACGGCGGTAGCGACAGCGGCTACGGGACAAAGCGGAACGGCAAGCCCGTTTGCGCCGAAGGCGCTGCGTGCATCGGCGGGAGCTGCGTTGCATCTACCGATTGTGAGCGGGGTGGCGCTGGGAATTCTGCTGACGCAACTGAAGCTGCGGGGAGTGCAGACGCTGGCGTCTTGTGTGCATGAAGGAGCGAGTGCCGCGAAAGACAGCAAGGCTGTGGCGCCGTGGGAGGTGAACTGGTGCGAGCCGGTGGCGCTGCTGGTGGGAAACGAAGGCGCGGGGCTGCCGGAAGACGTTGTGCATGGCGCGGACGTGCGGATGCATATACCGATGGCGCGGCTGGCGTCGTCGGGAGAAACGCGGGTGGAGTCGTTAAACGCGGCAGCGGCCGCGGCGGTGGTGCTGTATGAGGCGTTCCGGCAGCGGACGGGAAAGGTTGCGGCGAGTGGTGAGTGAACGGTGAGCAAGCCGTCGAAAATCCAACATCGAAGCTCGGGGTAGCATGAAGTGGATCGGGAGCAGGTGCGAATGAGTCTGTTTGGGGCGGAACCGGAGATGAGGGCGCGGGAAGCGGCGGCAGAACTGCAACCGTTGGCGGAGCGGATGCGGCCGCGGACGCTGGATGAAGTGGTGGGGCAGGAGAAGCTGCTGGGACCGGGCAAACCGCTGCGGGTGCAAATCGAGAACGACAATCTGAGTTCGATGCTGTTCTGGGGCCCACCGGGGTGCGGAAAAACCACGCTGGCGCGGCTGATCGCGCGGGTGACGAAGAGCGAGTTCGTGTCGTTCAGCGCGGTGCTGAGCGGGATCAAAGAAATCAAGGAAGTGATGGCGGACGCGGAGCGGAAATCGCGCGGTGGACGGCGAACGATTGTATTCGTGGATGAAGTGCACCGGTTCAACAAGGCGCAGCAGGATGCGTTTTTGCCGCATGTGGAGGCGGGGCACATTCTGTTCATTGGCGCGACAACGGAGAATCCGTCCTTCGAAGTGATTTCGCCGCTGCTGTCGCGGACGAAGGTGTACATCCTGGAGGCATTGACCACGCCGGAGATCGTGGAACTGCTCCGGCGGGCGCTGGCGGACAACGAGCACGGATTGGGGAAAGAGAATGTTGAGGCCAGCGAAGAAGTATTGTTCCGGATTGCCGGATATGCGAATGGGGATGCGAGAGCGGCATATAACACCCTGGAATTATGTGTGAAGAGTGCGGAGTCGGAGAAAAGCGCACAGAGCGGGGTGTCTGTGCCACAGAAGCGGATCAGGGTGGAGCTGCTGGAGGACGTGCTGCAGAAGAGAATGCTGCGGTACGACAAGGCGGGCGAGGAACACTACAACCTGATTTCGGCGCTGCACAAGAGCGTGCGGAATTCGGACCCGGATGCGGCGCTGTACTGGCTGGCGCGGATGATCGAGAGCGGCGAGGATGCGTTGTACCTGGCGCGGCGCATGGTGCGGATGGCGAGCGAGGACATTGGGTTGGCGGAGCCAGGCGCGCTGGCGATGACATTGGCGGCAAAGGAGGCGTTCGATTTTCTGGGCGCGCCAGAGGGGCATCTGGCGCTGGCGCAGGCGGCGGTGTATTTGAGTTTGGCGCCGAAGTCGAATGCGGTTTATGTGGCGTATGGGGACGTGATGGAGGATGTGCGGAAGACGGAAGCGGAGCCGGTGCCATTGCATCTGCGGAATGCGGTAACGGGATTGATGAAGAACGTCGGATATGGGGATGGGTACAAGTACGCGCACGATTTTGAGGAGAAGGTGACGGAGATGCAGTGCCTGCCGGATAACCTGGTGGGACGGAAGTATTACAAGCCGACGGATCAGGGGTTTGAGGCGCGGATCCGGGCGAGGATGGCGGAGATTGGGAAGATGAAGAAGAGAGGCAGTGGCGAGTGAGTAGTGGCGGGAGAAAGAGAGTTAACGGAGAGGGCGCGGAGACTTGGGAGGCAAGATGGTGGACGAGTCAAACACGCGGTTGAGCAGCGCAATAACAAAGCCGATCGGGGGATCGACGCTCCCGGGAAGAATGATAGACGCGTCAAACGTCCGTTACAGGTGAGGTTAGGATGGAGGCGGGATGAAGAGGATTGTGGTGGTGACGGGAATGATGGTCGCGGCAGTGCTGATGATTGCGGTGGCTGGCCGAAGTGACGATGCGGCGAAAAAAGCAAAGATATTGGGAATCTGGAGCGTGCGGATCTCGACAAGCGACCTAGAGGGGGCACGTGAGTTTTACGGCCGTGCCACCGACATCGATGTTGCTTGTCGAGGGTGTATGGCGTCGCCACTTCCGGTCGTGGCGGTCTTCCCTTCTGGGCAACAACTCGAAGTTGAGGGCGGTGGGCCGGGGGCGCACGCCAGCCGAGTAGTTGAAGTAGCGTTCGCAGTCGATGACCTGAAGTTGATAAAGCAACTTCTCCAAACGAAACAGATTTCATTTGAGGAGCAGCAGCTGAGGTCTGGCGCACTATCCGTGCTGCTCAAGGATCCCGAAGGCAACGGAATAAGGTTCGTGCCGCAGTTGATCACGGTAAGGCCAAAGGTGGCAGGCGAAGAGGAGAAAGCGTCAGGAAAAAGAGATAGTTCGACCCCACGGCGAATTATCCATGCGGGATGGGTGGTGAAGGACCGGGAGGCTATGGATAAGTTTTATCGGGATGTGTTGGGGTTTCATTTGTACTGGCAGGGCGGGATGAAGGATGACCGGGCGGACTGGGTGTCGATGCAAGTGCCGGACGGGACGGACTGGATCGAGTACATGCTGAACATTCCACCGGATGCGAGCAAACATTTGCTGGGTGTGATGAATCATATTGCGTTGGGTGTGCCGAGCGTGCACGCCGCGGCGGAGCAGTTGAAGAAGAATGGCGTGAAATTGACCGAAGAGCCGAAGATCGGGCGGGACGGGAAGTGGCAACTGAATTTGTACGATCCGGATGACACGCGGCTGGAGTTGATGGAATTTACGCCGGTGGAAAAGCCGTGCTGTTCGGAGTTCACGGGGACGCATCCGAAGCCGTAAAAGAAGGCGGCGAGTGGTTCGTGGCGAGTGACGAGAGGAAGAGATAGAACAGAAAATGAGAAATCGAGACTGGAAGATCGCAATTGTGCTGGCGATTGCAGCAGCGGCAGGCGTGGTTGCTGCGGCGAACGGCGGAGGGACGGCGGGGCGGGCGAAGATTTTTGGGATCGCGTATGTGAAGGTACGCGCGACGGATCTGGAGAAAGACGCCACGTTCTACGGCCAACAGCTGCGATTGCCGGCAGGAGAGGTCCGCGACGGAAATGCGGCGCAGGCAAGTTACGTGGTGAATGGGAATCAGCGGATTGAACTTGCGAAGACAGCGCCGGGGACGCCGGGATCGTATCTGGCGGAGGTCGGGCTGGCAACCGACGATGTGAACAAGATGCGGGCATATCTGACGGCCAAGGGCGTGGCAGCGAGCGAGATTTTTACGTGGCCGGATGGCACAAAGCACTTCGAGACCCAGGATCCCGAAGGAAATAAGATTGTGTTCGTGGAGCAGAAGTGGCAGACCGGCAATATTGGCGGTGGAGATGACGCGATCGGGCGGCGATTGCTGCATGCGGGGTTCGTGGTCAAGGACTGGAAGGCGGAAAGCCGATTTTACGAGGATGTGCTGGGTTTCCGGCTGTACTGGAAGGGCGGGTTCAAGGACGACGGGCTGGACTGGTATGAAATCCAGGTGCCGGATGGAGATAATTGGATTGAGTACATGTTGAACATCCCGGGGAACGCCGACCACAAGGAACTGGGCGTGCAGAACCATTTTTCGCTGGGAGTGAAGAGCGCGGACGAAGCGGCGAAGGTCCTGCGGGCGCGCGGGCTGAAGGATTTCGACGGGCCGGAGGTGGGGCGGGACGGCAAAGATTCGCTGGATGCGTACGATCCGGACTGGACACGCGTGGAAGTGATGGAGTTTACGCCTTCGGGGAAGGTGTGCTGTTCGGAGTACACGGGGAAGCATCCGGCGCCATGAGGCCTTGAGAAGGACTGTGCCAAAAGTGGTGCGTGTAAAAATTGAAGAGGAAGGTTTGAAGAGCTGAGGATGAAAATTGCCGGATTCGTGTTGTTGCTGATGGTGCCTAGCTCCCTGCCCTTTTCCGGCGCGGTTCGCGCGCAGAACATGGACAAGGCCGTGACGACGGTGGACGAAGAGGTCACGGCGTTCGCATATGCCCCGGACGGGCGGATTATCTTTTCGGTGCGGCGCATGTTCAAAGCGACAAAGAAATACGAGCTGCAGCGCGACGACATCTGGCTACTGGAGAACAACGGGAAGAAAAAGCGGCTGCTGGAGGGGCAGAAATTCACGCGCGGAGACAAGCCGTTCACGTATCAGGTGGAATCGTTCACGTGGTCGCCGAACGGGCACGTCGTGGCGATCCAGCTGTACACGTCGACAGTGGACCCGGAGGACGACAGCCGGGAGGATGCGCGTGCGCTGTTGCTGCTGGACGACAACGGGAAGGAGCTGCGGCCGCGGTTGAACGATGCTCTGGTGATGAATGCGGAGTTGCCGATGTGGTTGCGGGACAGCGGATCGCTGGTGTACCTGACGGAAGAAGTGGCGCCGCGGGAGCTGTTCTCAATGCAATATCTGTATCTGTCGAGTGGGCCGCAGACGAAGGCGTTCGAAGGGCGGACGTTCATTGACGCGGAGCGGATGCCGGGAAGCAATTCCGCGATTGCAGTGGAACGCGACCGGGCCATGGATGGTCCGGCGCGGCTGCAGAAGCTGGACTTGCTGGCGCAAGACGACAAAGAACTGGCCACGCTGGATGCGTTCGTTCCGGCCGGGGGGCTTTCGATTTCGCCGACGGGGCGTATGGCGGCGTACTTCCTGGACAACGAGGTGTTAGAGATTCGCAGCTTGGAAGAACCGAACAAAGTGGCGCGCATGCGGGTGGGGCTAGGCGTGCTGAAGTGGTCGGCGGACGAGACGAAGATCTATCTGAAGCGGACGATCGAGAAGAAGTCAGCGGATCTGGTGATGTTTGACGTGCCGGGACTGGCGCCGTACAAGAAGGGGCAGGTCGTGCCGCTGCTGGAGCCGGAACCGAGGCCGATGCTGCGCGGCTTGACGATTCGGGAATATGGACTGTCGCCGGACGGAAGGTTTTTGGCAGTGGTGCTGCCGGGAAAGAGGAATCTGCAGGTGTTTGCGTTCTGAAAAAGCGACGCAGGAAGTGACGTGATGAAGGCGCCGATGCGGCGCCTTTTTTGTTTTTGAAGCAACTTCAGGAATAGCACGGAGTGCAGCGTATCAGAGGGGGCGGCGGCGCTTGTGCTCAACGAAGAGACAAGCGTCTTCGACGACGAAGAGGCCGGCAGCGTGAGCTCTGGCGGCGGCTTCGGCGTGAGCAATTCCCTGCTGGAGCCACAGAGCTTTGGCGCCAATGGCGATGGCGGAATCGGCCACAGCAGGGACGTTTTCGGGTCGGCGGAAGACGTCGACGATGTCGATGGGGAACGGAATATCTTCGAGGCGGGCGTAAGCTTTTTCACCCAAGACTTCTGACTCGTTAGGATTAACGGGAACGATTTTGTAGCCGGCTGATTGGAGATAAGCGGCCACGCCGTGGGAGGGGCGCATTTTGTTGGAGGAGAGTCCGACGACAGCGATCGCGTTGGAGGCGCGGAGGAGGTCGCGAATGGGGTCGGGTGTGGCATCGGAGGCGTGGAGAATCATGATGGTTGGATGAATTCAGACGAGGAAAGAGTAGATCAGAAAGCGGCGAGTGGAAAGCGGCGCAGGAGCCGCCGTGGATTGGGAAGCAATTGGGGGACAAGACGCAGAGGCTGGTATCCTCCGGCGTCCACGGTGGCGGGCTCGTCAGGATGACTGGCCTGCGGAAGATGCCCCCAGTATCAGTGGGGGACAGTGGATTTGAGGCGGTCGAGGGCGAACGAAAGAGCGGCCAGAAGCTTGGTGTTTTCGGCGGGGGCGCCCACGCTGATACGGATGGCATCCGGGAAGCCCATCCAGGCCATAGGACGGACGATGACACCTTCGCGGAGGAGCTCGTCGCAGAGCACTCTGGCGTGAGGGCCGACCGGCACGAAGAGGAAATTCGTCTCACTGGGGACAGGTTCGAGATGGAGCCTGGTGAGTTCAAGGAAAAGGCGGCGGCGTTCGTGGCGGTTGGATTCCACGGAGCGGCGAACGTGCTCGGAGTCGTCGAGGGCAGCGATCGCAGCAGCCTGACCGACGCTGGTGACGTTAAAAGGAGTCCGGAGTTTGTTCATCTCGGAGGTGAGTTTGGGGTGGCCGATGCTGTAGCCGATGCGCAGACCGGCCAGGCCATAGACCTTGGAGAAAGTGCGGAGAGTAAGAATGTTGTTGTACTCGCGGAAAAGCTCGAGGGAGCGTGGCAGGTCGGGCCGCTCCGCGTATTCGTTGTAAGCCTCGTCAAGGACAACGAGGACATCGCCCGGAACCTTCTTGAGAAAGGCCGCGAAATCGTCGTGACCGAAGGCGGTGCCGGTGGGATTGTTGGGATTGGCGATATAGATGACGCGGGTCTCGGGAGTGACCGCGGAGGCGATGCCATCGAGATCAAAGGTGTAATTGCGCATCGGCGTCTGCGTCAGCCGGGCGCCACTGGCGCGGATGGCGATGGGGTAGAGGGCGAAGCTGCCTTCGCTGGTGATGCCGTGGAGGCCGGGTCGCAGGAGGACGCGGGAGGCCAGGTCGATAATTTCCGAAGAGCCGAGACCGACGAAAACTTCTTCAAAGCGGACGTGATTGCGGGCGGCGAGGATCTCGCGGAGGCGTTTGCTGCCGCCATCGGGATACCAGTTGGCTTCGCCCAGAGCGCGGCGGGCGGCTTCCATGGCCTTAGGGGAAGGGCCGAGAGGGTTTTCGTTGGAAGCAAGCTTGACGGCGTGAATCTTGAGATCCTGCTCGACTTCCTCAACGGGTTTGCCGGGAACGTAGGCGGGAAGCCCCTGGATGTAGTCGGGGATCAGTTCTTCGAGTGTGTGAGTCATGAGTGTAGTTTATAGCGGGGATAAGGGTTTGTTAAGTGAGAGTGGTCACAAGAGGTAATACGAGGCGACGCCAATCTCACCGCACCAATGAGGACGGGAGAAAACGCGAGGGACATTTTGCGCGCTCAGATGGGGTCGTGGTCGATGCCTTCGATCGGTGCGCGTCGTATCAGGGAAGGGATCTGAGTTGCGCCACTTCCCTTTCGGTGAGAGGGCGGAATTTGCCTGCGGGGATGTCGAGGCGGAGCGGACCGAGCTGAACACGCTTGATTTTTTCGACCAGGTGGCCGACGGCCTGGAACATGCGTCGAATCTGGCGATTGCGGCCCTCGATGAGGATGACCTCGTACCAGGGATTGGGAGCGTCTTCGAGAAGGCGGATTTTCGCGGGGGAAGTCTTGACGCGGCGGTCGTCGTCGAGCGAGATGGTGACGCCGTTACGGAGTTTCTGGATGGATTGTGGGGAGGGGCGGCCGCTGACCTTGACGTGGTAAGTCTTGGCGACGTGGGAGGCGGCCTTAGTAAGCTGCTGGGCGAGAGCGCCGTCATTGGTGAGGAGGAGAAGACCCTCGCTGGCGTAGTCGAGGCGGCCGACGGGATAGAGGCGTTCGCGCTGGGAACCAAGAAGTTGCAGGACCGTGGGGCGGCCTTCGGGGTCGCTGGTCGTGGTGACGTAGCCTTTGGGCTTGTTCAACAACAGATACACAAGGCGCTGGGGAGATTGCAGGGGTTTGCCGTCGAGGAGGATCGTGTCCGTGGCGAGATCGGCCTTGGTGCCAAGTTCCGTAACGATGTGGCCGTTGAGGGAGACGCGGCCGGCGAGAATAATCTCTTCAGCTTTGCGGCGGGAGGCAACGCCAGCGGCGGCGAGGATTTTTTGGAGGCGCTGCATGGAAATTGTCGATTGGGGGCAATCGACAATCAACAGTAAACGAAGAAATGGCCAGTGGCCAGCGTGTTGTGGCGGTTATTTTCAGCGGTCCAAAAGCTCACAACTGGGCGGAGTGAGCTCTTAGGAACAACTGCGGAGTGCCGACGCGATTTAGTTGTAGTAAGCCGCGTTCTTGTCGATGAAACTCTTGTGCTCTTCGGGCAGCTCTTCGATGACGAAGATGGACTGCGTCGGGCAAACCGGCACGCAAGCGCCGCAATCGATGCATTCCGTCGGATTCACGTAGAGCTGAGCGGCTGTGGCGAAATCCGCTTCATCCTTGGTGGGGTGAATGCAGTTGACGGGACAAGTCTCGATGCAGTGCTCATCTTTCGTACAGGTGTCGGTAATCACGTAAGCCATGGTTTAGTCTCCCGGCAGGCTAGAGGGGCAATTAATTTGCCACTCGAAGTAAGGTCGAAGTGCTGACTTTTCAATCACTCCCAGCATCAATTATGAAATCGGACCTATTTAGGGTGTGTGATCTAGCGCACGCTTCTATGTTTATCACCCACTTCGCGCCTGGTGCGACAGCGCTCTGGCCTCTTCCCGGAAGTTCTTCTATTCTTGCTGCATGTTCGGCAAGCCCCGGCAAATGGAATCGGAATCGGAGCTTTATGATGCCGCGATCAAAATCCTGATGCGGCGGGCGCATTCAGTTTCGGAGATGAAGAAAGCACTGGCGCGCCGTTGTGAGGACGACAAGACCGTACAGGCGGTGTTGAGCCGACTGAAGCAGGAGAAACTGGTGGACGATGCGCGGTATGCCCGGCAGTTCATCCGGTATCGCACCGAATCGCGCAAGCAAGGACAGTTTCGAATCGCACGCGACCTGCGCGCCCGCGGAGTTCCGGACCGGCACATCGAATCCGCTCTGAAGGACGCGGCCGGAGATTCCGATCCTTCACTGCTCATCCGTCAACGCATCGAACGCAAGCTGCGCCTGTACCGCGGCGAAATTGACGAGCGGAAGCTTGCGTCGCTGTACCGGTCGCTCCTGGGCGCGGGATTTCCCGCCGATATGGTCCGCAAGGAGCTTCACCGCATCACCCGCGAAGACGTTCCGGAGGCCGAGGCGGACCCGGAGCTGTAGGACGACGCGCTTCCTGTGTGGGGTTTGCTGCGAGTGAAGTGGCCGCCTGCCCCGCTAGATTGTCGCACCCTCTGTTCCTCTGCGATAATCAGCTGTTCGCACACCGGTGTCGATTGAGGACGAAGTGACAGATCAGGCGCGCAAGTTGAGCGGCAACGAAGTTCGCGAGAAATTCCTGGAATTTTTCGAAAGCAAGGGGCACAAACGCGTGCGCTCGTCTCCGCTGCTGCCGCACGGCGATCCGACGCTGCTGTTCACGAACGCGGGAATGAACCAGTTCAAGGACGTTTTCCTTGGGCTTGAGAAGCGCGATTATGTGCGCGCGACAACGGCGCAGAAATGCGTGCGCGCCGGCGGGAAGCACAACGATCTGGAAAATGTGGGCTTTACCAAGCGCCATCACACGTTCTTCGAGATGCTGGGGAACTTCTCCTTCGGCGACTATTTCAAGAAAGACGCGGTAGCCTTCGCCTGGGAACTCGTAACTTCGCCCAACTGGTACGCGTTGCCGAAGGAACGATTGTACGCCACGATTTTCGGCGGAGCGGAAGTGGCTCCGGGGACGCGCCTGGACGTGGACCAAGAGGCAAAGAAATTCTGGCTGGAGCAACACGTGCCGGAAGAACGGATCTTTGCAATTCCCGGGCTGAAGGACAACTTCTGGGCGATGGGCGATACCGGCCCGTGCGGCCCGTGCAGCGAGTTGCATTTCGATATGGGAGCAGCGGCGTCCGACCTCGGCCACACGGACTGCAAATTTCCCTGCGATTGCGGGCGTTACGTGGAAATCTGGAACCTGGTTTTCATGCAGTTCAATCGGGACGCCAGCGGGACGCTCACGCCTCTGCCGCGCCCGTGCGTCGACACCGGAATGGGCCTGGAGCGGGTTGCCGCCGTGCTGCAAGGGGTAATCTCCAATTACGACACGGACCTGTTCACGCCGCTCCTGGATCGCGCCGCGCAATTGACCGGCGTCAACGAGAAACAGGAACTAGAAGCGGAAGAAAAGAAGCGCTCGGCCGCATCTTTGCGGGTGATTGCGGACCATGCCCGCGCTACAACCTTCCTGATCGCTGACGGCGTGCTGCCGTCGAACGAAGGGCGCGGCTACGTGCTGCGCAAGATCATGAGGCGCGCGATTCGTCACGGAAGGCTGTTGGGCGCCGCAAAACCGTTCCTGTTTGAGATGGTGCAGACGGTGCGCGATTTGATGGGCGACGCCTACCCGGAACTGCGCGACGCGGCGGCTGCGCGAGTTCCAGAAATTGTCCTGGCGGAAGAAAACCGGTTCGGGCATACGCTGGACGTCGGCTTGCGCAGATTAGAGGAAGAACTGAAGCCGCTGGCGGCCAAGCCGGGCTCCGTGTATTCGGGCGAGAGCGCATTCAAGCTCTACGATACATACGGCCTTCCGATGGACTTCATCGTCGATGCGGCGCGGGACCTGGGAGTGGAATTCGACGCTTCAGGTTTCGAGCGAGCCATGCAGGAGCAACGAACGCGCGCGCGCGCTTCGTGGAAGGGCGGGGCGAAAGAGGTTGCCAATCCCGCTTACGCCAAACTCGCGGAGACTTTCAAGACGGAGCCGGACTTTTACCACGCCACGAGCGCCAAGGATTCCCGAATTGAGGCGATCTTCACGAAGAAGGGCCCTGTGCATGAACTGAAGGCGGGGGAGAGCGGTGAGGTGGTGCTCGACCGATCCGTGATCTATGCCGAATCGGGCGGGCAGATGGCGGATACAGGAGCGTTCTATGCTTCCTCTGGCACCCAGCTACTGGCCGAAGTGAAGGGAGCGTTTTATCCGGTTTCGGGGCTGGTCGCGCACAAAGTGATAGCCAAGGACACGCTTCGGGCAGGGGACCGCGTAAATGTGGTGGCCGATGCCGACCGGAGGGCGCGGATCATGCGCAATCACAGCGGCACGCATCTGGTGCATGCGGCGTTGCGCAACATCCTGGGCACCCACGTGAAGCAAGCGGGGTCGCTGAACGCGCCCGACCGCCTGCGTTTCGACTTTTCGCACTTCGCACCGGTCGACAAAGAAGAACTGCACGACATCGAACAGCAGGTGAATGAGGAGATCCGGCTCAACACTCAGATCGAGACGGGAGTGATGTCTCTCGAAGAAGCCTTGAATTCGGGGGCGCTCGCTTTTTTTGGCGACAAGTATCCTGAAAGCAATGTCCGCGTGGTGACAATTCCCGATGCGCGCGCGCCGCGAGGCTTTTATTCGAAGGAACTCTGCGGCGGAACGCACGTCTGTCGAATCGGAGACATCGGCGTTCTGAAGATCGTGAGTGAAGAATCCGTTGCGGCGGGTGTGCGTCGCATCGAAGCGGTGACGGGCATCGGGGCGCTGGAACACTACCAGCACCAAGCCCAAACGCTGAGGGAACTGGCCACGCGACTGAATGTCGGCGAAGACGGCTTGCTGGCAACGGTGGAGAAACTGTCGTCCACCGCGAAACAGCTCGAAAAAGAACTGGGCGAGCAGAAGCGGAAGGGTGCGCTGAGCCAGCTGGATGAACTCTTTGGCAAGGTCCGAACGGTCAAAGGGGTGAAGTTGATTGCCGCGGAAGTCGCAAACGTTGATCGCGAGGGGCTGCGCCAGCTGGTAGATTCGCTGCGGCAAAAACTGGGCTCGGGAATCGTGGCTCTCGGGATGCCGGATGACGGCAAGGTGGCTCTGGTCGCTGGAGTCACGAAGGACCTTACGGCTAAAGTCCATGCAGGCAAGCTGATACAAGCACTGGCAAAGCAGGTGGGGGGGAGCGGGGGGGGGCGGCCAGATCTGGCTGAGGCTGGCGGAAAAGACACATCCGCGTTAAAAAGTGCTCTGGAGAGCGTGCCGTCCTTGGTTGAACCACTGCTATAATCAGGCTGTAGCGCCGGTCGCGTGTCCCGCAAGTGACGCATAACGTGTCACTTGTTTGTGGCGAGAACTTCAAAGGAGTTGATCCGCTGCTTGCGTCTTGTCCCGCTGGGAGAGGCGCGCAGACAATGAAGCGGTGTGATTCCTATGCCTTCCCCGAGGCGCAATCGTACGAACCAACATCTAACCAAGACGGCGGCTTTTGTGTTGGCCGCAAGCGGATTGGTTTTGAGCGCAAGTTCGCCGGTCAGAGCGCAGATCACCACAGTTACGGATGTGTCGGGGCGTCGAATGTTCGTAAACGCGGAACCCAATCCCATTGTTGCCAAGCTGGCTCCCGCCAAGCCGCAGAGAATCTTCATGACCGGAGAGATTTCGTTTCTTGGGCAGAACCGGCCCGCCGTGAGTTTGGACCGCGACGGCGTGGAGAAACTCGTGCGGGAAGCGGCGGAACGGCACCGCGTCGACCCTGCCTTGGTACGGGCGGTCATTGAGACGGAATCGAACTGGAATACAGGAGCAATGTCTCGCAAAGGCGCGATTGGATTGATGCAGTTGATTCCCACGACAGCGCAACGGTTCGGCGCTCATGATGCCTTTAATCCGAAACAAAACGTGGATGCGGGGGTTCGATATCTCAAGTCGCTGCTGGAGCGGTATAACGGGAATCTGGATCTGGCGCTGGCAGCGTACAACGCCGGGGAAGGCGCTGTCGATCGCGCGCACGGAATTCCTGCATACCGTGAAACGCGAAATTACGTGCAGAAAGTGCAGAACGCATACTTCCGGCCGGGTTCGGGGAGGCTGGACAACGCGTTCCTGCGCGCGAATGCGATTCATCGCGAAGTGGAAGCCAGTGGGCGCGTAGTCTTCACGAACGACTGAGGGCCGTGGAAGCGGGGGAAGGACGGCAGTGGGGATGAGTTGGGGCCAAAAAAATTTGCGCAAGGGTTTCGCCGGTGTTTCGCTGGGTTTTGCCCTGTGCGCCGCACTGCTCCCTCCCCGTCCTGTTTCAGCCAATAACAACACATCCAGCGCGACCAAAAAAGAGGCCGCCACCTCGCAATTCGCGCGAGCAGAGGAACTGCGAGCGGCACTGAACGCCAAGCCCGCGGACCAGCGGGCCCTCGCTGAGTACCGCCGGGTCGTGGCGGGCTACCAGCGCGTGTACATGATCACGGCACGCGCGCCTGAGGCCCCTGAGGCGCTGATGTCAATCGGCGAGTTGAATACGGAAATGGGCGACCGCTTCGGACGGTCGTATTACCAGGCTGCGGCCGATGCATACGGTTTTCTGATTCGCGAGTATCCGAGCAGCAAGCACATGCAAGACGCGACGCTGCGACTAGGCAAGCTGCAAAAGGACCAGTTAGGCGATACCAGCGCCGCAACAAAAACTTTCCAGGATTTCGAACGCAAATATCCTCGCTCCGCGCACAAGCGCGAAGTGCAGGAGGCGCTGGCTGAACTTGCCCTGCTGAAGAGCACGGAAGGTGCATCGACCGCCGCGAAAAATGCGGCCGTTCCCTCCCCTGAGGCGACGGCAAAACTGGATACGGCTTCCGCGGACTGGAGAAAGTCTGCGAATGGAGGCGAACCCGGCAAGCGCGTGGCGGTGCCGCACGTGCAGAAGATCCGCACCAGCGTGACTGCGGAGAGCACCGAGGTGGTGATCGAACTGGAAGACACCGTGCAGTATGCGTCCGGGCGGATTGCCAACCCGGACCGCATTTACTTCGACTTGCATTCGGCGCGCCTCAGCCCGGCTCTGGCGCACGGCGGCATCAAGGTGACCGGCGACCTGCTCACACAGATTCGCGTAGCCCAGAACCACGCAGGTGTGGTGAGGGTGGTATTGGATGTGAACGGAGTGAGCGACTACGCCGTGTCTATGACGAAGAAGCCGGCGAAATTGGTGATTGAGTTGTACTCGTCGGCGAATCGCTCGAGAAGTGAGGCAAGCCAGACGGCCACGTTGGGCGGGGCCAGCAAGCCTGAGCCGATCGTCAATGCATCGACAAATGAAACGGTTCCTGCGGCTTCGACGGCCGCGCCCCGGCGGAAGGATACCGAATCCGTTGCGACCACGGATACGGCGGCCAACAAGCCCGAGCCTGTTCCCAACAAAGGTTCGCTGGTCAAACCGGCGAATGGAAAGTCCAAGGGGAAGCCGGACCTGATACAGCCGGCGTCGACACCGCAACCGACGCGGGACGGGCAGTCGACATTGACGAGGGCCTTAGGACTGAAAGTCGGCCGAATCGTGGTGGATGCCGGCCACGGGGGCCATGATACCGGGACAATCGGCCCGACGGGATTGATGGAGAAGGACCTCTGCCTGGACGTTGCGCTGAGACTGGGCAAACTGATCCAACAGAAACTGCCGGGAGCGGATATTGTGTACACGCGCTCGGATGACACTTTCATCCCGCTGGAAGAACGCACAAACATTGCGAACCAGGCGAAGGCGGATTTGTTCATTTCGATTCATGCGAATTCCAGCCCGGACCATGGAGCGCGGGGAGTCGAAACGTACTACCTGAACCTGAAAGGCTCGGCCGAGGCAATGGAAGTGGCGGCGAGGGAGAATGCCGCCTCGGACCACGGGGTGCATGACCTGCAGGATTTAGTGAGGCAGATCGCGCGAACGGAAAAGATCGACGAATCGAGGGAATTGGCTGAGGATATCCAGGACTCGCTTTCGAAGAAGATGCAGAAGACCGCCAAGCCGATGAAGAACCGCGGGGTGCGGAAAGCGCCGTTCGTGGTGCTGATTGGGGCCGATATGCCGTCGATTCTGACGGAGATTTCCTTCCTCAGCAATCCGAGCGACGAGGCGTTGCTGAAGAAGCCGGAGCACCGGCAGCGGATTGCCGAAGGGGTATTTCAAGGGGTCACCGCGTACCTGCAGAACATAAATAGTGTCGCGAGCAACAGCACTCCCCGGCCGACCCGCGCTGCTCTGGTTTCACCAGTGGAACAGTCCAGGAACCAGAAGTAAACTACCGGCATCTAATAAGCAGGTACGCATGCGAAAGCTCGTTTACCTTTCTCTATTCATTGTTTGGTCTTGTGCCCTCGGAATGGCGGCAGAGCCTTCCCTTCTGCCTGATGGCTTCGGCGTGTGGCGTTCCGAAGGCCCGCCTGCGTCGAAAAGCGGCAATGCGGCACTACCCGATGGCTCGGAAATCAAGCCGGGGACCGCGAAGGAAGCCGGCCTGACAACGGTGGAAGCTCGGAACTATACGAACGGTACGACAAAACTGGCATTGCGCCTCTACAAGTTCAAGGACACCAGCGGTGCCTACGAGTTCTACACTCACGTTATTACCACCGAGATGCAGCAAGGCGGACTCGGGGACGAGTCGGCGATCGCAGCGAAGCACGAAGCAGTTTTGATCGGCAACTTTGTCCTGATCGCGGATTCCGAGAATGGGGAGATTGACCAGGGCGCACTGAACACGGTGGTGACTATGGTCAAGTCGAAGGCGGACGCGACGCCCTATCCACCGCTTCGCAGTTACCTGCCTGCGCACTGGCGGGTGTTCGGGACGGAGAAGTATTCGCAGGGAGCGGCCGGATTCGAAAACGCGATGGAGCTACTCGATCTGGGGGCGTACAAGAATCTTGCCAAAGATGTCGGATTCGAGGACGGAGCGGAAGCAATCTTTGCAAAGTTCCGGGGCGAACACGGAAGCGGCACGCTGCTGATCGTCCAGTACCCAACACCACAACTGGCGGAACAGCATCTGCGCCATCTGCGGGAGTCATTGCCCGCAGGATCCGCACAGAATGGCGTCGCGGTCGAGCGTAAGACTTCACTTTTGACGATCGTCTTCGCGCCGAGTTCCGCAATGCATGCGCAGGCGATCCGGGATGAAGTGGACTATGAGACACAGGTGACCTGGAACGAGCCGAGTTCGACTGCGACGGACCCGCCGATTGTTCTAATCATGTTCAAGATATTCCTGTTCACGAGCTTGTTTCTGGTGGTGGCGACCGTCGCCGGATTGTTCTTCGGCGGAGTTCGTGTACTCGTGAAGCACTGGCTACCGGGAAAGGTATTCGACCGGCCAGAGGACATCGAGGTTCTGCAACTGGGATTGAGCGGCAAGAAGATCGACCCCACAGACATGTACTAATCTGGACCAACGAAGTCCGAGTTCCAAAATCGCGCCCATCTGCTTCATCTGTTCTTCCACGAAGGCCTGTCGTACTATAAATGTTTCTGGATACCCGAATGAAAATGTCCAATGCACGTGTCCCTGGTACTCCGCTGGTTGGTTACAGGTCTCCGATAGTGCTCGCCGCATTGTGGATGGGCTCCATGGCACTGACAGGCTGTGGAGGCAAGTCGCAAGCAGACAATCCCGGGGGCGGTGGAGTGCCGGCGATGCCGGTGCAAGTGGTCGTAGCACAACCCCGGCAAATCGCGGATAGCACGGAGTATCTCGCGCTTTTGAAATCGCGCCACTCCGCAGCGATCAATCCCCAAGTCGAGGGGCAGGTCACCAAGATTTTTGTGAAGTCCGGCGACCATGTGAAGACCGGGGAGCCTCTGCTGCAAATCGACCCGCTGAAGCAAGAAGCCGCAGTCAGCAGCCAGGAAGCCGCAAAAACGGCGCAGGAAGCGACTGTCCGGCTGGCGCAAATCTCGTTGGAGCGAGCTAAGAAGCTGTTTGACGCCGGCGTCATCAGCAAGCAGGACTTTGACAACGCCCAGAGCTACTACGATTCCGCAGTGGCACAGCTGAAGTCTCTGGAGCATCAAGTTCAAGAGCAGAAAGTTCAGCTGCACTACTACAGCGTAAGTGCGCCAATGGACGGAATCGTCGGCGATATTCCGGTGCGGGAGGGCGACCGGGTTGCGGTGTCCACTCTTCTGACAACCGTGGACGAACCGGGATCGCTGGAAGCGTACATCTACGTGCCCGCATCGCGGGCCCATGACCTGCATGTCGGATTGCCAGTGAAGCTACTGGGGCCAGATGGAGCGGTGTTGCAGGAATCGCAGGTGACATTTGTGTCGCCGCAAGTCGACCCCGAAACACAAACAGTCCTGGCCAAGGCGGCGGTGGGCAGCAGCAAGGCGAATTTCCGGATCGCCCAGCAGGTACGGACGCAAATCCATTGGGGCAGCCGAGTCGGACAGGTGATTCCGGTACTGGCGGTGCAGCGAGTGAATGGCCAGTTCTTTGCGTTCCTGTCGGTCAAAGGCGCCGCCGGGACCGTGGCCAAGCAGAGACCTCTACAGCTCGGAGAAACCGTCGGGAACGACTATGCAGTTCTGGATGGAATTTCGGCCGGCGATCACGTGATCGTTTCCGGCCTGCAGTTTCTCCAGGACGGCGCTGCGGTGATCGAGCAGACTCAGGAAGCCAATCCGTCAAGCGAGCGACCGACGGCACCCGCTTCCAAAGCGAAGTAAGTTGAGCTTCTTCAGAAGAAAGGCGCGCGCAGCCCTTGTTTGTTGACTTCTTTATACGACGTCCGGTATTCGCCACGGTTTGCGCACTGCTGATCATACTTGGCGGCGCGATCTCGATTCCCTCTCTACCTGTGGCGCAGTTCCCGCAACTCGCGCCTCCCCAGGTGATGGTCAGCAGCATCTATATCGGGGCGAACGCGCAGACCGTGGAGTCGGCGGTAACAATTCCGTTGGAGCAGACGATCAACGGAGTTCCGGGAATGCGCTACATTTCGTCGTCCAGTGGAAACGACGGCACTTCGCAGATCACGGTGACATTTGACACGACGAGGGACGTGGACCTGGCCGCGGTGGACGTGCAGAACCGGGTCAACCAGGCGCTCGGACGGCTGCCGAACGAAGTAAAGAACACGGGCATCATCATCACCAAGCAATTTTCCGGTTTTGTGCTGGGGGCCGGCTTCTATGGTGAGAGCGGACAATACGACAGCCTCTTCATCAGCAACTATCTGGACATCTACGTCAAGGACGCGTTGAAGCGGGTTCCCGGCGTCGGCGACGCGATGATCTGGGGGGAACGCAAATACGCGATGCGGCTCTGGCTGGACCCGTCGCGCCTTGCGGAGCGCGGGCTGACGGCATCCACGGTAGTTTCCGCGCTGCAGGAGCAGAACGTTCAAGTGGCCGCGGGCCAGGTGGGGCAGCCACCCTCGAGAACCGGGCAGAACTACCAGGTCAGCGTGCGCGCCGTCGGCCGGCTGTCGGACGCGCGGGAGTTTGAAAACATTATCCTGAAGACAGGAACCGACGGCACCCTGGTGCGGCTGAAGGATGTGGGGCGCGCCGAATTGGGAGCGGAAGACTACGGTTCGATGCTGCGGTTTAATGGGCATGACGCCATGGGAATCGGCGTCACGCAGCTGCCCGGAGCAAACGCGTTGGATGTGGATCGCGCCGTCAAGAAAGAACTGGAGCGGCTTTCGACAACATTCCCGCCCGGCCTGAAATACGCGATTGCGTTCGATACAACCGAAGTGATTGGCGAGTCCATCCGGGAAGTACTGATCACACTGCTGGAAGCGATCGGGCTGGTCGTGCTGGTGATTTACATCTTCCTGCAGGAATGGCGCAGCACGTTTATTCCCGCTATTACGATTCCAGTATCGCTGATCGGCACTTTCGTTTTCGTGAAGGTACTCGGTTTCTCGATCAACACGCTGACGCTGTTCGGCATAACGCTGGCGACGGGACTGGTAGTGGACGATGCCATCGTAGTGATCGAAAACGTGGAACGCCACATCATTGAGGGAATCTCCGAACCACACAACGCCGCGAGCGTGGCGATGAAAGAAGTTGCCGGCGCAGTGATCGCGACGTCGCTCGTCCTGGTGTCGGTCTTTGTTCCAGTTGCGCTCTTCCCGGGAACCACGGGCATCCTGTTCCGCCAGTTCGCGCTGACGATTGCGTTTTCCGTGTCGATTTCGGCGTTCAATGCGCTGACACTGACGCCGGCGCTATCGGCGATCTTCCTGGGGCACCACCGCGAGCGAGCACAAGGCGCGTTCTTCCGTGCATTCAATCGCCTGTTTGACGCGGGGGCGAGCTTGTATAAACGCTGCGTACACGCGGCGGCTGAATGGAAGTTGGCGACCCTGGCCGCGTTTGTGGTGGCGAGCGCAACGGTGTATTGGCTGTACACCAGCGTTCCGAGAGGATTCATACCCGAGGAAGACCAAGGGTACTTACTCGTGCTGATTCAGGCTCCCCAGGGGGCATCGCTGAACTACACGCGAGACCTTGCGGGCCAGGCCGAAGCGCTTCTGGCCAAGGAACCGGACATCGCGGGGGCCTTCAGCGTGATCGGGTTCAGCTTCGGGGGAAGCGCGCCAAACCGCGCGATTATTTTCAGCAACCTGAAAGACTTCCGTCAGCGCAAGGGTCCGGAGCATTCGGGCGCAGCAATCGTGAATCGACTTCGCGGGCAGCTGATGACACTGCCGGGCGGACTTGTCGTCCCGTTCAGCCCTCCGGCAGTCGAAGGCGCGGCGGCTGTGGGCGGATTCACCTTCGAACTGCAGGACTTGGGGAGAAATACGCTGCAGACGCTGGCGGACACGGCGAATCAGGTAGTGGCGGCCGGAAACCAGGACAAGCAACTGGCGGGCCTGTTCACGAGCTTCACGGCAAACGACCCGCAGATTCTGGTCCGGATCGACCGCGAGAAAGCCAAGAGCCTGCAGGTGCCTTTCAACCAGATTTCCGACGCACTGCAGGTCTTCATGGGCTCGGTGTACGTGAATGATTTCGATTTCAACAACCGGTCTTACCGGGTGTATATCCAGGCAGACCAGAAGTACCGGTCGGAAGCGAAGGACATTCGCTCGTATTATCTCCGGTCTGACAACGGCAAAATGATCCCGCTGGACAACGTGGTGGAGATCGAACAGACCGCGAATCCGCAGGTGATTACGCACTTCAACCTGTTCCGTTCGGCAGAAATATCCGGCAGCGCCGCACCGGGAGTGAGCACGGGCGAGGGGTTGGCGGCAATGGAAGCGGTAGCGAAGCGCCTGCTGCCGCGAGGAATGGCCTACGAGTGGAGCGGGTTGTCGCTGGAGGAAATCCAGGCCAGCGGGAAGGCAGGGATTCTGTTTGCGCTTGGTCTGGTGTTCGTGTACTTGACGCTGGCCGCGCAGTACGAGAGCTATGTGCTGCCATTCATCATTCTGCTGGGCGTTCCGATCGGCCTGCTGGGCGCACTCGGAGCGATGAAACTGCGGGGATTGACGAACGATGTTTACTGCCAGATCGGACTGGTCATGCTGATCGGCTTGGCCAGCAAGAATGCCATCCTGATTGTGGAGTTCGCGGAGCAACTGCAGGAGCAGGGGCTATCCGCGTTGGACGCGGCCGTGGAAGCGGCACGGATCCGCCTGCGGCCGATCCTGATGACGTCGCTGGCGTTTATCCTCGGTGTAGTACCGCTGATGCTGGCAGAAGGGGCAGGCGCGGCCGGGCGCGTGTCCGTGGGCACCACGGTGTTTGGCGGGATGATCGCCGCCACGACGTTGAACCTGATCTTCATTCCGGTGCTGTACGTCGTCGTACGTGCGATTGTGCCGCGCAAGGTGCCAAGCGTGTCGCCTGCGCCGGCCGATTAATACCGTTCGTTCCTAGATTGCGGCTTTCGTGCTGGTCCGGTCATTGATGACCGCGCGGCATTCTTCGCAGAAGTGAGCGCCCTTCAGGTCGATCCACTCGACGCCGTGCGAAGGCGACATCACGCATTCGTAATTTTCGCAGTGAGACAACGAAAGAGTGTGCCCGAGTTCGTGCACCGCTTCCTTAAGCAGGCGCGACCGGAACAATTGCGCGTCGGCCGGAAGCCCGTAGAATTCCTGCCGCAGACGGTGCGTGGAGACAAGCGCACAGTTCCCTTGCAATTGCGCTTCACCAAACACGAAGGTGAGGATCGGGATGTAGAGATCGATCGGCGTAATGCCGAGCAGGTGACGCGAGGCAGGGATGGCGCGCCGGACCATGGAGGCGAGGATTTCGGTCGAATGATATTGTTGACGGGTGACATTATAGGCGAAGCCGGGGTCGGGTTCGGCCGGGAGGATTTCGCAGTCGACGCGAAACTCCCGGGTCAAACCGCTGCAGAGTTCCGCCAGTTGATCCGGCGGGACCGGCCCCAACGGCATCACCTGAATGCGCTTCACAAGGCCTGCGCCGCCTCACGCTTCCAGCCGTATTTCTTCAGCTTGTTATGCAGGGTCACCCGGTCGATGTCCAGGACTTCCGCGGCGAGCGTCTGGTTGCCTTTGCATTCCTGCAACACCGCCAGGATGTGCGCTTTTTCAATGTCCTCGAGCTTGCGGGCGGTCTGGTCGGCGACCGGCAGGCGCAACGCAAAGTCGTCTTCGCGGATTTCCGGCTCCTGGGCGACGACCATCGCGCGCTCGATGGCGTTTTCAAGTTCGCGTACGTTGCCGGGCCACTGATAACGGTCGAGCAGCGCCATGGCGGCGGGCGAGACGCGCGTGATCCTTTTGTTCATCGAGGCAGAGAACTTGCGGATGAAGTGCTCGACGAGGATGGGGATGTCGCCTTTGCGGTCACGAAGCGGTGGCAATTCAATCTGAAAGACGTTCAAGCGATAGAAGAGGTCCGGACGGAATCTGCCTTCGTCGACGAGTTGCTGCACGTTCTTGTTGGTGGCGGCAATGCAGCGGAAGTCCACATGAATCGGGTGGGTACTGCCCACACGGGTGATTTCCCTTTCCTGGAGGACGCGCAAGAGGTCGGTCTGCGTCTTCAGGCTGATATCGCCGATCTCATCGAGGAACACGGTACCACCGTCGGCAACTTCGAAACTTCCCTTCTTGCGATATTGCGCGCCGGTGAACGCGCCTTTCTCGTGGCCGAAGAGCTCGCTTTCGAGGAGAGTCTCTGTCAGCGCACCGCAATGAATGACGACGAGAGGATTGTAGTGCCGCGGACTGGCGGCATGAATCGCCCGGGCGCACAGCTCCTTGCCAGTTCCGCTCTCGCCGGTGATCAGCACGGTGGCGTCGGTCGGGCCCACCGTCTGGATTGCCTCAAAAACACGTACCATCGCCACGCTCTGGCCGACAATCTCCTGGGGCCGGACAACAGAGGCAACCGTCTCGCGGAGGCGGGCGTTCTCCTCCTGAGCGCGGCGATGCGACAACGCGTTGTGGACGGTATGCGCTATGTCGTCGGGATCGAAGGGCTTGGAGACATAGTCGTAGGCGCCGTTCTTGAGAGCGGTGACAGCGGTTTCGACCGAGGCGTAGCCGGTCATGATAATCACGAGCATATCCGGATCGATTTCGTGCATGCGCCGCTGTAACTCGACGCCATCGGTGCCGGGCATCTTGATGTCCACCAGGGCCAGATCAAACCGGCGGCCGCCCATCTTGGTGAGTGCGTCCTGGGCGCTGTCGGCAACGGTGACGTCGTAGCCTTCTTCGCGGAACCACTTGTCCAGCGAATCCCGAACGATGAGCTCGTCGTCCACGACGAGCAGG
>Ga0335082_10000125_pt1 | contig 77379 bp, 59 predicted proteins | sample Lox_Sample_41_FD_206718 | JGI IMG/M metagenome (GOLD analysis project Ga0335082, IMG submission 206718) | Soil microbial communities from Loxahatchee National Wildlife Refuge, Florida, United States - Lox_Sample_4.1 | ecosystem: Environmental > Terrestrial > Soil > Wetlands | place: USA... | reverse complement strand
CGTCGATCTCGTCGCTGACGTAGCAGAAACTGCGTGTCTGCTTGCCATCGCCGTAGACCGTCAAATCCTCGCCGCATAGAGCTTGCTTCATAAAATTCGGTACGACGCGGCCATCGTTTATCTGCATCCGCGGCCCGTAGGTGTTGAATATGCGAACGATGCGCGTATCGACCTTGTAATAGCGCCGATATGCCATCGTGACAGCCTCCGTGAAGCGCTTGGCCTCGTCGTAAACCGAGCGGGGGCCGATTGGATTCACATGGCCCCAATAGGTCTCTTTCTGGGGATGCTCGAGTGGATCGCCATAACACTCGGAAGTCGATGAGACAAAATACCGGGCGTTGTACTTGCGGGCGACTTCCAGCGCATTGAAGGTTCCGAGGGAGCCGACCTGCAGAGTCTCAATGCCGTGCCGGTGATAGTCCTCGGGACTCGCAGGACTGGCGAAATGGAACACGTAGTTGACCCTGCCGACGTCAAAAGCTTGGCAAATATCCTTCTCGACGAACTCGAACCTTGATTCATTAGCGAGGTGGGCGACGTTCGATCGACGGCCGGTGAGAAGGTTGTCGACGACTACCACATTCCAGCCTTCGGCCAAAAGTGCGTCGCAGAGATGCGAGCCCAAAAAGCCTGCGCCACCAGTCACCAGAGCGCGGCCTAAAGTCATGCTCGTTTGCCGTTCCTTATCACGCCCGCAGGAACTCCGTCGGGATGGGAGGCTGATCGGCCTACGCTGTAGTAGGTGAATCCTTGGGCCCCGATGGACTCAGGATCGTACAAGTTGCGGCCATCGATCACGATCGGATATTTCAGCTCGTCACGAAGTCGGCTGAGATCAAGATTGGCGAACTCCTCCCACTCAGTGAGGATCAGCAGGGCGTCGGCGTTGTGCGCCGCTTCATAGGCCGAGTTTGCATAGTTAATCGAGTCGCCCAACACTTCTCGGGATCGGTCCATGGCCGCGGGATCATAAGCCGTAATCTGGCTGCCTTCGCGCAGTAAGCACTGAATGATCGCTATCGCTGGCGACTCGCGAATGTCGTCGGTGCCTCCCTTGAACGCTAGTCCGAGCACGGCCAGCCGCTTGCCCCGTATCGTCCAAAGCGCGTTGTGAACCTTGCGAACAAAGCGCTGGCGCTGCTCTTCATTGATTCGCACAACTGCATCCAGCAGGGTGAAGTCGTATCCGTGCTCGCGCGCGACAGCGCGGAAAGCCATCACATCCTTGGGGAAGCAGGAGCCCCCATAACCGATTCCTGGATTCAGAAAACGCTGGCCGATGCGGGTGTCCGTTCCGATTCCATGCACCACCTGGCTCACGTTTGCACCCACGGATTCGCAAACCGAAGCGACCGCGTTGATGAAAGAAATCTTCATCGCAAGAAACGCGTTACACGCATGCTTGATTAATTCAGCACTTTTCGTGCTGGTGACGATAAGAGGTGGCGGGATAACGGCGCGATCGGGTTGAGGAATGGCGCCTGCCCTTGTGTAGTAGCTCCCATCCGTCATTCGGGCATAGACCTCGGCTAGAACATCGGCAGCTCGCCGGCTGTCGCAGCCGACTACGATCCGGTCTGGAAATAGGAAGTCGGTGACCGCAGTGCCTTCGCGCAGAAACTCTGGATTGGACGCCACGTCGAACAAATCAGGATCGGCGCCGTTCCGCAAGATAATCTTGCGAACCCAGTCGCTGGTATAAACCGGGACAGTGCTCTTTTCGACGATAACTTTGTAGTCTTCAATGCCGCCTGAGATTTCACGGGCGACCGATTCGACGTAGGAAAGATCTGCCTCTCCACTTTCCGTGGGCGGGGTTCCAACCGCCACAAAGATCACGGAACTGCGACGCACTGCTTCGGCTAAATCATCAGAGAACTGCAAACGGGTGCCGCGATGCCGACCCAAAAGCTCTGGCAGGAACTTCTCGTGAATCGGTACTTCTCCATTGCGCAACGCGGTCAGTTTTTGTTGATCGTTGTCGACGAGGATCACCTCGTGACCCAGATCTGCGAAGCAAGCTCCCGCAACCAGTCCCACGTAACCCGAACCTACGACGGCGATTCGCATCAATCCATCCCTCTCGCAGCGCAAAACGCGGCTCCATTTGTCAAACCGCAGAGCACGCTTAAGACTGCAAAGATTGTATTTTGCCGGCGTGCTTCCGGACACGAAAAATCGCAGGAACCTAAAATATCAAATTCGAAATGGGAATTTCGCGCGTTCCGATCTTGGGCCAGGGATTGCAGCAGCCCAGCATCTACTCTTTAATGTTGACATCTTGAAGAATTCGCGCAAGACTCCGCACGGTACGGGCGGCGAGCCTCGAAAGTAACCGTGGACCGAGGGAAGCCGCCTTAGGAGTGTACTATCGCTCAAAGGCTCGGTCAGGAATGAATCAAGATCCCCGGACGCGGGTGGATTTCCTTACTGCAGCTTCTACCCGACCAGAAACGCCGCACCCGTCGCATCCCACTCCAACTCCGAGTTCGACCCATCAGGGCATCAAAGAAATCTGTCGTACGCTCGCGGCGCATGGGGCCGGCGACGCGTCGCTCGAACTAGCGTTTGAACTCGTGCTGCACGAGGTTGTGGAACAAGCCCGCGAGGTAACGCGAGCGAGTGGCGCAGCGATTGCTTTTCTTCGAGAAGGGGAGATGGTGTGTCGGGCCACGACCGGAGAAAGTGCACCCGAACTCGGTGCCAGGGTCGACATTCGGTCAGGTATAACGGGCGCCTGTTTCAACACTGGCCGGATCCAAAATTGGCGGGATGCTGAGGACGACGGCGGGAATACCGAACTTGGAGAAGGAGTGCGCGCGATTTTGCTCGCTCCAATCGGAACGCCGGGCGAGGTGTGCGGGATTCTGCGGCTGTGGTCCGATAAGCGCGACGGCTTTCGCGAGGAAGAGATCGCCGCATTGGAGCCTGCTCTGAATCAGGCACACGATTCATGGAAGCTAATACAAGACCACAGTTGGATTAGTTTCCGCGCCGATGGAGACTGGGAATCGGAAACTCCGCGCGGATCGAGTGATACGGCATCAGGAGGACACGAAGCTGAGCCCGGGTTTGTGCCTCGGGGAGAGGAAACAGATCGCGGTAAGCTCAGGCAGCTTTCAAGCACCGTCCTGTTCTTTTTGGTAATTGGGCTCGCGATCTTACTCGGCGTTGTGATCGGTTGGCGTCGTGGCCGAGAGCAAAGGGATGCTGCCTCAACATCGAATGCGATCCGGTCCACGCCGATCGCAGTCGCCAAGGACTCGCCGATGGACGGGGAGCGGGGAGCATCCTCCGCGGGGACATCGAATACCGCGAGCACCGCGTCACCTGAATTACCCGCAGGCGGTACGACATTGCGCGAGAACGTTCCGGCTGGTCATCTGGTCATCAGTGAGAACGGTAAAGTGTTGTACCGCTCTGATGCACAAACCGCGGCGTCCGGTATCGCAACTTCAACGGTGGAAAAGACGACTCCGATCGTGCACCAGGTCGTGCCCAAGTATCCTCCTGAAGCAATCGCACACGGTGTGGAGGGTCCAGTGGTTCTCGATGTGAAACTGCGTGGAGACGGAACGGTCGAGGATGTTTCAGTCGTATCCGGCGAACCCTTGCTGATCGCGTCCGCCGTCGAGGCAATAAGGCAATGGCGGTTCCGGCCAAGTTCGGGAAACGCCGGGACTATCGAGAGTCAAACACGAATCACGGTGAGATTCGTCTTGCCCGCCGATGCAAAGACGCAACCATAGCAGGTTTATGTAGTAATTGGTTGAACCTTGTCACGAGAAGTACTTGCCGCGCGAACCGCAATTGATCCGGTCTGCGAGCGTCTACGCGAATTGGGTACTGCAGCTGACCGCTGTTGATTTCCGTTCCGGACCGCATAGAGTAGAACCTCAACGCGGCTGGAGACGCCAAGCTTGTCGAAGATTCTTGATAGGTAGTTCTTAACGGTATGCTCAGTGAGCTTCAGTCGTTGAGCGATTTCGCGATTGGTTAAACCTTCGGCAACGCAACGCACGACATCTGTTTCGCGCACCGAGAGTAGACCCGCTGTAAGAGTCAAAGAACTGGGAAGAGCGGGCTGGGCTAAGGCCTCGAGGACCGCCTGCAATTCACTTCGACTCGCCCAAACCTCGCCTCTGGCAACACACTGGATGCATTTCGAGAGCAGATGAAACGGCTCGGTTCGGCAGAACACACCCTGCGCCCCTGCTCGGAAAGCCGCAATGATGTTGTTAGGTTCGGAAACATCCAACAGCAAGACAACACGTGTTTCAGGCGACTCAACTCGTATGTTGCGAATCAATTCGGAAAAGGAATCTTTGGGCTGCTCTAATTGCGCGCTTATGATAGCAACCGCTGGTTTCTCCCGCTGCACCAGGTTCAGCAGAGCCCCAATATCGGACGGGCACTCAATCATCTCGAAATGACCGTTTCGCCCCAAGGCATCCACCAGCAATTGCGTGGTCATGGCGGTACTATCAGCAGCCAAAACGCGAAGTTTGGCCTCAATCGGAAGAACGGTCACATGGGTCATAATAGGTCGACTTCCCCAAAAAGCAGATTACACCCCGAGCACCCCAAAAGACACTCATCCACAGCCGGACAAGGCTATGGGAAATTAGACTCTAGGTAAATAGCACGATTGGGTAGTAACAAAACGAGCGTCCAGAGCCCCATGCGCACGGTTAATAGGGACTTTTGTCCCTATCGGTTGCATGACTTTATACCACTTGCACGGTTTTGCGACGTACGATAATTTCATCCCAAGATTCAAACGCCTGCATTGAGCAGGTGCTCAAATTGCTCAGCCAAATCCCCCCAATTGTGAGAATGCGGTAAGTCGTTTCATAAGTGTCAGTTCTGGCGAAGCCCTGGGCGGCGCCAAGGGCGGTATTTGGATTTTGATGACAGTCGCAAATGTGACTGAGAGGGCGGAGCTGTGAATACGACGACGCAATCTTCAGATTCCGGTTCGTTGCCGATTACAGCAATAGACGGCGGACAAGCCCGATGGTATGCGATCCGCACCCGTTCGCGCCACGAAAAGGTCGCGGCGCGCGAGCTTGACGCCCACGGCATCAACGTATTCCTTCCCTTAGTGCACTCGGTCCGGCAATGGAGTGATCGCCGGACGAAAGTCGAACTTCCTCTCTTCCCCGGATATGCCTTTGTAAGAGTTGAATACTCCTCTCCGGATCGCGTGCGCGTTCTCAGAGCCATCGGTGTGGCCGGATTTGTCGGTCAGAATGCCGCCGGATCGTGGATTCCGGATGAACAAATTGAGTCGATCCGGACGATTCTGGTTCGTGGCGTTCCGGTAAAAGATCACCCGTTTCTGAATGTTGGTGAGCGGGTGAGAGTCCGCAACGGTTCGCTTAGCGGCGTCGAGGGAATTCTGGTTGCTGTGAAAGGTTCTCGTACTCTGGTCATTTCGGTTGAGCCCATTCAACGATCCCTCTGCATCAGCCTGGATGACTACGATATCGAGACAGTTGAGAAACAGGGCTCTACGGAAACAGATCAAGCTGTGATGCGATAAACAGTCGCGGCGAGGATTCAGGTTTGCCACATGTCGAATACTCTGAGCAATAACACAGTTCGGGTGATGGATAGCGGGGTCGAACATGCCCAGCCGTCCGCGGTGGTTTCTGAGATCGGTCTTACCTACATTCCGAGCAGCGAGAAATCAACGTTGCGGGGAATTCTGGACGAGGCGGAGAGCCAAGTGATTCTCTGCGCCTTACAGTACACCGGTTGGAACCGCAAGCGGGCCGCGGCCCTGTTGAAAATCAGCTATCGTGGGCTTTTGTACAAGATTCGTCGGCACAGCATTACCCCGCCGCGTCCCCTTGCCGGGGATTAGTCGATTCACTGCGAGAGGTGTCGAGCGTCGGAAATTTGTAGAGAAGGTGGCCATAGTTATGAACATGACGAAAAAAATGAGAATTTTGGCGGTGCTGCTGGTTGGGTTTGAGGTTGCAGCCGCAATGGCATTTGCGCAGGATCACATCCTGGCGGAAGCTGCGCGAACCGAAGAGACCCACGCCGGCGGCACGGCTGCAGCGACCCCAACCCCCGACAAGGATTTCCACGCGAGATATCCTCGATACAAGATTGAAGCGGGAGACTCGTTCGACGTGTCGTTTGAGCTGAATCCGGAGTTCAATCAGACTGTTTCAGTGCAGCCTGACGGTTTTATCAGCTTGCGCGGAGTCGGTGACGTTCAGGTTGCCGGTCAGACGGTTCCTGAAGTGACCGAGACGATCAAGACGACTTACAGCAAGATCCTGAACGCTCCAATGGTCAGTGTCATCCTCAAGGACTTTCAGAAGCCGTACTTCGTGGCTGACGGCCAAGTGAAAACTCCTGGCAAATACGACCTCCGCGGCGAGGTGTCGCTGACACAAGCCATCGCAATGGCGGGCGGCTTCCTCGATAGCTCAAAGCACTCCAAGGTGTTGCTCTACCGCAAGGCAGCGCAAGGTTGGTATGCCGCCCAAGTTTTTGACATCAAGAAGATGGAGAAGCACGGGGATCTGCGAGAGGATCCGCAGTTGCGCGCGGGCGACATGCTGTTTGTGCCCAAGAATGCCTTCTCGAAGTACAAAATGTTTATACCAGGCTCGAGCATGGGCGCTTACGTTCCGTTGACGTTACCGTAAGGAGAGCGAGGACAAATTTCATGACGACTCAAATCAATTCCGTAAGAGACCCACAGGGTTCGTATTCGTTCTCCACGCGAGATCTAATCGCCATCGGCTTCCGGCAGAAGCGCGCGATCGTGATCACTTTCTGGAGTCTGTTGGCAGGCGCGATTCTTGCCACCATTTTGATGCCCTCCGACTATCAGGCATCGACCAAATTCCTGATCGAACGCTCTCGTATCGACCCGGTCGTGAGCCCGGGCCACGACACTGAGTCGATCAAGACGGATGTGACTGAGGAAGAGTTGAACTCGGAAGTGGAGCTCATCAAGAGCGACGATGTTCTCCGGCAGGTTGTTGTGGCTGCTGGACTCCATCATCGGAGTTCTCTGAGGAATTTCGTCGATAATGCCCTCGGCTATGTCGGACTCAAGCCGACCGAGGAAGTGAAGATTGCAAAATCTGCGATCCGCCTGGGCAGAGAGCTGAACATTCAGCTGATCAAGAAGAGCAATCTGATCACGGTCAGCTACTCCTCGTCGGATCCGAAGCTCGCCGCTAAGGTGCTCCAGTGCCTCGACGAGGCGTATCTGCAGAAGAACCTGGCTGTACACCACCCCCAGGGTGAATTCCAGTTCTTCGACCAGGAAGCTCAGGCTTACCAGAAGAACCTAGCAGACGCCGAGAATCAGTTGAAGGCGTTTTCGGAGCAGCAAGGCGGAGTTTCACCGCAACTTGCGCGCGACATCACGTTGCAGAAGTTGAATGAATTCGCCGCGAATCTGCAGCAGACCTATGCGGAAATAGCCTCTACACAGACGAGGATTGACTCTCTCGAAAAACAAGCAGGCGTCACTCCGGAACGTTTGACAACGCAGTCGAGCGCTACCGACGACGCGCAAGTTCTGCAGGGCATGAAGAACACGTTGATGTCGTTGGAGCTCAAGCGCACGGAGATGCTGACCAAGTATCAGCCCACCTACCCTCTCGTTCAGGAAGTTGACAAACAGATTGCGGACACTCGTTCCGCAATCGCGAACGAGGAAGCCAAGCCGCTGAAAGCGGAAACAACCGACCGCAACCCGACCTACGCATGGATCAATGAGGAACTGGCGAAGGCCAAGGCGGATGAAGCGGGGCTGCAGGCGCGTGCCGCATCCTTGAAAGCGGTTGTCGAGCAGTATCAGGAAACCGCCCGCACTCTCGAACAGAAGGGCATTCAGCAGCAGGATTTACTGCGGCAAGTGAAGACCGACGAAGAGAACTACCTTCTCTATCAGCACAAGCGCGAAGAAGCTCGCATGACCGATGCCCTCGATCGCAAGCGGATCTTGAACGTTGCCATCGCTGAGCAGCCAATCGTTCCTGCGATTCAGACCAACACTCGCTGGCTCATATTGCTGGCGGGAATCCTTCTGGCCCTTGGTGGTCCGATCGCAGTAGCATTTGTGCTGGAATACACCAACTCTTCTTTCCGTACGCCTTCGGAGGTTTTCTCGGAGTTGAACATTCCGGTGCTTGCGGCTGTACCTCACCAGGCATTTGCATTCTCGTCGAATGGAGATGGCGGCTATAACGGGAATGGGAATGGCAACGGAAACGGACGCGGAAATCACACTGAGCCAATCTTCGTGAATAACGAAGCTGTGAATAACTGAAAGCAGGTTGAGACGCAATGTTTCTTAACTTCTACGGTCTTCGGGAACAACCTTTCGGCGTAACGCCGGATCCCCGGTTCCTGTACCTCAGTCCGACGCATCGGGAGGCGCTGGCATCGATGTACTACGGAATCGATGCGGAACGTGGATTCATCGCGCTGATCGCCAAGCCGGGTATGGGGAAGACGAACCTGCTTTTCCAACTCCTGCAGCAATTCCGTGCGAAGGCGCGCACCGCGTTTGTGTTCCAGACGCAGTGCACGTCACGGGAATTCATGCGTTTCTTACTACTCGAACTGGGATGCGAAATCAGTCCCGACATGGATCTGGTCTCGATGCACGAATTGTTCAATCGAGCCCTGTTGCAGGAAGCGCATGCAGGACGGCGATTTATCGTCGTTATCGACGAAGCTCAGAATTTGGAGCCAGCGGTCTTGGAAACGATTCGTCTGCTGTCGGACTTCGAAACGCCCCAGGCGAAGCTTCTTCAGATTATTCTTTCCGGGCAACCGGAGCTGGCGGACAAACTCTCGCGTCCGTCCCTTCGGCAGCTGCGGCAGCGCGTCTCGTTGTTGAGCACGTTAAAGCCCTTGCCGTCGGATGAGGTCGCGCACTATATCAATCATCGTCTGCGTGCCGCCGGCCGCGAAGACAACACCATCTTTACACCGGCAGCGATGAAGCTGATTGCGGATATGAGCGAAGGGATTCCGCGCAACATCAACAACATCTGCTTCAATGTGCTCTCGTTGGGTTGCGCACTTAAGCTCAAGACAATTGATGTCGACAGCGTTCGGCAAGTCGCGGCCGACTTCGACCTTGGTGGCATGTTGTCGGATCCTGGCCTTACCGGGATGGATGCGGTGCGCAGCGCGGTCTCAGAAGCACAGGCTTCGCTCATGAGGACAAATCCTGCCGCGAAGAACCTGCATGGAGAGCTTTTGAATTCCGAGGATGCTCTGGCGTACATCCAGGAATTCATTCGGAAGTTCAAAAAAGATCAGGTTCTTACGAACTAGCACCGGATGTAGCCACAGAAAAGAAAGTATTGCCTGGAGGATGCAGTGAGCAGAAACTTCGAACTATTATCCGAGGCTGGTCGATTGCATGAACTTGTGCAGTCCCCCATGGAGCCGTCGCAAGTGCAGCCAATGCCTGTGGATGCCGGATTCCCCGCGGCTCAAACATTGAGCGGAACCTTTTCGGCGGTTCCACCTGTCGATGACAATGTTCCTGCGGCCGCTCCACTGGATACAAATCCTCCCGCCAAGCAGGAGATCGTAAAGCTTGTCCAGAAGCTCTTTCTGAGTCCGCAGGGAGTGCGGCGCGTGGTTTTTGCCGGAACGGAAACGGGCTGCGGGTGCAGTTGGATGCTCGCGCGCGTTGCGGAGGAACTCGCTTCCCAAGGCCGCGGCACCGTTTGCGTGGTTGACTGCAACTTGCGCTCTCCCGGCCTGCACCAACAGTTCGGCATGCAGAATCATCACGGGCTGTCGGATGCTCTACTGGGACCCGGTCCCATCCGGGAATATGTTCACCGATGGTCACGAAACTTGTGGATGGTCAGCTGCGGTGGTTCTCCCGAGAATGGCGTGAGCATGTTGGGTTCGGAGAGAATGCGTGCACGCATGGCTGAGTTGCGGATGACATTTGATTTCGTGTTGATAGACGCAGCGCCCCTCGGCACCTGTAACGACGCGATCGTGCTCGGCGCACTGAACGATGGAGTAGTGCTGACCCTCAAGGCCAATGCTTCCCGTCGCGAAACGGCCCGCAACGCGCTGCACGAGTTGCAAACAGCGAACGTGAAGGTGCTGGGAGCGGTTTTGAACCAACGCACGTTCCCAATCCCGGAATCTCTTTACAAAAAGCTGTAAGAGCCGCCCGAGTGCACTGGGTCAGCAGTGGCCCAGTCCTAAAAACCCTAACCGCTAGCGAAGTACTTTCGGCGTTTCGTCCAGATCCTCTCCCCCCTTTAATCCCTGGCTGAAGAGGTAGCTCTCATGAGCAAATTCCGACGCGAAATTTTTGTCTACTCCTTTCAACTAGTAGACATGATTTTCTTGGTAGCTTCTTTTGCGGCTGCCATGTTCCCAGTTTTGATGAGCGAAGGCTTGCAGTCCTTCGCCGCATTCCTGGCTTTCAAGATCAAGCTGCAGAACTTCGTGGCGTTCATCGTTCTGGTGTGGTTGTGGCGACTGGTCTTTGCCGTGCTCGGTTTGTACGGATCCAAGCGTCACGCCAGCCGGCGAGCCGAGGCGCGGGATGTGTTGAAGGCAACCACGATCTGCACAGTCATTCTTGCCGCATTCTCCCTGATCCTGCGTTTCCGGATGGTGGATGCGAAATTTGTTGAGATTTTCTGGCTCAGCAGCACGGTTTCGATCGCAAGCACGCGGCTGATGGTTCGCACGTGGCTGCGCCGGATTCGTACTCGCGGCCAGAATTTCCGCAACATGCTGATCATCGGAAGCAACGCGCGGGCGATCGAATTTGCAAAGAGCGTGCCGCACCGTCCCGAATGGGGATGTCACATCTTGGGCTTTGCCGATGACGAATGGTCGGGAGTCGATGAGTTGCACGCCGCAGGTTTCCAGCGGGTTTGCGACTTCGCGGAGTTGCCCTCCTTCCTTCGTCGTAACGTTGTTGACGAGGTCGTTATTGCGCTGCCAGTTCGTTCGTTCCACGAACACGCAAGCAAGATCGTGGAGATGTGCGAAGAGCAGGGAATCATTGTCCGTCTGCTGTCTGGTTTATTCGATTTGAAGACGCCGCGCCGGGAGGATATGGATGATGCACCTGTGATCACGCACTATGCTGGCCCTGCGAATGGCTGGCCGGTGGTGATCAAACGGGCGCTGGACATGATCTTGTCCGGAACAATGCTTGTCATTCTCGCGCCGGCAATGCTGCTGACGGCGATTCTGATCAAGTTGACGTCTCGCGGCCCGGTATTGTTCGTCCAAAAGAGGGTGGGGCTGAACAAACGCGTGTTCAACATCTACAAGTTCCGTACCATGGTCATCGATGCCGAGAAGAAGCTTGCACAACTTGAACACCTGAACGAGGTGTCGGGACCGGTGTTTAAGATCAAGAGCGATCCTCGCATTACTGCAATCGGCAAGTTCCTCCGCAAAACCAGCATCGACGAACTGCCCCAGCTTTTGAACGTGTTGAGAGGGGACATGAGCTTAGTGGGTCCGCGGCCCCTGCAATTGCGTGACTACGAGTTGTTCACCGAAGGTGGACCCGACTGGCAGCGTTGCCGGTTCAGCGTGCGCCCCGGTATTACGTGCTTGTGGCAAGTCAACGGCAGGAGCGGGATTCCGTTCGAGCAATGGATGGAGCTGGATCAGCAATACGTGCGCAAATGGTCGCTTTGGCTTGATATGCAGATTCTGATGAAGACGATTCCGGCGGTTCTGAAAGGATCTGGGGCTGCATGAAGTTGTCCGCTGTATCAGAGTCAAACAATCAGGAAGGGACCCTGTTGAGCACGGAGACTTGCATGCCAGCGGTACGCGGGACTCAGGCTGCTAATGTCGATTCCAGCAGTCCGGAGTACTGGGAGGGATTCCAGGCAGCGGCGCCCGCGCTCGATCTCTGCACGGACCGGCCCCGTCCAGCTGTTCTGGGCACGTCAATGGGCTCGGCCGAGCGCGTCCTCGATGACCGGCTCAAAGCCGATCTGAGCGACTTTACCTCTAAAGAGGAGTTTGAGAACGGTGTGGTCGGGCTGGCCACATTTGCAGTTCTGCTGCACCGCTACACAGCTCAGGAAAAGTTCGCAATCGGCCTTTGTCTCGACCCCAGCCAGTTCTTCCCAGTCGCGGTCGATTTCTCGGGGAAACCGTCGTTCCGCGGCCTACTCCACCAGTTTCAGTCTTCAATTAGCAACGCGGTCACCGTTGGCCCAATTTCCACTTTGTCTGTCGCCACGTTAGGTCCGGATTCGGATTCAAGCCGCCATCCTCTCTTCCAAGTTTCTTTCTCGACGAGTGCGGACCCGATCGCTTTCAAGTCGGCACCCGGCCTCGACCTGCATCTGTCCTTCATTGACGATTCCATCCTCCGGGTTCATTACAACCAGGAACTGTTCGAGCGAGCGACCGTGGTACGCATGCTTGCTCACGTTGAACGGTTGCTGACCGCCGTAGCTGAAGACGCGGATGCCTCAGCGGTGGAGTTGCCGATGCTCACCCATGACGAGCTACGAGAGTTATTGGTGGAGCGTAACCAGACGGCGCGCGAGTTTCCCCGGCGGTGCTTGCACGAACATGTGGAAGCGATTGCTATTTCCACACCGAACGAGATTGCAGTCGTGTACGAGAAGGAGCGACTGAGCTATGGCGAGCTCAACGCTCGAGCCAACCAGCTCGCACATCATCTCGCGAAGCAGGGCGCCGGAAGGAACAGCCGGGTTGGCGTTTGCCTCAAACGATCACTGGATTTTGCCGTAGCGCTCATCGCGGTGCTGAAATCGGGAGGAACCTGCGTCCCTCTCGACCCGAACTATCCTGATGAGCGGCTGAGCTTCATGCTCGAGAATGTCGAGGCCAGTCTCGTACTGACCGAACGCGGTTTGTTGAAGGCCAATGTTCCGCCCGGAACGCAAGTCGTCATCCTGTCGGAGCAGCGGCAAGCCATTGCAGCCCAGCCGCGCAGCAATCCGAGCGTTGGAGCACATCCCAGCGACATTGCCTACGTAATTTATACGTCCGGTTCCACTGGACGTCCTCGAGGTGTACTACTACCGCACGCCGGCCTGGTGAACTACACATTTGGTGCCGCCGAGCAGTTTGAGCTTCGGCCCGGCGATCGCATGCTGCAGTTTTGCTCGATCAGCTTCGACGCGGCGCTGGAAGAGATTTACTCGACGTGGGCAGCAGGCGCAACCCTGGTTTTTCGCAATGACGATATTTCGCTTGAGCCCTGCGAGTTTCTACGGTGGGTAGGCCAGCAACGCATCACGGTGATGGATTTGCCCACGGCGTATTGGCATGAATGGGTGTACGCGATGCCAAGCCTGCGGGAAAAATTTCCTGCGAGCGTGCGCCTCGTGATTGTTGGCGGGGAGAAAGCCTCCTCGGAGGCGTATTCAACCTGGCACAAGTTTGTCGGGAATCGCGTGCGCTGGGTGAATACCTATGGCCCGGCGGAAGCCAGCGTGGTTGCGACGACATATGAACCGAACCTGCAGCCTGGCGAAGAGCCGCCGTCCGTACTGCCGATTGGACGCCCAGTCGCCAACGCTCGAGTGTATCTGCTCGATCCCGACTTGAATCCGGTCCCTGTCGGAGTTCCTGGCGAGATTCATATTGCTGGCGTTGGTGTGGCGCAGGGATACCTGAATCATCCGCAGTTCACAGCGCAGAAGTTCATTCGCGACCCCTTCAGCGAAGATCCTGCCGCCCGCATGTACAAGACGGGAGATCTGGCATGCTATCTGCCAAATGGCGATCTCGAGTTTGTCGGTCGCCGCGATAACCAGGTCAAGATCCGTGGATTCCGGGTAGAGCCGGGTGAGATCGAATCCGTCCTCGCGAAACATCCCGAAGTGACCGATACCGCGATCGTCCTCCACCAGGATTCAACCGGTAGTAAGCGGCTCGTTGGATACGTGGTGTGTAATAGCGAAGCCATCACCGAGAGCGAGCTGCGCGCACATGTGAAAGAGCAGTTGCCAGAATACATGGTGCCCTCGGAGTTCGTTTTTCTGAAGTCGATGCCGTTGACTCCGAACGGCAAGATTGATCGTCGCGCTCTCGCGACTTTGAAATTAGAGGACAAGCCCGCATCGACTTCTCTCGAGAATGTTAGCGATCCACTACAGAAAGAACTGGTGAGAATTTGGGAAGAGTTGCTTGGGCGGCGCGGCATCGGAATTCACGATAACTTTTTCGAGCTGGGCGGACACTCCCTGATGGCGGCGCGGTTGATGCACCGCCTCACCCAGATTCACGGAACATCGCTTCCGCTGGCGGTGCTGCTCGAAGCTCCGACGATCCAGAAATTGGCATCGGTACTTCAGGGGGACATCTCGAAGCACTGGTCTTCTCTGGTTGCGATCCAGCCAGATGGATCTAAGCCGCCCTTCTTCTGCGTGCACGGAGTTGGCGGAAATGTGGTCGGGTTCCAGGAACTGGCCAAACGAATGAAGCCAGACTTCCCGTTCTACGGCCTGCAATCGCAAGGCTTGGATGGTAAGAGCGAACTTTTTACGACCGTCGAAAGCATGGCGTCGCACTATCTCGCAGCGATTCGAGCCATCCAGCCGCATGGGCCGTACCACGTGGGCGGCTTCTCGATGGGCGGACTGGTCGCCTACGAGATGGCGCAGCAGCTTGTCGCTGCAGGCGAGGAAGTAGGCCTGGTCGTCCTGTTCGATACCTACGCCAGCAATCCTAAGTCTGTGAACGAATCGCTTAAAGATCTGCTGCTGCACCCGACGTGGGCGCATATTAAGAAGCTGCCTTCTGAATTGCGTAAGAAAATCCGCCGGACGTGGATTGGCCTCAATCTCCCTGAGTATCTGAAGAGAGTGATGCGCACCAATGCGCACGCGGCAGAGCAATACGTGATTCCTCCCTATGATGGCAAGGCAATCCTTCTGCGAGCCGGAGATACGTGGCGCGTTGCGGATGATCCTTACGCCGCCTGGTCTCAATACGTTAGTGATCTGGAAATCATTCAAATTCGCGGTACACACATGGAGATCCTTCGCGAGCCAAACGTCAGCTCACTAGCCGAGCGGCTGAAAGCCTGCATTCACAGCGCTGTGGAAGAAGCGGCAGAGCCCCAAGTAATTGCTTAACCGGAAGGGAAGTAAGCGAACCAAGTAATGGATACGGCGACTGTAAAGCAATTGGAAACGGGCTCGTTTTTCGGCCGGCTTGCGAGATGGGTGAGCAAGGGCGGCTTGGCGATCCTGGATCAGGGCCTGATTTCCGGATCGAACTTTCTGGTCAGCATCCTGCTGGCTCGCTGGCTGATGCCCGACCAGTATGGTGCGTACGCTATTGCGTTCGGCATCTACATGATGCTGTCGCTGGTGTATCAGTCGCTCGTATTGGAGCCGTTTGGAGTCTTCGGCGGCTCAGTGTTCAGCAGCAATTTGCGGGGCTATGTACGGACACTGGTCACGATTCACATTGCCCTGTCAGTAACGATCTTTTCGGCGCTCGTGATTTCGTGGGCCGTTTCGCATCGCATCAGCTCAGGCAGCGAAGTCACGGGAGCATTGGCGGGAATCGCGTTTGCTTCTCCTTGCTTGATGCTGTTTGCGCTGGCCCGGCGCTGCTTCTATGTTGAGCTTTCGCCGGCCCCGGCAGCTGCCGGCGCATTCATCTATTCGGCGGTCGTTCTGGCTGGGCTGTATGTGGTTTATCAGCGCGCCCTGCTGTCGCCGTTTGTTGCCTTCTTGCTGTTGGGTTCAGGTGCGCTTGTCACCGGCATTGTGCTGATGTTTGGGGTGCAATGGAAGCTGAGCGGAGCTGGACCGGCTCCTTCGGTTCGCGAAGCTTGGGGACGGCACTGGCGCTACGGGCGATGGGCTTTGGCCGCGACGATCGCGGGATGGCTCCCCTCCTATATTTACTTCCCGCTGCTGAGCAGTTTCACGGGTATGGCTGAATCCGGTCAGCTCAAGGCCCTGATGAACCTTACGCTCCCGTTCGAGCAAATGCGGGGCGCGCTGGTAATGCTGGTTTTGCCGTACGCTGCCCGAATCGCCGGACAGAACGGCAAGGCGGGCGCGCGGGTCTTGGGCAACAGATTGACGTGGGCCTCGGCCATCGGCGCAGTGATGTATTGGGCCGTGATCATCCCGACGCAGAGGCCGCTGTTTCACCTGCTTTATTCCGACCGCTATCTGGATGTTGCTTACCTGCTACCCGCCTTGGCACTGGGACAGATCTTCTGGAGCGCGACATTTGGACCCTCGTTGGCATTGCGAGCGATGGAATCACCGGCTTCGGTGTTTGCAGCTCTCGGAGTGGCAACCGTTGCTTCTCTGGGTATCGGTGTGCCAGCGACATGGTTCTTTGGATTGAAGGGCGCAATCTGGGGCAGTAACGCTGCCGATGTTTTCTCATTCGTTGCCCTCTGGTGGGTATTGACCCGAAAGCTCTCCGCGCAAGCAGAAGATGTCGCGCTCCCGTCGAAGTGGTTCGGGGCGAAGAAGGGTGTGACATCCGGAGTGGCCGTTGAAGTTTCTGAAGAAGCGTAGTGCATACAGACAGTGAATTTAGAAATAGTACTGACACGAAATTGAGGAGACGTAATGACCGAAGGGAAAAATGGCAACAATGGCAGTCATCGCGATGGCAAGCAGAAGAAGCCGACTTCTGCTTATAAAAAATTTCGTCGCAAATTTGCTAAAACCCCCTTGCGAGCACCTCTTGTTTGGTGGCGTCACCGCGGTCTGAATCCGTCGGACATGTTCTTTGCTGCATACCCGAAGTCCGGCACAACCTGGGCACGTTTCGTCTTGTTCGAGATGCTTTCGGGAATGCCCTCGGGCTTCAAAGCGACGAACCAGCAGATGCCCGGAGTCGGCCTGCACCACAACGCTCTTCGCCTGTTGCCCAGTGGCGGCCGCTTGGTCGCGAGCCACGAATACTACCGCAATGACTATCGCCGCTCGATTTACATGGTGCGTGACCCGCGCGATGTTTTGTTGTCAGAATTCGCCTTCCTGAGTGCGCTCGAGTATTACAACGACGATCTCGATAGTTTCGTGAACACGTTCCTCTTCACCGTCGTGAGCGCCTACGGTCCGTGGCACAAGAACGTGACTTCATGGCTGGATTCTCCAATCGCGAGCAACGGGAATATGCTGCTGGTACGTTACGAGGATCTTCGGAAGAATCCGGTCCCACTCTTTGCGCAAATGGCGGACTTCCTAGGAGCAAACGTCCCGGAAGAAAAGATCAGGCAAGCGGTCGAGAACAACTCGATTCAGAATATGCGGAAGAAAGAGGACAGGGAACCGGTTCGCGCCTCCATCAAGGGCCGCTTCGTGCGCGACGGAAAGATCCGCGGATGGGTCTCCAAGCTGACTCCGGAGCAGGTAGCATTGATCGATAAGATCGCTGGCCCTACTCTCCAGCGCCTGGGTTATCCCCTTGGTTCTGAGATACTTGCGGAACAAACAAGGGAAGGTTCCGAGGTTGCCGCGGGCACAATTGTCCACGCCTGATTTCGGCGCTGGTAACCTTGAACATCGCTATTTCTGACGAGAGTATTGATTTCATCTATGGCTGACAAAGGCTCCACATGGCTGAATGGATCGGGCGTTGTAACGCGTCCTGACTCCACTGCAGCCCTGTCCTCCTCGAGAGGCGACATCATCCGGACGCTGCTGATTGCGGGCGCCATCACGGCTTGCTCGACAATCTTTCTGCATTTCGTTCCCGAAGAGTGGATGTGGGAAAGCCTGCGCATCATGTCCGTAGGTTTGGTTCTGCTCGGAGCGTTTTATTTACCTCGCGGCAATCCCAAGCCAGCGTTCATGATCTGGTTCATCATGCTGATCGGCGAGTGCATTTTCTTCCGCGAGGGAGATGTGAACTCCAACGCTAATGCCTACGCTGGACAGTTTCCAACGGCCGCGTACGGCGAGGCCCTGGCATGGATCATGTGCTTTCTTGCCGTTCTGCTTTGCTCGTCAAAGATCCGTGGGTTCGTTTCGGAGTTGTTTAAGGGAGACTACAAGTGGGTTACGCTTTTTGCGTTGACCTGCCTGGCATCTTGCGCATGGGCTCCCCGAATCAGCCTTGGCTTGGTGTGGGCTTTCAAGCTGTTGCTGGTGACCGTGCTTTTGATGGCATGTTCGGCTCGCATTAAGGATTACCGGGACACGATTTCATTCCTTTGCTTCACGATTTGGGCCTATCTGATCATCGTTCTGCAGCCTGTGCTGATCGCCGCGATGCGCGGAGATATGTTCGATGAAGAAGGCCGCATGAGCACGATCGTGTCGCCCAACGCGCTCTCTCCAAACGCTGCCATCGTGTTGTTGCTAACACTCACGCTATTTTCAAACCGGAAGGGTGAAGGCCTCAAGAATTCCGCATTCTTCCTTGGTCTGATTGGCCTTTTGGTCATGATTCTGGCCGGCAGCAAAACCGGCATCGTCGCATGCGTGATCGCCGGGACAATCTTCTATATCCTTCGCGGACGGCTTGGTACGGCATTTACATACGTTGCCGGAACGGGAGTTCTGCTGGCGATCTTGATCATGGCCACTCCGCTTTCCGATTACGCGCACCTTTACCAGGAGCGCGAAGGTGCCGAGTCTTTCTCTGGCCGCACCATTCTCTGGAAGGCAGTCATGCCCGAGATCGTGCACAAACCGATTCAAGGGCATGGCTATATGTCCACGGAGTTCCTGGCGTTCCAGATCAATGCCGTGGGCTGGGCAGCTCCTCACGTGCACAACGGCTTTCTGGAAGCTGCCTACGATACCGGTGCGATTGGCTTCTTCTTCATGATGGCGATCCTCTTCGTGATTCCAAGAAATCTGTATCGGGTGCTGAAGATTATGTCGAAGGATGATCCCATATATCGGGTGGCCGCCGGCTGCTTCGCGCTGTACGCGTTTTTGGTTATCAACGGGTTTTTCAACTCGAGTTTCGGCGGAAAGTGTACATCGCCTTTCATGGTTCTTCTTGGCCTGGTAGTCGTTAGCCAGAAGCTAAAAGAGATTTCCGAATCGCAATTACGGGCCGTTGGAGGACTTCGACGCGTAGACGCAGCTGTCTAGCGTCCGCGAAACCTCCCGTATGCGCATCCTTTCCGTACATAACCAGTTCCGCCAGTACGCAGGTTCGGACATCGTTGCAGCCGCGGACGAAAAGATGCTCGCGGAGAAGGATGATGTCACAAGCTATACCCGTAATAGCAACGAGATTGGCTCAGTCTCTGCTGTTCAAAAGGCGCTGCTGGGATTGGACACGATCTACTCGCGCCGAACCGAGCGGGAGATTACGGAACTAGTCAGGCGGTTTCGTCCGGACATCGCTTACGTTCATAACGTTTTCCCGCTCATTTCGCCTTCTCTCTACCATGTACTGCACCGACTTCGCGTGCCTTCGGTGCACATGATTCATGACTTCCGCCTCTGGTGCCCGAATTCCCGGTTCTACGTAAACAACCATCCTTGTCGGCTGTGTCAGAAGGGAAACTACTGGCACGCGATTGAGAATCGGTGCATACAAGGCAATCTCGGATACAGCGCGATTTACGGCGCGTCGCTGTTCTTCAACCGTGCGAAGGGTTTTACAGGAAAGATCGGCGGTTTCATCTGCCTGACAGAATTCGCGAAAGAGCTCCTGCTGGAATCCGGAGAGCCGGAAGAAAAGATTCACATCCTCCCGAATCACATAGACACTTCGGCGTTCACGCCGCAGTTTGGCAAAGGCAGCTACGTCCTCTACCTCGGCGGGCTATATCGGGACAAGGGCGTAATGACCGTGGTCAAAGCGTTTGAGAAACTGCCCCATATTCTGGTGAAGTTTGTTGGCGCTGGGGACGCTGAGCAGGAGATGCGCGACTACATTCGCGATCACAATCTCTCGAATGTCGAAATTGTTGGTTTCAAGAACGGGCCGGAAAAACTTGAGTACCTGCGCAACAGCATGTTCACGATCTGTGCGACCCACTGCTATGAGACGTTTGGTCTCGTTGTGCTCGAGGCCTACGCCAGCGGAAAGCCGGTGATTGCTTCGGCGATTGGAGCCTTACCGTACATCGTCGAGCACGAGAAAACAGGCCTCTTGTTCGAACCCCAGAATAGCGACGACCTCGCCGCAAAAGTTCGCTGGCTGCATGAGAGGCCCACCGAGATCGAGAGCATGGGCCGCCGGGCCTGCGCGACCGTGCAGAACAAATACGATACTCGAACTCGTTATGCGGCCCTCAATAACATATTCGAGAAAGTGGTCGAGACTGCGCGCTGGAACTAGTGAGAGATTTACCTAGCCCTTCCCAAGATTGAAGTAGCAATCATGCGCCACTCCGCGAAGACCAACCGGAGAACGAATCATAATGAGTAGCGAATCGAACATGATCACGGTCCAGGAAAATCCGCACGAGACAATGCAGGAAAACAGGGAACTGGCAATGGAGCAGCATCGCAGCCATATTCCGCCTATCTTTGTGGTCGGCGTTTGGCGCTCCGGCACGACGCTACTGTACTCGCTACTCAATCAACATCGGGATATCCGGCTGTTTTATGAATCGGACCTTCCGGTATTGTGGCCGATGTTTCGGGTCCCCTGGGAACGCAAGGACTGGCGGGCGAAATGGGAATATTGGAACTCTGGTCTAAGCCGGCATGACCTGGAGCCTTCTACGTTGGAAGGCCCCGTCAGTTCACTGGCCGAAGCGATGGAGCGATCGGGGCGAGAGTTCGCGGCCCAAAAGGGAAAGACGCGCTGGGGATGCAAGTCCCCCTCTTATTACGATCGCATGGACTTTCTGTTTAAGGAATTCCCGGACGCTCGTTTCATCGTGATCTGGCGCGATCCGGAGGAAGTTTGCCTGAGCGTGATCAAGGCGCGAGCCACCGCGTTGTGGTTCACGCGTCCCGGAATGACGCACAAGGCTTTGCTCGCCTCGCGCACCTTGAAAACGCAAGTCGACAGGCTTCTCAAGAGTGGAGCACTCGTTCACCAGCTCCACTTCAAGGACCTTCTCCAGAAAACCGACAGCACCATGCGGGGTATTTGCGATTTCCTACAGTTGCCGTTCGATCCGGCGATGACTGTACTCGACCATGCTGATCGCACTGCTGTGTACGAGGGGGGACATCACAAGCTCGCGATGGGCGACAAGATTGTCGCGAAGAAAGAAAAAAAGGAATCACTTCCCGCCGATCTGAGCGCAAAGATTGCCCGCTACAAGGCGCTGTGGAAGTCCCAGTGGGGCAGCAACTGGATCCTGACCGCGCGCTTCGGAGAACCGACCGCGGCCGCGCCCGGCGGATGGGATCGTTTCAGAGGGCAGATTCAATACCAGCTTCTGCGGGCCTGGGATATCGTTCCACGGCTTGTTTTCTCGGTATTACCTGTTTCAGTCTGGCAAAAGTATCGGCAGCTGAAGTACAAAGATGCCGAGTGGGTCCACCAGCAGATGACGACCAAAGAGTCCAAATTTCCCGTTAATTCCGAGTTAAAAAAAAACTCTGAAGCTGCCGGGAAGGGAAATGTAGTCCGGCTGGGCAAAGTCGCTCTGCACTCCATGGACATGGAATCCCTTTTGTCCACCGAGACCAATCAGCTCAAGCACGTGGTGACGGTACATTCCGAGATCTTTGCATACGCGCACGAGAATCCTGCTTTCGAAGAGGTCCTCAGGCACACGGTAAATACCATCGATGGTCGCGTAGTGTGGCAACTGTGTTCGTTGCTCTATCCTGGTTGGGAACTGCGGAAGACGTCCGGTTCGGACTTTATCTACAATCTCGCGGATCACGCCTCACGGCATGGTGAGAGGGTATTTCTGCTTGGCGCGGACGAGGAAGCGAACCGTATCTCGCTGGAAATATTAAGAAGAGATTACCCTGACCTCGTCGTCGAAGGCTATTCCCCGCCATTTTCAGCGAGCATTCGGGACCAGAAGTGGAATGAAGACATTCTCGGCAAGATTGCCGATTTTCGGCCGGCCCACCTGGTGGTTTGCTTCGGCGCTCCGAAACAGGAGATGTGGATCGCACAGAATTCCGATCTGCTTTTCCGTATGGGCGTCCATTGCGCCTACGGACTTGGGGGCACGCTCGATTTCGTTTCCGGCCGCAAGAAGCGCGCGCCTAAATGGACGCAGAAGGTGGGCGTCGAATGGCTGTATCGGGTGTTCACCGAAAAGGGGCGTATCGGGCGCACCGCGAAGATGTTCAAGATGCCTTACTTTGCGCTGCGGTATTATCAGCGCGAATCTCAATCTTTAGCTGTTCCTTCGGCGCCACAGTAACAGACTAAGTATGGAAACCCCTTCGTCATCAACTCCAGAAAAATACGTGACCATCAGCGTTGACGATGGTCATCCAACCGACCTTCGCACTGTCGATCTGCTGCACAAATACGGGCTGACCGCAACGTTTTACGTTCCGGGCAACAATCATGAGCGGGTGATGCTCGATCCCTCGCACATCCGGGAGATCGACCGAGATTTCGAAGTAGGAAGCCATACCTGGACTCACATCCGACTGACGTGGCTTACTCCCGAGCGCGCCAAACAGGAGGTCCTCGATGGAAAGAAATTCTCGGAAGACACTCTCGGACACGAAGTCATTTCGTTCTGCTATCCGGGAGGTAAGTACAACCGTCGCATTGAAGAGGATGTGAAGGAAGCCGGGTTCCTGGCCGGCCGCACCTGCCGATACTTTCTGAACGATTATCCAAAGAATCCATTTTCCTGGGACATCAGCACGTACGCAAACACGTATCCCGCATACGTTCAGGTTCGGCACTGTCTCCTCGAGTCAAACTTCGCCGGGGCTTATAGGTACCTCACGACTTTCAAGTCGAGCGTTCCCTGGATGAACCAGTTTGTCTGCGCGCTGGAGGATGTGTCACAAAACGGCGGAATGGCGCATCTTTATTTTCACAGCTGGGAAATTGATCAGAACGGCGAGTGGGACAAACTCGAGTTGATGTTCAAGACGATCGCGCAGTACAAACTGACGCCGGTCACCAACGGATTCCTCTTCCGCAAGTGGCATCAAAAGTTCGGAGCGGTTAGAACTCCTGAGCTTGTCAGTTCGACGCCTCAAGCATGATGGGTTTTGGGCCGAGCGGGACTTTTTGTCCCTGCGAGATATTGGAAGTCGCGCCATTCAACGTGCGATAGCTGACGTATTCAGGCGGCGCAGGAACGGAACCTTCGCCGTCAATCATCCAGGCGAAGAGCGCCCGACGGTTGTTCGCTTCAACGAATGGGCAGGTGATGATATTGCCGCCCTTCACCTCACAGCCAGAGCTAAAATGCCCGCCTAGCAGCCAGTCCATCATGTTCTTGTAGGCGTTGGCGTACTCGGAATTTCGGCCGATGGTCGTATTGAAGTAGAACCAGCCAACTTGCTGCGCACCAAACGCGAATTGAATCAGGTGCCAACGGACCATTTGGCCGACACACTCGTCCGTGCTGTAGCGCGCAGCGCAAGCAAATCGCGCCGGATCAAAGTTTGTTTCGCTGTTTAACCAAGGCGTAGCCGCCCACCCCGGAGTGTTGTTCTTCAGTTCCACCATGTCACGAATCTTTTGGAACCGCGATTCGGGCGTACCTGATAGTAAGTAAAGGTGGAAAGAATAGATGTCGGAGAGCCGTCCGTTCGTGTTCTCCTGCTGCAGCCAGCTGCGCATCCAATCGGTATCGCCGCGACTTACGGGGGGAGTAAGAACCAAAGCTCCAGAAATCTTCTTCCGGATGATCGGGACTGCGGGCGCCATCAATTGATAAAGTTGCGGCACAGTCCCGTGCCAATAAGCGTCGGCATTGGCCTCATTCCAAAGTTCCCAATATTTGATGTAATCCTTTACACAGTGGCCAGCTCGCGAGCAGTGGTCCACGAGCTCGGTGACGAAAGCAGTGAATGATGGGCTGCCATCCCGCCCGAGATCATTGGGTGGATACGTGGAGCCCCACTCACGGTCGCACTCGCCTTTGGTATCCCAGCACGGTGTGTATCCGAAGGTGTACATGACATCGCGCGGCTGATGCGCTGCGATCGCGTCAAGGTAGGCATCAAGAAGATGCCAGTCGTATGAGCCGGACCCGCGTTCCAGCCGGTGCCATTGGACCTGCGAATCCCAAAGACGAATCAGTCCCGGCTGAGCAATGCTCGTGGGCCAGGTTGCATTCGGACAGTTCGTGGACTTTCCGGTGCCACACTGAAATCCAAAGCTCGAACGGGTGATGGTCGGTGGGTTCTTATTCTCGGGATTCTGAACTGTAAACTGCTCCGGCATAGGCGCGGTTTCACCAAAATTCGAAATCGTTCGTGCCTCTTTACAGGCACCGCACACAAGAGTGGTGAGCACAAATAAAACCGATTTCCGGAACAGCAGCATTCGAGAACTCCCGGGATAACTCAACGCCATTCTACTGTAGTGCTCGATCGACTCATTCCAGCTAAGTCATTGGACCTAAGTCGGAATCTGCGCTTGACACTCTCAGGAGTGGACGGTAGCATTCGCTAAAGTATCAGCGATCTCCCACTCGGTTCCTCCCCACCGAACAGGAAAATCAAAGGCCACTCGTCCAAGGTGAGGCAGCTTAGTAGCTTGCAGCGGACTTTCCGCAGACATATCCCTTCCCTAAATTCAGCAGGAACGGTGAGAAAAGACAGTAATGAGTAAAAAGGAGACAACAATGCATTCAGCAGTCGCTATGAGTGTGACCCAACGCTTCAAAAACACTTCTCAGATCGCGGTCCGTGCGGTTGCGGTACTGGCCGTGTTCTCGGTACTGCTGGTGCTCGCTGCCAGCCCGGTCATGGCTCAGACCGAGCAGGTGCTCTACAGCTTCAAAGGGAGTCCCGACGGCTCCAATCCATACGGCGGCGTTGTGATTCACAACGGCAGTTTGTATGGAACAACGCTCACCGGTGGGCTTTACGGTCAGGGAACCGTCTTCCAGCTTGCACCTAAAACCGGTGGCGGCTGGACCGAAACTGTTTTGTACAACTTTTGTCCGGTAGCACCGAGCTGCACCGATGGCCAAAGCCCTGCCTACGAAAAACTCATTTTTGACGCGCAGGGGAACATTTACGGCACCGCGTATCAGGGGGGCACTCTCGGCAACGGCGTTGTATTCGAGCTCAGTCCTTCTGGTTCCGCCTGGAATTACCAGGTGCTCTACAACTTCGCCGGATCGCCGGACGCGGCGAACCCGATCAGCGGGCTGGTGGCGGATTCCAAGGGCAACCTCTACGGCACGGCCTACTCCGGTGGCGGTGGCGACAACGGAGCCGTGTACCAGTTGCACAACAATGGCAATGGCAGCTGGAGTGAGCAGGTTATTGCGAGTATTTCATCGCTCTTCGCAGGACTCGCGATCGATCCGCAGAACAATCTTTACGGTACAACATCGACCACCGTATTCAAGATCATTCCTAACGGCACCAATAACTGGTACCTGGCGAACATCATGACCTTCAGCACGCAGGCCCAGGGGAATACGCCGAACGGCACTCCAATCCTGGATTCCATCGGAAACGTGTACGGAACGACGACCTATGGCGGGACGAAAAATGTCGGTGTCATCTATAAGCTGACCAAGGGCGGTACCCTCAAGTACACCGAGAAGGTTCTCTACAGCTTCGGTTCCAATGGGACGTTGCCGTACGGCGGTCTCGTGATGGACTCCACCGGTAATCTCTACGGAGCTACTACCGCGGGCGGCAAGAACGACGCTGGAGTGGTTTACAAGCTGATCTTCAACGGCACCAACTACATCGGTGAAGTTTCGATTCAGCCCTTTATCGGAATCAACGGAGCGGTTGCATACGACAGCTTGATTCTCGACAGCAAGATTTATCTCTACGGCACCACCTATTACGGCGGAGCAAACGGAGAAGGCACGGTCTTCATTGCCAATCCGCACGCGAACATTACGAGCGCCACGGTGACTTCGTCACTGAATCCGTCGACGGTTGGTCAGGCTGTAACCTTTACGGCGACCGTTACCTCGCCCGCCGGTCCGCCGCCGGATGGCGAAATCGTAGTATTCCAGCCAATTGGTCAGGCTCCCATGAAGAACGGCGTGGCAACGTACACCACCTCAGCGCTACAGGCTGGCACTACTGTTATTCATGCCCTTTACAGCGGAGACCTGAATTTCACTGTCATCAAGACGGCGCCGTTGAACCAGGTTGTCAATCCGTAACTCCCTGGCGACTGCTTAAAGGAAATGGTTAGGGGAGGGACTCAATCCTTCCCCTTGCCAGCTTCTGGGTCCGTGCCGAAGTAGTCAGGATTCAAGGTCGTAGTAATGCGTTGTTCTATTGTTTGCACCGCCTTCTCTTTCCGTTCCCGCTTCAGACTACGTTCTGTCCGTTCTTTGACTTTTTCGAACGGCTCAACCTGCCTGGTGTCGAGTTTGTAGATGTAGTGACCAGTCGAGTCGGTGATCACCCATGAGACTTCGCCAGGCTTCAAATCGAACGCGCCGTCGTGTCCTGGTGGAAGCCCATTTCGGCGCAGTTGACCGAGGCTCGGATTTGGGGGTACGTCCGACATATCAGCTGCTGCATAAGAATCCTTTTGCAGCGTAAAGAAGTTTTCTCCTCCCGTCGCGCGCGTCCGCAGTTTCTCGGCTACCTGAGTCATTTCGAGTTCCGATTTCTGCTGGCGAGTCTCAAGATCCTTGGGCGTGATTTTCTCGTCAGGAGAGCTAGTCAGTCGTTTGCGAAGTGGGACGAAAATTCGTTCGAAAGTAGCCGTTTCGTATTCTGCGGGATGACTGTGGTAGTAATCCTCAATTTCGTTTTGCGGGAGTTTGGCCGCTTCTTCGTCAAGCCGCCGCAACAACTCTTGGGAGAGGATCTGCAGTCGAGCGAATGCTAATCGAGCTTGTACGCGTGGGTCCTTGTCAAGACCGCGAGCATCGGCTTCTTGACTCAGCGCGAGCAAGTCGGGATATGAGCTGGCCAATTGACGCACTTTAGCTTGCTGATGGGATGGAAGGATCGCGTCAACCAGTCTTTCGAAGTCAGCTCTTGAGATTTGAGTTTCGCAGTTTCCCGGAGCACTCTCGACCACACTTGAGCATAGGCCTTTGATCGTAATGACCGGTGCTTTCGGTGCGACGTTCGCACCAGTTGAAGGCGGGGATTGTTGGTCATCGTCCGATGCCGCTTTTGCCTGGTGTGCGCGCGAGTCAGTGGCCGGTGCGGATGGAGGTTCCTGCTGAGCCCACAGAGCACTTGCCAGCAGAACGCATGCTACAGCGACAGAACGCATTCGAAAGAGTCCTCCGAGATCAATGGAATTCGAGGTTCAGAATACATTTTTCTGACAAACTCATTCGAATTACCACAGTTTTCCTCGTCAACATTGCAAATTCTTGCGTCTTGACAGTGGTGTCCCCGCAAGCGAAAATCGTGGAACTCTCCCCCAAGTTCTCCCGTTCCTAGGCCAGTTCTTCTTCTTCAGAGAGGTAATATGAACCACAAGCTGTCCAGCGTTCTGATACGGTGGGGTCTTGCGTCCGCGTTGACCGCTGCAACGATGACTCCTGCCGGCGCGCAAACATTTACTGGAGTTTTCACTCAGCACAACGACAACGCCAGGACGGGCCAGAATTTGGGCGAGACGGTTCTCACTCTGCAGAACGTCAAGCCCGCGACCTTCGGCAAAGTGTTCTCATATTCGGTCGATGGGCAAATTTATGCTCAGCCGCTTTATGTGCCGAATGTCCCCATTCTGGGGCAGGGTACGCACAACGTGGTTTATGTCGTCACCCAGAACGACAGCCTCTATGCCTTTGACGCCGATGGGCTTGTCTCGGCGCCGCTTTGGCAGGTGAGTTTTATCAATCCCGGCGCGGGAATTAATCCACTCCTTTGCTTCTCGGGACTCAACCTCGACAAGTACTGCAGCATTTATCCCATCACCGGGATAACGTCGACGCCGGTTATCGATCCCACCAGCAACACCATGTATCTCGTGGTGCGTACGGTTAAGGGTAGCCAGTACTTCCAAGCGCTGCATGCGATCGACATCACTAACGGTGCTGAGAAATTCGGAGGTCCCGTAAATATCAGCGCATCGGTGCCCGGAACAGGTGGCGGCAGCAAGAATGGTATGGTCAGCTTCGCCACCGGCACCAGTATTCAACGCCCTGGCCTATTGCTGGCGAATGGCCGCGTTTACATTGGCTGGTCGGGTGTCACGCATGGATGGGTAATGGCCTATGACGCCAAGACTCTGCAGCAGATCGCTGCTTTCCTCCCCACACCGAACTCGCTTGGCGGCGGCGTATGGGCCAGCGGAAATGGCCTCGTTGCAGATGCTAACGGCTATATCTACGTGTCAGCATCTGACGGCGGTTTCGACAGCAACACAGGCGGAACCGATTGGGGTGACACGGTAATCAAATTCGATCCCAGCCTGAATATCGTGGATTCGTTCACTCCTCTTGATCAGAATTGCCGAGCGTTGAATGACCTCGACCTGGGTTCCGGCGGCCCGATGCTTTTGCCGCCTCAGCCGGGAAGCGTTACCAATGAAATCATCGCTTCTGGAAAAGGTGGGGCGCCATGTGACTCGACGGGTGCAAGCCCGATCTATCTGTTGAATGCCAATGCTCTTGGTGGATATAACCCCTCGCAGGATCAGAGTGTTCAGGAAATCGAAGGACCTCCCGGTGGCTACTGGAGCAGCCCAGCCTATTGGCAGGGTCCAAACGCTACATACATCTACTACGGTGGCGTCGTCGCCGAAGAAGGCAACGGAGATCCACTGAAGATGTACACCATGACGAACGGATTGTTGTCCACGGCTCCCGTCACGCAGACAAAGGCCGTCTTTCCGGTCGGGGTTACTCCTTCAGTTTCTGCAAATGGCACGACAAACGGCATCGTATGGGTGGTTGAGCGCCCTGACGCTCTGGGTACATCGCCGGGCATTAAACCTGCTGCGCTCTTCGCTTACAACGCTACAAATCTTGGGCAACTGCTCTACAGCAGTGCGGGGGTGATCACTCAGAAAGTTCTCCGGGATCAGGGCGGTTGCGCGAACAAGTTTGCCGTGCCGACGATTGCAAACGGCAGAGTCTACGTCGGTACCCAAAACGAACTGGATGTCTTCGGTCTACTCAAGACGAAGACTGCACCGGATCTTTACTTGAGCAATCCGTGCTGGAAATACCCAACGGAAAAGATCGGTACTGGGGTTACGCAGGTTTTCTCGGCCGTCAACGCGGGAAATCTTTCATTGACCATCAGCAACGTTAGTGTGACGGGGAAGAACGCTGCAGATTTCGTCCAGACAAACAACTGCACGAGCGTGGCTCCCGGGGCCAGTTGCTCGATCAGCGTAAAGTTCACTCCCTCGCAGCAGGGGCCGGAATACGCGTATGTGATGATCAACGATAATGCGGCCGGAAGTCCGCACAACATTTTCGTCGTGGGCGTTGGCAAGTAAGTTTTCCAACCCGGTTTTTTCAGTTCTTTTCACGTCCTCCGAGGGCATGCACATTCTTTGCTCATATGCAGCGGATTGCAGCCCTCGCAGGACTAGCCCTCCCTTAAGTCGTTGAAAACAAGCAATAATCCAAGACCACTATGGTACGGGGATTGCTCCATCCTACCTCAGGTAGGGCAGTCATCTCCCAAGGGCCATACAGAACGAACAGAAAAAAGGAAACCCATGCAATTGAAGAATTGGGCTCTGATTATTGTGCTACTTGCCGCTCCGGCAGGAGCGGTGGCAGCGACCTGCAGCGGTGACTGTCAATCCGGCACTATCTCCGGGCCTTATACGACTTCGCAGGTTGCTCAGAACACGACTACCGCTCCATTTACCATTTGCCACTCGGGAGCCTGCACGTCGGGCAATTGGAATGGAACCTCGCTCGAAGGGATCGACGCTGTCCAGAATCTTGGCAACTCGTATCAGTTCTACGACAATCAAGGTCCGAATATCGATGCGAACATCGCCGTTGGTCCCACTGTAAGCGGACACAACGGACAAGTACTTGAGTGGGTCAACGCGAGTTACGTTCAGGCGTTCGATAAGGTTACCGGTCAGCCCATCTTCACGAAGGCGGGTGGGACGACTGCAATTCCGCAGAGCGTTGCAGTGCTGTGGTCGAGTGCCACGCAACCAGAGTGCAATCAGAATCTCTCCGGCAACGTGCAGGTGATCTTTGACCGAGTCGACAACGCATTCGTAATCAGCCGTCGAGTGGTTTACACCGGTGGAGGGCAGCGTCTGTCAGCATGGTGCATCGCAGCTAGCTCCGACACCGATTTATCAGCGCCAACAACTCAGTGGTATGCCTATGAGTACAAGATGGCATCCGTCATTCCTTGCACGCCTGCGTCACTCAACTGCACGACCGGCACGTATCAGCACTATTTTCCAGATTGGCCGCGCATCGGAACTTGGTCGAACGGTTTCTATGTAACCTTCGATTTGCAGGATCCCAACCAGAACTACACCGAAGCTGGTATCGAAGCTTGTCAACTTGACCGGGCGAATATCGTCGCAGGCAATCCAACGAATCCGATGACCTGCTATGCCTATACGATTCCTGCGGCACAGCGACCCTCGCTGATCCACTCAGTAGACGTCGCCGACATCGACAGTCCGGCTGGACCGCTCTTCGGTGAACCGGAGTACTTCTTGGCGATTGTGAATCCGAGCAACGCGCAACAAGGATTGGGGGGCCTTCATCCTTGCACGAGCCAGACCACTGTGTGCACCTCAAATCAGCTCGCGCTGTTTACTTGGGGAAACGGTGGATTTGTGGGGCCCAGTTTCCTGACTGTGAATCCGTATACTCCCGGCTGCTACAACACATCGTCGTCCAATCAGGTAATAAACACTTACTGTGTTCCTGAGCCGAGCACCAATCTTAGTACGATCGGGGGCTATGGAAGGGCGAACTGCGGAAATTACACGACACCTTGTCTGGATTCGCTGGGTGATCGCATGGCCAATCGTTTGACCTACAACCGCCTGGTATCGAGCGGTGGTCCGAATGGCGAGTTCTTGACGGCATCGCATGTTGTTACCGAGAGCACCGGTAACATGCGAACTGGCATCCGCTATTACATCCTGAGCGTTAACAACGGGCATGCCTCCGTACTCGTGAATAGTTCCAGCACATCAAGAGCTACACCAGACATGCAGGATCCAAAGGGCGTTCAGTTCTTCCTTATGCCCAGCACGGCCCTGGATCAGAACGGCAACATGGGACTCACGTTCACGACGTCTGGAACGGGCGGTCACCCTGCCATCTGGTTCTCCGTTCTGCCATGGAACTCGGGGAACGGATTCAAAGCCGCAAACCTGATCGTCCAAGGCGCGGGTGATCAGCAGAACAACGACCGCTTTGGTCAGTATGCCGCCACGGTCGTCGACTCGTCAGACAATCTGACCTTCTATGGGTTGGGCGAGTATTTCAACACCAACCAGTCTGGTACCGGTACCTGTGCGGCTCCTTCGAGCAAGTGCTACACCTGGCAGACGAGAATCTTCCGGGGGCAGGTGGGAAATCCCTTCTAGAAGTGGCTGAAAGGTTCGCAGTTGCCTGCAACGTACGTTGACGCGCTGAAAAACGACAGCGGCTGGATTCTCCAGCCGCTGTTCTTGTTTGATCGCTTTTTCACTACTTCGATTGGAACATGATCGGGATCAATCCGATCGTGGTGGATTGTCCCGGATTGATTAACTTCACCGTGCCTCCGTACGTCCCGTTGTAGGCCCAATAATTGACGTAATTCTTCGCTGGAGTATATTGGCTGTTGCCCGCGGTGTTCCAGACGATCAAAGCGGACGCGCCGTTTCCTTCGTTCAGCGGACATGTCCAGACCGTTCCGTTACTCGTGCAGGAAGCCGTAAAAGTCGAGCCTTTCAGCCACTGCATCATCGTGTAATAGTACGTGTCATAGCCGCCCGAAGAGATGCTCGGCCAAGTAAACCAGCCCACGTGAAATGCTCCTCCAGCGCCACCTTGGTAGGCATATTGCAGCACGTGCCAGCGCACAAGTTGACCTCTACAATCCTGCTGCGAATACTGGCTTGAGCACGAGTACGAAGTATTCAGGAAGTTCGTCTCGGTATTCATCCACGGAGCTGTCGTCCATCCCGCCGTGTTCTTCGCATTCACCATTTTGGTGATCATGTTCATACGTGCCTCGGGCGTTTGGTCTCTCATGTAAATGTGGAAGCCATACATGTCAGAGAGCCTTCCGTTCGAGTTCTCGAGGTTGAGCCAGCCGCTCATCCATGCAGCATTCCCACCGCACACCGGAGGAGTAGAGATAATCGCTCCCGGAACGTGAGCCCGGATGATCGGCACAGCCGAAGCGAACATGTTGTAGAGTTGGCTCTGCGAGCCTGACCAGAAACTGGTCAGATTGGCCTCGTTCCACATCTCCCAATATTTGATGTAGCTGCTCACGCAGTTTCCGGCTGGAGAACAGTGTTGGACCAATGCGGTAACAAAGGCATCGAACACGCCACTTCCATCACTATTGAGATCAGAGGGCGGTCCAGGCGACCAGGTCTGGCCATTGCACGCCACACTCGTTATCCAGCAGGGAACTTTCCCGAAGGTGTACATCACTGCTGTCGGTTGGTGCTGTGCAACCAGATCAAGCCAGGTGTCGAGCGGTGTCCAGTTGTAAGTGCCCAGGCCGGTTTCAAGCATTTCCCAAGTCGTGCCCGCATCCCACAGGCGAGTGGTTCCGGGCTGCGATTTGGTGTTGATCCAGTTTCCGGTGGTGCCGCATATGCTGCCCTTGGCGCACTGAAAACCGAAATCGGAAGAAGTAATTGGATGGCTTGCCATCGCGGGCGCCATACTGGTGCCAGGAGCGAATATCTCCTGTGCAGGCGCGCGCAACACTGTTCCGACTGCTAGAGCCAGAACGAAGGAAAGAAATGCAAGGTACTTCTGCATTTGGGGGATCTCCTCGTTTTAAAGATTGGCCAGAGTCAAAGAGCGGAAGCAGCATTTCAGAGACGGCATCTTGCCGTCCCGCTTTGGTGAAAACAGAACGGGAGAAAACCCTCAACTGACGGAATACTGCCTAGTGTGCCCATCGACACGCGGGCGACGCTAGTCACGAAAGTTCATCTTCAGAAGTACAGGACTTTTAGTGGATAATATCGGCCTGCTTAGCGCGTGTGGAACGACTTTCGGGGATCGTACAAACTGGGCAAACTAAACAGCGCGCCCTTCCCAACCCCCTGGCAATGTCACAGCGGCATTGAGTTTCGCGGGAATGAACCAGAAAGCCGCGAATGACTTTCTGGTTCAAATGGACGTGGGGATTATTGCACGAGCATCAACGGCATCGTGGTGATATTGATCGATTGTCCCGTGCTTACCGGTGTTGATCCTGAGGTCGAGGTACTTACGTTGAATGCCGAATACGAAGAATACCCCGAGGGCACGGAATAGCTGCCGCCCGAGCTATTGGTGCTCCAGACCCATTGGGCCTTTTTCCCGCTCGTCTCGCTGAACGAACAAGTCCACGTAGCGTTGTCCGGGCTGGAGCACGGCGAAGTAAAGGTGCCACCAAGCAGATTCTTCATCATGAAGCTCCATGCTTCGGCGTAATTGGGCTGCGAGCCAATGTTCGCCTTCCAGGAATACCAGTCCATTCCCTGTGAGTTGCCAGAGAGGACAATCAATTGCCACCGCACCATGTGTCCGATGCAATCACTCGTGCTGAATCCGGTGCAGTTGAATGGTGTTTGATATGCCTGAAACCCGGTTTCCGTGATTCTCCAAGGTTTTGAAGCCCAGCCAGGTACCGCCTGGAAACCCTTTAGCATCTCGTGAAGACGCGAAATGTTCGAAGCATCGTCGGGCGCAACTTCGGAAGTCGACACGTTTAAGTATTGGTGCCATGCCACCACATCAGAGAGAGTCCCTCCAGCTGCCGGTGGGTATGTATTCTCATATTGCAGCCATTGCGCCGTGTACTGGGCGTCTACCGTTGAGGCCATCGTCATGACTGTGGACTTAGGCACGTTGTCGCGAATGATCTTCACTGCCGGATACACCATCCGGTAGACCTCAAGTTCACCCGTCGCGGAAGTATCGTGCCAAAAATTTGGATTGTTCGGCTCGTTCCACAGCTCATAGTTTTTGATCAGGTCCTTCACACAATTTCCCGCGGGGCTGCAATGCTGCACCAATGCCGTGACGAAGTTATTGAACGACTCGCTGCCGGATAGCGTTCCTGTGAAATCATCCGGAGGAACGATACAACCTTTAAATGTTCCCAGGCTGCTGCAATTGGAAGGCGAACCGTTCCGGCAGTTGGCGACTTCCGCGCAGGCCACGAATCCAAAGGTGTAGATCACGTTGACCGGGGTGGCCCATACGCTTGACTTATTCTCGGCAGCGATGGTGTCAAGCCATCCATCCAGCGTTCCGAAGCCGTTATATTGCCCTTGCGCGGTCTCGATGTCATTCCAAAAAGTTCCAGAGTCCCACAGACGCAACGTTCCGGGTTGGGCGACCGAATTCGGCCAAGTTTCATTTGGACAGTTCATATCGCCCGTCCCGCATTGAAATCCGAAGAACGAAGGTTGTATCCCTCCAACTGGAGCTGGCGTGACAACTGGCGGCGTTGGTGGTGGACTCGTAAATGTCGCGTGCGAAGAGGCGCCCCCGCAACCGAGGCACAGGATCAGCAGGATCGTGCAACAGCACGCCATCGCGACGATACAGCCGTTGGGGAAGGGCCTGAGCATTTGGAACTCCAGTATTGGATTCGCTTCTTTTAACACACTGTACCGCGCAAAGTTTCGCTTCCCGAGAGGACGCCTCGACCCGAAACCTCGACCCCAAACATTGAGTCATCTGCGCCGGTGTACTTCCGCGTGTGCCTGACGCGGCTAAAAGGGCATATAGTGTGCAGAAGTTTGCGCGGCGGCTGCTCTCAGGCCCTGGTTTGACAGCAAAGTGTATGATTATGGGTACTTTAACGAGCCTTCAACTGGCTGAAAAAATGCACTTCCTATTCGGCCGAAAGAAGGTTATTGTGCTTTGTCATAATATCCCATCGTTTTCGTTTGGCAGGTGCACGTAATGACGTCACAAACCGCATTTGACACCATCGAGAGTGCGCAAGAGTTTCTTGGCTTGTTGCGCGAAGCTGTGGAAGAGTCAAAACAGACAACCCAGAGCGACATAGAGCAAGAAGAAGGTCGCAATCTGGATGCCCTGAGATTGGTGTTCTACAAGTTGGAGAAGTTAGAGCAGCACCTGAAGGCGAGTGGACGTTTGTTGAACGATCTGCGCACCTTGCGCCGTTTGTTGCTGGAGGAGCGGATTACGTTACCCAAGAAAGATGAAGCAGTTACAAGCAAAGTGGCGTAATTTGTCATTCCCGGAAGCCATCTGATTTTGAACTTTAGAACATTTTTACGGCTTCTCCGGTAGTGCAGTATCGCTTATAATTGAGCTACTTCGCCGATACGAGACGGATTTTTTGAGGCTTTATTTTGAAGGGCATTCTCCTCTGGAACCATCCCTCCTTTCTTGTATGTCTGGAGTGCGCAGCTTCATAAAAATGAAAGTCGCAGTGGCGTACACATTCATCGTTGTCGAGTCTGGTACCACACGGTGAATTGGGATCCCAGGTTCGAGGAAGAGGCAAAGTAGCGTATGACTGATGTTTTGAGCAAGGTGCAGGTCGCTTTTAAGTCGGCCTTCGACATCGATCCTGCAACAGTTTCAATGAACACCTCACCCGACGAGATCACGGCTTGGGACTCCATGGGACACGTGACCCTCGCGAGCAGCCTCGAGAAGGAATTTGGACTCACATTTGATGTAGATGACTTGATGGAGATGGAGAACGTGAAAGAGATCTGCAGAATTGTGGAGTCCAAACTCGGCAGATTGCAAAATGCGCAACCCTCCTAGCCACAACTTTGCGGCGCGCCTGCTTGCTCGATTAGGAGAGAACTGTTCGCTAGTGGAATCAGCGAGCGGAGAAGCATTTGGCGCCGCGGAGATCGCCTCACAAACGGCCGGCTTTGCCTCGCGATTCCTGTCTGCCGGACTTTGCTCCGGTGATCGCGTGCTCCTGAGCTGTGGAATCAATCCCATCACTGCCCTCGCCTACTTTGGTGCGCTGTACGCCGGTGTCGTACCGGTGCTGCTCGACGAGCGCACGCACGCCACATCCGGAGATTTGATCTTAAGAAAAGTTGGCGCGAAGGCTATATGGAGCGCCAAGCCGATGCGCCAGGATTGGGCAGGGGAACTGAACATCCCGATGCTCGAAGGCGGCTGCAATGCCATTGATCCAGAGTCCGTGAAGAGCTTTCCTGCTGTAGAGAATGATGTTGCCGTGTTAATGCCGACTTCGGGATCGACTGGGATCCCGCGGTTTGTCTTAGTGACGCATGGCAATCTCATCGCCAACACCGAGGCAATTGTTCGAAGCCAACATCTTGGCTCGAACGAGAAGGCCATGCTGATCATGCCTCTCAGCTATTGCTTCGGCGCAAGCGTGCTACATACGCATCTGTACCAGGGCGGCTCAGTCGTTTTCGACTCGCGGTTTATGTTCCCCGATAGAGTTTTGCAATCCATCAATCAGTATGGCTGCACGACATTCGCCGGTGTGCCAACGGTGTACAACATTCTGCTCCGGCGTTCCAACCTGCGTTCGATGAGTTTTCCCACTTTGCGACGCTTCCTCCAGGCGGGCGGCGGGCTCGCGCCAGACAGTGTTGAAGAAATACGCACGGTTGTACCCAACGCAGAATTCTTTGTGATGTATGGACAGACCGAGGCCACGGCGCGCATTTCCTGTTTACCCTCAGATCGCCTGCCTGAAAAGCTTGGGAGTGCCGGCACGCCTCTGGAGAACCTCCAGGTTCGAATTGTGGACGAACAAGGTCAGAAGGTGGCGGAAGGTCAGATTGGGGAGATAGCGGTTTCTGGTCCCTCGGTATGCGCGGCCTACTTTGACGAACCCGAGGCATCACGCGAGAAATTTTGTGATGGCTGGTTGAGGACCGGCGACTTGGGCTCGCTAGATCAGGATGGATATCTCTGGATTCAGGGACGGAGCGGCGATTTCATCAAGATTCGTGGCTATCGCGTGGGGCTCGCCGAGGTGGAGGCTAAGGTCGCAGCCGTGGCCGGGGTGTGCGAGTGCGCCGCAATTGGAGTTGAACACCCGGAGGCTGGAGAGGCACTCGCCCTATTTGTCGTGCCAGAGCAGGAATCCAGCAGCAATGGCAGTGGATTTCTGACGGATCGCGTGAAGCAAGCGCTCCCGTCGCAATGGACGTGCTTATCGGTGAAGATAGTCTCTGAGCTGCCACGAACTGCAAACGGCAAAATTGCGCGGTCCCAATTGCAAAATCTGGCATGAATCTACTCGCGGAAATTGAGCAGGGAATTGACAACTTGCTCTCGGAATCGCCTTACACCCTTGGCTCCGAGCAACGCTGCAAACGCCTGCTTGAGCTGTTGAAAGCGGAAATCGCTTACGCCTGCGAGAGACATAGCGCGTACGCCAACTACATCGCGCATTGGCCAATAGACTTTCGCAATGCGGAACGGATTGCCGATCTGCCGTATCTGCCAGTCGGAGTTTTTAAGGCTAATCCACCCTTATCGCTCGTAACTAGCGAAAAAGTGAAGCGAACCCTTAGTTCAAGCGCCACGACCGGTCAAGTTCCTAGCCGCATTGTGCTGGATGCGGCCACGTCTCGAAGAATGGGCAAGGGCGCCCTTACGATCGTGCGCGATTTCATTGGCCCAGCGCGGCGTCCGTATCTGGTGATAGACACTCCCGAAAATCTCGCGGCCCAAGGACAGATCGGAGCGCGAGGCGCCGCGATTCAGGCGCTTCGTTCATTCGCAACTGAGATCGTCTGCTGCATCGAACCTGTGCCTGACGGTGGGTCTCATCTCGATGTTGATCGCTTGCTTGCGTCGGCTGCGCAGTGGAAAGATAGCGAAGTTCTGGTCTACGGATTCACGTACGTAATCTGGACGCAATTCATCCAAACCCTGAAGCAACGCGGCATCCAGCTCAATCTGCCGAATGCACGCATTCTTCACAGCGGTGGCTGGAAGCGTCTGCAGCAGCTGGCTGTCACGCGTGAAGCGTTCAACCGCGACGTAGCTTCCGTCTTTGGCTGCCCGACCGCCAGTGTCATCGACTACTACGGCATGGTCGAGAATGTCGGCGTTATTTATCCCGATTGCGAGTACGGTAATAAACATGTGCCCGCGTTTGCGGAGATAATGGTTCGCGATCCATTGACTCTCGAACCCGTCAAACCCGGTGAAAAAGGACTCATCCAAGTCTGCAGCGTACTGCCGACGAGTTTCCCGGGTTTCCTGTTGCTGACGGAAGACACAGCAGAACTCATCAGCGATGAGGGTTGTCCCTGTGGACGGAAGGGGCCGAGTTTCCGTTTTGCTGGACGAGTGCCGAAGGCTGAAATCCGCGGATGTGGCAACCTCGAAAGCACGCGCCAGAAACCGGCAGAGATGGTTGGTGTCGCATGATTACCACCGATCTCATCCACGCGGTCGATTCTGCGCAAGAGATAACTGCGGCTGCGAACAGGCTACGCGCAGTGGTCCACGAGGAAGAGATTTCTCCAAACGCTGTCTTCGACATTTTTGAACGGTGGTCCGCGGCGCTGGCAGCTAGTGACTTGCAGGAAGTCCCAGGGCTGGCTTTTCTCCGCCTCTGGCTCCGCCGCGGCACGCTGGAGCCGATTGTTCTCCGGGAGCTCGGCGCGAACACGCTGAGCGGCGGTTGGTGGCAGGATGGCCGCGCGAGATTGCGGACATTTCCTTTGGGAGTTGTTGGACACTGGCCCGCTGCCAACATTGAGATTCAGCCGATCTTGTCTCTAACCTGCGCGCTACTAGCGGGCAACGGTTGTCTGGTCCGTGTCCCACGCGGCTTGGTTGAAGTCACTCGGCTCCTCACAGAAAAGCTGCAAGAGGCCGACACATTGGGCCTACTGACGCGGCGTTTATTCATGGCGAGCTTCGACCCTTCACGGACGGATCTGCAGGAAGCCATGGCGCAGTCGGTGGACGGCGCTATGATCTGGGGCGGAGCCGAATCCGTTTCGCAGTTGCGTCGATTGCCGTTTCCGCATTGGTCGCGCTTGCTGGTTTTCGGACCGCGAGTATCCGCCGCTGCCATGGATGCCAAGACCTGGGGCAATCGCGAAGAGCGGGCATCCTGGTGCCGACGCATTGCGCGCGACGTGTGGCAGTTTGATCAACAGGCCTGTTCTTCACCGCAGACCCTGTTTCTCGAACGAGCGGAGAGCTGCGATGTGTCGGAATTTGTGGAACACCTCAAAAAGGCCTTTGAAGAGGAAAATCGCGCACATCCAAGGAGCGAGATTGAGCCGTCGCTGACGTCAGCCATCTCTTTGGTGCGTGCGTCGTGGCTTTTGAAAGGCGACGGCAATGCCGCCGTCTTTCCAGCTTCCCCAGACTGGACGATTCTTCTCGGCACTGGCGCGACAATGCCGAATCCAACCCAAGGCAGAACGCTCACAGTTCTTGTCGTCGAGGATCTCCTGGATGCGATCTCGAAGTTCGACGGAACGTTGCAGACCCTGGGATTAGGAATCGCCGATGCGGCGAGGGAAGAAATCGTAACCAGGGCAGCGGCCACAAACGGCGTAGATCGCATCGTGAAGCTGGGCCGAATGCACGTATTCAGTTCGCCATGGGACGGAACCGAGCTGATCCGTCCATTGACGCGCGTTGTGCGTCATGTGCAGTCGCAAGATTGAATTGGAAGTGGGGGCAAGATGGAGCAGGGAGAAAGATTTCTCGAAGCACTGGACCGCAAGGCAAAGATCTTTGCCAAGTCTGCTCGCGCGACGGTAAATGCCAACCGCGACCTTTGCATGTGGCTGCTGAATCCACTAGCGCGTTGGGCAGAAGCCGCCTATGGCAGTGATGTCTTCGAGGTTGCGGCACACGGATACGCCGAGTACTGTGTCGGAGTCGCAAAGGCGAAGCAGATCTACGAGCGCGCGGGCCACTATACGCCTGAGAGCATGCCTGAGATCCTCTCCGGCGTCTATGAGGACGAGAGCTACATGGTGCCATACATGTGGGCGGCGATTCTCATCTACCCATTCTGGCCCTCGGTCGTGGGCCATATCGCGATGTTCCGGGATGATTTCATCCGGCGCTTGCCAAAACACGCGACCGTATCCGAATTAGCATGCGGACACGGCGTTCTAAGCCTCCTCGTTGCGGAAGATCGGCCCGATCTTCGAATTGAAGGCTCAGATATAAGTGCTCCCGCCATCGCCGTCGCTAATCGGCTGCTTGCAGGCTCCGGACACCGTGAACGGGTGAAATTCACTGTGAAAGATGCGCTTAACGGGAATGGAGCTGAAGAGAAATGCCATGGCCTGATCTCTGCTATGCTCGCAGAGCACCTCATGGATCCCAAGCCACTGTTCCGAGCGATTTCACGGCAGATTGTTCCCGACGGCATTGTTTATTTCAGCACGGCTTTGGAATCACCCCAGCGCGATCATGTTTTTGAGTACAACCGTGAGAGCGAACCTTTGCGCATGGCGGAAGACGCGGGTCTTAGGGTGACGCGAATGCTTTCAGACGCCAGCGCCGTACCGCCGGGAACCCGCTTTTTGCCCCGCTCGACGGCCATGATTTTAAGGTCCCGCTGAGAGCCACACCCTGAAATGGAAAGTCCCAGCATGACGACTCCGGTGATGACGTTCGAGGAAGTACGTGGCGCGCTAAAACAGCGCTTCCCGATGCTGATGGTCGACATGGTTGTCGCCCTCGATCCAGGCAAGAGCATTCAGACGATCAAGAACGTCACGGGAAATGAACTTCAGTTTCTCGGGCATTTTCCGGAGCACGCTGTCATGCCCGGAACCTTGATTGTGGAAGCGATTGGCCAGTCTGCTTCCATCCTGTTTTCAAAAACCACCGGTACGGGCATGCAACCTGGAGAGTTCCTGGTGCTGGGCGCCATCAACGAAATGCGGTTCCTGGTGCCAGTTGTACCGGGAAATCGGCTGGAAATGAACATCCAGGTCTTAAAATTTATTGAAGGATTTGCTCTAATAGAGGCAGTTGCCACTGTCGATGGAACCATCGTGGCGAGAGGAAAACTGGGATTTGCAAGACGCAGCCTGCAAGAGAACTCTCCGCCCTAGCCACTCTTTGCGGAAGAACCTCGGTCGTTATTCCATGGGGCGAGCATCCTCCAGGAAGTATGGTGTCGTCTAACTCTCTCACGTTTCAGGGAAGCTAATGTCCGTACGTCCGTTCGTTGAAGCCGACATTCCGCCCGTCGTAGATCTGTACTGGCGCTTTATGCGTCGCAGAGCAGGAGCGGCGCCTGCGGACCTTCATCCTCTGTTCCACCAGCTTTATTTCGAGAATCCTTGGGTTGATAGTGCCTATCCCTCGCTCGTGTATGAAGGCAAAAAAAGCGAAATCGTCGGTTTCTTGGGAATCATCGCGCGCAAGATGTCACTTTGCGGGCAGCCCATCCGGGTCGGCTACGGTGGGAACTTCATCGTGGATCCGAACGCACGTGCGAGTCTCGCGCCACAGAGACTGCTCGGGACATATCTAAATACGAAGTACGATATTTGGCAGACCGACTCGGCAAATGACGTTTCCCGAAAGCTGCTCGAGCGCATCGGATTTCGCACAATCCCTGCCTTGAATCTCCATTGGCTGCGTCCCTTGCGCCCGACGAGTTACGCTGTGCACGCTTTGACGCGTGCGAGCAACTCCAGCGCATGGAGGGCTCTGAAGTTCCTCTCGAAGCCATTCTGCAGCCTGGCCGACACGATAGCCACCGGTCTTGCAGCCAGCCCTTTCCATCCAGGGCAGCCTCGTCTGCATGGCGCGGAGCTTGACATCGAGACGCTGAATCAATGCCTGCTCGATTCTCGCGACGGCTACTCCATCTGGGCGGATTACGACTTGGGTTCGCTGCAATGGCTTCTGGATTTCATGAACCGCGGCACTGTCCGCGGACGGCTTCGCAAAATCCTCTTGCGCGATGACAAAGGCAAGGTCAGCGGCTGGTACATCTACTATCTGAAGCCCGGGGGGATCGGCGAAGTCGTCCAGGTGGGCAGTTCCAAACGGTCGACCAAAGACGTTCTTGACCACCTCTTTCATGATGCCTTCGAGCAGGGCGTTATCGGCCTGCACGGAGTCGTGGATCGTCGCCGCATGGCCGATTTCTCCGATAAAGGCTGCCTATTCACTTGTCGAGGCGGTTGGAACGTGGCTTTCTCCCGCAACCGTGAGATTTTGGACGTTCTGGAACGTGGCGACGCTTTCCTCACCCGCCTGGACGGCGAATGGTGTCTCGACCCCGGTGACTAAGAATCCACTAGCAAGATTTCTAGGACCACGCTAGGATATTTATCGCCCTACCCCAAAAAATGTGATTTTTTCTCCTCTAAAGAAACATTTGTCCTGAAGGTTTACTGACTGTTGGCGGTTGGTAAAGCGATCGTACCCTGCTCGATCGCGGGGCGGGGCATGTGTACAAATCCGGGGTTGGAGTCCAAAAGTTAAATGGCAGTACGTCCTCTGGCCGAACCTGATCTTCCCCAGGTTGCAAATCTGTATTCGGCTCATATGCGCCGGAACGGGGCGGCATCGCCTGCCCTGGTCGCACTGTTTCGCGAGCTTTATTTTAATAATCCGTTCACAGACCCCGATTTCCCCTCACTGGTCTACGATGTGCCTGAAGATGGGGTCGTCGGATTCATCGGCGGCAACGTTCGCAGAATGTCAGTCTGCGGCCGGCCTATCCGCGTTCTCTTCGGCGGGAACCTTGTCGTCCATCCGGATTACCGTGCTGGTCTCGCGGCGCCTCGACTTCTCAGCAGCTTCATGTCGACAAACTACGACCTGGCGATGACCGATTCCGCAAATGACATCTCCAAGCGCATCTTGAACCGAATGGGATATAACGTGATCCCGGCGTTGAACATTCATTGGAGACGCCCCCTGCGGCCAGTCCAGTACGGAATCTATGGGGCCTCGGTGGCGGCTAATTCTTCTGTCTGGGGAAAGATGCTGCGCGCCGCGCAACCGTTTTGCAGGGTGGTGGACAATCTCGGGGCGCGGATCGCCTCCAACCCATTTCGTCAAACTGAGCCGCGGTTGCAAGGTGCACCTCTTGATCTAAAGACGCTTCTCCACTGCATCGTCGAATTCCGCAAAGGCTACTCGATGTGGGCGGAATATAACTGCGATTCGATGGGTTGGCTCATTGACTTCATGGAGCGCCAAACGTTTCGCGGAGCCCTGCGCAGGATCGTCCTGAGAGATGAAACCAATAGGATTGTTGGCTGGTACATCTATTACTCCAGACCGGGGGCGGTTGGCCAAGTCGTACAGATCGGCGGCGATCCAAATTTCACCAAAGACATCCTCGACCATTTATTTTGGGACGCCCAGGAGCAGGGAATCACCGGACTTCACGGAGTCGTCGACAGCCGACGAACCTTGGATTTTTCAGAGAAGGGATGCTTCTTCACGTGCCGCGGCGGTTGGACGGTCGCAGTCACGAAAGATGCCGAGCTCATGCGATTGCTTGAGCGGGGAGACGCATTTCTCTCCCGGCTCGATGGAGAATGGTGCCTCGACCCCGGGGACTGAGGTTTGTGCTGAGAAGCTCGCGCACTGAAAGAAGGCCGCCGGCCGCCCCGCCAGGCGGCCTTCTTGTTGCTTACCCGCGGGCCTAAGCGCGCACCATGCGCGAGTCGAGAGATGCAGGGATCTCTTCTAGCAGCCGCCGGAAATCTGCGATTGTTTTAGACATTGTCTCGCTAGTGAAGAGATCCGGATTGTATTGGGCACGACCAAGCAAAGCTTCAGGTCGATCGCTAAATTCAATGTAGAGATCCCAGCGCGCGCTACCGCTTTCCACATCCATGTACGTCATGCTCCAGCCCGGTGGCAATGGAGCGACATCGGGCGCGAGCGATAGCGCAACATCGAAGAAGAGATGACGACTGGGATCGCGACTCATGTGCAATCGTTCCGCGATCATTTCGAGCGTGACATCATCATTCGAGATTGCGCCGAGGGTAACCTCGCGCATCTGCTGCAGTAGTGATCGGAAAGAGGGAGTTCCGGAGAGATTCGCTCGGAGCGGCACGGGGTTCAGGAAGTAACCCGCGCACTGCTGGAAAGCGCTGTGCTTACGCCCACTGGGGGAGAGTGTCCCAACAATGATGTCGTCCTGACCCGTGTAGCGATGCAGCAGAACATAAAGCGCACCGAGAAGAACCATGAACAGCGTCGCGCCTTCTCGCCGTGCCAGTTCCTTCAGCGATAGGGCCAACTGGCGCGGGAAATCGAAGGGATACATTGCGCCCCGATATGTCGGACGTTCAGGACGGTTGCCTTCATTGGGCCATCGCAAGACCGGCGCCTCGCCGGCGAGTTGTTTTTGCCAGTACGACAATTGTGTGTCTCTTGTAGAGCCCTCCAGCTTTCGGCGTTGCCATGAGGCGAAATCAGCGAATTGCGCGAGTAGTTCGGGCAAAGCAGAGTCTCCCCCAGTGGCGAAGCTGTTGTACAAAGTCGTCAGTTCCCGCGGGAAGATGTCGAATACGGTGATTCCGTCAACGATGCTCTGGTGTGCCGTGAGATAAAGTCTGTGTTCATCGTTGTTCAACTTAACAAGGCGTGCCCGAAAAAGCGGACCTTTTGTTGAGTCGAACGGCATTCGTGCATCTTCGGTGGCAAGTTCGAGGGCTCGCGTCTCGCGTTCATGTTCGGGCAAAGCGTTCAGATCTGCAAAGTCCAACTTGAAATCCAAGTTTGGATGAATGATCTGATTCGGTTTGCCCGCAGTTTGCTCATAAGTCGTACGCCAGATCTCGTGCCGCCTCACAATTTCATGGAAGCAGCGTTCCATGATCGCGTGATCGCACGACCCGTGGCGGCGAATCGTGATCGATTCGTTGTGAAGGGAAGTCGGCTTTCCCAGACGTTGATCCAAACGCCAAACCTGCTCCTGTGCTGGCGTTAAAGGAATTGGATTGTCGCGAGCTTGAGGGCTGTAATCCGACACTTGCGAGGAAGGGGTGCCGGCGCGGCGCATCTGTTCCAGCAGTTTGCGTTTCGCCTCTGAGAGCTGAGGTTTGTCTTCCATGAGGGGGAGCGCCGATCTATGCAGCCGCGTGAGACGCCCGGAATTTTATGGGGAGTGCAGTCATCCCTCTGAGGCCAAGGTTATTGCGCCAGGCCAGCGGCACGGGTTTCAACTCCAGATCAAATAGGCGCCGCACAACAGCTTCAAACACTTCCTGGCCCTCGACTCGCGCCAAGGCTGCCCCAAAACAAAAGTGCGCCGCCCATCCGAAAGCGAGATGACGATTATCCGCCCGGGAGATGTCGAACTTGTCCGGGTCCGGGAAACGCTCTGGATCCCGGTTAGCAGCCGCCATGACCGCCATGACCGCTTGCCCCTTGCGGATCAGCTTGCCACCCATCTCTACATCCTCGGGCGCCAGCCGGCCGGTATGCTGACTCGGACTCTCGTATCGCAGCATTTCTTCTACGGCGGAAGGAATCAACGACAGATCGTTCCGCAATCGTTCCATCTCTCCCGGATTTCGCAGCAGCGTCAGTACTCCATTGCCGATGAGATTGGTTGTGGTTTCCAATCCTCCGACCATGGTCACGATGCAGGTCGCCACGACCTCGTCTTCAGTCAACCGGTCCCCATCAACTTCCGCCGCCATCAAGGCATGTACCAACCCTTCGCGCGGATGGTCTCTTTGCCGCCGCACCTGATCATGAAAATATGACGTCATGTCTTGCACAGCGCGAAGCATCCGCGGAGCGTGCTCGGGATTGTGCTGAAAATTTCCCAACATCTCGGCGAAGTCGGTGGACCACGCCTTCAATTGATGGCGGTCGTCGGTCGGAACCCCAAGCATCTCTGTGGTTACGATCGCCGGGAGTGGGTCACCGAGATCGCGAATGATGTCCATCTCACCTTTTTCCTGGACGTCATCCAGCAGCCTTTTAACGATTTCGCGGATGTGTGTGCGCAAGACCGCAACGCGAGCCGGGCTAAATGCAGAAGACGCCAGGCTGCGCAGTCGGGTATGTGTCGGCGGATCCATGAACAACATCATCCGCACCATCAATTGCGCAAGCGGAGTCATGTCGCCCAACCCCATCGCGGTCAATTTTGCAGGGGTGTGAGTTCGATCCGCCGAAAATTTGTGCAGCACCTCGAGGACATCCGCGTAGCGGGTTACAACCCAGGTGTGCAGGAAGACGTCCCAGTGCACCGGATCCTCGGTGCGCAACCGTCGAAACAGAGGATAAGGATTGGCGAGGACTTCCGGGTCCAGCAGGTGATACAGACTGAGGGCACTGGATCCTGAACTTCTGGAAATCGCCCCGCTCAATGAATTCATAGGCTGGCTTGCGCCGTGTTCATGGCGAGCAACCGCTGTGCTTCCTCTTCGCTCATGTTCTCGAGTCGCGCCACCATCATGCGATCGACCTCAAGCGAGAGTTCGGCCACGGTCGGATTGTCGAACAGCTTCAGCAGAGGCACTTCGACCTGAAAGGCATCGCGCAATCGGGCAATCAGCTGTGTTCCAAAAAGCGAATTGCCTCCAAGATAAAAGAAGTTGTCATTCACTCCCACATGCTGCAGGCCCAAAAGGGTCGCGACAATTCCCCCAACGCGTTCCTCTGTGGCAGACTCGGGCCGCTGAAACGCCTCGTCCCGCAGAATATTGTCATGACTTGGTGCAGGCAAAGCCTGGCGGTCAAACTTGCCACTGGATGCAACCGGCAAAGAATTCATCTTCACAAACATCGCAGGAATCATGTACTCGGGAAGTTCTTTCGAAAGAAAATCCCGCAGTTCGCTGACGCTGGGCAAGACTGTGGATGGCACAATATACGCAACTAACTGCTTCTCACCCGTGTCGTTCTCGCGAGCACAGATTACCGTTTCACGCACCGCAGCATGGCGTCGAAGAGCACTTGCAACGTCATTCAATTCGACCCGGAATCCATTGATCTTGACTTGATCATCGGCCCGTCCGTGGAATGCGATTTGGCCGTCGGGTAAGAACGATCCCATATCGCCGGTGCGGTAGAGTCGATCCTCCCCAGCGTCGTTGAATGGATTCTTCACAAAGCGCTCTGCCGTCAAGGCTGGGTCGTTCAGGTACCCGAGAGCAACACCTCGTCCGCCGACATAAATCTCACCCATGCTGCCAGCCGGCACTTTTTGCATATTCCCGTCCAGAACATAAACCTCGGCGTTGTCAATTGCGCGTCCAATCGGTGGTAGCCCGATTGTCTTGCTCGCGGGTGCAACAACTCCAGACGTCGCGACCACAGTGCATTCCGTGGGCCCGTAATTGTTTACTAAACTGAATGGCAGGTTGGCAGGAGGATAGAAGTGGAGAGTATCCGCACCGGTAAGAAGAAAACGCAGCGCAGTATCTTTCGGCCATGAGAGCTTTAGCATCTGCTCGGCAAGCGGAGTCGGCGCGAAACTCACGGTCATCTTTTCCGTCACGAGGAAATCGCGGAGCCTCGCCGAATCCGTGCGCGTCTCATCATCCACAAAGTGAACGCTGGCTCCCGCAGCCAGATAAGGCCACAACTCCCAAACCGCGGCATCGAACCCGATCGAAGCCAGATGACTTGCACGATCCGCTTCCGTGACGTTAAAAGCCCGGTTATGCCATTCCACCAGGTTCAACAAGCTATCGTGCCCAATAGCTACGGGCTTAGGAATCCCCGTTGAGCCAGACGTAAAAATCACGTAAGCCATCTGCTGCGCTGTGGCCGGGACTGTGGAAAAATCGGCAGAGCCGTTCCTGATCTCCTGTGTGGTCTCCCTAAGATTCAGAACCACGCATCCCTCTGGTCCGAGTGACGGCGGTTCCTCTGCGTCGCTCACAACGAATGAAACCCGAGCGAGCTCTAGCATTGTTTGCAGGCGTTTGCTCGGAGCCTTAGGCTCCAGAGGCAAATAGGCAGCCCCTGCTTTTAGGACGGCAAGCGCTGAAATTGGAAAGTCGATCGAGCGACTCAGACACAGGCCTACTATACTGCCGACAGAGACTCCGATGGACCGAAGCCAGTTCGCCATCTGGTTGGAGCGCGTCTCGAGTTCTCGATACGTAATGGACTGGAAACCGGCGCGGATTGCCAGGGCATCCGGACTCAGTTCAGCTTGACGCTGGACCTTCGAAACCAAACCACCGTTGCATTCTCGCATTCCGATGACGTCGGAAGCCGACTCATTGCTCCGCATGCAAATTTAAGGCTCCTCGTGTCGTCCCATGAATACCACGGCGTAAGATGACCGAAAGTCGTTCATTTGCGGGAAGATACATGGCTGCAGGGGATACAGCCTCACCTCATTTATGAACTCAATATACATGACATTATACGGCCTCTCAAGCGGTTTCAAGGTGCCTGAGAGCACTCCTCGATCGGCTGTAAGATGCTCTGTTTAACGATAACGTTATTGCCTCACGCGCGTTGTTCCCTGTAGAAGCGCTTGAATTTCACTATGGTATAGTTTGTGGTCGCCGCATGGACAGTAACTGGCATCTTCAGCTAGGCACTTAATTTCCCTTCGGGTGGCTAGCTCGACACGCCGCCTCCCCAGGCTTGCGCGGCACCATCCTCGAGGCCAGTGTCCCTACATCGATGCAGAAGTCGCCCAAATTGCGCGAGGCCCAATTCGAGGACCACTCCAGGGTTGCAGCCCTGGCGGCAAAGTTCGATTTGCGCGTCGAGGACTACGCCGAATGGACTCACCTGTGGAGCAACAACCCGGCCTGGCGCGAGAAACAAGCTAAGTTTCCCATCGGATGGGTATTGGAAACGGGCGACGGTGAGATCGTCGGTTACTTGGGAAATATTCCGATGGCCTACGAACTGCGCGGAAGAAGGTTGTTGGCCGCTACCACCCGAGCCTGGGTCGTCGACACTCCTTATCGAGCCTATTCTCCTTTGCTTCTCGCGACCTACTTCCAGCAGCGCAATGTGGATTTGTTCCTCAGCACGACTGTCAACTCTCAGTCAGAAGCCGCGTATAGCAGTTTCGCGAGCATTCGCGTGCCGGTAGGTCTCTGGAATCGAGCGCTGTTCTGGATCACCGACTATCGCGGATTCGTCGCCAGCTACCTGCGGAGCAGAGAGCGTCAGTTTGCCGGCCCAGTTACCTATCCGCTCTCGGCAGGTTTGCTGATCGCCGATCAACTTCGTGGATCGCGATCTCTTCGTCCAAAGATCCCGGTACCAGTCATCCCTTGTACCGGATTTGATGAAAGCTTTCAGGCTTTCTGGGACGCTCTCCGCCAAGCGAAGCCAAATGTACTGCTCGCCGATCGAAGCCCACAAGCTCTGGATTGGCACTTCAGGTTCGCACTTCAAAAGAATCTCGCCTGGATCTATGTCGCGAAAGAGAACTCCACGATAACCGCATACTCCATATTTCAGCGATACGATTACCAGCGTGTGGGACTCACCCGCGTACGCTTGGTTGACTTTCAATGTCTGGACCGCGATCGCGCTCCTGACGTGCTGATCGCTATGTTGCGCACGGCGATTGAACGCTGCAGGCTTGAATCAATTCATATGCTGGAGCTTGTTGGGGTCTCACAGGAGTTTGAAAACTCGATACAGCATGCCTGTCCCCGCCAGCGGCCTCTTGGCAGCTGGCTCTATTTTTACAAGACCAATGACGCATCACTCGCGCAGGACCTGAAGGACCCGGTTGTCTGGGAGCCATCACTTTTCGATGGAGACTCCAGCCTCTGAGGCATTCCTGCTGAACTAACCAAACATGTCTGCATTGATCCGGAAGACAAAGCGCCTGCTCTTCAAACTCATTTCGAGAAGTGCGTTCGCGATCTACTCTTGGTTCCCGATCTTCGGAGATCTCCGAGGCGCTTTGGCGATTGTCCGGAACAAGGATTTGTTCCTGGTTATCAATCGCAGTGATGGTCGTGGGTATTCCTTCCCAGGCGGCGTTTGTAATTGGAAGGAACCCGCCGAGCAAGCTATGCGCCGTGAAGTGCGGGAAGAGACTGGCTTGGAGGTGCAGCGGTCACAACTGCTTTTTGAATACCGCAACGTAATCGACGTGCGGTCGTGGGTCAGTGTGTTTACCGCCGAGGCCCGGGGCTCTCTGCAGGAATCCTGGGAGGGAGTACCACTCTGGGTCACAATGGCCGAGTTGCGTGCGAACGTGGTCGCGAGTCAAGTGGAAGTCCTCAACCGAATCACCTAAGGATGGGCGATGCCGTCATGACTCTTTAGAACGATTCCTTGTGTGCCACTTCGCTGAACCGGTTAGAAGGGAATGTCCTCATCAGTGATCGGGCCAGATGCTGCAGGTTCGTGCTCCGGAGCGCGTTGATCGAAGTTGTTGCTGCCCGAAGACGATCCGCGAGAACTGCCGCCGAAATCTCCGCCACCGCCGCCTTCACCGCGCCCACCTAGCAGTATTAGATCGCTTGCCACTACTTCAGTCATGTATTTCTTCTGGCCAGTTTGTTTGTCGTCCCACGACCGCGTTTGCAGGCGGCCTTCGATATAGACCTTTCCGCCCTTTTTCAGGTATTCCCCGGCGATTTCCGCGAGCCGCTGCCACAGCACCACGTTGTGCCACTCTGTGCGGTCCTGCCACTCTCCGCCTTTGTCTTTGAAGCGTTCATTCGTGGCGATCGTGATCTTGGCCACGGGCGTGCCTTGCGGCGTGTACTTGATCTCCGGATCTTTGCCGAGATTGCCAATTAACTGAACGCGATTCAGACTCTTTCCAGCCATATCAGGCTCCTTTGCGGCTTCACTATAGCAGATGGAGGTCGGTGAATTCGTGTTGGATTTGATTGCGCTGCCCAGGCGCGTTCCGTTTTGGTCGTGATTACCTCCTTGAATGAAAAGCTGAGGTTGACGGAGGAAAAGTCCGGGACGATGGGTGCCCCATTTCTGGCGCGTTTTGTGCGTCAGAAGTGGGGAAGTTTGATTTTGATTTTCAATTTCACTTTCCCAAATCGGGAACGTCCCGAAGCGAAAATCAAATTTGTTTGTTGCGCTACTCCACTTCACCCATAAACTATTTTTGAGCACTTCCAATTCATACAATCTGGCGGAGCCTTCGGGCTCCGCCATTTCATTCTTCCAGGAGTTCTGATGTCGAGTAAACCGTTTCCCAATTCCAAAAACGAAACCAAAGCCCAGAAGCCCCAGCACTCCGAACACCGCAAGAACACCAAGATCACCGGAGAGCGCTCCGAAGCCGCCTTTCTCGCCCGTGCCATCGACATGGGATTCGGCATCGCCAAGCCCTGGGGCGACAGCCGCCGCTACGACTTCATCCTTGATAACGGAGAGTGTCTCCACCGCATTCAGGTCAAATGCACCGAATGCATCCGAGCCCGTGCCTATGAAACCCGCGCCACGTACACCACCGGCAAAGGACGCGCCGTCTATACCAAAGCAGACATCGACTTCATCGCCGCCCATGTGGTCCCGCTCGATCTCTGGTACATCATTCCAGTCGAAGTCTGCACGCCCCAACCCATGCTGCGCTTCTACCCACACCGTCAGGCCAAAATCATGCGCCTCGAACCCTACCGCGAAGCCTGGAACTTGATCCTTCCAAAAGAGTCGAATCACGTAATGGACATCCACGCCTCCGCCGACGACTCCGTTTCCTCAGACGATGTCATCCTGACCCTGAGCTCGTCGAAGGGGAAGGACCCATGCACTTTGCCCGCAGCGCTCATTGGCCGAAAGTATGGCGACGGTAGAATTACACAAAGCGACGACCATCTCCTCACAACCTATCGTGGCTTACTCCGAAACACTCCACCAACAGAGGTCGAAACATCCCTGGCCCCATGGCCAATCCCGCCCTTGAAGATCCTGACAACAAGGAAAGGGAAGCACCTGCTGGAGAGAACGTAGCTGCGCTGCGGCTAGGAGGCAGAAATTCGAATTCTCGGGCCGCGGCCCTCTTTTGCTTGAGGTAGGCGTGAGGGCCTCGCGTACCTGTCGTATGTCACGCGCAGGTCGCATGCTTCCAGTGCTATCCCCCTGGTTTTCGAGATTCTTCTGGCCGCATGGACAATCGCAGTTTGCTTCGAATACGAAGCGAACGGATCCTGCAGGCGACGATTGACCCCTTACGGGCTCCCAAAAAGCTTGACATCATTAGCCCTTTCGAGTACACAGAGGCCCTGGCGCAGGTAAGTGGTTCCCCCCACTTCTGATTCCAAAAGCTCATTGGGTGTACTCATGAGAAGAGCGCGCTCCGCCATTGTGGCGATGTTCGCCAATGAGCTACTCCCCGCGTTGATGGGCTATCTTGAGCGGGCGGGCGGCGCTGTCGAATGCAGCGTGAAGGAAGAGCGTATCGCCGCCTGGTGGATGAGCGATCCAGATTTGTCCTTGCCGCCGATTGTCGAGTCGGTCAAATGGTCGAAGGACGATGCAGTCTGATCGATTCTTAAGAGATGGCCAGTCCTTTACTTTCAACTACTTAGCTCCGCTCAATCCCTCCACTTCCCGTTAAACCTCAAATTTGCACCGTTCGTTGGGTATTCCGTGCGCAATTCTTTGCAGGCCAATAGGATAAGTTCAGTCACCACTTCAGGGAAATGTGTAGAGTTTGCGGTCTTTAGTCCCATGTTGGGAACTGGAGCCGTTTCCCCTGGTTCGCCGCTGTTGTTTGGGTGAGATTTTCCGGGTTCATCCAAAGCGAAGGCCAGAGATTCCTCGCGGCTTTGCCGCTCGGAATGACAAGCAGTTAGAGGGATAGCACTAGTTGCAGAGGCGTACATGCTATCCGAATGAAAAAGCAAGCTCGACGCTCAGAGCACAAAGCTCGGAGCTAACAAAGCTAGGAGCTAAAAAGCACTCATGCACAAGCCGATCAAGTACGTAGAAAAAGCAGCTGTTCTCGCAGCCAAAGGCACGTGGGCGGTTTTCGATCGTATTAATCGTATTAATCCCAATCCTTCGCCCACTCCGAAGTGGTCTGACAAGCCTCTGCTCAAGTCGTACGAGAAGTCGAAGCCGCCGCTCGGATGGCCGCGCTCGACCGATTCGCTGTGTCCGAAGTGCGTACCGGAAATTCGTCAGCAGATTCTCGATGGACATCTGCCGCACGAAGTTTTGATGAACGAAAAAGTCGGCGAGATCAAGGCCACCATCGTCGAGCGCGACGGCAAAATCCTGATGGTGAAGGATTGCCCGAAGCACGGTCACTTCGAAGACGTGATGTCGATCGACAAAGAATTTTCGCAGCACCTGGAAGACGTCTTCCCGGGCCGCGACATCAAGGCGCACAACGACGAGCACCTGCATCATCATGGATCGTCGACGGTGAAGTACGGCCGCGGATCGGTTCTTACGATCGATCTGACGAACCGCTGCAACATGATGTGCGATCCCTGCTTCATGGACGCGAACCAGGTCGGTTTCGTACATGAACTGACGTGGGAAGAAATCAAGACGATGCTCGACAACGCGATCACCATCAAGCCGCGCCGGCAGATGTCGGTGCAGTTCTCGGGTGGCGAGCCGACGCTGTCGCCATACTTCCTCGATGCGGTTCGCTATGCCCGCAAAGTTGGATACAACTCGGTGCAGGCGGCGACGAACGGCATTGAGTTCGCGAAGAGCTTTGAATTCGCGCAGCAGGCAGTCGAAGCTGGTATGCGTTATGCGTATCTGCAGTTCGACGGTATCGGCAACGCGGCGAATGCGCACCGCGCCGTCGGCAACTTGTTCGACGTAAAGCTGAAGGCGATCGAGAACCTGCACAAGGCAGGATGCGAAATCGTTCCGGTCATCACGATTGTGAATGGCATCAACAACGAACAAGTCGGACGCATCATCAAGTTCGCGCTCGACAATCCGAAGACGATCAGCTTCCTCAGCTTCCAGCCGGTCAGCTTCACGGGCCGCGACGAAGCAGTCACAGACGAGCGTCGTCAAGCCCAGCGCTACACGCTGTCCCATCTAGCGCACGACGTGAAAAACCAAACGGGGCTCGGCGAGCCCGCCCGCGACTGGTTCCCGATCAGCTTCATGGGAACCTTCAGCGACTGGGCCGACCTGATGCACGCCAAAGACGCCAACAACGACTGGGGCCAACTATCTTGTGGTTGCCACCCGAATTGCGGGACTGGGATGGCTGTGATGATCGACAAGGAGACGAAGGAAGCGGTTCCTGTGACTGCTTTCTTGCATGGCGACCAGCTGGCTAAGGACATCGCTAAGGTGAATGATGCGGCGCGTGGCAAGTTCTGGACTGGGTTTGGAATGGCGCTTTGCCTAATGAAGAACTACGATCCGTTCCAGTCGCCGACGCACTTCAAGCTGATGGATCTGTTGAAGAAGTTCGACAAGAACTATCACATCACGGGGAAGAACTATGGCAAGGTTGGTCCGGACCGCACGATTGATGACGTGATGAAGCGGCGCACGTCGGACCGCTGGAATTTCTTGTTCATCGCGGGCATGTGGTTCCAGGATCTGTTTAACTACGACTTCCGGCGCACGGAGCAGTGCATTATTCCGTATGCGACGCAGGAAGGCGAAATTTCGTTCTGCGCTTACAACACGGGCGTGGGATGGCGGAACATCATCGAGAAGATGCACATGACCGCTACGCTCACCAAGTGGTATGAAGAACATGGACGGCACGAGATTTTCGCGGGCGGCAAGAAAGTGAAGATGGACGAGCAGCACGTCGACTATCTTAGACTGCGCGAAGAAATCGTTACCAACGAACTACAGACCGATCTCGACAAGCTGGGCATCGCTAAAACCGCGCGCGAAGAGAAGAAGCGCGCACGTGATGCGAAGGCCGCCGAGACGGCAGCGCGTGGTCCGCAGAAGAATGATGAAGCGTACAACGCGCGCATGGCGTCGCTGTATCGCGAAGTCGTTCTGAAAGAGAAGCCGGTGCAGTCGCAGGATGGATTCATTCCGCTCGGGGCGTTGGCAAAGCCGAACGGAAATGGCAACGGCAACGGGGAGCATGCTTCGAAGCCGGAGATTGCCGAGCCGGTAGCGGGGGATTAAGCTCTCAGCCGTCAGCCTAATCTAGATCTAGAACACACGGGCCGCCTCTCGGCGGCCCGATTTCTTCGTTTACACGTGCTCTTAGGCGGCGAACTGACGAGCCGCCTTGCGAAGTTTCTTGCCGAGAGTGTGCTGTCCCAGCGGGACGCTGGCTTCCCACGGCTCCTCGACTCCCATCAGTGCTAAGGCTCCGCCAGCCAAGGCGGCATTTTTCATGAAGTTGATCATGTTGTTCTGGCGCTTGTTTGGATCTTCATTGCGCCAGAAATCGTGCATGATTGGGGAGACCCCAGCAAGGAACCCAAGAATTGCCGCGGCGCCGAACTTGGGCTTGATGCCGAGTAACAGGCTGGCACCGCCCGCAATCAGGGGAATTCCCGTCGCAGCTACGGCGAGATCGCCCTTCGGTACGCCTTTCGATTCGGCATAGGGTCCCATCTGATGACGATTCCGGAGATGATTGATGCCGCTGTAGATGAAGAATCCGCCAAAGAGTAAACGGCCGATCAGAAAGGGGGTTTTCATGAGTGTGCCCTCGCAGTAGATTTTAAGATTCGATTCGATCGACACGATCACGGTTGGTTCAGGATTCGCGAAGCGTAGTTCAGGGAGAAGCCAAGAATATTGTTCCGACTAAGCGACGCCCATCGATTTTGACTGATCGGAGTGTATTGGAGCGGTTGCAGGCAACACGACGTGGACGGTGGTTCCTGTTCCGGTGCAGCGAAGCTCAAGATGTCCGCCCAACTGGCGGACGCGCTCGCGCATGCCCGCGATTCCGACTCCGGTAGTGCTTGTCGAGCTTTGGAACTGGCGAAGATGTTCCGGAGGAATGCCCCTGCCGTCGTCGGTGACTTCGAGCTGGACGACATGGTCATCACAGCGGAGTCGAATGGTCGCGGAGGACGCCCCGGAGTGGCGGTGCACATTGGTGAGACTCTCCTGCAGGACCCGAAAGAGCACTAATTCGCACTCCCTGGAAGGACGCTCCGTCTTGCCGGGAATTTCGCAATTGATCTGGATGCCGCTGCGATTCGCAAATCCTTCTGCGAACCAGCGTGCGGCAGAGGCGATGCCAGCCTCATCGAGCAAGGGAGGGTGAAGAAGGTAAGATGCCGTTCGGACTTCCTGCAGTGCGGCATCAGCGAGTGCATTGAGATCATCCACCAATGGCTGGAGCGCAGGACAGGACTTTTCCAATGGCCGGATTACTGCAATGGACATCTTTATAGCGGCGAGAGTCTGGCCGGCGGTATCGTGCAATTCGCGGGCAATGCGGCGGCGTTCCTCGTCCTGGAGCGTCATGAGCCGCAAGGAGAGTCGCCGCAGTTCTTCCTCGGCGCGCTCGCGGACTTCGACTTCGGATTCGAGTCGGGACAAAGCCTGAAAGAGTTCCTCTGTGCGGGCCTGCACTCGCTGTTCGAGTTGATCATGCGCGATACGCAACTCGCGCTGGGCGTCTTGTCGTTCTTCCGCCTCCCTGGTTAAGGCGATTACGGTTTCATTCAGGCGGAGTTGCTTGTTGCGGTTCGCTTCTCCGAGAGCAATTAGCACCCCACTCACCAGAACGAAGCCGACTACACCGTGAATCTCGGAGGCCGGCACTGGAGCAAGAGAGTGCCTCGGATCGACGAACCAGTAAAAGACGCCGGCGAATCCGAGCACCGCAGTGAGTATCGCCGGAGCATAGCCGCAAACGATGGTGCAATAGACGACAGCCATGTAAACGGTGACGTAGAAGGCTACGTGACCGAGTACGGGATCGAGTACCCAGCGCAGAGTGATGGCAAGAAGAGCAGCGAGCGCAGCGACGCTGTGACGGCTCAGAACGCGCTCTTTCGGAATGGGATTGAGAATGGCCGATAGACTTCTGAGAAGTGTTCCTGACATATTGCCTCACTTACAGGCAGCTTGAAGAGATGATCTGGCTTCGCCGATGTGAGAAAGAGTCGGCTTTCGTAATTGCAGCGATAAAGCGGTCCCTATATGGGAGATGCGCGGGCGCTGAAGGAAGGTTGTAAGCTCCGCTCCCCTTTCTGCCTCCGAATGTGGAACCGACAGGCGGTTCAGAAAGCAAGGATTCTTTGCTTGCGATACTCGCTGCACACGCAGCTTAGACCGAAGGAATTCACTCTAACCGCCGACATGGTCAGCCTTAAGAAAGTGTATGCCGAAGGAAATGTGCAGTGGACGATGGCGAGAGTCCAGAATGAGGCTGGTACGAAGAGCACATTTCTTGACTGCGACATGGATGAGCATTACAACGTGATCGATCATACGACCGACCTGTTCAAGCATTTGTTCAGGGGCGGAACGCATCCGATCGACATCCACGAATACATCGTTAGCGCGCAGAAGGCACTTAATTTGGGATACGGGTTAGTTTCCAAGGCCCCTGTCGCATTGGTTGTCGCGGCTTAGGACCACGTCCGAAACAATTCGGGGAGCCGTTTGCTATTTTCCGCCGAAGACTTCTTTTAGCAAAGCGGTCGTCTGTGCGGCAGGATCTTTGCGGATTTTTTTCTCTTCCTGGCCCAACATATAGAAGAGTCCATCGAGCGTTTTGCCAACTACATATTTATCGAGATCGAACTCGTTTGACAAAAAACTTCCGCCAGGAGAGGACTGGACGAAGCGATCGTATTGCGCGACGACGCCGACGTGTTCCATGGATTGATGGACGATTGGGGCGAAGGCGGTTGTAAGGTCGGCCGAACTGGTACGCTTGAAGTAATCGGTTGCCGCTGTGTCGTTGCTGGTGAGAATATGACGCGCGTCGTCGAACGTCATCCTCTTCAAGGATGCGATGAAAATGGTTTTCGCTTGAGGTGTTGCTTGCTCGGCAGCTCGATTCATGCCGACTTCCAGTTCGTCGACCTTTGAGCCCATACCGAACATGCGCATGCCGCGGCCAACTGTTTCCAGCTTTGGCGGCAGCACGATCTTGATCGCCGTGTTCTTCAGGAAGCCGTCAGGTTTGCCCGTCGCTGCCACGGCTTTTCCGGTACTCAGCTGAAGCGCCTGTTTCAAACCGGAGACGATCTTAGTGTCGCTGAGGCCTGAGGTGTCGCGATGTTCAAGGGCCTGATCCGCTTCCTTTATGATCTGCTCGAGCTGAGCTGAAGCACATGCACAGAGACAGAGAGCCAAGACGGCATGAAGAATTGCAGATTTCATCGGAGTCACCCTCAGAACGACGCCCGATTTTACCAAGAAGGGGTTGGTGCGCTCTCATTACCATCGTTTTGTTTCTTGATTCTTGGTGAGCGCTTCTCATGGGTGCCCAACGCGTGTCTCTCGGGCAGAAAATGCAAATTGGTGACACAGCTTTGACAAATCGTTAACGTACGGGCCCTACGATTCATGCGCTAAGAGTTCGGCGGGAAAATGCCGCGGGAACTGTTGCACGCAATACCTTGTCACGCTTTTTGGCCCATTCCACTCCCCAAACAAACGTTCGTAAGAAAAATAAGGAGAAGGTTTCTATGCAGAGCTCTGTACGCAGATTTTCCACCCTGGCCGCAGGCTGCGCATTCGCGCTGATCCTGTGTGGTGCAGCAGCAGCGCAGTCATATACCGTGTCGGCACTGGTGTCAGACATCTTAGGCAAGGCAAACCACACCGATACGTTACTCAAGAATCCCTGGGGGCTGGCATACGCACCGACAGGAGCGTTCTGGATCAGCGACGAGGCTTCGGGATGGTCAACCTTGTACGACGGCAGTGGCATCGCCCAAACTCTGAAGGTCCTCATTCCTTCCGCGTCGGGCTCCGGATCGGGCACACCGACCGGGATTGTTTACAACGGATCGACAGAATTCCAGATCCGCACGTGGACTTCGGTGTTTCTATTTGCCACTTTGGATGGAACGATCAGCGGATGGTCGGCATTCGAACCGAATACGGCTTTAATCGGTGCGAAGCAGGCAGGGGCGGTCTACACGGGCCTGGCCATCACCAGCCATCCTTCCGGAAATTTCTTGTACGCAGCTGACGCCGCCAACAATAAAGTTGACATCTACGACGGACGGTTCAATCTGGTCAACTCTTTCACAGATCCGATCGTTCCCGCAGGCTACGCGCCGTTTGGCATTCAGGACATCAACGGGCAAGTGTATGTGACATTTGCCAGCCAAACCGGCGGCGCCAATGGGCTCATCGACATTTTCACCGAAAGCGGCACGCTGGTGAAACGTTTGGCGCATGGCGCGCCGTTGAACCAACCGTGGGGCCTCGCGATGGCTCCGAGCAATTTCGGACCATTGAGTGGAATGCTGTTGGTGTCGAACAATCTTCCTGCCGGAACGATTAATGCCTTTGATCCAAACACGGGGAAATACGTGGGAACGATCAAGAATTCAGCAGGGAAGGCGATTGTAATTCCTGGGCTGTGGGGCATCGAGTTCGGCGGAGGCGGAGCGCTGAATGGTAAGACGAACCAATTGTTCTTCACAGCTGGACCGAATGATCTGGACGGCTATTTTGGAGTAATTGGCGCGAATTGATTAAGGGGAGGGCTGCTTGGCCCGAGGCCACCCGCGAGGGTGGCCTCTGTATTTGTCCGCAACAGTTCGGCTGAGAGATCAATGACACTCGCCGTGAATCTCGGATTCGGGATCAGGCATCCATCATCAGATAAAGGAAAGGAAGAATCATGGCGCGGGTGTTCATCACGGGATCCGCAGATGGTTTGGGAAGGATGGCAGCGCGGTTGTTGGTCGAACAAGGACACAAGGTGGTGCTTCACGCCCGCAATGAACAGCGAGCAAAAGAGGCGATGACGGCCGTTCGGGATGCCGAGGGCGTGGTTGTCGGCGATCTCTCGAGCATCAAGCAGACGCGAAGCGTGGCCGAACAGGTCAATCGTCTAGGTGAATTTGATGCCGTCATACACAATGCGGGAGTCGGATACCGCTCACAAACCCGTGGAGAGACGGAAGACGGTCTGCCGCGTGAGTTTGCCGTCAATACATTAGCGCCATACATCCTGACAGCACTGATCAAAAGACCGAGGCGGCTGGTGTATTTGAGTTCAGGATTGCATCAGCAGGGTGACACGAGTCTGAAGGATTTACTGTGGCGGGAACGATCCTGGCAGGGACTGCAGGCGTATTCCGATACGAAATTGCATGACGTATTTCTAGCGTTTGCAGTCGCGCGGCGATGGCCCGGAGTTTTATCGAATGCGGTGGAACCGGGTTGGGTGGCAACGAAGATGGGAGGTCCGAACGCCTCGGACGATCTGGATCAGGGACATCGGACGCAGGTGTGGCTGGCCGTCAGCGAGGATCCGGCCGCGAAGGTGACGGGAGAATATTTCTATCACATGCGGCGAAGGACGCCGCAACGCGAGACGCGGGATGTGAGCATGCAAGAAAGACTGCTGGAAGCGTGCGAGGAGATTTCGGGCGTGAAGCTGCCGGCATGAGTGTGCGGCGCGTGCCGACCATTGTGTTACATTAAAAGATTGTGGGCGCGTAGCTCAGTTGGTAGAGCAATGCCCTTTTAAGGCATGGGTCGCAGGTTCGAGTCCTGCCGCGCTCACCAAGATTTCAAAGCACTTAGAGCAGTTGCAACATGTCGCAACTGGGCACCCCCAGGCACCGCGAAAGTTAGCAATCAGTAAACCTTCGCGATTTCGCTTTGAAATCGATGCTCCTACACAGTCAAAGCTTCGCTTTTCGCTTTTAATTTCTGCGGAAACTTGAGTGGAAGCACCATTCTGACGACCTTCTTGTGGGCCTTCTGTTGGTCGGCGGAAACGGCCTGCGCGTAGAGTTCGAGGGTTATCTTCGGCGTGGTGTGCCGAAGCTGTGATTGAGCGACCTTCACATTCTCGCCATTTGAGATGAGCAGTGTTGCCAGCGAGCGACGCAGTGTGTGCCAGCCGATTGGCGCTTGCTTGCTGCTCTTGATCCCTGAGACTTGCTCGATCACAGGGAGAATGTGCCGGCGGAACAGGATTTGGTACGTATACGGAGTTTTGCCGTGGTAGTGAGGACTGGCAAAGATCCAATCCTCGTCCGAGCGGTATGCCGTGTGTTTGCGCCACAGACGCAGGATTTCCATTACGGATGGAGCAAGAGGCAGAGGATTGCTCCGACTCTTGGTTTCCTTCAATTCGCCTTCCACCAAAGCGAACTCCGATTGAATAATTCCATCTTCCCATCCGATGTTCTTCCACCTTAACGCGATCAACTCCGATGCTCTGAGAGCTGTGACTGCGTCCACGAGTGCCATCGTGGCCTCGCGTAGTGGCAATTGCTCCAGAGTTTGGCGAACCACATGGGGTTGAAGAACCACACGGGTGATGGAGGCCCTGTTTTTCTGGCGGACGCCGGTTGATGTGCCGCGGTGGCCCGGCGTACCTCCCTGCCCGCACACCGGATTGCGTTCCACGAGTTCCCAGCGCACTCCATGCGAGAAGATCGTAGATAGCACATTCTTGATCTTCAGCTTGGTTCCATCCGGGCGCTCGATCTTGTCCAGCCATTCTTGAATCTGCATGGTCTTCATGGTGCATGCAAGATGACCATGCCAAGCTGGCTCGATCCAGTTTTTTATGTACGACTTGTTTCCCATCCGTGCCGACTTCGACAGACGAGGTAGTTCGTGGTCGAGATAATGGTTGATGAGGTCCCCAAACGCTATGGGCTTCAGACTCGACGATTGCTTGTTTTCGTTGAGCCGAAAACGTAATCGGTCTGCCTCCCGATTGGCTGCCGATTCCGTGGGGAATTCTCTGGTTGTACCGATTACAATCTTGGGTTGGTGCCGCCGGCCGTTTACGAGCTCGCTCCAGCGAAACGTCCAGACTGTCCCACATGCTCTCTTTTCCTTGCGAAGCATCCCGCGGTTGTAGCGGATAGGCTTCCGACGATCGTGACTCAAATGACCCTCCTCTGTGTCTTGTCACGACCAGCTTCTCCATGAGCGGAATTTACCTGACCCCGAAGATGTTCCGCAAGCTCTGAAATGAGGAAATACCATCTCTTGCGAGCGTCCGATCCGAACGGATGCGCGGGGATTCTCCCGTCACGGGCCATTTGTTTGATTGTTCGAGAAGAATAGTTGAGAAATATTCCCGCCTCGCTCGCATCCACAAAGGGTTCGGGAGATTGCGGACTCTCAGAAGAGAAAGACCTTTTGCTGGGTTTCCGGTTGTTCGTGTTCCATCCCGCATTTGCGAAGTGAAGGTCGGGGAACTTTCGTATTCGATTTGGCTGGGCCATGGCGAAGGACTCCTGGCTGGGATTGTTGTTGACGGTAGCGCAATGTACACATATAGTCAACATGTAACGTTACGAATTGGAGGAAATTTTGAGCGCGAAGGACCTTGCGGCAGAGAAGTCAGCAATTGCACAACAGCCTGTCATCTCCATTCGCATCTCCGATGCACTGCGCATGAGACTTGAAGCCCTGAAGGTACTCATGTCGATGAAGACTGGCGAACCCGTCTCCACATCGGAGGCGGCGAAGCAACTCCTTGAGTCCTCGAAAGAGGAACGACTTGAGCTGGTGACTATGCTCGCAGAGCCGACGGATTTTCTGCTGAATATCCGACGAAAAGCAGGTGCAAAGCTGCCGCTTTCGCGGGCGGAATGGACCCTCGTTGCCTACTACTGTCTGCAGGGGGCGGAGAGATTCGGCGACACCGCGCAGACGGAGATTTCATATGAATCTCTTACTGGAATCCTTGAGGCATTCCAGGCCGTTTACGGACTCCTTCGCAAACAGAACAGGACGCATTTGGACTCCTTTTTTGTTGCGCATTTGCCCTCGGATCGACAAGCCGAAGCGAAGAGCCCCCAAGAAATTGGAAGCGATGATGTGCGGCGTGCTGTGGCCAACACGCTTCGAATGCTGAAGAACGCTACCCAAGATCGGCAACGGCCCATATTCGTGGCGAGAAACCTTTACTTTCTACTTGATGAACTGGAGCTTCCGAACATCGAAAAGCTCAACGAGACGCTTCGACCCTACTGGCCAAGCTTGTGGCGAGTGTGCGCGCGCGGCCACTATTTCCTGCACCAGCAACCCCTGCAAGATCCGAACTCTGCGGCGAGTGAAATCGACGCTCCTTTGAATCCTCCACTACCGAAATTTGAGGAAGGCGAGTACAGCCTCGAATGCGTTCAGTCACCAACGGATGGGCTCTCTGCTTGGTTGCACTTTCCCGGAAGGCTTGCCCCACGCTATCCAGTAAGCGGATATCCAAAGATTTCCGAGTTCCGGACGATCCTGGAAAGACTCGACACAAAGCGGGAAATGAATTTCTGGGAGGGGCGCTATTTCCTTGCGTACACGTGGAACTCGGGAGGAGACGCGATCGGAGTGAATTTCCAAGGTCGTGAGAACGGGATTACGTTCAACTTTCGTGGTGATGATTGGCAATCGATCAGGAAGCTGTTTCGGCGCGCATGGCAGGCACCGCAGGTACGCCGCCTTTGGGATGCCTTGGCTCTTGAGTATGGGGAGCTGTGAAAGGCGCGGTGCTTCGCACCGGAAGGATGGTGGACACGTCACCCCCAATTTGGGAACTGCGGAGCGCTCGCGAGCGCCGAAATGTTTACGAGCGTCAACTTGTTCTGCATGAGCATTTTGCTTCGCGATCGAGTTCCCGCACGTCCATGGCGTTTACCTTCGTAAACAGCCAAGAACCCCTAGGTGCACCTGGCGTAAACATGTTGACCGCAAACGCTTTCATAAATTGTTGTAACACCGCCACTGGTAGGCCATTTGTGAAGAAGCATGAATAGGATTTCCCATGAGTACACCCGAACTTCCTTTTCCTATTCGGAGCGAGGCACCTCTTAGAAGTGAAACTAGGCCCGGCTTTCGCACTAAAACGATAGCTACGCGCCTGACTCCTGGAGAGCTGGCTGAGGTCGAAGCCACCGCTGAAAGCGCTGGCCAACATCTCGCTGAATGGCTCCGCGAAACTGCGCTAAGGGCAGCCCGGCAGAGGTCCGCTGATCCTATGGAATTGCTTCTTGCCGAGGTCTGGGCCTTGCGATACACGCTGCTGAATTTGTTTCATTCAAACGCGAAAGCGGCATCAGAGGGTACACAATTACTCCCGGATTCCATCGTCAAAATCCGTGATCAAGCAGACGCAGCGAAGCTCCAGAAAGCACACAAAATCCTCGCCGACTTCCTCGCACTGACCCGAGCCAACCGACCCGACAAATAAGGTATTTGTGTCATGCTTACCATTTCGAAACCGCTCTCGGTCACCCAGGCACGAACGTATCACGAGCGTGAGTTTGCCTCTGAAAAACAGAACTATTGGAGCCGCGACCAGCAAGGGCACAGCGAATGGCAAGGCAAGCTCGCCGAGCGGTGGAAGCTTGCCGGGACTGTGGAATCGGAGCATTTTGCACGGCTGAGTGAAGGTCAACATCCTCACACCGCCGAGCAGCTTGTTCGCCATCAGGTCTCGAGAACATACGAGGGCAAGTTCGGTAAGGAAATCACCAGCGCTGAGCATCGCGCCGGGTGGGATGCTACATTTTCTGCACCCAAGTCAGTGTCGCTCACAGCACTCGTTGGAGGCGATGAACGAGTCCGGGAGGCCCATCGCGAAAGCGTCCGGACGGCGCTTCACGAGCTAGAGAGATACACTCAAGCCCGTATCGGCAATGTTCACGCGCCAGAGACTACGGGCAAGTTCATCGCCGCCACATTCGAGCACGATACCGCGCGCCCCGTTGATGGTTACGCCGCCCCCCAGCTTCACACTCATGCAGTCGTCTTCAACGTAACTGAGCAGGCAAACGGAACTACGCGCAGCCTCCAGCCTCACGAATTGTTCGTTTCGCAGCGATACGCGACGGCAATTTACCGATCCGAATTGGCAATGCGGCTGCAAATGCTGGGCTATGAATTGGAGCGCGGGAAGCATGGGCAGCCCGAAATCCGCGGTTACACCAAGGAGTACTTGGAGGCGTCCAGTCCACGACGGGAACAGATCAAAGACCATCTGCGCGAACAAGGAATCGATGGCGCAGCGGCGGCGCAGATCGCTGCCCACCATACGCGGGATCGAAAGGAACTCTTGTCCCAGGCCGAAGTATTGCAGCGGCACCGCGAGCTCGCAGCAGAGCACGGACATCAGGCTGACCGCGTTGTGGCTCAAGCACTCGAACACGGTCACCAGCGAATGCAAGACGCTAAGGCTCAGGCGCAGAATGCTGTGACCTGGGCACGTGATCACATATTTGAGCGCTCGGCGGTGCAAGACAGCCGCGCAATCTTGGAAACAGCGCTGGCACGCGGCATGGGAGAAACCACTTGCACTAGTATCCAGCAAGAGTTCCAGCGCCGGATCAACACGGGAGAGTTCCAGGAACTTTCGCAGATCGGAGCACGCAGACAGTACACGACGAGAGCTATGGCAGGGATGGAGCGCGAGGTCGTCGTCAGAATGTTAGAAGGCAACAAGCGAGATTATAGCGATCCAGTGCTTGTTTCCCCTCCAGTACGAATCGCGACCGAAGACCGTCATCCAGAATTGAATCCTTCACAGCTCCAAGCGGTCGACGAGATCCTTCTCTCGCGTGAAAAGATCGTGGGGTTGGACGGTGTTGCCGGTACGGGCAAGACCACGACTCTAGCGGTGATTCGCGAAGGCGCGGAGATCGATGGCTATCGCGTGGAAGGGTTCGCGCCGACATCTCGCGCGGCGCAGAAACTCGGAGAGGCGGGCATCGAAACATCGACTCTGCAGCAGTATTTGGCGCGCAGGCAGCAGCCTGACACGGGTGAGAAACGGCTGTACGTGCTCGACGAGTCTTCGCTCGCTTCGACTCGGCAAATGCATGAGTTCATCCAGCGGCTACGTCCGTATGATCGAGTCTTGTTGGTCGGGGATCTACGGCAGCATGAAGCGGTCGAGGCCGGACGCCCGTTTGCACAACTGCAAGATGCTGGCATGAAGACTGTAAAGCTGGAAGAGATCGTGCGGCAGAAGGACCCCGAACTCAGACAAGTGGTCGAGCACTTTGCACGTGGCCAAGTACACGAGGCTATTGAGAGTCTTGACCGACAAGCCCGGGTCCACGAAATTCGCGGATATGACGAGCGCATTTCTGCCATCGCGAAGGAGTATACAAAGTCGCCGGAGAACACGCTTGTTGTGTCCCCGGATAATCGCTCCCGCAAGGAGATCAACGACCGCATTCACGCGGAATTACAAAGCAAGGGCATGGTCAGAGGCGAAGAGTACCCAATCCGAACCCTAGTTCCGCGCCAGGAACTCACCGGGGCTGACCGCACGTGGGCAGCGAAGTACGACGTGGGCGATATTCTGCGCTATTCCCGCGCATCGAACGAAACCGGGATTGGGAAAGGCCAGTACGCTCAGGTGCGGAGCATTGATGCTGCCGCCAACCGGCTTACTGTGCAGTTGCAGGATGGAACCGAGCGCACATACGATCCTCGCCGACAGCGCGGCGTCTCTGTCTTCCGCGAGGAGCTACGAAATTTCTCTATCGGTGATCGTATTCAATTTACGGCACCCGCCAATGACCTGAAGATTGCTAACCGGGAGTTGGGAGCGATTAGTGACATCGAACGAGCTCGGCGAATGACGGTGAAGATGGATTCGGGCCGCTCGCTTCAAATCGATCCCAATAAGCACCCGCATTTGGACTACGGTTATGCAATGACCAGCCACTCCAGCCAGGGACAAACCGCGAGTCGCGTGTTGATTCACGTTGACACAGAATTGCTCGCCAAGGACTTACTCAACAGCCGGATGGCTTACGTCTCTGTTTCGCGCGGTGCTCACGATGCGCAACTGTTTACGAATGACCGCGAGAAACTACCCACCGCTCTCGGTCATGATGTTTCAAAGCAAACGGCTCAGGTGCAACAGATCAGGTCGGAGGAGACAATAGCACCGCAGCAGGAAATCTCTAAGACACCTCAAAAGGATCACGGCCTGGGTCTTGGAATCGGCCTTTAGAAACCCGCCTGCCCCGGATAATGGAAGCATAGCGCTGGCACAAACTCTGTCAAGGCCTTCCGAAGTTCGCCGCTATCGCGGGCACGCGCCTTGACAGAGTTTGCTCAACCCGCGCAACAATCTCCGCCATTCCGGGATAGGCTATTAACAGGGCTACAAGCGTCCACAAACCACTGACCTCGCTTACAACCAACGGTGCCGGGAACCACGGTTTGGCCTTGATTTTAGATCACTCCGAGTTGAGCCGCTGGGATCAAATGGATTTTGCTCAGCTTAATCCGCAAAACACGGGACTCGTTCCCGGCAACGTCCTTTGCAAGTGAACGAAATCGATCATCCGTCCGATTGCCTGGCGCGCATTTGCTCGTACGGTTTTTCGATGTTCGGGAGAACAATAGGTCTTGGCGATTCTTGCTTGCTCGGTGCAGCTTCCAAGAATGCATTTGCCGGGACGCGAACCTCCCCGGACTGCATTGCCTGGTATTCGCGCAGACATCTTCGAACTGGATTATTGCGACGGATTTGAGTCAGTCCGAATCAGTTTGTGGGCCAGACGGGAAACGTGAATTCGAGAAGAACGTTGAAGCCATAACCAATCTGTTGGCGCGGGTTCCTGCTAATTCGCACGTAACCGTAATCGGGATCACCGATCACATCTTGACGCAGCCGGATATTCTGCTAACGGCAGTGGTTCCTGCGAATGCTGGCTACTTTGGAGAGCGATTGAATGCAGCGCGTACCCAACTCGTCCGCGCCTGGAGGGGCAGGAGTTCGAAACTAATATTCCGATATGCGAAACAGCACTATCGAATCGGGTGGAACTGCTATACCGGACTTGCGCAATTTGGCGGTGATGGTTCTGGGAACTGCAAGCAACTACTCGACAACTGCCGAATGGGAGAATACGAGAAGCTTCTGGACTAGCTACTTCAAAAGAACAGGCGCGTGTCTCGAACTCTATTCGATGCGAGATCAATAGACGCCGTCAGAACTTGAGTTCACTGCCTAGACGTCCGGGACTCGTGTCAATTAACGGTAAAGGTCGCCGAACTGAATCCTGTTCCACCTATAGTGACTACGCGGATCTGGCCTGTTTTGGCTCCGGCGGGCACTGTCGCGGTAACTTCTGTATCCGAGTTAACTATAAATAGAGCTGGCACATTATCGCCAAACCCGACTCCCAAGGCTTGCTGGAAACCGATGCCGTTGATCGTTACCTGTGTTCCCACTGACCCGCCTGGCGGGTTGAAGCCAAGAACCTGTGGTGTTACGCGGAATTGCTGATTGCTGGTCAGGGTTGTCCCGCCCGTGGTCACGGTGACCGGTCCGCTCAACGCGCCCGCAGGTACTTTGACAGTGAGGAAAGTTGTACCGAAAATTTTTACGTTCGTGGCTTGCACGTCACCGAACCGCACTACTGATGAACCACTGAACCCTTGACCAAAGATGCCGACCGTCGCACCCTCTTTGGCAGAAGAGGGTTGAGTTTTCAAATAGGCCCCAAGCCCGGTAGACAAGCTGAAAATTGTACCAGCGCCACCCGATCCGGACTGTGACGTTGTTCCGTAGAAAGTCCCGTTTGTAGCTTGAACTAGCCCAACCGTTGGGGTTGCACCATCTTCACAATTAAGAAGAGTGCAGAAGCTATAAAGTGTAGTCAGCGTACCTCTTGGGGTGATTTCGAAGACCGTGCCATTGTTTACATCAAAATCGGAGGTCGTTCCGTAAAAGTTGCCGTCTGTGCCTTCGACGAGCGGACCGTAAGGTCGGGCACCATCAACGCAATTAACTGAGGAGCAAAAGTTGTATAGGGTGGTCAGCTTTCCCCCGGCGGTGATTTTGAAGACGGTGCCGCATCCTCCAGTGCACTCCAAGCTGCCGCTAGTGCCACCGTTAGTAGTGACACCGTAGAATCCGCCATCGACGGCCTGTATCAAACCGCCCAAAGGTGCCGAACCGTCGGTGCCATTGAAGCTAAACAGCGTTGTAAGGCCGCCCAGAGGGGTAATCTCGAAAATAACTCCGAAGCCAGTTCCGCCGAATAGAGTCTCCCCATAGAAATTCCCATTCGTGGCCTGCACTAGTCCACTCATAGGCTCGGCACCGTCAGTGCATGCAGGCTGAGCGCAGAATCTGTATAACGTGATCAGATTTCCCGTTGACGTGATTTCGAAAACCGTTCCTCCGCCGTTGTTCCCACCAAGTTGGGTAGTTCCGTAGAAGTTACCGTTCCTACTTTGCACTAGCCCCGCTGTTGGTCCTTCTCCGTCACTACAGTTTGCTGAGGCGCAAAAACTGTAAAGGGTTATCAGCTTGCCCGCTGGTGTCACTTGGAAAACTGTGCCTCCGCTGTGGGTTCCACCGCCCGAAGTGGTCCCGTAGAAACTCCCATCGGAACCTTGAACCAGCGAGCCTACCGGGTTGTCCCCATCCGTGCAATTTGCCAAGGAGCAAAAGTTGTATATCGTAGTCAACTTGCCGGCAGCGGTCATTTTGAAAACCGTGCCGCAGCCTCCCGCGAAAATACAGTTGGCACTGAAGCCTCCTTCATAAGTCGTCCCGTAGAAATTCCCGTCAGCACCCTGAGTGAGAGCCATATAAGGCCACGAACCGTTAACTCCATCGAGACTCACGAGCGTTGTGAGACTCGCTTGTGCCGTCGAGATTAGAGCCGTAGAGAAACCAAAAGCAAACAGTATGCAGATTAACTTGAAGTAGTAAAATCTCCGTATATTACATCCGCTCCATTTTGGCTCGGGTCCAGCGGTATGTGATGCACAGATTTGTAGGTTCCTCATTGAAAACCCTTCCTGATTGCAAAATCGGACGATGAAGTTCCCGATTCACTTGAGGGAACGACTCACGGACGGCTGAACGCCGCAGGGGGGACTGTGCGACAGATAGATAGAGCGAAAAAAATTATCTCTCGTCGCAGGTTGGCTGTCAAGCCGTGATTGTTGCAGTAGTCAGGGATTTCCGCGGAGATAACTTCGGATGTTCACCTTCTAACTTGGTCCTCTTTGTTGTTGACATGCAATGCTCTGCAGCTTATGGTTCCCCGCAACCAGCGAAATAGGACTTCGCCGAGCGTGTCGGATTCTCAGGTCCGTCGGACATCCTGATCGCTGCTTCCTCCAAATGCAATTGGTGTGCGCTCGATAGTTCAGGCGCTCGAACCATACGTGTGTACACCCATCCTGCGTGTGTTGTGCAGATCATCGTCTGAAAGGTGTTCGTTGTAGTGTGCCGTAACGCTGTAGCGTCTCAATCTACATTTGGAGTGATCAATGGACGTAAAACGTCTACGACTTCTCTTCTGTCTGGCCGCCATTGGGCTAAGTGCGTCGACTATCGAAGCTCAGACATCACCTACACAGGGTTATCCACAAATCGGCCCTCCCACGTACTCATACTCGGCTCTTTACCTTGACGCCTCCCAGTTCTGCACTAACGGCTTCGATTTTGTAAACCACACGTGCCTTGCGGGTGGGAACATGTGGCAGGCGATCAAATCAGCGATTGGCTCAGCGCAGAACGTCAGCAACATTATCGATGCGCGAGCCTTCGCAGGGAATCAGATTATCCCCGCTAGTACCGGAACCACGGCTCTTTACGGAAATCTTACCTCCGGTTCAACGGTCCCTGGGACACTTTTGCTCGGGAATGTGCAGATGTATTGCGATGGACCTTCCGGCGGTTCGTCAAACAATTACACTGACGGGAGCGGCTCGAACTACGGAACACCCTGCATTATCCTACCGAATGGTTACCAAATCATCGGTGAGAACCCAAACCAAACGACTTTCTCCGTGTGCACAGGATCCGGCACTCCGATTTCCGGCTGCAGCAACGCCTACCCGCTTCGTCAATTCCCTGTGTCGTCCCTCTCCTTTACCGCCGGTAGCCACACCCTCGCGGGGAACGGAACATTCCAGGCGACGGGCGGTCCCCCCACTCAAAACATCTATGTCGGCGAACTCGGTATATTGACCAGTTCGACGTGTACAGCCTACAACTTGCTGCGAATTATCTCGGGTGCTTCGAGCACCGCGTTCTCAATACAGGCACCGACCGGAACGGGGACATGCGGTTCGACAGGAACGCTCACACTGCTCACTCCGATTATTGGATTCGGCTACCAAGGGGTCGGAATACCCTATCAGCCCACTCGACCGTCCAGTTTGACATCTCAGTCCTTTCGCCAGCACCTTATCAATGTAGGTTTCAATCTTCAGGATTATCAAGGCGCGATTGCCATCCAAGTCCTGTCAACCGGTGAAAACTCCACTATTGAGCATGGCTACTGCAAGCTTCCGAGCGCAGGCTATTTGGATGTGGGGACAGGCTCAAACGAATTCGGGCCGGTCGTGGATGTGTACTGCGAAACTACGACAAGTTCGTTGACTCACGTTACTCCGGGTACTTTCGGAATCTACAATGCCGCCGCAAACGCAGGCTTTCATCGCACGACTTTTACCTACCACTATAATGTTGGTCCGCCCTCCCAACAGCCAAACTCGGCGATCTACAACGATGGCTCCGCCGTTTCGTTTGACGGGGAACCACACAACGAAGGCACAGTAGATGCGATTGAACTCGCTCCGAATGGCTCCGTTTCCGGAGTGACGATCGCCGGAATCGTGGGCCCTCCGTGTCCGACGAGCTCCAACCCGGGCAACCCCGGCCTCAACTTGGTCCATATCGTTAGCAGTGGGAATAGCACTGCTAGCTACACAGTTTCCGCCACCACGATTGGTAACCTTATACAACAGCAGGGTGGGTCGTGCACTAGCAATGGCAGCACGAACGCCGTAGCCGATGACATCCATAACAACAACGTAACGGACCAATTCCTCTCGCGATACGAATTCGATAGCAGCGGCGATCCCGTCAGCGGGGCGACTTTGCAGAGCAATACCTTCGTCACGACAATCAACGGGAGCGGGCTAGCCGCCGGTGGCCCAGCGAGCGGAACGAATGGGAGCCTGACACTGAATGGCTCTACCAGCGGAAGTGCAGCGATCACTGTTAGTTCCACGGGGACTTTAGCCCTGCCAAGTGGGACGACGGCAACTAGCATGGTCCTGACCACGCCGAATCTTGGCACGCCATCAGCGGCAATCCTAACAAACGCCACCGGACTGCCGCTCGGTACAGGGCTAACGGCAACCTTCTCACCTCCGCTGAGTCTATCGGTGAACACGCTATCGTGTCCTACGTGTGTGACCTCGACTAGTGCTCTGACTAATACAGCTATCATGACCGGGGCAGGATCCCAGGGTTCTCAAACGCCGTCGGCAACTGCGACCCTCAGCGGTACCGGAAACATGTCGCTACCAGGCACGATTACGTCCGGATCGGCTGGAACGGGCGGCAGCTTGACATTGAACGGTTCTAGCAGCGGCAGCGCGAGCGTCTCTGCATCGGGCACTGGTGGCAACCTGCAACTGAACAGCACGTCGACTTTCGTCGATACTACTGGATCATTGACCGTTGGCAGGCATCTCAATCAAAACGCGGCGAACACGTTTGCCGGGTCTTGCACGATGAGTGCAGGTACCACCTGCACATTCTCCATCACCGCCACGTTTTCGGGCACGCCCCTGACGTTTGTCTCTCAGGATGGATCAAGCACACTAGTGAACACTGCTGGGAAGTGCAGTGTCTCGACCACTACAGTTACTATCACTGCTTTCACAAGCAATTCCAACAAATGGGACTGCCTCATCATAGGCAATCCGAACTAACACAGGGCGGCAATAAATCGCTCGTGCGTCGACAGATCGCGAACTGCCCTCGCGGGGCGAAGAAGTCGGTGCTTCAATTCCTGTAACAAGCCCGCGGAGAGCCGACAGTTGGAACCGCGCAACGGACCACAGCATTTAATAAGGTTCAGAATCCGACTCTTAGTCAGTCGGTTCCTGATGCGGTTTTATGCGGAGCTTGGGCGCAGCTCGGCACTGTACGTAGTGGACAAATTCTGGGCACCCTTCGGGCACCCAGCCTGATGCCTTCTCTGGATCTCACTGAATTTCTTCAGTCGCGCATCGAGTAAGCTGGACGTGCAAGTTGTTCTCTGTAATCAGGTTGGCGACCCGTACAAGGCGGGGATCGACGATCTGCGGCGCTCAAAATGCGAAGCGGTCATCAATGAGGCAACGGCCAAACACCATTCGCCTAGAATACGACACGCGGAGACATCTCGGTGTCAACCCACAATGTTTGAGTCGAAAGAGGAGACCTGTGTTAGCGATAGATAGAAGCGTGACGCCGCTTTCCGCAAACGAAGTTCAAGACTTAGTCTTTTGTCAGTTTGTTCTTCTTCTCGATGTTCTTGTTTTCTCTAAGAAGAAGCTGAGAAGCGAGATTAAACCAGAACCGCAAAGAAGAGAGGGAACAAAGAGGGTCGTGGATAAGCCCTAATTCTACTGCTAGTGCATGGTGTTTATTTAGTGTTTGCTCTGAGCCTCAAGAAAGTTCTCTAAGGAAGCAATTCTCTTTCGGTTTAGTTCTGATGTCTTTCGGGCATGCCAAAGATAGTGTAGGAGTGTCTCGGAGAACTCAAACCGGGAGCGGCAAACGAGAAAAGAGGAATTGTCTAAGTGCGTGAGGATTGTCACGCTACTTTGTGATCTGCGGCACATCTTGCGGTTTTATGTTGAATTCCACAACCTGTCCCATTTATCGTCCGACGCAAACGGTGAACTAACATCGGCTGCCGATTCGCAGCTTCGATTGGCTCATCGCTTCCCCTTAGAACATCTGGCGGCCCTTGGCCGAGTGCAACGGTGCGGTCCGTTGCGGGAAGTCTTGTGTACCGTAAGTTGAACGTGATCGCAATCTGGCCAGTCTCTTAAGGGGAGGAATGATTCCAGGATAGGTCCCAGTCTTCCTCCCTCGTTAGAACCTTTTTCCGAAGAGCTTAAAGCAGGTTCTTATTGGAGCTTTACATGTCAATCTATGCCTTACTCCGTTCCCTGTCTGCTGGCAGGTCTATTGCTGTTCTCCTTCTCTTTTGTACCTTTGTCGGTTCTGGCCCATTGCGGGCTCAGGGTCCTGTGGTTGCCTCGGGTACTTTTTGCACGCAACAACCCGGATGGCAGAGTGTGCCCGTTGGGTCGTCAGGAATGTGGAATGCGGCAAACTACGCGAGTGGGATATTCACAGTGAGCGGAATTGGCTCCCAAATTAATGGTACTGCCGACAGTTTTGGCTTTGCCTACGAGCGCCTTTCTGGTGACGGCAGCATTGTAGCAAGGCTAGTCGGTATGCAGGGAGGGTCACTGGCAGGAGTGATGATTCGCGAAACGCTGAACGCTGGTTCAACGAATGCCACGACAGTAAATTGGAGCGCGCGTGGAACTACATATTTCGACGTTCGCGCAACTACGGGAGGAAGTACAACGCAAGCCGGTTCAGCTGACGGATCTCTCCCAGTCTGGCTGAAACTCGTCCGAAGTGGCAGCACGTTCAGCAGTTTTTCATCTCCAGATGGAGTCACGTGGACGCTGGTCGGAACAGCCCAAACAGTGAATATGATAGCCAACGTTTACGTCGGCTTGGCGGTAACCGGCGGAAGTACTTCGGCTCCAGCAACTGCAACATTCGATCACGTTTCCATCACATCGTCCGGTAATCCTTTGCCGTGTATCAGCAGCGTCTCGTCGACTTCCGGGAACGTGGGCAGCCAGGTAGTCATCATCGGCACAGGTTTTGGGAACTCTCAGGGCAATAATCAAGTGCTCCTAAACGGAACGCCGGTCACGATCAATTTCTGGAACAACACTACGATAAGCGCGACGATTCCCAGCGGAGCGACGACAGGGAGCCTGTGGGCTCACGAACCTGGTCTGGCATCCTCCTCCAGCGACAGCAACAGCGTGATGTTCACGGTTAGTTCTCAGCCGGTTGTCTGGGGGTGGATGGACTACGACCTCGGGTCAGAGAAGTTCGTCCTGACCAGCAGTGCGGGCTCGGGAGGTGGAAGCGGTCAAGAGAAAATGATCTACGGAAACTCCAGCTACGCAAACGAGAGTTTCGTGGTCAACGGTTCGGGCCTGCAAGTTTACGGAAGTTCGGACAGTTCGCACTACCTCTATCAACAGCTCTCCGGTGATGGCAGTATCGTGGCCCGACTGGTGAGCGTGCAAGGAGTATCAGGCTGGTGGGCGGCGGCGGGTCTGATGATCCGCGAGACGCTCTCAAGTAGTGCTACAAGCGTTTCTCTTGTTGATTCCCCTTCACCGGGAACATTCGGCTTTCAGGTCAGAGCGACCACGAACGGGAGTACTAATCAAGTTGGCGCGATGAGTGTAGCCCCAGCGTATTGGATGAAACTATCACGCAGCGGCAACAATTTCAGCGCCTTCACCTCTCCAGATGGGATCAACTGGGCGCAGCTCGGAACGACTCAAACCATCAGCATGGCCCAAAATGTGTATGTCGGCTTGTGTGTAACGAGCGCCAGCAACTCAACACTGGCCACCGCAACCTTCGACAACGTATCCGTAAGCGCAAATGTCGGCTCTGCTCCCTTGATCAACACGATTTCTGCGACGACGGGAGCGGCTGGGAGCCAAGTGCTGATTAGTGGTTCTGGTTTCGGTAACGCGCAGGGCAACAGCCAAGTAACGTTAAACACCGTGCCGGTCAGCATCAACTTCTGGAGTAATACACTTATCAGCTTGACCATTCCATCAGGAGCTAACAGTGGTGACCTAGTCGTTTCCGTAGCGCCGAGCATGAATGACAGCAATGCAGTTTGGTTCACTGTAACTTCGCAACCGTTGCCAACCGGATGGCTGGATCGAGACGTTGGTACAACAAATGTTGTCGGCGCGGCCAGCTACGCCAACGGAACCTTCACCGTCAGTGGTTCCGGTTATCAGATCTACAGTTCTGCAGACGCATTCCACTTTGCTTATCAACCTCTCGCTGGAGATGGAAGCATTACGGCGAGAGTCGTAAGCATGCAGGGAGCAGCGGGCTGGTGGGCTGCGGCTGGTGTGATGATTCGCGAAACGATGAATCCCGGTGCAACCAATGTGGCTCTAGTCGAATCACCTCAGCCGAACAACTTTGGCTTTGAGGCAAGAACTACGACGAACGGCTACAGCAGCCAGTCTGGATGGGTCAGCGTGACGCCCCCGTATTGGGTCAAGTTGACACGAAGCGGGAACAATTTCAGCGGCTACACGTCTGCTGACGGAGCAACCTGGACCCAAATCGGATCGACTCAGACGATCAACATGGCCCAGAACGTGTACGTGGGCTTGGCGGTGGAAAGCGGGAGTAGTTCGTCCTTAGCCACTGCAACCTTTGACAACGTCTCCGTTGTCTCCTCGCTTCAGAGTCCAACGGTGGGGAGCCTGCAACCGAGTTCAGGGTCAGAGGGTGACTCGGTGATTATTTCCGGATCAAACTTCGGTTCCACGCAAGGGAACAACACCGTAAGTTTTGGCGGAGTGCAGGCAACGACAGTCGGGCCCTGGAGCGATACGCAAATCACGGCGGTTGTTCCAACAGGTGCTGCCACTGGACCCGTGAGTCTTGTTGTGAATGGTCTGCAGAGCAACCAGAATGTAATTTTCACAATAAACATAACCATTAGCGGCATTAGCCCCAGTAGCGGGCCAGTGTTGTCGTCGTATCAGATCAGCGGGAGCGGATTCGGAGCATCGCAGGGGCAAAACACTGTCACGTTCAATGGCTTGTCTTCGCCTGTCTTAACTTGGGGGCCAACATCAATCACAGCACTAGTTCCGACAGGTGCAACAACTGGGAATGTAGTCTTGACCATCGGCGGCATCCCGACCACCGGGCCAAGCTTTACCGTAACGACGGCTCCGTCTCCAATAATTCCGAGCATTACCAGCGTGTCGCCTACCAGTGGGGGTGCGGGAACGCCAGTCACGATCCAAGGCTCAGGCTTTGGAAACCAAACAACCGGCAGCATCACAATCGGCAGTACCCTCGGAACAGTTGTGGACTGGAGTGACACCGTTATTCACGCCAACGTGAGTACAGGGTCCACGTCTGGAAGCGTACAAGTTCAGCAATCAGGCTATTCCTCAAACTCAGTACCCTTTACTGTCAGCACTGCGACCATTACGAGCGTCTCGCCGAATAATGGTATCGCTGGAACACCCGTGACAATCACGGGATCCGGCTTCGGGGCTACTCAAGGCAGCGGCATTGCGTGGCTCGGCAATACTCCCGCCGTGGTGACAAGCTGGGGCGATGGCGTAATCCTCGCCAACGTAGGTGCCGGTTC